>Ga0187771_10000114_pt1 | contig 39808 bp, 39 predicted proteins | sample 0116_SJ02_MP15_1_FD_133139 | JGI IMG/M metagenome (GOLD analysis project Ga0187771, IMG submission 133139) | Tropical peat soil microbial communities from peatlands in Department of Meta, Colombia - 0116_SJ02_MP15_10_MG | ecosystem: Environmental > Terrestrial > Soil > Wetlands > Peat | place...
GACCTTGGGTGCTTTGTCCCCCTTCGCCAGAGGCAAACGAGGGCTGCGGCAGCTTGCTGAGTTATACGCCTTCACGATGAACTCGCAGGCAAGCCTATTAGGAAACCCGGTACCGGAAGGTCTCAATGAGAATCGCCCTCGGGTTCAACCCGACCATGCCGGTGGTGGAGGCAGTTGAAATCGCACGGAAGGCGGAAGCATCGGGCTACGAGTCGATCTGGTTCCACGAAAGCCTCTACCAGCGTGACGCTGTGACGTACCTCTCCTCCGTCCTTGGAGCGACCCACAGCCTCAAGGCCTCGTCGGGAGTCATCAATGCATTCACACGTAACCCAGTGACTGCGGCGGTCACCTTTGCAACGCTCAGTGAGCTGTCTGGAGGGAGGGTTATGATGGGGCTGGGGTTGGGGAGCTTCCCGACCGTCCCCAAGATAGGATACAAGATCTTTCCCGTGCAGGAGACCAAGCCCCTAAGGAGGATCAGCGAATATGTGTCGGTGACCAGAACTCTATGGAGCGGTGAAAAGTTGGCCTTCAGGGGGGAGTTCTACACCGCCGAGGATCTCCAGTTGGGATTCAAGTTGGACCACAAGGTCCCCCTATACGTGGGTTCTCTATCACCTCAAACCCTGAGGTATGCTGGAGCCAACGTGGATGGCGCAATTCTCTCTCCGGCCCTGAACACCGTGGAAACCACACGAAAGATGGCCTCCTATGTGGGGGAGGGGGAAAGGTCTAGGAACAGGAAGGTGGACAAGGCCTCGTACATTGTAGCATCTCTCGACCCTGACCCTGCCAAGGCCCGCGATGCCGTAAGAGGACATTATTTCTTCTTGTATCAGCTGTCGGAGGTCATCAAGGTGGAGGCCCTTCAGAGTTATGGAATAAAGGAGGAGAGCCTGTCGCCCATGAAGGAAGCATGGAAGAAGGGGGATCTGGCTGAAGCGAAGAGGACGGTGCCCGAGACTGCCATCGATGCACTGGTCCTGACGGGAACGCCCGATGCTGCCAAGGAAAGGCTTGCGGAGTATATCAGGGCTGGAGTAGACCTTCCAATTATCATGCCCATCGGCAACGTAGGCTACGCGATGGAGGCCATGGCGCCCGAATCGCTCGTCTAGGCTTGTCTAAGGGCTTCAATGGATTACAAGGATAACGAAGATCAATTCGTCGAAGAGGACGTGGGAGACCAGAACGGGGAAGAGGTTGCCCAACCTGTTGAAAAGGTATCCCCAGAAAAGTCCCCCGATCAGGGCCACCAACATCAGGGAAGGGTTGAGGGTCGAAACATGCATGAGAGTGTAGAGCGCCGTCGTGAGGAGGACGCTTCTCGTGGATGATAGGTTCCCGTTGAAGTGGGCCTGGACGAAGCCCCTCCAGTAGATCTCCTCCGTCGGGCCTACTGGGAAGAGCAAAGTCGCCGCGATAAGGTAAAGCGGCGTAGCACCTCTGAGCTGGTAGACCCAGGACACCTGTTGGACAAAGGCCGGTATGCTTCGGACGATTTGAAAGCCGGCCCAGAAGAACCCATAGACAAGGAGGGCGGAGCCGACGCCGATGAGCAGACCTTTCCATGAGAACTTCACCTTCATGGAGGATAGGCGCGGCAGAGAGATCATGAGGAGGATGATCGCAGCTACTGTTATCGTTGGCCAAAAACCGCCCAGCACGGGATGGTCGAAGACGAGGAACCAGAGAACGAAGGGCACTGGCAGGGACAGCACTTCGTAGCTCAGCTTGGCCATGGCCTCCCTAGAACCTCACTTTTGTGGTGTGAAATAAACTAACGGGGTGAAAATAGACGGCCCGCCCTCGCGTTGTTCGCAGCAGAAATCCAGCCCTCCTCTATCGCGGCCTGGAACTTGGCCTTCTCCTCGTCGGTCATCTTGGCGAACCTCCCCTGAAGCTTCAGGTAGAGTTCAATCGGCTTCCTCCTCTCCTTATTGGTGAACGGAAGGCTGGGAGTAGACAGCTTGTAAACACCGTTTTCTACCTCATACAGTATCCAGCAGCCGGTCTGGACGGCGAGCTTGCCCACCTCGATGGTCTTCTCCGATGCGAACTTCCAGCCAGGGGGACAGGGCGCGTGAAGGTGAATGTACTTGAACCCCCGAATCTTGGCCGCCTTCTGCAGCTTCTCTGCGAAGTCGAGGGGGAAGGCTACGCTGGCAGTTGCGACGTACGGGACATGATGTGTCAGGAGGATTGCTGGGACGTCCTTCTTTGCTTCCGTCTTGCCGGTGGTGGTGGTGGTCGTCCACGCTCCAATTGGCGTAGAGCTGCTGCGCTGGATTCCCGTGTTCATGTAGGCCTCGTTGTCATAGCAGACGTAGATGATGTTCTCGTTTCTTTCGGCGGCGCCACTGAGAGACGCCATCCCTATGTCGGAGGTTGCGCCGTCACCGGCCCAGACCATCACGTTCGTGTTCACCGCACCCTTGAGCTCTAGGGCCGCTGCCACACCCGAAGCGCTCGAAGCGGAGGCCGCGAAGGCTATGTTGAGGAGGGGCACGCGCGCGGAGGTCTTGGGAAACGTGCCTTGTATGATGGTGGCGCATCCAGCGGGGACCACCATGACGGTCTTGGGCCCTAAAGCCTTCAGCGCGATGCGGAGCCCCAGAGCGGCAGGACAGCCATGGCATGACGGGTTCCCACTCAGCCAGTACTCTTCATTGGGGAGGTCCCTAACCTTCAGCACCATTAGAGGTTCTCCCTCCTGAGGTCCATCCACTCGTCCTCTCCTGCTTCCGAGCTTTTCGTGGTCACCACGATGGCTTCCTTGATGTCGTCTACGCTGATGTCTCGCCCTCCCAGCCCTGCGATGAAGCCTCTCACCTGCGGCGGCCTCTTCATTCCATAGAGAGCCGAGGAGAGCTCGGCTCGGATGATGCCGCCAAGTCCCGGCGAAAGGTCCCTGTCCACCACGGCCACTCCTTTCATGCCGCCAAGGGCTTCGCGAAGGGCATCTTTGGGGAAGGGCCTCAGGAACCTGACCCTCGCCACGCCGGCGTCGATCCCCTCCGACCTGAGTTCGTCGACGGCGTCTTTGGCCTCGCCAGCGTGGGCTCCGGCGACCACGACGGCGTACTTGGCGTCCTCCATCCGATAGAGCTCCACCAGGCCGCCGTAGGACCTGCCGAAGGCATCCCCGAATTTTCTGTCAACTTCGACAATCTTCCTCTGTGCGGCCTTCATCGCCGCCTCCATCTCGTAGCGGAACTCCATGTTCCACTCGGGGTAGGTCATATTCCCCATCGTCTTCGGCTCGTCGAAATCTAGGAGGAACCCTGGCACGCGATTCTTGGGTAGAAAGGCGTCGACTGAATCCTGGTCGGGGACGTCGACGGGGACGGCCGTATGAGATACGATGAATGCGTCCAAGCCGATCATCACAGGGAGTAGCACGTCGGGGTCTTCAGTTATCATGTAGGCCTGTATGACGCTGTCTAGAGCTTCCTGGTTGGTCTGCGCCAACATGCTGATCCAACCAGTGTCTCTCTGGGCCAAGAGGTCCGTGTGCTCTGACCAAATCCCCCATGGAGGCCCAAGCGAACGGGTTATCACGGCCATGACCATCGGAAGGCGGGCGTAGCCGGCCCAGAACACCATCTCATTCATGTACAGGAGGCCATGGGAAGAAGTTGCAGTAAAGCAGCGGGCGCCGGCCGAGGCGCCGCCCACGCAGGCGGCGAGGGCACTGTGCTCGGATTCGACCCGCACGAACTTGGCCTTCAGGGAGCCGGTCTCTACCATCTCGGAGAGCTTTTCGACGATGGAGGTCTGCGGGGTGATGGGGTAGGCCGAGATGAGCTCGACTCGCGACAGGGCTGCCCCGTAGGCTATCCCGTAGTTTCCGGTCATCACCTTGTACTTCGACAAGCTTCATTCCTCCTTGACCATGACGATGGCCTTAGGCGGGCACTCGTTCATGCAGATACCGCATCCCTTGCAGTACTGGTAGTCGATGTAGACCACCTTCTCAGCCCGCTTGATGGAGCCCTCGGGGCAGTACATCCAGCAGAAGAGGCAGTTGATGCATTTCGACTCGTCGAGGACGGGCTTTTCTGTCCTCCAGCTGCTTGTGTCACCCCCGGAGCCCAAAGTCGGCGTCGAAAATGGCACCTGTTTGGAACGCTGAGTCATGCCGTCCTAGTCATCTCCAACATGGTTGAATCATATGCCCTGTGCAGTGCGCCGCAATTCCTCCCGCCGAGGTCACCCTTCCAAGTCTCCGAAGCGGCCTTTAGGGCCGATTCGAGGGAGGCCACGCCGGTGGCCTTGACGACGGCACCGACCATGGCGGCGTTGACAAAAGGAAAGCCCGAAAGCACCAATCCTTGGTCAAGAGCGATCTGGGTGGCGTCGACGGTGAGCACCCTGTAGTCGCCGCTCAGCTCAAGGGCTTTTGCGGAGTTCACGATCAGGAACCCGCCCTTCCTGAGCCCAGCGGTCACCTTCACCGTCTTCACGAGGTTACGCTCGAACACGGCGACGGCGTCGGGGTTGGCGGCCTGCCCGTGGATGCGCACCGGCGCATCTGACACCCTGACCGTCGCCGAAACCGGAGCCCCCCTCCGCTCGGCTCCGAAGTAAGGAGTGCTCTGACCCCACTTTCCTTCATTGAGGACAGCGTTGACGATGAGCTCGGCGGCGGTGACGATGCCCTGACCTCCCCGGCCGTACAGGCGAATCTCGAGCAACGACCGTATACCGGCCCAGTGAGGAGCATTATCTTATTTAAGGCCTATAGGAACGGGCCCTCCTCCCGAAATCAAATCGCTGGAGATTGTCCCTTCCACGAATTGGAAGGGCTTCCCCCTTCTCAGTGGCCGAAGGAGATCTCTGACGGCTCGAAGTCCTGAAGCTTTCCCGTGTTGTATTCATCATAAGCGCTTAGGTCTAGGAGGCCATGGCCGCTCAAGTTGAAGAAGATGGTCTTCCTCTCGCCCGTCCTCCTGCATTGGAGCGCCTCGTCGATGGCCACTTTTATCGCGTGGGATGATTCGGGAGCCGGGATGATCCCCGTGGCCGAGGCGAATAGGCTCCCAGCTTCGAAGACTTCTCTCTGGTGCACGGCCCTTGATTCCACGACCTGCCGGTTGATGAGGAGGCTGAGGGAAGGAGCTTTCCCATGATACCTGAGCCCTCCTGCGTGGATGGGCGGAGGGGTGTAGTCATGGCCGAGGGTATACATCTTGAGCAGTGGAGTAAGGCCGGCGGCGTCGCCGAAGTCGTAGGCGTAGACGCCCCTTGTAGTGGATGGGGCGGCCTTGGGCTCGACTGCGACGTAGCGGGTCTCCTTCATCTTCCCCCTCAGCTTGTCGCACAGGAAGGGGTATGAGGCCCCGCCGAAGTTGGAGCCTCCCCCTATGCACCCTATGATCATGTCCGGATACCGGTCGAGGCTTTCGAATTGCTTCTTTGCCTCCTGCCCAATGATGGTCTGGTGGAGGAGCACATGGTTCAGCACGGACCCAAGGCTGTAGCGGGTGTCCTCCCTGGAGAGAGTGTCCTCCAGGGCTTCGCTGATGGCCACGCCTAGGGACCCTGGATGGTCGGGATGCGTCCTTAGAAGCTCCCGGCCGAACCGGGTGTTCTGGCTAGGGGAGGCCAAGACCTTCGCCCCCCATGTCTCCATCATTATCCGGCGACCCGGCTTCTGCTGGTACGATATCTTGACCATGTAGACGCCGCATTGCATGCCGAAGAAGGTCGTCGAAAGGGCAAGGGCGGAGCCCCACTGGCCTGCGCCGGTCTCCGTGACCAGCCTCGCTACTCCCTCGTCCTTATTGTAGTATGCCTGTGCGAGGGCCGTGTTGATCTTGTGGCTTCCGCCCGGGTTCACGGATTCGTTCTTGAAGTATATCTCCGCGGGTGTATGGAGGAGCTCCTCAAGCCTCTTCGCCCTCATGAGGGGAGTGGGCCTCCCTACGGACATGTACTTCTCGAGGACCTCCTCCGGAATCTTCACGGACGGGTCGGTTGAGACCTCCTGCCTGATGAGTTCCTTTGCGAAGATCCGCTCCAGCTTCTGAGGGGAGATAGGCTCTCGAGTCTGGGGATCTAGGGGAGGGGGGAGCTGGGACGGAAGATACGGAAGGATGTTACACCATGATGTGGGAAGCTCCTCCTGCGGGAGATGCACCGCCACAGTAGTCGCCATGCCTGTTCTTGATTGTCGATAACCGAACGTCATATAAATGTTCTGGACGCCAATGCACATTAAAATACTATGGATTAGGAGAACAGGGCCCTGAAGAGGAGGAGGATGTTCCTCTTCCTCTCCCTCATCCTTCTCATCCCGTAGGGGAGCCATCTCGCCCCATAGGGGAGGTAGACCGAGAGGTGGTAACCATCGTCCAGGAGCTTCCTCCCTAGCTCCTCCCTCACACCCCTCAGCATCTGGAACTCGAAGTTCGAGTGGGCGGCCCCCGAGAGGGCCTTGGCCTCGGCCTGCAGCTTGTCGTCATGCGTGGCCACGGCGAAGAACGTGCCCTGGGAGAAGAGCTTTTTCATCATCGCACTGTAGTTCTCCTTGACCTCACTCCTGTCCTTGAAGGCCACGCTGGCGGGTTCGTTGTAGGCTCCCTTGCAGAGGCGCACCTGCCCGCCCTCCTTCACCAGCCTGTCTATGTCGCCGGCGGTCCGCCTGAGGTAAGCTTGGATGGCTATGCCCATCCGGTCATACTCCCTGTGCTCCTTCAAGTAGAGCTCGATGGTCTGCTCCGTGTAGGGGGAGCCCTCCATATCGACCCACAGATAGGCCCCCGAGCGCCTCGCCCTCTCGACTATGGTGTGAAGGTTGCCTTCAGCCCGGTCGACGCCCATGGTCAGGCCCAGCTGGGTAAGCTTGACCGAGACGCAGCCATCTACCTTGTTTTGCTCCATCTGGTCGAAGATGGAGAGGTATTCAGCCATGGTCTGGTCCAGCTCTTTTTCGTCCTTGATCTCTTCGCCTAGGAAGTTGACGATGACCTTGAAGCCCCGACCGTTCATCTCCTTGGACGTGCTTACGGCCTCCTCCAGGGTCGTTCCAGCGATGAAATGCTTCGCGATGGGGAGAAAGAGCCTGTCGGTGAGACCCAACCGCTTCACCTGGCGTTACGGCCCACCCTTCATTAGAAATACTTTGCTCGCGGCAGAGAGCCTGGAATTTCTGAGGGTCCCCGGGGACACCTGCTCAATAGAATGATAATCTTGACAGAAATCCGCTCTAACTCTTGCAAAGCGGGGAAAAGTTATTATGGGATTTCGATGTGTGTTTCAGTGGCGACCTCGTTGGAAAAGAAGCACCTGGACAAGACCGAACTGGGGATCCTCCGCGTGCTCATCGAAAACTCACGGGAGACCCTTTCGGCCATATCTAAGAAGACCGGGACGCCGCTGAGCACCGTCAGGAACAAGTTCAACGGGCTCGTGTCCAAGGGCGTAATAGAGGGTTTTACGGCGTTCCTTGACGTCAGGAAGCTGGGGATGGTGGGGGCCGTCTTCTTCATCAAGTGCGGCCGCAACTATGGCAAGGTTGTGGACGCGGTCGCGTCCTATCCCAACGTCGGATGGGTGCTGGAGCTGGTGGGGGAGTACGACATAATCGGCGACGCCCTCTTCATGGAGATGGATGAGATACCTGTATTCAAGGAGTGGCTCATGAAGCATGACGGAGTGATGGATGTTAGGGTGGAGGTCCTGAAGAGCTGGGCGTCGGCCCCGAAGTTCCCGGCGAGCCTCATCGACCGATATCAGGAGACCTACTACGTCAGTCCGGTGCCAGCGGCCATGGAGAACAAGCCAGCGTAGTTTAGGGCGCTTTTTCGACTATCATGTAGGTCCCTAGTGCTCGTGCGACGAGGACGCCTCCCTGGTCGGTGATGTCGCATTCCACGAATGCAAGGTGATCCCCCAGCTTGTACACGTGGGAGGACGCCGTCAGGGTCCCTCCCCGGGCAGGGCGGACGAAGTTGAGCGTGAACTCCACGGTCACTAGGGGCTTCTTCGCAGCAACGAGGCAGGCCAGCCCCATGGAGTTGTCAGCGAGGGTGGCGACGGCGCCTCCGTGGGCGAGCCCCAGCTGGTTAAGGTGTTTCTGCTCGAGTGGCAGGTTCACCACCACCTTGTCCCCCACGATGTCGTATCCGCTGAGGCCGACGAAGATTCCGAAGTTGGAAGGCTGGTCCATCACAAAACCAAATCTTGCCCTAGGGGTCTAGGATAAAAGCGTATTCAGAGCCTGAAAGCGGTTCCTAAAAATAATATATATCGCCAACTTGCGAAAGAAGACCCATGGTATTTCCTCTAACCGAACTTGGGGATTATGAAATCAAATTCAAGCCCGAGCACGAAATGTTCAGGAAGCTCGTGCGGGAGTTCTTCGAGAAGGAAGTGGAGCCTAGGGTCTCTGAAATCGAAGAGAACGACGAGGTGCCGGCCGACCTCTTGAAGAAGATGGGTGAGATGGGGTTCCAGGGCATAGCCGTTCCACAGGAGTACGGAGGACAGGGAGGGGACCAGACCTCCATGGCGATCTTCTGCGAAGAGGCTGGACGCGTGTACCCGGCCGTCATGACTCTTGTCGGCGTCAACGGTCTCTTCACCGTTCCCGTCGTGGAGTTCGGGACTGAGGAGCAGAAGAAGAAGTACCTCCCGCCCATCGCCAGGGGAGAGAAGCATTCCGCCCACGCCACCAGTGAAGCCGGAGCCGGCAGCGATGTGGCCGGCGTCGTGACCAAGGCAGAAAGGCGGGGCGACAATTGGGTGCTCAACGGCAGGAAGGCGTTCATAAGCGGAGGTGACATCGCCGACTACCATCTGGTCCTGGCGAGGACGAGCCCGCCTCCCAGCAGAAAGGAGCGCTGGAAGGGACTCACTTTCTTCATCGTCGAAAAGGAGATGCCGGGGTTCACCGTCGCAAAGAGGATGAAGAAGTCCGGATTGAAGGGCTCCCCCATCGTCGAGCTTCAGCTGGACAACGTCGAGGTGCCCGACGCCAACAGGCTCGGCAACGAGGGTGACGGGTTCAAGATAGCGATGGAGACCTTCGACCATGGAAGGATTGGAGTCGCGGCCCAGGCGCTGGGGATCGCCCAGATGGCCTTCGAGAAGAGCCTGAACTACGCCATGCAGAGGAGCACCTTCGAAAGGCTGCTCATCCAGCAGCAGGTGATCGACAACTACCTGGCCGACATGCTGATGAGGTTAGTGAGCGCTCGCCAGCTCGTGTATTGGGCGTCCTACTTGGCCGATCTGGGGAAGAAGGAGTACCTGATCGCGGCGTCGCTGGCCAAGGCCTACGCCACCGAAGCGGCGGAGTTCGCTGCTCTCAAGGCCATTAGCATTCACGGTGGAGTCGGCGTGGTTACGGACTCTCACATCGAGAGGATGCTGCGGGACGTCGAGATAACCAAGATCTACGAGGGCTCGAACGAAATCCAGAGGCTGGTCATAATCAGGCAGCTCATGAAGCAGACTCTCGGCTTCGACCCCATGGGGATGTAGGCCGCACATTCATCGGGATCTCTTCGCCATGCCCAACATGGTAGTCCTCGTCAAGCACGTCTACGACGAGAACCAGCTCAAGGTCGAACGGGAAACCGGGAAGGTCAGCTACGAGGGAGTTCCCGGGAAGATAAGCGATTTCGACCGCAAGGCGATGGAGGCCGCCTTGGTGCTCAGGTCTGTAGGTGGGGGGAAGATCACGTCTGTGACCGTGGGTCCGGAGGAGGCTGCAAAGTCGCTGAGGGAGGTGATGGCCATGGGGGCAGACCAGACCATCCTTGTCAAGGAACCGACCGCTGGCCAACTCGATTCATCTGCGACGGCGGACATCCTCGCCAAGGCCCTGGAGAAGGCGGGCGGATTCGACCTGCTCATCTGCGCCGAGGGCTCGGTCGACTCTTACACTTCGCTCTTGGCGCCCATGCTTGCCGAGAAGCTACATCTCCCGCTCATAACATATGCCCAGTCGCTTCAGGTAAAGGATGGGACCCTAAGGGCGGAAAGGATCCTTGAGAAGCGGATGGAGGTCGTGGAGGCCAGGCTACCTGCATTGGTGACAGTCACGGGGGAGATCAACAGCCCGAGGATCCCGACGCTGCTGCAGATAATGGGGGCAATGAAGAAGCCCATAGCGACATTCACGCTCGCCGACCTGGGGCTGAGTCTGGGCGCCGTGGGGGCGCGGGGCTACAAGCTCCTAGAGTACTCCGCGAAGTCGAAGGAGAGGCGAAAAGTGGTGTTCGACGGCACCGTCCCCGAAGCCGTGACCAAGCTCCTGGACGCCCTGACGAGAGACGGGCTGGTGGGATAGATTGGCCGACATCGTGTTCTACTCAGAGGATGACGACCTCCTCCACGAACTTGCGGGGCTATCGTCAACGCTGGCCGCTCAAGCGGGAGGCGGAAGCTTCGGCGTGGTGATGGGCGACGACAAGGCGGGGACGGCCTCCTCGCTCGCCTCCGAGGGGGTTTCTGAGGTCTACCTTTACCGGGCGCCCGCCACCCTGAGGGACTACCCAGAGGCCTCAGCCCAGGCAGTCGCCCAGGTTGCGGCCGCGCACCCATCTGCGTATGTGTTGGTAGGCTCAACGAAGGACGGCAAGGTCGTGGCGGGAAGGCTGGCTGCCATGTTGGGAGCATCGGCCGCCTCTGACTGCTCCTCCGTTCAACTTTCAGGCATGGATCTCATCGTGGAGAGGCCCAGCTACGGCGGAAGGGTCAGGACCAGAGCAGCTCTCTCCGGAAAGTATGTCGTCGCCTGCGTCAAGGCGAGGGCCTATCCGAAGGCCATCCCCTCTGGCGCGGCAGGGAAGGTCATAGAGTCCTCCATATCTCCGGTACTGACGACCTCGATGATCGAAGTGAGGGAAAGGCCGGTCAGCAGCATGGACTTGACGAGGGCCGAGAAGATCGTTTCCGTGGGGAGGGGGCTCAAGAAGAAGGAGGACCTGCAGATGATAAGCGGGCTGGCTGACGCCATGGGCGCGTCTGTGGGCTGCTCGAGGCCCCTGTCGGCGGACCTGGGGTGGCTCCCGGAGGAGGCGCATATCGGACTCACTGGACTTGAGGTCAAGCCAAAGCTCTACGTCGCCGTGGGGATCTCAGGCCAGCTTCAGCATCTGGCCGGCGTCAAGGAGGCCGGGACCATCGTTGCCGTCAACACGGACAAGGGAGCCCCGATATTTGCAAATGCTGACTACGGCATCGTCGGAGACCTCTACCAGGTAGTTCCCGAGATGCAGCGCCAGCTTGTGGCCACAAGGGGCAGATGATTTCAGTTGCGAAACTCGGAAAGACATTCGTGGGGATACCCTTTTTTGCGTGTTCGTAGTCAAAGTGGACGGGTATGGCCATGCCACAGGATGCGAGCCTAGGGAGTTCCAGGCTGGCGGAGCGGCCGTGGCTTCTGCACTGGCCCAAGGGCGTCCCTGCACACATCGACTATCCTGACGCGACGATCTCTCAGCTTCTGGACCAGATGGCGACCTCCAGGCCGAAGGGGGTCCAGTTCGTCTTCTACGGCAGGGAGGTCACGTTCGCCGAGACATCTCTGCGATCGAAGAGAGTGGCAAGCGGCCTAGCGAAGATGGGCGTCAAGAAGGGGGACCGGGTCGGCCTGATGATGCCGAACTGCCCTCAGTTCGCCTTTGTCTTCTTCGGAATCAACAGGCTAGGCGCGGTGATCGTTCCGATAAACCCGCTTTACACGCCCAGGGAGGTCAAGGCTGTGCTGGCCGACTCCGAAGCAAAGGTCATCTTCACCCTGGACATGTTCTATCAGGCCGCCAGGGGCGGAGTCGAAGGGACCGCGGTCCAGAAGATCGTCGTCTCGCGGATCTCGGATTATATGCCACCTGTCGTTGCAGTTTTGGGCAGGATGTTGAGGAAGGTTCCCTCGGGAGAGGTCACCCGTTCGGAGAAGAACATGACGCTGAAGGAGGTCATGGATAACGACGGGGCGTCCCCTGAAGTCACGGTGAATCCGGTTGATGACCCTGCCGTGTTCATGTATACCGGCGGGACGACGGGGGAGCCCAAGGCGGCCGTCCTTACGAACAGGAACATAGTGTCGAATGCGGTCATGATTCAGAAGTGGTGCGACATGAATCCCGACGACGTCGTCCTCGACGCCCTCCCATGGTTCCACGTTTATGGGCTCAGCGTAGGCTTGGACAACACCGTAACCGCCGGCTGCAAGGCCATCGTCCTCCCCAAGTTCTCCACCGAAGATGTCTTCAAGGCCATCGAGAAGTACAGGCCGACCTACTACCCTGGCGTGTTCTCGATGTACATAGCCCTGCTCAGCTCTCCTCACCTGGAGAAGTACAAGGATTCCCTGAAGTCCATCAGGTACTGCGTGTCGGGGGCGGCGCCCCTGCCCGTCGAAGTGGCGAAGGCCTGGTCGGCCGCCACGGGTGGCATCATAGTGGAAGGCTACGGCCTCTCGGAGGCCTCCCCCGTAACACACGTTAACCCGATGGACGATCCTTCGCACATAAAGTACGGCTCCATCGGAGTTCCCATCATGGATACGGACGCCAAGGTGATGGATATGGAGACGGGGAAGAAGCAGATGGCAGTGGGGGAGACAGGGGAGCTGGCGATCAGTGGGCCGCAGGTGGGGAAGGGATACTGGAACAGGGAGGCTGAGACTAAGAATACCTTCAGGGATGGCTGGCTCTACACCGGAGACATCGCATACATGGACGAGGACGGATACTTCTTCATCGTCGACCGCAAGAAGGACATGATAAACGTGGGCGGACTGAAGGTCTGGCCAAGGGAGGTCGAAGAGGTCGCCTATCAGAACCCAGCGGTCAAGTTGGCGGCGGCAATCGGTGTCAGCGACAGCTTCTACGGCGAAGTGCCCAAGCTCTACGTGGTCCTCAAGGACGAATACAAGGGAAAGGTCACGGGGAACGATATCAGGGAATTCGTCAAGGATAAGCTCACGAAGCATAAGATCCCCCGGGAGGTGGAGATTAGGGATGAGCTCCCGACCACCCTAGTGGGGAAGATCGTGCGAAGGAAACTTCGAGAGCAATAAGTCGCAAAACGCCTTAATATTCTGAGGCCGTCGTTTCACCGAAGATGACCTAGCGATGGAACCAGTAGCAGTCATTGGCGTTGGCACGAGCCGGTTCGGAAAGCGGACGGATGCAAGAATAGATGAGCTAGCCTGGGAGTCCTTCAAGGAGGCCCTGGACGACTCGGGCGTAACCCAGAAAGATATCGACCAGTTCGTGGTTTCGAGCCTAGGAGGTTGGAGCAGTGAATTCCTGCCGGCAGTGGTCGTGGGTGAATATTGCGGCCTTGCCTCGAAGCCCACCATGAAGGTCGAGGCCGCCTGCGCCTCCGGCAGCGCTGCGGCGTTTCAGTCCTACCTCGCAGTGAGCAGCGGACAGGCCGACGTGGCGGCGGCGATAGGAGTCGAGAAGATGAGCGAATCTCCAATGCCGACGACGGTCGAATTCATTGGGAGGGCGGGCAACTACTTCTGGGAATTTGAGAACTTTGGGCTCACCTTTCCGGGCTACTACGCCCTGTACGCGACGGCTTACATGGACAGGTACGGTGCCAAAGAAGAGGATCTTGCAGAGGTCGCAGTGAAGAACCACTTCTACGGCTCCTTCAACCCCAAGGCCCATTTTCAGAAGCCTGTGACGGTCGAAGAGGTGATGAAGTCGAAGTACGTCGCCTGGCCTCTGAAGCTTCTAGACTCTAGCCCGATAACCGATGGAAGCGCTGCGGTAATATTCGCCAACGCAAAGAAGGCAAAGGAGTTCGTAAAAGACCCCGTCTGGATTCGTTCCATAGGCGTCAGCTCGGGGACGGCGAACCTGAGCAAGAGGAGCGACTTCCTCAGCTTGGAGGCAGCGCGGGTCGCGTCGCAGAAGGCGTTCTCAAAGGCAGGCATCGCCGACCCGAGGACGGCTTTCGACGTCGCAGAGGTGCACGACTGCTTTACGATAGCCGAGCTGCTCGCATACGAAGACATGGGCATCGCGGAGAGGGGCAAGGGCTTCGAGATGGCTAAGAATCACCAGACATACAAGGGTGGCTCATTCCCGGCGAACCTAAGCGGGGGACTCAAGGCCAAGGGCCATCCGATTGGCGCGACGGGACTGGCCATGCTTTCAGAGTTAAAGCGGCAGCTCCTCCAGGAGATCGGGGGCCAGAGGCAGGCCGACATACGGAAGGGGTGGGCCCTGGCTCATAACATAGGAGGGACGGGCCACTACGCCTATGTGACCACCCTCTCTCTGGACAGGGGGGCGATGTAGGTGTCCGCCCCCTCTGCATTGGACGCCAATAGGAAGCTCATCGAAGACGCGAGAAAGGCGGTCGATGCCACGGGGCTTCCCCTCCTGCCTGACGCCAAGACGTCAGACCCTCTGTATGTGAGCTCTAGGGATCTTCCGCTTAAGTTCCTGATACCCATAGGGAAGATCGAGCCTTTCTTCGATGCGTTGAAGAGTGGGACGCTTACGGCGACCAAGTGCACCAAGTGCGGCGCCGTCTACTTCCCTCCACAGGCGGACTGCTCGGCCTGCAAGGCCTCCCAGGTCGAATACGTTCCGCTCAGCACGGGGGCGGTGCTGCTTGCATACACCGTTATCAACGTCAAACCCTTCAGCTTTGCGCCTTACGGTGACTATGTCGTTGCGATTGGCAGGCTTCCCGAGGGGCTAAATGTGCTGGCCTGGATGAAGGGGATGGAACCAAGCAAGATACGTGTAGGCATGAAGTTGAAGCTGGTGGTTGACAGAAGGCGGGAGGATGGGGTCTGTACCTACTGGTTTGAATCCGCCTAGTTACTTGCCCTTGAAGCTCGGCTTGCGCTTCTCGAAGAAGGCAGAGAGCCCTTCCTTTACGTCCTGGGTGGCGAAGAGCGATGCGAAGCTCTTGGCCTCGATCTCCGAGCCTTCCGTGATCGGGTAGGTCGCGGCGTTGATTGCCTTCTTGGCCGCAGCGATGGCCAGAGGAGGCTTCTCTGCTAGGGAGGACGCGAAGGCCTCCACCAGCTCGTCGAGCTTCGAGTCGTCGAAGACGGCGTCGACAAGGCCTATCCGTTCCGCCTCCTTCGCGCTGATCGTCTCCCCTGACATGATCAGCTTCTTGGCCCTCCCCGGTCCGACAAGACGGGTGACCCTCTGGGTGCCTCCGGCCCCTGGGATGAACCCGAGGTTGATCTCTGTCTGGCCGAGCTTAGAGGTGGCAGAGGCAAGCCTGATGTCGCAAGCTAAGGCCAGCTCAAGCCCTCCTCCCAGTGCATATCCATGCATCGACGCGATGACCGGCTTAGGGAGGCCTTCAATCTGGGAGTTCACGGAGTGAAACCGGCGGACAAGGCCGAGCACGCGGTCCGGAGACGTATCGGCCCCGAAGGTGGCGAGGTCAAAGCCTACGCTGAAGGCGCGACCTTCCCCCTTCAACACTATTACGCGCACTCCAGGGTCGCTCTTTGCCGCCTCCAACTTGTCGGCGAGGTCGCTGAGCGTCTCAGGATTGATCGCGTTAAGCTTCTCGGGACGGCTCAGGGTAAGGTAGAGGACGCTCCCGTTCTTCGCCTCCTTGATCGTTCCGGCACCAGCGTCCTTGGTGGAAGAATAGTCAAAGAAACCTCTCCCGGTCTTAACGCCCAGGTGGCCTCCTGAGACCAGACTTGAGAGGTATTCGCAGGGGACAAGCCACTCCTTGGACATCATCAGGTAAAGGGATTTCAGCGATTCCTCGACGACGTCCAGTCCCCATTCATCGGCCATCTTCAGAAGGCCTTTGGGGAATCCCAGGCCTAGCACGAGTGCCTTGTCCACGTCCTCTGCGGTGGCGATGTGCTGGGAGACGAGCAATGCTGCCTCATTGATTGCCGGGGAGAGTAGGTCGACGAAGTTGACCTTATCAGCAAGGTCAGCAGGGATGTGGGCCCGGGGCTCTCCAGCAGAGTAGGAATAGAATCCTTTGCCAGACTTGACTCCAAGGGCCTTCGAAGCAACTCTCTCTTCGAAGAGGGGGCTCGGGTCGATTTCGTAGCCCCGACGGGCGAGGGCCTTTTCGACGTCTAGGAGCACGTCGACGCCTATGTAATCAGCCAGCTCGAAGGCCCCCATTGGGAGGCCAGCCTTGTACTTCAGGCCCGAGTCCACTTCCGTCATGGTTGCGAACTTGAGTTGAACGAACATGCTGGAGATGGCCATAAAACGGACTAGAATCCTGTTCACGATGAAGCCAGGGATATCCTGGTGGACCACGACCACCTCCTTCCCCACCTTCTTGGAGAAGGCCACGACGGAGTCGACCGTCGCCTTGCTTGTTTCATCCCCTTCGATGACCTCCACCAGCTTCATGATGACGACGGGGTTGAAGAAGTGCAGGCCCACGACCCTGGTCGGGTTCGCGACGCCTGCTGCAATCTCCGTTATGGGGATGCTGCTGGTGTTCGTGGCCAAGATACAGTCGGGACCGGCGAGCCTGCCTAGTTCGGCGTACACAGCGCGCTTGAGATCGGCGTCCTCGGGGATGGCCTCGATCACCATGTCGGCGGATTCGACGGCGTCTTGGAGGCTGGTGGTGTAGGATATGCGCGAAAGTATGGCGTTCTCGGACTCCTTCAGGGTGCCCTTCTCGGCAAGCTTCTTGACGCTCCGTTTGATCTTCTCCATGCCGCCGTCGAGGAACCGCTGGTCCAAGTCGCTGACTACGACGTCGTAACCGGCGATGGCGGAGACCTCTGCGATGCCGTGCCCCATGGTGCCGGCGCCGAGGACGGCTATCCTATGGATGTGTTCGAAGGGCAGGACCAACCACTAGGCCGCACCCTTCAACAGGGAGTTGAGGGCCATCGTCTTGAAGATGTCCCCCTTGATCTGCATCTTCCCCTGAAAGAAGGCCTTGGTGGCGTCCAATTGGCCATCCAGGATGGACTTCAGGTCTCCGGAGGACATCGTCAGGGTAGCGGTTGGACTGGGGTGTGTTCCTGGCTCGACGTCGATTGAGGCGCTGCTTGCCCGAATCACGTAGGAGCCGCCGTCGCTTAGCTGTAGGACGAACACCTGCTCGACCGCTGAAAGCTTGTCCTTCATGTTCGGATAATTGGTCCGGGCGATGGACCTTATCCTCTCCAGAAGCTCGTCAGTAGCCATGGTCCCGATTAGCGAAGTTGCGCATTTAGACTTTGTGCCGCGCGAGGCCTCTTGGTGGCTCCTCTCCGGACGCAGGACCAAACCATTAAAGCGTCCAGAAGTCATGGATTCACCGCTTGACCGTCCCCTTCAGAGACAACTTCGTGTTCATACCAGCGTGGCAGGTCACTTTCCTTTACGCGAGCTTCTCCGTGGCGGCCCTGATAGCTCTCTACCTCTTCTACAGGAGGTTCAGGCTCTACGGAATCAGGCAGGCATGGGACGGGCTGCGGGCGGCAGCTGGAGGGAATTTGAAGACGTTCGCCGCCGGGGGCCTACTCCAGAAGAAGTTGGCCCAGCGGCGTCAGGGTGGGGTTATCCATTTCATGATCTTCTACGGGACGGTGGTGCTCTTCATCGGCACGACCCTCGTGTTCTTCGACTCGGACCTGCTCAAGCCGTTCAGAATAAAGCTGCTCCAGGGTGACTTCTACCTTTACTACAAGCTCTTCCTCGATATCTTCGGCGTTCTCTTCGTCGCAGGCATCCTCTTCGCCCTCTTCAGAAGGCTCGCGTTGAGGCCGGCCTATCAGCATAGCGCGAGAGGAGACTACGTCATACTCCTGGGCCTGCTCTACATGGGCGTGACGGGGTTCTTCCTGGAGGCGATTCGCCTGGCGCTGACCGGCGTCCCATGGGGGAATTGGTCGGTCGTGGGACATCCCCTATCGCTCCTCCTCGCCCCCTACTTGACGAACTATTCACTCTCAGTAGGAATCTACAGGACCCTGTGGATGGGGCATGCCTTCGTCGCCTTCGCCATGGTCGCCTCGATCCCCTACTCCACCCTCTACCATATCCCGGCATCAGGCCTGAACATGTTGGTGGCCGAGAAGAAGCCCCTTGGGAAGATGGACGCCCCATTCAACCTTCAGCTGATGATGGAGTCAGGGAACTTCGACGTCAAGGTGGGGATAGACAAGGCCGAGGACCTTCCGTGGCACCGGAGGGTGATGCTGGACAGCTGCACCAACTGTGGGCGGTGTGAGGCCGTCTGCCCTGCCTATGCGGCCGAGAGGCCGCTGAGCCCTAGGAAGCTCGTCCAGGACGTGGACAAGTTCATGCTAGCCCAGGTGTCGGCGGGCGGGAAGCTGGGAGCCTTCGAAACGGGAACCGTCAACGATGATGAACTTTGGGCCTGTACCAGCTGCAACGCCTGCGTCTACGAATGCCCGGTCTACATCAACCAGCTGGACTTCATAATGGACTTTAGGAGGACGATCGTCGCGGCGAATCGGCTGGACGACTACAAGAACAGGCTGTTGCTGAACGAAGCCAACTACAGCAACCCCTACGGTCTTCCTCCCTCCGACAGGGACTCCGCCCTTGCTGAAATAGGAGGGAAGGGGTACGCTGACGGAGTCGAGTTCGAATACGTGTACTGGGTGGGGTGCGCTGCCAGCTTCGACGCCAGGGCAAGGAGGATCGCCAAGAGCATGGTAAGGATAATGGAGGAGGCTGGGGTCAGGTACGTGATCCTCGGATCCAAGGAGAAGTGCACGGGGGACCCGCTTCGTCGCCTAGGTGAAGAGGGGAGGTTCCAGGAGTTGGCCCTGCAGAACATCGAAACCCTCAAGGGTGTGGGGGCCAAGAAGATCGTGACGCACTGCCCTCACTGCTTCAACACCCTCAAGAACGAGTACCCCGACCTCGGGGGCAACTTCGAAGTCCTCCATCACTCCGACCTCGTGTCCAAGCTTTTGATGGAGGGGAAGCTGAAGCTCTCCAAGCCGCTTAACCTGAAGGCGACGCTCCATGACGCGTGTTTTGTAGCCAGAGGGAACGGGATGATCAAGGAGCCAAGGAAGGTCATGGAGGCCCTTCCAGGGGTTGAGCTGGTGGAGATGGAGAACAGCGGCGCCAGGACGTTCTGCTGCGGTGCGGGCGGAGCGAACTACTGGTACAAGGTCTACGAGAAGAGGCCTGTCTCCAAGCTGCGGCTTGAAGAGGCTAAGGCGACCGGAGCTCGAGTGCTTGCCGTCGAATGCCCTTATTGCACGGCGATGCTGGAGGACGCCGCTAAGGCCGAAGGGATCGAAGGTCAACTGGAAGTGAAGGACCTATCGGAGCTGGTGGCGGACGCGATATAGCAGCCCAATGGCATGTTAATTAGCTGCAGTGGGCAGAAGGCTGGTGTGAGGGAACTGGACAGGAGGACGGAAGGATCTCTCATCCGGGAGGCCCGAAAGGCGGCAAAAGAAGCCTATTCGCCCTTCTCCAAGGTCAAAGTCGGCGCCGCGATCTTGACATCCGACGGCAGGATCTTCTCCGGATGCAACGTCGAAAACTCCTCCTACGGGCTCACCATATGCGCCGAGCGCACGGCCGCCGTGAAGGCCGTGTCGGCTGGAGCGAAGAGCTTTGAAGCTATAGCTGTCGTTTCAAGCCTCGAGGGGTGGACTTACCCGTGCGGGGCCTGCCGCCAGTTCCTGAGCGAATTTGCCCATGAAATGATCGTGATAGTCGCAGGTCCGAAGGGGAGGGTAGGTCGTCATCTGCTCGCCGACCTCCTTCCGAAGGCGTTTTCTCTGGAGAAGTAATCACGATTCCGAAAGGAGGCTGAGACCAACTGTTGAGAATCGCACGCCGCGAATTGCTTATATGACATAATCGGCTGATGTCTATTAGAAGTCCGAATGTCCCTCCTTGCTGGTGGCAGGAAGCGATCGATAGCAAGAGGCACTGTCGTGGCCGCCATCGTCGTGTTGGTCGTGGTGTTCGCATTAGGCCTATACTATTATCTGACTCTGGTGCGATGAGGGAGGCGTGAAGAGAGGCAGAGGTCTTGGCAGGCGGACCTTAGAGTCTCCTCTTTTCGACGGCGTTGATGACGTCCGTCTTCGCAACGATTCCGAGCACCTCCTTTGAATTTGCCCTGCTCACTACGAGAAGGCGGCCAACTCCTTCCCGATACATAACGTCTAGGGCGTCCTGAAGGGTGGTGTCCGGATAGACCTGTTGCACGAACTTATCGCATGCTAAAATGACGCTCGTATTGAACCAGCGGTCCTTAGGAACAGCCCTCACGTTTGCCATGGAGATCGTGCCGACCGGACCGTCCTTGGCCACCACTGGGAAACTCTTGTATTGGAACTTGAAGAGGTACTCATCGACGAAGTCCTGTAAGGAGAGCTCCCCCGAAACCGCAATGACGCTGCGGGTCATGATGTCGCTCACAGGAAGGTGGCCGATGTCGGCCAGGTCGACCTCGCCAGTGAGCCTTTGGGCTTCGGAGACAGAGATCTCCCCCGATATTGCGTAGCTGACGGCGGCGGACACTAGCGCAGGTATGAGGTACCCTGGACCCGCCGTGGTCTCGGCTACGAAGGTGACCGCGGCCAGTGGTGTCTTGTAGCCAGCCGCAACGAAGGCGGCGAGTCCGGCGGCCACAAAGAGGTCCACCCTAGCGGGGAAGAAGATGAGGCCGAAGAACGCACCGAGGGAGGCACCCATAGCTGCCAGAGGCACGAAAAGCCCTCCAACCCCAGCGGTCCTCAGTGTGAAGCCGGCCGAGAGCATTTCGAGGGCGAAGAGCAAGATCATCGTCGTTGGCGCCACACCCGACTTGGTGGTAAAAGCGATGAGCGCGTACGATACTCCCAAAGTATAGGGGAACCCCAAGTAGTGAATTTCCAGGAGGCCCGCCAGCGAAATGACGGCCGCGCCTACGAAGGCCCCAACGTAGAACCGCCTATGTGAAAACTCAAGGAGGCCACGCAGCTTCTTCCATAGGAACATGAAGGCCAAGGAGAAAAGACCTACTCCAGCGCCAAGGAGGGCAGAGGCGACGATGTCGCCGACGGTGAAGGAGGTCAGGCCGGGGAAGTTGAACAGTGGAGTCGGGCCGATTATCCCAATGAGCGTCAGGTAGGAGCTAACAGAGGCGATGAGTGAAGGGATGACGGCGTCATGGGCGAGGTCGTCCTTGAAGGGCACTTCGAGGGCGAAGATGATGCCCGTCAGGGGTGCCTTGAACACGGCTCCGAGTCCGGCCGCGGCTCCGGCCAGCAGGAGTATGTCTCGGTCGTCGTCCTTCAACTTGAGCCTCTTGAGGTTGTTCCAGAGCCAGGTCCCAGCCGCACCCCCAGCGTAGATGGCGTTAGCTTCGAAGCCCGTGCACCCACCCGAAGCGATGGTCGCAACGGAGGCCAGCATTTTCAGGGGGAAGGAGGAGAGCTTCATCTTCTCGTTAGCATGGTACGCCTCCACAACTTCTTCGATGCCGGAGTTGACCGCGGGATGAGAAACGCTTACGAGAAAGCCGCTTAGCAGGAAACCCGAGACTACGACGGGCACAACCAGCCACATATTGCTGACGTAGAGCTTGCTGGATATGCCCCAGAGATCCAGCGTGATACCGGCGTAAATTGCTACTACTACGCCGGTAGCAATCCCCAGCAAAGCTGAGAGGAAGACCCATTTCTCCAGGTACTCCAAGAATGGCTCGCGGGTGCGCAACCTCGGAGGTCTGAAGTACCTTGACAACCTCGGCGAGTTCACTCTCATCACCCCCCGACGCCGCGGGCTTCGCAGACTTGGAGATAAGATTAGTCCTAGTTCCCCCTTTTTGCGGAGGCTCTACATTGACAATCTTGGTTCATGGCGCACCCTTTGGGAGTGCGCATCTAGCCGATCTCAAATGTCAAACTGTCGAAAGGGGACGGCCTTCGTTAGACCAGCGGGTGACTTCGACAACATAAAGATGATTAACCTCGCCGGATTACGCTCTGCCTTGAAGCCGGGGTACCCTAGCCTGGTAGGGGGCAGGCCTGCTAAGTCTGTGGGCGAAAGCCCTCGCGGGTTCAAATCCCGCCCCCGGCGCCACGACCTGCTTTCGCGAGAGGAGATCTCGCTCGTCAGCTTCCACGAGAGGCATGAATTCCAGTCGATGACGCCCGTCGATGTATCTCACGACCTTCTTGAACCTCATGCAGGGGCCACAGCCGGCGTCGTATGCCGCTATGGACTTCAGGATGAGACACCTGTGGAAGAATTAGGGCGGCTGGCCCTATACAGAATGCCGATGAATCCAAAGGGTCGCAACGCTTAACCATTGGCGATTTCAGATTGTGCAAGAGACGAGAAGACCTTGGAAGAAGTTTCATGGGACATAAGCGGCATCTTCCCGAGCACGACGGATCCGGCGGTCGAGAAGGCGACAGAAGAGGCGTTGAAGGAGGCAGGCAGCTTCGCCACCCGGTACAAAGGGAAGATTGGCGGCCTAGTCTCAGGCGACTTGGCCAGATGTTTAGGCGAATACGAAGCATTGCAGTCCAAGGCCTTTGACCTGGACCTGTTCTCCACGCTCGCGTTCCAGGCTAACATGACCCTGCCCGATACGCAGCTCCTTCACGACAAGGTCAGCAAGGTTGTGGCGGAAATCAACAGGGGGTTGGCGTTCTTCGAAATCGAGCTGGTGGCTAGGCTAGCCGGGGAGCCAGGGATATCGAAGGAGCGGGAGCTGATGCCTTACGCTCATGCCCTGGAGAGGTTGGGCAGGAAGGCTCCCCACATCCTGACAGAGGCGGAGGAGAAGCTCATCATCAGCAAGGACCAGTTCGGGGTCAAGGCATGGGAAGAGCTGCAAAACAAGTGGCTCAACACTCGTGAATTCACAGTTGTAGTCGGAGGGGCGAAGAAGGTGATGAGCTACGGAGAGGCGAACGGCCTGCTTAGCGATCACGACAGGGCGACAAGGGAGTCCGCCAACCGTTCCATTTACGGCACCTTGGGCCTGTCGGGAGAGATCTTCGCTTCCGCCCTCAGGAGCATTTGCAACGACTGGATCAACGTGTGCGGAGTCCGGAGATATGGTTCTCCCATGAGCGCTAGCCTGATTGCCAACGACACGGAACAACGGATCGTGGACGGCGTGCTTGAAGCCGTGGCAAGACACGTCGAGCTGTACAGACGGTATCTGAGGCTTAAGGCTAAGCTGATGGGGCTTCCCAAGCTGGGTTGCCATGATATAGTTGCGCCTCTTCCGGCGCTGGCCAAAGTCAGGTACGACTACGCCTCGGCCAGGGAGCTTGTGACCGAAGCGTACGCCAGGTTCGACGAGGATTACTCCTTCGCCGTGAAGGACATGTTCACCAAGAGGCATCTGGATTCGTCACCGAGGTTCGGCAAGCTCAACGGGGCCTTCTGCGCCCCGTGGCCTGGAGGGAAGTCCGCCTTCGTCCTATCCAGTTTCAACGGCTACCTCGACGACGTATATACCCTGGCTCACGAGCTTGGCCACGCCACCCACGACTACTATTACGAGAGGCGCCAGACCATGATGAATATGGACATCCCGTCGATAGTGGCGGAGACCGCCTCCATCTTCGGCGAGCTCCTGCTTACTGACCTCCTTCTGAGCAAGCCGAAATCCGACGAGGAGCGCATGGCAGTGCTCTGTCACGTGCTCGACGACGCCGGGATGGTGATATTCCAGGTGACGGCGAGGGCCTGGTTCGAGCAGAGCCTCTACGATGCGATTACAAAGGGGGAATATCTGGACTACAAAGGGATATGCCGGCGCTGGACGCAGGCGAGGGACAGGATCTACGGAACCGACGTGTCTTGGTTCGACGAGCTTGAAGCGGAGTGGACGATGAAGCCCCATTACTACTTCTCGAATTACAGATTCTACAACTACCCTTACGTCTACGCTCAGCTCTTCGTCTATGCGGTCTACGAAAAGTATCTCCAAGAGGGGAAGGGTTTCGTCCCGAAGTTCAAGGAGGCGCTGTCAGCTGGCAGCAGCTTATCTCCAGCTCAGATAGGGGAATTGGTGGGGCTGGACGTCACCGATCCATCCTTTTGGGAGCTTGGATTCAAGAGGTTCGAACATTTCCTGACCGAGTTGGAGAAGGTCGTCGAAACGCAACCGTCGATGGCGGCTAACTAGGTCAGAAAATGGACGTCTATCAGTTCAGACCATGGCCCATTTTGGCCACGCGCCAGCCGTGGCTGTGCTGAAGAAGGGCGGCAGCTCCCGCAGTTTTCCCGAGCCAACCACCGCTCCGGTCAAGCCCGTGAATCCCCCACGTAGGCCCAACAGCGTCACCACCCCGACTTAGAGCTGCTCCCTCCCGGGCCTGACTCGTTTCGCCGGTTCAAGAGTGGAACCCTTCCTTCGAAGGGCCCATTCCCCTTCGTAACGACCCGCTGGGGCGCGGGTTCAGCTTCCGGTGCCTGCCGGAAACGGCGGCCAGACAGGGTTCGCCTACGGGTTACTGGCTCCTGCTTGTAGCCGGTTTCAGGTACGGGGGACGGCTGGCCCCCCAACCCTACCCGCCGCCCAGCCCTAGCAGGGAATTAGGGTAATTAAACACTGACGGGCTTGACCGCGTCGAGCAAGGAGCACAGAGAGCAAGGGTCGCTGGTGCTGGGGAACCCGCATCGGCTGCAGGCCAGGACCGGCGGCTGCTGGACGACCAGCCCATCGGACAGCTCAAGAGCGGACCTAAGGAGGGTATACTTCATCCCGGCGTGCTTCTCCTCCATATCGTTCAGGTAGGCCCTGACGCTTGACCTCATCCCCTCGTCCATGTAGGGGCAGCGAATGCTCTGCATGGGAGTCTCGTTGGCGAAGGCGTAGAGGGCTATCTCCTTTTCGTACACCTCTAGAAAGGGATGGACGCGGCGCACCCTGAATCCCTCCGTTGGGTTCCCGTCGGAGTTCAACCAGGCGACGCGCTTGAGGTCGCCGTTCAGGAGGTTGATCAGAAAGGTCTGAATCGTGTCATCAAGGTTGTGGCCGGTGGCTAGGACGGTGATCCCCGCTTTTGTCGAGGCGATGTCGATGGCCCTCCGGCGAAAGGTCCCGCAGATGGCGCAGGACGATAGCTTGGTCCTCCTGACCCTAAGGAACTCGTCCAAGGTGAAGCCGAAGAGCTCCTTGTATGAGAAGAGAAGGTGAGGGACTCCCAACGAGCTCGCCACTTCAGCGGCGTACTGCAGCGATTCGGCCCGGTAACCTTCAATCCCCTCATCGATGGTCAGGGCGACGAGCGTGCTCGCGTGTCCCTCTGTCACCTTGGCAAGTATTTTGAGGAGGCTGAGGCTGTCCTTCCCACCGGAGACGGCCACGCCGATTCGGTCCCCGTGGCGGAGCATCTGGTGCTTGGCGATGGTCCGCTTGGCCTTGTCTTCGATGGAAGCGACGAAACATGATCGGCACAGGGACTCGCCAGAGTAGGCCCTCCGGTAGAACACATCTTTGCCACATGTGTCGCAAATTGCTGGCATTAGCCCACTATAGTGGCCTGAACCCTACTCTAAAAAGACTAACCACAAGATTGCCCGCGAAGAGCGCGAAGATCAGCGCGTTGACGGCGTACCTGACATAGAGCGCGGCGCTCTTTGGAAGGTATCTTTCAAGGAAGGAGGTCATGTAGCCCTCTCCGTCGAAGGGGACCATGGGAAGCATGTTGAAGGCCCCGACTATGCCGGAGAAGTAGGCTAGCCATAGGAGGAAGGAGAAGATCCAGGCTGGCATGACGGGGACGGCTACGTAGGGCGGGTAGTAGGTTTCACCGTAGATGCCCAAGGCCCCCCTGGAGGCGTTGTTGGGGTTCGGAATGGTGGTGACCTCGACTGTCTTGGTCACGCCCTCGGAGAGGATCTGAACTGATATGGTCTGGTTCACGGGAAGCGTGATGTCGTTGAGCTGGTTCAGGTCACGGGTGGTGACACCGTTCACCTCCGTAATGGCGTCCCCCACTTTCGCTCCGCTCAGCTGGATCCCTGCGCTGGAGTAGAATCCTGTGATGGCGATGCCCCCTTCTGGGCCATAGAAGGCAGACCTTATCGGCGAAGGAATCCAGAAGGCCAAGGCAGGCTGGAAGAGTAGCAAGGCGACTACGAGGGCGGCCAGGAGGATGTTGGACCAGCTTCCAGCTGCGAGGACCCTCCTCCGTTTCTCCGGCGCAGCTGCCTTGAATTCCTTTTCGTCTGGCTCCACGAAGCCGGCTATGAGGATTGCGAAGAGGGCGATTCCACCGTCTTTGAGCGCGATGCCTTCACGGCGGGCGACGACAGCGTGTGAGAACTCGTGAATGATTAGTATGATCGGGATTGAGGCGAAGAAATAGATGAGCAGCTGGGAGCTCTGAATGGTCACGAAGGGCACGACGAGTGTCACCGCTTGGAACCGCGAGGGGGCGTAGAACAGGTCAAGGATGTTGTTGAGGAGGAACCAGATGGCATAGGCCGCGAGAAAGACGCCGGCCACGACCCCCAGTGTGGCAAATGCATTCACGAGCCTCTTTCGCTTCGCCAGCCTGTCGAAGAAGGCGTTGACGTTATAGATCCTGAACATGAAGTAGAAGGGGCCGACGTCGAAGCCCCTCTTCTTGAGAAATGGAATTCGGCCGAGCACGTAGAGGGCGCCCCAGAAGACGATGAAGCCTATGAGGAGCTCTTCGTAGTAGTTCAACGACCGTACCTTTCACTGGGCTACACCGTCGCTTCTATAAAGGCATCGAGGGGGCGACTCCGTGGGTGCTTATATCGAGGGTAAGGCATGAAGACAGATGAGCGGGGGACCATTCAACGACTCCGCGTTGCAGGGCCTGTCGAACTTGGCGCAGAACGCGGTCGCCGGCATAGCCGAGTTCCTAAAGGCCATCTTAGAGGAGATAATCTCTCTCGTCGTGCAGATCTCCATACCTTTGGCGGTGGTGCTGTTGCTGACCGGCTCCATACTGTACTTCTCCCACTTGAACAGGAGGCTGGGGAGAGACTTCGTAATCCTCTCCGTCATCCTCGCGATAGCGAACCAGATGCTCAGGTAAAGGAGGCTACCGGATACCTCAGTAGGGCCACCGCGCCTCCCATGCCGTCCACCTGTCCTCCCAAGAGGGTTGAGGAGTCGAGGAGGACGACCTCCCCAGCTTTCGCCTCAACCCCGTTGGCCAGCCCGACGACCGATTCCTCATCGGTAATCCTGAAGACTGCGTCTGAGATGAGCAATGAACCGATTGCGCCTTGAAAAGCCGCCGTCTGACAGTTCGCAAAGCCCATGGCGAGCTTGCCATCGCCCTTGGCTAGGGAGATCTTCGCACGGTCCACCAGACTCTGAACGTGACTGAACTCGGTGTCAGAGAGCAGCTCCCTGAAGGCGCTGTTGGCTAGGAGCAGCCGAACGCCATCTTCGCCCGCCAGGTCGAACCCGTCTACGACGGCAGCCTTGGAGGGAAAGCCCGCCGATGCGAGGTAGTTATTAAATTGGTTCTTGAGATTCCCGGGGCCCGCCAAAACGATCCTAGCGCCGGGCGACGCCTGGACCACTGTCCTAAGGAGATCCACTACGCTTCGGAAGTAGGCCTTCGAAAGCTTGTCGTGGTCCTGTGCGTACGCCTTTCCGGAGATCCCCGATTCCACGACACCGTAGAATTTCAATGTCATGCCGGTTAGGAGGCCTACGCCGGCTTCCCTCGAGTCGATGGCGACGATGATCGTGCTCTCTACCTTCCCTCTCTTGGATAGCAATCCAAGGAGCCAGCCGGGGTACCTGTCCCTCCAGAGAGTGATCTCTGATGCCGGCTCCACTTCGATGGAGTGGTATGAGCCGTGAGGAACGAGTTCGTTGTCGGACTCAGAGATCCGTCCCTTTATTCTGAGCCTCCCGAGGTCGTTGTCGTAGTGGACAGCTTCGACATCGACCTTCACCTTTACGCTCACCCTCCTGCCCTTGTCGGGCCTCTGGAACTCGCCTTCTAGTTTCACTTCGCGGGTGGTCCAGGATTGGACCTGGTCGCCAATAGAGACAATCCTACGCAGAGTCCATATGTCCTGCGCGTTCAGAGGCTTAAGGAACAGCGCCTTCCTGCCATCCGCCCAGCGGAAGAGCAATGTCCAACAGCTTATGCGAGTCCGACGGAGGAGAAGGTCTCTATGAGGGAGCCGTCAGGCTTCTTGATTGCGTCCGACACCTTGTAGCCTATGATGGTCGTCACTCCGGCCTTCGCCGCCGCGTCCACCAGCCTCTGAGTCACTATTCCGTCGAACACTATGTGCTTGGCGCCCTTGAACCCAGCCAACGAGGATGCAAGCTCGCTCACAGGGAGATGGCCCAGAACGTTCAGCTCTTCGTCCAAGATGTAGGCTTCAAGGCTGTCCTTGAGATCGGGGAAGATGTCCTTCAGCTTGCCGCCGAGCTTCTCTGGAAGCTTGACGGTGGGCTTTGGGACTGCGACCCTTGGAGGCGGTGAAGGAAGCTCTTCTCTGGGCTCCTCCCTCCTTTCTTCCCTCCTTGCCTCTCTCCGCTCTTCCCTCCTCTCCTCCCTCCTTCCCTGCAGTATGTCAAGGAGTTCGACAGGCGTCAGTTCCTCGACCTCCTTGCCTGCAGGTGCGCGGTAGACTCGCGAAACCTTCGCCACTTGCTGAAGCTCTTTTTGGATTAGGTCGCCACCTCGGTCCCCGTCGAGGAAGGCGATCAGGTTGCGTTCTTTGGCCAGTTTTATGACCGAGTCGGGGATCTTCGCCCCTTCAACCGCAAGCGTGTTGTCGACTCCGGCCCTCAGCAGGTTGAGCACGTCGGCCCTCCCTTCTACAAGTATCACGGTTTCCGCGTTGAACATGCCGGGTCCTGCGGGAAGCCCCTCCGGGCCATACGAGGCTATCCTTCCGGGCTTGGCGGCTTCCGTGACCTCCCGGACGAGCTCCTCGCCTTCACTGGTGGACTTGGCGGACCACATTTTGAGGATCTCCTTCGCCCTGTCGCTGATGAGCTTCCTCTTGGAAGCCCTCACGTCCTCGATCTCCACCAGCTGGAACCTGGCGGCGCATGGTCCCACCTTGTCCACGCTTTCGACCGCGGCGGCCAGGAGGGCAGCCGTGGTGATATCCGTGGACGACGGGATCAGGACCTCGCCGTAGGTCTGGTCGTTCTTCGAGGTCAGGTTGATTTCTATCCTCCCGATCTTCCAGTTCTTCTGAAGTTCGTTGAGGTTAAGCTCGGGCCCGAAAAGGCCTTCCGTCTGGCCGAAAATAGCGCCGATGACGTCTGCCTTTTCTACCACTCCGTCGATGTTAAACTTTAGCCGTACCATATACTTAATAATGCTCGATTCGGGCATTTTCCCATTCATCTCATTCAGTCCGGTTTAACGTGTTAAACGCTAAGCGTTAACAGCTAGAGCCTCCTTGAGCGATATAATAAACCTTTTTTCGGTCCGAAGGGACGCATTTTCTTCAAGTGAAACGTTTCAGGTCCTCCACATGATTTGCAAGGCCATTTGTCATCGCCCTGATTTCGCGGCGAAAGCTGGTATCGACCCGAATGCCTTTGTTCTGCAGCATTGAAGCGACCTTCCTAGTTAGGTTTCGCCCCTTGAGGTCGTAGTCTAGGAGGAGGATGACCTTGTGATGGGACTCGGCCTCAGACATCACGGCCGATAGCGCGTTCCTGGTGTAGCAGAGTTTGAAAGCCTTGGTCCTGAACCCTAGGTGCTGAAGGGCCCTTTCGTCCCTTAGCCCTTCGACAACCACGAGCGCCCCCCTCTCGACTTCACTATTCAGCTGAGATACCAGAGACGTAAGCCTGTCGACCGCCAGGGCTTCGTCCAGGCGGTTGTGCCTCTCCTCAGGCAGCTTGGCGTAGCTGTCGCCCGAGGCGGTGGGCCTAGCCGTCCTTTTCAAGGTCCTCCTAGCGGCTTCGTTCATCTATGATGCCGGCTACGGCCGGGATGGCTCTTAAAGGAAGCGGACCCGCCGGTGAAGGTTGTTGGTATGTCCCGCCTCTGACAGCTGTTGAGTTCACAGCGGGCCTTTGTTGGCCCCCTCCCGCAGCTCTTTAACGGGACGGACGCCAGGCATCTTGGTGGACGCCTCGCGCCGACGACCGATGATTGAATCTCGGCTTTAAACCCTTTCTTCCTTAGAGAACCTCCCCGCGAACGGAAGCAGGGATATCTCGAAGACGGAAACAGGGTTTCGAAGGCCAAACGATAGGACCACCGCGGGAGAGATTTCGCCCACTACCCCCAGCTTCTTTCCTGCGTATCGGCATTCGGCACCCCTCCCATCTATAAAGATGGGATCCTGCAGAGGTGTGTACTCTGCCCTTGCGTTGAACGTCTTAAGCAGAATGGTGTCGAGAGCAGACCTCGCGTCCGTGAAACTGGCCGTGTTGTCACTGACGGCCACCCCGAGGTGAAGATCCTCCCTCACCCCGGACTCCGAGCCCTGAGCTCGGGAGAAGACTTCGGCCATTTCAAAGACGCGCTGCGGGTATTGTTCGTGGATGTTATCGGCAAGGAGCTGCACCAGTGTTGGAACAAGCATGTCCCGGAGGTACTCGTACAGGGAGCTCTTGGAGCCGGAGACCTTGAGCGGCACCTTGGGGTCCCTTCTCGTCCTGTCGAATAGGACCTCCTTGCTGCTCAGGGAGTAACCCATGACTTCCTGAAGGCCCAGGCCAACCGCTGATCTCCGAACGGCCTCCATCAGCTGTGTCCTCGGGGAGAGGGAGCCCTTTGTATAGCTGAAATCGTACGAAGGCTTCAGCCTTCCAAAACCGTATCCGTACATCGCCTCTTCGGCGAGATCCACGACGTGCAGCAGGTCGAACCTGTAGCGTGGAGCGGTGACGGAGATTTGACCGCCCCTGATGGCGGCATCGAGTCGAGACTTCTTCAAGGCATCGACGATCTCCGAATCACTGAGCTTCGTGCCCAAGATATCGGACACAGACTTGCCTTTCAGTGAGAAGGAAAAGGGCTTGAGGGCGGGTGTCCTGGTCGTCCGTCTCCCCTCCCTGACTTCGATGCTTGAGACTCGGGCTCCAGCGTCCCAGAAGGCCTCTGCAAGTAGGGCCAGGGAATCTTCAAGGGCCCTGCGATCTGTTCCCGTGACGTCGATGAGCAAGTTCCTGGTCCTCGGGGTCACCTTTGTGGCGACCCCGTTGATTATGGGAGGGAAGGAGAGCACCGTCCCCGCCGAGTCGGTGATGATGGGGAAAATGTCGTGGCCGGAGACCAAGGAGGAGTACTTCCTCCCGGTCGGGAGCTCCAGGAGTATCTCACGTATGGACATCGGCGTCTGGGAGTCGAGCGGGGTGAAGACAAACGAGGAGGGGACGGTCGAATACCGGACAGGAGGTTTCACCGCATCGGCATCGTGAATGCCAATGGCCAGCTTGGCTCTCCGCCTGCCCAGGCCGTTATGTAGGTCCTCCTGCATCGAGATGACCTGCCGAATTGTTTCATCGTCCAGCCGCATCCCCTCCGCCAAGAGGCCCGCGATGTAGGGTCTTACCTTCCGGACGGACGGATCGACTGCGAATGTGACGTTGGAACTTCCCAGCTTGTGCCTGGGCGCACCGAGCGCGATGCCGAAGCTGCCTCTGAGAGACCTAGCGATTCCGTAATCGGTGGAGTAGTCCAGCCTGTTGGGGTCGTATTCGACCCTGACGGAATCCTCGCCTACTTCCTCGATGTGGAGCCCCAGCTGAGGGAGCCGATCGACAATCCTGTCGAAGCCCAACTTCCCCCCTACCAGCGACCGCATCCTGTCCTTGTAAAGGGTGATTACGGGCATTGGGGCACCTCTCTCAGCCAAGAAAGCCTGTTGGCGTAGAAATCACGGATATCGGCCGCGTCGAAGTAGAGCATGGCGATCCTCTCTAGTCCGAAGCCCCAGGCCATGACGGGGTTCTTCACACCGACCGGAACGGTCACTTCGGGGCGAAACAGCCCCGACCCGCCAAGCTCAAGCCACTTCCCAAGCTTCTCGGAGTAGACGGCAGGCTCCATCGAGGGCTCCGTGTATGGGAAGAAGGAGGGCTGAAATGCCACCTTTTCGAACCCAAGCCCCTTGAGGAAAGTCGAGAGGTATCCCTTGAGGAGACGCAGGCTAGCGTTCCTCTCTACGACTATGCCCTCGATCTGATTGAACTCCATAAGGTGAGTGGAGTTGGCGCTCTCATTCCTGAACACCTTTCCGAGGCTGAAGACCTTGGCGCTTTCACGGGAATTCTCAGCCAGGTATCTTATGGTTATGGCCGTGGTGTGCGTTCTCATCACCGACCTTTCCGCCTCGGCTAGGGACCAGCGGTACCCCCATCCCTTCGATCCTATATTCCACCCATCCTCGTGCACCCTCTTCACCTTCTTGACGAGGGCGGGATTGCCTACCTTGGACCTGACGTCTTCGAGGTAGAAGGTGTCCTGCATCTCGCGAGCAGGGTGGTCCTGAGGGGTGAAGAGGGCATCGAAGGTCCAGAAACTGGATTGGACCAGAGGTCCGTCCACTTCTTCGAAGCCCATCCCGAGGAGCGTCTCCCTGACGTGCCTGAGGAATGTAGCCATGGGATGCTCCCTCCCCATGGGCAGCACCGGCGAAGCGGAGGATACGTCCAGCTTCGAAAGCCTGATGGAGCCCTGGGCTGCCTTCTCCAGAAGGGAGGCCGTGAGGACCACCTCCTCCGAAGAGTCCAGGTTGATCCCCGGGGGCAGCTCGAGCAGCCTCACCTCCGCGGTCTTCTCCTCCTTCTCAGTGAGGTAACCGGGGCGCCTGGAAAGCGTGGCGAGGATCGCTAGCTCCTCGGAGGACAGGGACTTCTTATCCGTCGGCCCCGCGGAGAGCTTCTTCAGAAGTTCCTCTGCGGGCTGAGTAGGAAGCAGGGTGGGCGAGGATGCTATCAACCCTTCGCCGCTCCTCTCGACGCGAATCCACCCCTCCTGCTTGGCCCTTCCGACGGCAGCATTGAAGGCCGTGGCATCCATCCCAAGCTGAACATTGACCATGGGAAGAGGGAGTTGACCTGTCTGTGTTGAGAGGAACCGGGCAAGCCGGGCCTCAGGGAGGCCGTTGGCTGCGGCATCCCTACCTTCCTTCCCGAGGAATACGAGAGTACGTGCCTTGAGCTCCACGTCGACGAGTTTCTTTGCTTTCAGCCACTCGACTACGCGCCTTATCTGGTCGACGTTCTCGTTCGACTCCGTAGCCAGTTCGTCGAGTCCCACCTTATTCCTTCGCAAGAGGATCGACAGAGCCTTCTTCTCAAGTGGGTGTAGAGGTGTCTGGCCAGACATGAGTGGATGAATGCACCTGTTTTATGTCATGCCTCGTGCTCTGCCGCCTAAATAGGCTTCTGTCCCACGAGGGGCCTGCTGCGTTCGAGGAGCTCCTCCGCCTTCGGGGTCATCTTCTTCCTCTTCTCTTGGTGTCTCTGAAGGAAAGCCTCGACATAGCCTGCTGCCTGCAGCTTGCACTCTCCACAGAGCCTCGCACCGGAAGTGCATTCATCATGGACAGTTCTTACGATCCCGTCGTCATCAACGAAGTGATAGAGGTAAAGATCGTAGACGGGGCAGATGTTCGGGTTTGCGCCGAGCCGCCTCTGCTCCTCCACAGTGGCCCTCCCACCGGTAAACGCTGCCAAAACCTTCTTCTTGGCTTCCTTAGGCGGGTCCGAAAGCGTAATCATGCTCATGGGATCCCTCTTGGACATCTTCGTGTCTCCCTTGAGCGACCTGACCAGCTTGTGGTATACCGCAGAGGGAGGAATCAGGCCCAAATCGGCGGAATGCTTCTGTGCGATGTCCCTCGTCAGCCTGATGTGGGGGTCCTGGTCTGCACCGACAGGTACCAGAACCGGCTTGGGCCCCCCGAAGATCTTGGTCTGAGGGAGTAGGATGTCACCGGCCTGGACGAAAGCAGACAGATAGAGGCCAATGGGCCTCTCTCCGTAGATCGCCTTCAGGGTATTGAATGTAGCGTCGCGGGAGAAGATGAAGGCGAGGTCCTGGACGGCGAGCGAGTCGGACTGCTTGTAGATAACGGCACGTTCGGGGTCGAGGCCGAGCGCAAGCAGGTCTGCCGCGTTGATAATGGCCATCCTGGAGCTTTCGGCCATGTTCACACCGTTGTCGCAATACGCTTCGACGTCGGCGATGGCGTAGAAGGCAGTGGCCTTCTTGGAGAGCGATTGAAAGAATATGATTTCGTCGGCCGTGACCTTGCTCCCAAGATGGAAGGGGCCGGTGGGCTTGATGCCTGACATGACGGCGTAGGGCCTTCCAGACGCCACCGCATCGGTGATTTGTTGGAGGTCTCGGTGGCCGAAGATGAACTTCCGGGTTGCGTATCTGTTCGCCTTCAGAGATGCAAGGAGCTCATCCGTAACGGGTGATATTCCGAACTCCTGATAGAGGCGGTTGTAGTCTTTGATGTCGGTGGTCCCCCATGGGTCAAGCTGAAGTTCTGACATTCTTTTCGGGGGATTCGACGGCTGTCATGTTGAAAAACTTTTAAGGCCTTGGCGAAATCAGTCGGCCTTCACGGTCTATCTCTTTGTTCCTTATCCGGGTGGACGAGATTCTCACTCCGTCCTCCGCAAGGACAAGGGGGACGAGAATAACGTGCACGGTGCTCAGGCCAGATTTTGTCCTTACGAAGTTAGCGTGCATGCCTCGATCAAACGATTCCGGCGTGACCACGACCGCCTCCACAGAAGGGTCTGTGGCGAGGGGACCATAGTGGTCCTCAAGCTGGAGGAGCTTGAAAGACTCGCCCGAGTGGTTCTCGGTTATATACTTCACGACGCCCATGAACCTTTCGTTATAGTGCTGCTCGGGCGTCTTGCCAAGGGAGTGGGCGAGAGCGTCTGACACCACTCCTATGAGGAGCGTGTCTCCAATCTCGAAGCCTTCGTCGAGGAGGGCCCTGTGGCCCTTGTGGAGGTAATCGAAGGTCCCCCCGAGGGCGACGACTTTGAATCTTTTGGAGGCGACCCGCTTCTTATGCAAGTCCTCTACGGGAGAGTTAGCAAAATGTCTTTATTTTAAACCATTCCCAAGAGATAGGTGAGCGATTGACCCCAAGGGAATCCTACGTCAAGGCGGGACAGATAGCTTCAGAGGCATTGCAGGAGGGCGCGAGAATTATGGCCGAGGACATGCTCGTCGAGGAAGTCTGTGAGAAGGTAGAAGAGAGGATAATCTCCAGAGGAGGGCTTCCCGCCTTTCCCTGTAACATATCGCAGAACGCCGAAGCGGCCCATTACTCCGCGTCGCCGGGGGACAGTCGGAGGATTCAGAGGGGGGCGATCGTGAAGCTCGATATCGGGGTCCACGTTGACGGCTACATCGCCGACACGGCCGTCACTGTAAACTTCAATCCCTCTCTGGAGGACATGGTGTCTGCCAATAGGGCTATCCTTTCAGATGCCTTGAAGTCGATCAGGAGGGAGGCCGCACTGGGGAACGTTGGAGAGGTCGTCGACATGGAGGCCTCAAGGCGGGGCTACAGGCCCATAGCTAACCTAGCCGGCCACCAGCTGGACCAGTACGTCCTTCATGCTGGAGTTTCGGTGCCCAACGATAGGGAGAGGACCGACGGATCCTTCAAGCTTGACACGGCCTACGCCATAGAGCCGTTCCTGGTGGCGAAGGCCGCCCGAGGATGGGTGATCAACGGCCCTCCCGGCAACATATACAGGCTCGTGAGCAGGAAGAGGATCAAGGACAAGGAGCTGGCCAGCGCAGCCGAGTTCATCTGGCAGAGCTACAAGAGCCTCCCCTTCAGCTCGAGGTGGTTCGCAAAGGCCTATGCCGGGGAGAAGGCCGCTGGGATACTGCAGTCCCTGCTAAAGGAGAGGATCGCCATGACGTATCCTGTGCTTACGACCGTTGATGGGGCCCTGGTCTCCCAGTTCGAGCACACGGTCCTTGTCGGCGCAAATGAGACCCTTGTGACTACCCTCTAGGCCTTAGGAGGGGCTTCGCCGTAGATTGCGGAGATGAACATGGTGGCTCCGCACTTGGGACACTTCCCCGCCTCCTTGATGATATAGTCGCCCTGGGTGAAGAGCCTCTTGTTCTTCGTGCTACATTTGGGGCATTCTTCTATGGTGTACACTATCTGCTTCTGGTTCGACCCCACCTCTGCGCCCATCAAGTCGGTGCCACCGCCCTACTGAGCCACGCCCAGCGTGTTCCCGACACCGATGACTACGACCTTGCCGTTCTCCGGAACGGTCTGTTCCACTATCCTGTAGATCGACTTGTGGACTTCGCCGACGGATTCCGATATCTCTTTCTTCATGGCCCCTATGGCCTCGATTATCGACTCCTTGACGATAACGGCGTATAGCGGGATGCCCTTCCTGTAGGCAGCGTCTTCGATCTTGAATTTCTCGACCCCATAGCCGCCAATGGCGGCGCCGACACCCTCCGCGACGTCGCCTGTCTTCTCTCCTTCGAGCTTCAGGGCAGCGTCAATCATTATGATGGCCTTAGTATCGTTGTGTTCCCCCTCGAGGATCTTTATGAGCCCGTCGTCGAGCTCGCCAAGCGAGCCCTTGGGGCCCTCCGACTTGAGCAGCACCACCTTTCTGTTCTTGTAGCTGGTCTCTGCGACCACCGTGTCGCGCTCTACCTTGGATTTCGGAAGGTCCCTCATGAGGAGGCCGACGCTCATGGGGCCGATTCCGTCGCCTAGAGGTTGGCCTTGCTCAAGTGTCCCCATGGCCATGACCAATGCGTCAGCCTGCTTGAGGAGGGTGGGCAGGATCATGTAGAGCTGGTAAATGAGATAGAAGTTGGCGGACTTCTTGCCCAGGAGATAAAAGTGGCGCACTACCTTGTAGATCTGGTTCATGGAGGCGGCGACGCCGGCCATGTTCTCGATGACGCTGCGCTCCACTTCGTTTGTGGCAGGCATCAGCTGAGAGACCTCCTCCCTGATGCGGTCGTCCTGCGTAGTCAGGATGTGGTCCATCTTCTTCACGATGCCACTGGGGTCCATGCTCACCGGCTGGATGGTAAAGTACTCCAAGAAGTCGTCCATCTTCTTGCTGACCTCTTGGTTTCCAGGAGCCCTCTTAGTGACATAGCCCATGAGGGTCTGCTTGGATTTGTCCCTCAGGAGGCTCAGCCGAGATAGACCTCTTCCGACGTCCCCCTGGTACTGAATCAGCTGGAAGCGCTGGCCGAAGATCATGAAAAGGAATATGGGTCCAACTAAGAAGGCGATCTGAATCGTAAGATTCAGTGGGTCCGTGGCTATCTGGAATGGCGCTAGCGTCGCTAACACGACCACTGAAGGGTGGGTAAGGAGGCATTATTTTAAGCTATAATCTGTTCCCACTAGCGCCGTCCCCCAAGGGATCTGCCGAAACGGCCAGACGACCTCTGTGGGAGCGTCCACCTGTCGATCCCCGGTGTCTTGGCCCGAGTGTGAAGGACCGAACTGACCATATTCCTCCATGACAAAGGAGATGTAGGCGCCGGCACCACTGCTTCGCGAGAGCTCGCGCATCTCACTAGCACAGCGGCGGTGACGGGTTTAACTTCTGGGTTCGGAATGGGACCAGGTGGGACCCCGTCCCTATGGCCGGCTGAACAGACCCACATCAGGGCACAGTAATTAACCTTTGCCCGCAGTCGTAATCGGAAAGAAAGAGACCACCGGGGCCTTCAGGGAGGGCCTGTGGTTTCTAAGGGGCCCGCCTCCGATTGGGGCGCCTCAAGAGGAGGCGAAGAGCGAGGGCAACGCGAAGGATGAAGGAGCCATCAAAACGTCCACGATGCAAGTCACGAATTCATGATGTGTTGGCCACCGGTCCGGAACGCGTCGCCAGCTGGTGCCAACAAGGGGCCCCATCAAGCAAGACTCGGGCGATCGTCGCTGTCAGTCACAACGGGAATGGGAAGATGCTAGGGAACGCGACCCCGAAGAGACTCCCCAAGATTGCGTTCAGCACTATGAGGACCAGCAAAGAGAGGACCGCTATTCCGAAAGCTCCTAGCCAGCCGGTATCAAACGATGCCCTATACACGGCAAGCCAGGCAACGAAAGCTAGAATCAATGCCAGTACGTCTGCGGATGCTCCGACTAAGGGTTGCAGGAAATAGGCGACGGCGAAGAGGACTATCGCGTACACTAATACCCCTCCTAGCGTTGCAGCCATGGCATCGCCGAAGCTCGCCTTGCCGGACGTCACGATTTTCCCGGCTATGTACGCTGGGATGGAGGCTACTATCCAGAGGATGATGAGGCCTATGATGAGGAAGACCACGTTAGATATGCCTGACATCGCGACGACGGAATTTGGCGAAGTCGGATTTAGCCTTTGCCGAGATATCGGGTACGCGAAGCTTTCGACCTTTGGAGGGCCAGATGGCGTCAGGGGGCAGCGAAAAGGACCTAGGGAGGGCTTAAATATCGCTTGCGATATCGCCAGTGATATGAGCGAACAGAAGACGGGCGCGGGACGAAGCGTGGTCCCGAGGGGCTTCTCGAGATACTATGTCCTCTCATTGTTGCAGGAGAAGCCGATGACAGGGAAGGAAATCATGGATGAAACGGATAGAAGGACCGGCGGCGCCTGGAGGCCGTCTCCGGGCCTGGTCTACCCTCTCCTGGGGAAGTTGCTCTCCGAGGGGCTGATCGAAGACATCGATGGTCGGTATACGACCACTGAGGCTGGAGGGAGGAGGCTCAAAAGCTACGAAGGAGCCAAGGATGAAGTAGACCGGACGCTGAGCGGCCTGATGCGCGTTGGTCTTTACGGGAGGTTCGTGGCGCAAGATGTGGTCGACCGGCTCATGGGCCTCACCGAGATGCTCAGGGAGGACGTTTCGCACCTCACCGCCGAGCAGAGAGTGAAGTATAGGGCCTTCCTCAAATCGGAGCTCCAGAAGATCGACGAACAAGATCGCGGAACTTCCAGTCAGGGCCAAGATTAGAGATCTAGGGTAACCTACTCTGCCGGCAGGCAAGGGGCCCAAACGCCTGCCCGTCTTATTGGACGACTTTGCGCTTCGGTCGGACTCATGTGGCTCCTTTTACACGTTCAGTCACATGATATCATGGCTTGATGGCCACCACCCATCTGGCGCTCGCCACCTCGCTGTACCTTGGCCTAAGGGCGATTGGAATTGACACTGGCGTAGACATTGTCCTAATTGCAGCCCTCGTCGGAAGCGTGTTTCCTGACATCGACCATCCACGCTCTAGTATAGCGCAACAGTCTCTGCTTTTTGAAGGAGTTTCAAGAGCCGTTTCGAGCCTTGGCGGGCATAGGGGGGTGGTGCATAGCCTCTTTGCCTGCTCGTTCTTCACGGCGGCGCTTTACGTCTTCTTGAATCATGGCGGATTTGGCGGCGCAATCGCTTGGGGGTTCGGATTCGGCTACCTGACCCACCTCTTAGGAGATTCGATGACGAAAGGTGGAATCGCGTGGCTGCGGCCATTCCGCGATCGCAAGGTTAGAGGACCGCTTCGTACCGGGTCCACGGCCGAAGAGCTGCTTCTTGTCCTCCTGCTGGCACTGATACTCTACGAGCTGCTAGTCTATTGAAACATCACCTAGGGACGCCCGCTTAGGCGCCAACCTCCAGAATCGCGACAGCGTCGAGAAGAAGCCCGAAGAAGCTTTGGAATGGTCTTGCCCCGTAATGCTTTTCAATAGAACCCGGCGCAGGAATGGACGCTGGACGGGTTGGGAGCGTCGTCCAGCATGGCAAGCGCACACAGGACGCCCTGGAGAGGTAGGACGGCAGGCTCCAGAAGATGCTACAGGTTCGCTGATCCCAGCGATGGGGATGATGTACATCTGGAGCACCGGGGGAACCTGTAGGCCGTGGGTTCAAGTCCCACCGCTCCCACCAAGAAGCGCTGTATTGAATAATCTTCAC
>Ga0187771_10000115_pt1 | contig 39785 bp, 40 predicted proteins | sample 0116_SJ02_MP15_1_FD_133139 | JGI IMG/M metagenome (GOLD analysis project Ga0187771, IMG submission 133139) | Tropical peat soil microbial communities from peatlands in Department of Meta, Colombia - 0116_SJ02_MP15_10_MG | ecosystem: Environmental > Terrestrial > Soil > Wetlands > Peat | place...
GTGAATACACTGAGAACGCTATTAGAGAGTATATGCAGAAGAGGAAAGAGGGAAAGAAATAAATACGGTCAAGCCTATAGCTATATTGCGGTATATCTGCAAAAAATCTTATAGTAAGCCAATCCCATAAATTACTTGGATGGTGCGCGGGTCGGGATTTGAACCCAAGTCCTCAGGTTGGTAAGGCCTGATATACTTGACCAGCCTGTACGACCCGCGCACTGTCGCCTATTTTTGGACTACACTTGTTCTGGTTCGGTCTTGCTCTGTCGTTCCTCTGGAGGAACTCTTCTCCATTTCTTTTCGGTCTCTTCCTCGCCAGGATTTACGACGTAGAGAACCATCTCACCACTTTCCAATCTTCTTTGCATTGTTGTGATCTTTTTGAACTCTCCTTTTTTCTGCAATCGTTGAATCCCTGCTCTTGCAGTATTGAGGTTAACATCTTTTTCGCTAAGCACAAGTGCTTTGCCTTTCCGTATGCGCCTGAGCAGTTCCCTGTATGGAGTATAACGTACTTTCGCTGGAACTTCGTTAGCATCGATGAACTTGAGGTTCTCAAGGTCAATGCTTTTCTTCTGGGACATGCTGATCGCTTAATCTAGTACACTTTCACATTTATAAGAGCATCGCTTGTGCAGAGTTTATGGGTAAAAGTAAAAGTAAAGATAGAGTGTAAGTATTACTTGGTCAACCACACTAGGACAAGATGACAAAGAAACTACGTTTAACCTCTCATGGAACCTACTTCTATTGAGTTTCGAGAAACTAACAAACTAACATTTGCCATATGTTTACCACAGTAACGGTTCCAGAACTAAGAAACTAAGGTTTTCGACATTTTTCCATACTGACAAACTGACATTGCCCATGCTTTTACCGATGTGTCTGCCATAGCGCCTATAGTGTCCATAGTGTCTATAGCATCCACTGTACTGTTTGCAAGTGGATACGAAAATATGTCTTCCATATTGTGCCATTTCATCACCCAAAGAGTTAACAGAACCCCCATTTACTTTATTTAATTATTTAATTATTTAATTATTGTTCCTGTTACTGACCTCCATGAACACAAAGCCGACATTTCGCTGACATAATCGTTAACCCTGCACTCTACTACTTTGCTAAAGTTTGACTTAATTGTTGCATATTATACTCAATAAGTAACACTTAACATGTTAAAGTCGGTTACAAACTTTGAAAATGAAAGCAAAATCGAGCTAGAATTAGCAAAGTTATTAAGCCACCGCAACTATCTCTTAGTCGGGAAAGGAGTTAGACCTGAAGAAAGAGGTGAAAAGGGTGAGTGACAATATTCTGACATTTCTCGAAGCGTCAAATACGCTTAACAAAAAGACGCTCTCGCTTACGAGACTTCAGATTTTAACACTGCTTGCCTATTTCAGCGATGGGATACAATATCGTGAATTGAAAACTGGTCTCAACATTTCTGATGGAAAGCTGATTTCCAACCTTAAATTACTGAAATCCATGAAATACATAGATTGTTTTTCAGTGAAGATCGCCAACAAGACGCTTGATGTATACCGATTAACTAAAGAGGGAAGAGAGGAATTGGAAAAGACAACATCTTGGATGAAACTTGCAGAGCGTTTGGTTGAAACCGACGGTGTTGAAAGTGCAGAATGATTTGGATAAGGTAATTGCAAGTCTGAAGTTTCTGGGTCTGAAACTTGACATCACAACGTACAATGGTCGTTTCTTTGTTCAGAAAACTGCTCATCTGGCCCAATCGCTAGGTTTGGAAACTCACTATTGCTTCACAATCTATGTGGCAGGACCCTATTCTCATTCTCTCGCTCTCGATTACTATGCAAATCAAGCTAAAGTCGATGCTCTTCAAACAGAATATGAATTGACCGCAAATGATAAGATCGTATTGGGGAAGATTCGTGAGTCCCTAGATCTGTACGAAGATATGGATTTGATGGGATGCACTGCTACAGTTGTGCATTTGATGAAAGAAAACCCTCGTCTAAGAGATAGTGACATTATTGCGAAGATTCATGATCTAAAGAAGCACTTGAATGATGCAACATGCGTCATAGGTATTTCAAAGGCAAAAGAACTTCTTTTCAAGCCAGAGTACTTGACGGAGAAGGTAAAAGAAGAAATCAAATGTTGGAGTAATATGGCTGATGGATTTCCAAAGGATGGCTGATATGCAAATTGATCGTTCCTCCGTTGATCCAAGTGCGAGATATTTGGATGGTCGAACGACCAGATTTAACAGGTCATGAGCAGAGCGGTCTCCATCCAGCCATCATTGTCGCGGTGAACAAAGAGGCTCCAGTCTGTACTATCGTGCCACTTACAGGAACAAGCGATATGCTTCGGTTACCTTATACGTATGAAATTGAATGCACCAATTACAACGGTCTTATGTCAAATTCTGTAGCATTGGTTTTTCAAGTCACATGTTCTGACATTAATAGACTCAAAAAGAAAATTGGTAAATTAGAGCAAACTCATTATGATCGGATTTGCACTTTGTTAAGAAAGCATCTCCAACTTTAGAAAAAAGCACCTTTGGTTAACATGGACACTTTCAAGTCCATCAAAGTACCGATAAGTTAACAGAACCCCTCAACGTAAGATTTACTTGGTTGAGTTTATGTACGACTCCTCCTACGATTAGCATTCTGTCTCCGCAGAACACAAGCTACAATGTAACTCCTGTCGCACTCACGTTCACAGTCAACGAATCAACATCTTGGATGGGCTACAGCCTTGACAATCAGTCAAACGTGACTATCAGTGAAAACACAACTTTGTTAGGGCTATCAGTTGGGCAGCACAGCATAATCGTTTATGCAAACGATACGTCTGGGAACATGGGTTCCTCAGCCCTTGTCAGCTTCACAATCGTGCCAGGTAGATCTGGAGGCAAACTTCCACCATCGTTGGAACTTCTGGGCGCTGGTAGCAGATACGTTGCGCCCACAGGCAATTCAGCATTGTACATCGATTCGAAAGACAATTATCTAGCACATCATCTTACTGATGGAAGCACATGGCCATGGGGTTCAGTGTCGATCATGGATGATTATCGCTCAGCGATATCGTCCGTGCTTGAACAGTACGGCTTCAACGTGACATTCGCAGGCGACATACCGCCGACTCTCAACGGCTATGACCTTGTGGTTTTGGAGGCTTACTGGGCTTGTGAACCAAAATATGCACAGATTATCCAAAACTATGTTTACAGCGGAGGAGGTGTCGTGCTGTTATCGGGCACCCCATGTTTTTTTGTCTACTACTCCAAGACCGTATACACAGGCACTGACCTGAGCTCGATTCAAGAATGGTTTGGCGCGCAGACATATGTTAACACCGGAGGATATGCAACCGCAGCAATAGACCACCCAGGACGAAGCTCATTCACGATCGGGAACACTGTTGGTTTCTTCCCGGGAGACTCAGCAGCAGGAGCTTCCAATCCAAGCAGTGATACCGTAGTCTGGGCAACGTGGAATGCAGGAGGCATATTCAGCTTCGTTCATATGTATGGCAAAGGGCAAGTGTATTTCCAAGCAGCTTGGACGGATCTTGCACAGTTAACAGTCGTTTCTTCTTACGGCACGCCCAATCCTATGAGCGGATTATATGCACCAGGAACTAGCATCACAGCGTCCGTGACGCCTACAGTTGTCGGTCCTGTCGGTGTGCAGTATTTCTGCACTGGATGGACTGGAACGGGAGACGTACCTGTTACCGGAACGGGGACAACAGTGACCTTCATAATAAACCAAGACTCAAACATCACATGGAACTGGAAGACTCAGTACAACATCTCCCTGGATCAGACAGGCGTCGGCTCAGACTTCGCAGGCACCTTTGTGGTCATAGACGGGACGAACTACAGTGTTAGCGAGCTTCCAGCTTCATTCTGGTGGGACAACAGCTCAACACACACGTTCGCATTCCAGTCGCCCCTCGCCGTCGGCCTAGGAGCGAAAGAGTATGACTGGGACTCCACAAGCGGCCTATCTGCGCTGCAGTCTGACTCAATCACGGTCACCGACCCAGGAAGCGTGACTGGCTACTACGTGACCCGTGTGCACGATGTTGCAGTGTCGAGCGTTGTCGTTACGGTTCCTCACTGCTCGAACATGATCAAGATCGGTAATGGTACGTGGGTGTACCAAGGAATGCCAGTCTACATCAACGTTACGATCCGGAACAACGGAGACTTCAACGAAACCGTTAACGTCACGCTCTATTATAACACGACGGCAGGCGAGACAGAGATAGGCACACAGAACACAACATTGCCGCCTAGCCAGAGCCAGATAGTTCCGTTTATGTGGGGCACGAAGGGTGTTCCTTACAACCAGAACTACACGCTGACGGCAAACGCGACGATACCGCTTGATGCTTTTCCTGCAAACAACACGCTACCCGCTGGACCTGTAACGGTCAGAATCATGGGCGACATAAACGGCGACGGAAAAGTCGATGGCAGAGACATCACCCTGATCGCTAGAAACTTCGGGAAATGACTCGTTCCCATGCACACTATCCACTTTCACTCATCTCTCCAGACTGCTCGAATTTCGTTTCGCCATTGTCCTTTTAATCCACTTTCTGCCAAGGAACCTTTGAGGATCTGACGGCAACCTCTGCCCGAAGTCCCCTCAGGATTGCTGAGCGACGTGATCATATTCAATTGGGCTAGAAGAGGGCCGCAAGGTCCTATTGAAATCGGGGAGAAAGGAGGGAACTCTTCAGCTCTGATAAACAGGCTACTATTTCTTCTTCACTTTTCAAAACGCTCCGGGCACGCGTACGCTATACACTTCACGATGTAGTTATTTTTTTTCGATTCTTTTCTATTTTCACTATCTCTCTGCAAATAATGAACAGGATTCCAACTATCCAGATGGTCGAGACTGGTGTAGACAAGAAACCATATATCGCAACGAACAATACAAGCAAACCTGACGGTTCACCACCCATTTCTCCTGCACCAAGTCCTAGCATTAGAAAAGCCCATCCTGAAGAAATGACAAACATGAAGAATGTCCATACGGCTACTTTCATCCAGATATCCACTAATTACACCTCCCACGCGAGCTGTTTCTGGCCAAAATAACAGCACATACTCCAACGCCTAAGACCAGAACAGTAATGCCCAATGGCCATGTGTCTCTGTACGGATATGTTGATAAACTGCGATAATCCTGCACCAAACCTTCCTGAGTAATTCTTGTCTTAACAAAGACATACGCTGATGCTTCAGTGAGAAATAAGACCTCACTGCTTGCCCGATAGCGACCTACAGTAACAGTGTACATTCCGTTTGAAGGAATTGTAACATTCAGGTTGATGTCTGGGACATCGTATTGCCCTCCAACCTGATTTCCCAAAATGTCTGTGACCTCACAATAGAGCGGGCCATCTTGAGATTGAGCTTTGATCATGACTACGTCACCCGCAGCAAACGTGAACGATTGTGAGTAGAAAACGTACCAAGCTGTAACCATTCCATCTTGCTGAACCTCCTCGACTTGCTGTTGAGTCTCCGTTACATAAGGCTCAAGCTGAGCTACAGGGATAAAGGATATCATACAGATGGCAAGTCCAATGACCAGCAGAACAACACCAACAACCCACGGGTTTCTCAAAGTAATCCCTCTAGCTTCTTCTAGCATGAACATAGCTTAGCACGTAGTATTGAAACGGGCAGAGACGAATGTTGAAACCGAGCTTCTCCGAAATTCCTATAACTTTCATGTGATCTTCACTTCAATCGACTTTTCTTCCCCGCCATGTGTCGCTAGGTAGATGAACCCGATTAGGATAAGCAGGAATAGAAGACCCCATCCGATTAAGAACCCTCCATAATCAGGAGTCGGGTCTCCTCCGTATCCCATATCGAAGACTAAAAGCGGGAGACCGCACAACAGCAAGACCTTTTGAATCCTTCTTGATCGAGTCATTTTGAATCACAGACTATAGTAAGTCATGAGTGACAGTTAATTCCTACTTCGTTGACAACCTTGTCAATGATTATTGACCGATAGCTTGTGGGTTATTGACTACTTCATCATTGACAGCTAATATAACAAGGAATATTTACAAGTGGTTTACAGAAGGGTTTCAGGGCTTGCGATGGAGGATTCTGCAGAGCTCTTCGAGGCCATCTCACATCCCGAGCGGATTAGGATTCTTAAAATCCTTGAGAAGAAGCCTGCTAGCTTTGCTTCCTTGAAGAGGGAGCTAAGTATTGAAAGTAGCGGGAACCTTGATTTTCACCTCAAGAAACTAGGAAAACTTGTCGCAGTTCGAGAGGATGGACTGTACGGATTGACAGAGGCTGGAAAAGAGGCGCTTCTATCGATAGACGAAGTAGATAGCTGGATGGAAACAAAGAGGCGAAAACTAATTGAGCGTGCCCGCCTTATTGGGGGTCTACTTTGCACTTCCACTGGAATACTAGAAGTCGTTCTAGAAATATGGCATCAGATCAGTGCCGATGAAAATACCGTAACCGTCGTTTTTTCCATCCTTTGTGGTCTGCTCATAATAGCAGGCGGTGTTCTGATTCTACTAAGGATCACCACTCTTGGTAGTGTGATCAGCATCATTTTCAATTTCTTCCCTCTCCCCCCAATCTCCGAAGTGCCAAAATGGGAAACTGCCAACCACATCTACAATTTGATCTATAGTATCAATCCGTCCTTACTGATCGCGGGAATCATTGGATCTCTACCGGTAATCGGAGCGTTGCTTGCCCTTTTCGTCGGGCGAAAAATAAAAGGGTGAGAGCCGGTTATCGGAACTGTGCACCGTCATTGTTTGATTTGATTATTGATTTGGAGCAATTACTGCAGTGGGCAGCGATGGCTTCATATATCTTCTAAAGCTTCTCGATAGTGATATAGTGCGCCAGCTTGGTTGCGGCGCTAAACGTTACGATCGAGCAAGTTAGGCACAGAGAAACTTTCTTTTCAGGCATTCAACGAGTTCTCTTATTGGATGGTCTTTTTCATTTCATCCTTTCTAGCATTGGTCAAAAGGGCAAATCCGCGCGCGTCGAATATTCTTTAGAAGGGTGTATTTCTCGCGCTTCAAAGATGAACGATTTAGTTATTTAAGAAAGGCTTGAAGGAACGTGATGAGGAAATCATTTAATGAAGAAGACAGCTCGCGAAATTGTTAAGGAAGCATATGAAGAACTAGAACGCTTAGACCCAACAAGTGAAGAAATCCATGCGTTTGCAAATTACAAAGAGCAGAGGAAAGAAGCATACGGGGTCGTAACCTATTCAAAATCTGAAGGTAGAGACCGCTCATTCCTAAGGTTGCATGATACTTGGAAGCAGAAAATCGGCGGGCGTATTCACATTGACGTCGGATACGTCGAAAGAGAAGACGTCGATGAGCCGCGTGTTCCAGACACAACGCATCTGATGCTTGACAAGTGCACTGCTCCTGAATTTGTTGAATTCATAAGGAAGAGAAGAAGTGCATAGTACTGTTCTTCAGCCTAAACGGTTTCTAGGTTATTCTCAATATTCCGGACGATAATCATGTCCGCTTGATTGAAGCCTAACAATTGTACGTCTTAAGTAACTAAGAAACGTAGGTTACTAGTGGATAATCATGAAGTGGTTGAGCAGGATGGAGCGTTGACTCTTCAAGGTGACGTTCTAGTTGGCGCGGAAGAAGCCTTTAGGGAAATGAGGTATATCGAAGCTTTCGCATTGCTCCACGCCTATATCGACTGGTGGATGACGGACAATATTCAATTACGAGTAAAAACTCCTTTCAATCGCAAATATAGATTTATGACATCAGCAAAGCTTCTCAAAAATGAACTCAAGATCATTAACGAGGACGAATATGAGAGGCTACGGAGTTTTGATGAATTGAGGAATATAATAATCCATCGTCTAGTCAGGTATTCTTATCAACATTACCCGATAAATTACAAAAACAAAAATAACGAAGTCATCGAGAGAAGCAGAATTACAAAACCCGAAGTGATTAATGCATTCGAAGAAGGAAAAAAATTGGCTAATCTGTTAAAAGGAAAAACCTCATCAGCATTCAAGACAAATTAACTTTTCCCGCCGCAAACACACACATAAACAAACAAACACGCACACAAAAACAATCGTGGACGGCCCCGCGCGCGCTAAAAAAGGTGAATGTAGACAGTGGCCTAGAAGACTTGCCCGCAAATCTTATCTGATGCTCACGCTTTTCTGACCAATAGGGAAAAGTGGGTTTCACATGAAGAGAATTCTGAATGGAATCCTGTTGGCAATCTTATGTGTGTCTTTGTTGATAGTCGCAAATAGACCTCAAAATGTAAAATCCTCGTCAGGTGTTAACACACAGAATGGATTGCTTGCGTATTGGAAGTTTGATGAGGGTTCTGGAACCGTAGCCACAGACAGCAGTGGCAATGGGAACAATGGGGTGCTGCATGGACCAACTTGGATTAATGGAAAGGTCGGGAGTGCTTTGAGTTTTGACGGCGTTGATGACTACGTTGAAGTACCTGATAATGCTAGCCTAAGGCCCGCTGAATTTACGCTGGAACTCTGGGTATTTCCAGAAAAAGAATGCACACCAAATGTGTGGCAACACTTATTATGCAAAGACGTAAATCCACCGAGCACTGGATATTGCCTGCAGATTAACGATGACAACAGATTTGATTTCGCGACTGCAGATGGATCAACCACTAATCACCTCTTCTCAGACTTCTACATGGCCACTGACACCTGGTACTACCTTGCAGGAACTTATGATGGAACGACTAAATGTTTCTACATAGATGGTAGGCTCGTAGGTTCTGCAAATGCAACGATGGCTCAGACTACTTTACCATTGGACATAGGAGATATGCCAGCAGGTGGTGGGTACGGCAATCGTTGGTTCTTCGATGGCATAATCGACGAGGTCAAGATTTATGATAGAGCCTTAACGCAACAGGAAATACTAGCTGACATGAGCGGGGGTTCTGTTCCGCTTGAATTTCAAGGAATAGAATGGAAGCCAACTTGCCCGTATCCTTACGCGCCCTCTAACGTTACAAGACCGAATGAACCGACCTTAATAATGGCAAACGTTACTGAACCATATGGAAGTGGAGCGGCGACGGTTCTGCTTTCTTACAGAGTCGATGGGGGAGAATGGTGGAACACCTCAATGACTTACAACTCAACAACGACCCTCTGGACTCAAGTCATTCCTGGACAATCCAACAATACAAACACAGTCGAGTTTTTCATCCAAGCCTATGACAATGCTGGCAACTCAAATACCAGCGCAACGTACGCCTTCCAAATCAGGCATTTGCTTCAGGGCGACATCAACGGCGACGGCAAAGTGGACGGCAGAGACCTGACAATCGTAGCAAAACATTTCGGACAACACGATCCATAATAAATCTGCCTATGAAGAATGGGAACTTTCCTCTAGTAGTCGTTTACACAAACCTTTAATTTATAACTCTACCAATACGCGAATGGGAAAGGAGAACGGACAATGTTCAAGAGAACTTTTTCTGCATTGATGATTTCACTTCTTTGTATTGGTATGATCGTGTTTGGGTTTGATGTGCGACCAGCAAAGGCGGATGCGCAGACAATTTACATTAACGCTGATGGTTCTATCACCCCAGCGGGAGCACCCATCGCGACTTCTGATAACACGACATACACCTTCACTGGCACCATTGGGTATCCAACTTACGATGGAATTGTCGTGCAAAGAAGCGACATCGTGATTAATGGAAACGGCTACACGCTTCAAGGAAATCAGAGCGGAAACGCTATATATGGAACAAATATAAACAATGTGACAATCAAGAACACCAACGTGGAAAACTTCGGTTTTGGCATCTACCTCTACAATGCTCCAAACAGCATCATAAGCGGAAACAACATAACTGGAAACACGTTTAATGGCATCAGGGTCGGTTTTGCTTCGAACTACAGCATAAGCGAAAACAATATAGCAGACAACCTTGGTGGCCTTTGGCTCGGTATGGACTCGAACGTCGACATAAGCGGGAACGTGTTCACTGATGATGGTTTGCTTATGCCCTATAATACTTTCGGAAACTCCGTGGAGAACAACACTGTAAACGGTAGGCCGCTCGTGTATCTTGAGGGCGTTAAAAACTACAGTGTAGGCTCTGCTGGACAGGTAATACTGGTCAGGTGCGACGGCATAACGGTTGAAAACCAAAACCTGTCCGAAACGGTTGTCGGTGTAGAATTATGGCAGACAGACGACACTGTTATTTCCAAAAACATCATGGGAAATAACTCCTTTGCAAGCGTCTACGCAATTGCATCTTCCAACAACAGCATAAGCGGAAACGACATAACCAACAGCGTTGATAGCTGTGGCGTCCAGTTTTTCGACGGGGCTTCTAACAATAACATAAGTGGAAACAACTTGACAAACGACTATGCTGGCCTTTTTTTCAGCAACCAGTATAACACCAATAACAGCATAAGTGGAAACAACATTGTAAACAACTATTATGGCATCTTACTTGATTTTCCTTCATCCGGTAACATGATCTATCATAACAACTTCATCAACAACACGTTTGCAGTCTTGTGTGATAATCAGACCGGAGCTACCATTGAGGTTTGGGACGACGGATATCCTTCCGGCGGAAACTACTACAGCGATTATAGGGGCATAGATTTGTTTAGTGGTCCCTACCAGAATATAACTGGAAGCGACGGTATAGGTGACACCCCATATGTTTTTAATGCAAACAACACGGATAACTACCCACTAATGGGACGATTCTCAACCCTCTATTCCAATGTCACGAGTGCTTCGATTCCATGCATTTCCAACTCGACGGTCTCAGGCTTTCAGCTAAACATAACAACGATGAGCTTCGACGTCTCAGGCGAACCGGGCACCACCGGTTTCTGCAGAGTATCTGTTCCCCACTCGACACTCTTTCCTCCATACACGATAGAGATCGATGGCATCCCCGTCTCGTACACGACCGTGTACGAAGACACGACGGAAAGCGTCATCTATTTCACGTATGGACACTCAAGGCATGAAGTGACGATAACTGGCACGTTCGTCCATGACGTGGCCGTCACCAACGTCACGTCTCCTAAGACGGTTGTTTTTCAAGGCTACAGCTTTAACGTGACTGTTACGGCGGCGGACTTGGGTTCTTACCCTGAAACATTCAACGCCACAGTCTATGCTAACACAACGTTCGTTGCGTCACAGAACATCACTCTGACGAGCGAAGGCTCTGAAAACTTCACGTTCACGTGTTACGCTACTGGCCTTGCCTTGGGCAACTACACGATAAGTGCTTATGCTTGGCCCGTTTCAGGCGAAACGAACACTGCTAACAACAACTTCACCGACGGTTTCGTTTACGTGTCTATGGTTGGCGACTTGAACTGTGATGGCAAGTGCGACGGCAGAGACATAACCGTTGTAGCAAAGTGCTTCGGCTCCAAGTTAGGAGACTCGAGGTATAACCCGAACTGCGACATTTTGAACCGCGGCAGGATAGACGGCAGAGACATAACCATCGTGGCCAAGAACTTCGGAAAACACGACCCATAACTTTCCTTTTTGTTCTGAACGCAAGTTCTTTTCCATCTTGAATGAGGGGTATATTTTCCTTCAAATATTACCCCTCATACCGTATACAAATCCCCTATCAGACAGTACAGTCTTTTCTTACACTATACAAACTAAAACAGTATATCAGTATACAATTCTGGTATTCTGTACTTCTGTTAACCGTTTTGGTTTGGTTTGGTTTGGGTTCAAGTTTACCCCAAAGGCTTCAACTTTCCATGATCGCAAAATTCTGCGTGCCAAGGGCACAAAGCATCGTTGTATATGCCTGTCGGGAACACCACAAATAACGGCACTATCACGCTATGTAAGCGTTTATAAGTTACATTTTAGAACTGTCCAAGTTGCTACCGTGTCGGAAGTGACTTAAAGCAGAATCCAAAGATGGTCTCGCAACTATTCCACTTGCAATGCAGAAAGCCCCGAAGCTGGAGAAAGGCGACTTTCTGGATTGGTCATTAACTTACGATAGGCAGGTCAAAAAGGAATGAAGGTCTGCGTAACTGGTGGAGCAGGATTCATAGGCTCGCACCTAGTCAAACGATTGGTTGATAAAGATAGAGATGTGGTTGTTGCTGACGATTTTTCAATCGGCAGAATAAGCAACCTTGAAGGCTTAGGATTGACGATTCGGCAAAAGCAGCTTTCAGTTGAACACTGTGACCTGCGTAAATACGCTGATGCTGTCAAAGCCGTTTCGGGCAGTGAAGTGGTTTTTCATTTAGCCGCCAGAGTCGGCAACATTCCATATTTACACAGCGGCAAAGAAGCGGAGCTGCAAGCCTTTCAGGATAATACGCAAATTGACATCAACATTTTTAAGGCCTGCCAAGAACAAAAAGTAAAAAAAATCATCTACACTTCAAGCGTTTCCATATATCCCCACAAGCTCCAGTTGACCAGTGATGCCGTATTATCGGAAAGTGACGCTCAATTCACTTCGTATTCCAAGGATTGTGAACCTGAGGGTGGATATGGCTGGGCAAAAGTGTTAGGCGAATACCAGCTCAGCCTTATGGACTGCCATGTTGGGATAGCACGCGTATTCTGCAGTTACGGTCCTAACATGCTTCTGGACGATTCAGCCAGGGCCGTAGCGATGCTTTGCCGAAAGGTTGTTGAATATCCAACTAAACCGTTTGTAGTTTGGGGTTCCGGTGATCAGACACGAGATTATCTTTACGTTTCTGATTGCATAGACGCATTGTTGTTACTAGAGGAGCATGGAGGGACAGTCAACGTAGGATCTGGCAGGGCAACGCGCATAGGCGAATTGGCTGAAAAAATCGTTGAGATCTCAGGAAAACACGTGCGGATACAATATGATGCGTCAAAGCCTACTGGCCTTATCGGTCGGACGGCTGACATCTCGAAACTCAAAGCGCTAGGGTGGAAGCAAAGAGTCAGCCTGGAAGAAGGATTGAAGAAAATGTACGGGTGGGTTCAATCGTCATGGACGAAATGATCAGCATCCCATTTATAATTAAGAAAGAACAATGCTGACACACTCGTGGGAAATTTGCCTTTGGTCAACCAATTCCGCTCACACGGATAAGCATCTGCTCGGCGGCCTCAGTTTAGAGGATGGTTCTTGTCATTATCAATTGTTTGTTTCGCTTAGTAGAGAACCACAGTTCGGCTCTCTGTGAATACGGAGGGAAGCCATCGTAAGAGACTATCTGATCTTCTTCTCCTGAAATATTCGATCTGATAATACTAGCTCTTGCTTGTTCAGCGCTTCAAATATGTGGGAGCAATATCCATTGAGTAGTTAATGGGTCTTTAGATCGCCTGACAAATTGGAATTAACGTACACTGTTAAATAAACTGGTTATTTCCGCTGGCGTGAGGGCACGGTCGTAGATTTGGACTTCATCTATGATACCCTTGAAGTAATTATGGGATAGGCCTCCTGTGGCTCCTATGTGTACGTCATAAGTCGGGTTTGGGTTTGGGATTCGCATTGTTGAGTTTGAGATGGATGTCCCACTCTCTGTGTAGACGGTTGTGGGAAGCTCAACTCCGTTCACGTACAAATGCACTGTTCTTTGAGTTGCGTCGTATGTCGCTGCAACGTACGACCAAGTGCCAACCGTGAACAGCGAGCCCAAATTTGATCTGCAAATGTCTTGGTCAAGTCCGTCCTGATTGATGACGACCAGGCTTCCATTGACATCGATCAAAAAGTCCACAGCGCCGTCAACTCTTGGATAACCATAAGCCCCGTTTGACAATATCCTAGGTTCATACAAATCACTAGTGCTGCGCCACCCAAGGGCGGATGGGTTTATCCAAGCCGCTAACGTGTAGCTCTGAACATGCAGAGAAGCCGCGTTTCCACAATCAACAAAACTATTCCCCTCGAAGAACAAAGCGGTTCCAGATTTTCCAGCAGTCCAGAGGGGACTGCCAATCAAAACCCCGTTGTTGCCGTTTCCGCTAGAATCATAAGCAATTGCTCCGCTCCCTTCATCAAACTTCCAATAGCCGACCAGGCCGTTGAGAGAGGTTTCCGTTACCGTGACTCCCAGTCGCATCAGACTAACTGACATCGTCACAGTTGCTACTGGAGCGTCGGAGGACACGCTCATCCAAGCCTTGAGGATCTGCTGTCCAGGAGTGACGTTGTACACCTGGTTGCTGAAACGCAGGTAGCTCGCTTGGTACTCGCTATCGTTTACACTGAAATCTAGAACGACAGAATAGTTCAAGGAAGCGGAGTTCATCACCGTAACATTGAAGTCCACTGTTTTCCCCGGAAAAAGGCTGAACTGCGAAGGATGGTCGACTATAGATAGAGGCTCATTTACTTCTAAAGTAAGGTTGAATGAAGGTGACAAAACATACGCTATGACAGCTACGCCGATTGTGGAAAGCATGAGTACTACGATTAGCCAAACAGGGATCGCATATCTTCCAAGTCTAAGAAACCTCATCCTAACCCCCATGTTGACGGGTTGTTGCTCAACTTATAAGTGTTTCGTAGGTGCACACAAGTGTGTGCAACGACTATGTAAAAGAGGATCTTTAGGAAGCGCACGATAGCTAAGTATATTGAACGCAAGAGTTCTCACCAGCGAACGTGAAAGCGGCTGCACCAATTTCCTCTATATCAAAAAATGCATTCTGGACGAGATGATTGCGGAGTCTTGTGAGATGAGTCGGGGCGTGTATGGATGAAGCCAACGCGTTTCTGTGTGAGAACAGATATATTAATAGGTAGTTTCCACCTTTGTTAGTTAAAACGTGGGGGTATTGAGGGATTGCCGTTTAAGCGTAAGAGTCGTGGTAGGTCTAAAGGTGGAAAAGGCAGTAGTGCGGTAGTCCAGTGTGCCAGTTGTGGGCAACTTGTTCCTCGGGACAAGGCTAAGCGGTCGACTCGCAGGATTTCTCTTGTCGATTCAGCCTTGGCAAAGGAGCTTCGTCAGAAGGGCACTTACATATCTTCGTCTTCGGACACGAAGTATTACTGCGTTTCGTGTGCCGTGCATCGAGGAATCGTGAAGGTAAGAGCCGAAAAAGAACGGCGCATGCGCCCTAGGCGATTCTAAGCTTCAGCTTGCCTACCTTTTCTTCAGTTTCTCGTAGGCGTAGATTCCTCTCTGGGCAACCGTCAAGTTTGTGATTATCGCGAGCAGGATTATAGCCGCCTCGATGATCTTTGCAGGTTGCCAAAAGATGGCTATGAGCGTTGCTAGGACGAGTATGATTAGGCGTTCAGCCCTTTCAGCTATGCCCACAGATTCCATCTTAACGCTCGCTGCTTCCGCCCTGGCGCGACTGTAACTGACGAGCAGAGAGCCCGTCAACGCTAGCATTCCTGAAAGGGCGTCGCAGAGACCACTTATCGTGATTGCCACGTAGACTGCAGCGTCTGCATATCGATCGAGGACTGAGTCTAGGAAGCCTCCGAATTCTGTGGCCTGCCCGTAGACTCGCGCTACCACTCCGTCCAAGGCATCGCAAAAGCCTGATGCAAGAAGTAACACGAGCGCCATGGAAAGGTATAACGGTCGATCTTGCCATTTTAGGAACGACAGAGCTGCAAGCAAGGCTAGTATTATGCCAAGGGCGCTTATTCTGTTCGGGGTTAAGCCTAGGCGGTGCGCCGCCCTCGCTTCCGCTGTGAGCACATGTTGAATTCTCTGCTTGAGTTTGGTGAGCGTAGGCGGGGCCTCTTCAGCGATTATTTTTTAAGTCGACAAACATGCTAAGGATAGTATACAGTTTAAAGGTGTTTGCGATGATCAGCATAAAGAGTGTGAGAGTTGATGGAAAAAACTGTATGGGGTTGCGCGTAGACTTGCCTGAAAGTTCACCGCCTCTGGTCTTGCTGATCGCTGAAAAAGGATTTGTCATGTGCGGTTTTCTTAATGTTGATGCAGCCGAGAGAATCGGAGCTTCAGCTGCCATGGTCAGCGGAGTAAACACATTCGATGACGTGCTGAGTGCCCCCGTAAAAGCCGTGACCTCGAAAGCCAGAAGCCTCGGCGTTCAAGAGGGAATGAAAGGCGTAGACGCTTTAAAGAGCATGTTTTAAGAACGGGCAGAGATAGTGGCGCGATAATAATCGTGGAGGAGGTCGCCAACGTTGAGAGAGAAGCTTCTCAGCGATGTTGCCAGCGAAGTGGTTGTCTGCACGAAGTGCGCGCTGTGGAGATCTCGGAAGAATGCAGTTCCGGGTGAGGGAAGCCCTCAGGCTAGAGTCATGTTAATCGGCGAAGCACCAGGGTCATCCGAAGATGCTCAGGGGAGACCTTTTGTCGGCGCGGCTGGAAAGTTTCTGGAGAGCTTGTTGACGGGGATCGGCCTATCAAGGAAGGATGTTTTTATATGTAACGTCGTGAAGTGTAGACCGCCTGGGAACAGGATTCCTAAACCTTTGGAAGTGGAGACCTGCACTCCTTACTTACGGAGACAGATAGAAATCATCAGACCTGAGTTTCTTGCAACTTTGGGAAACTGCTCTACTGATTATATCTTCTCCAGAGTCAACTTGCCTTTCTTTGGTATCACGTCGGTTCACGGTCAATTCCATCAAGTGTCTTTGAACGGAGTGAGTTTGAGAGTGTTCTCAACTTTTCATCCGGCCGCCGCGCTTTACCACGTGAAGTATAGAGATCAGCTCATCTTGGACTTCGATCTGTTGAAGAATAAGCTTTGCCAGAAGCATGAGACCTAGCTCTTCAATGGTCTGAAGCTTTGATGTAGTTCATCAGGTCTTCCGAATTCATGAACCTGCGAGAAGACAGGCCGGTTAGGAGGTTCTCCAGCCTGACCTGTTTGTGTTCTCTTAGCTCTGCAATTTTCCATCCAACTCTTCTTATCAACTCGGTATTAGATGCTGGGAACCGTGTTTTCCCGATGAGCGCGCGCTATGTGTCTTCGCTTTTTTGCGCCACTAGGAGATAGTTGTTGGGGATGAGCCGGGTTTCCCCTAGCACGTCGACGTAGAACTCTTCTAGGCGCTGATGCGGAATCCTGCTTGAATGGCAAAGTTGAGGATGTCGCTCAGTGTCCAGAGGAACTGAATCGTCGGGGGCATGTCTGCTTCTTCCTTGAGAAGTGTTGGGCCATGGTCGAAGTAGCTTTTCTTAACCGTGGTTTTTCCCCTCTTTGACTCGGTTATGATTGAGAACGGGTGAAAATCGCTCACTATGAGCATGCCTGCCTTTTTTAGTACTCTGTGCGTGTTTTTCATCCATGCGTCGAGCCTTTCGATCCAGTTGAAGATGCCGCATTCTGTGACCGCTAGATCAAAATGGTCGTTTGGAACGCTTTTAGGAAGGTTCTGCCAGTCTGCCTCGACTAAGTTCACTTTGACTCCGCACTGTTCGGCTGCTCTCCTAGCGTTCTGGACCTGCTGAGTTGAGAAGTCTACGCCAGTTACGATGGCTCCTCTCTTTGCGCAGGCCAGCATTACTAGACCGTCCCCGAACTGGGGTACGATTATCTTTTTGCCCTTTATGTGCTTCAGGTAGAGGCCTAGCTTGGGCTCCATCTTCTCGAGGTACGTGTCGTCGGCGATTTGTTTGAGCAGTTCGGCTTTTTCCGTGAGGTCGCGTTTTGCTCTGGAGTCCCAGTGTTTCTTGTTGATTGTCAAGTGTCCCTTGAAGGTTTTTCGCGGCAATTTCTCGCCCTTAAGCACTTATCTTGGGGGGAGGTCGGACTCGTCTTCCGAGCTTTATTCTGAGTGCTATGCGGTAGAGTTTTCTGAGTGATTTGACGAGTTGTTCGAGGCTTGGCATGCTTGAGTATATCAGGGGGACCTGGTCGTACTCGGCCAACTTTATGGAGTGCTCTTCAGGCCTTTGACCGTGGAAGACGACGACGCGTGGTTTCAGGCTGCTGACGCGTACTATCATCATGGGCAGGTTGCCGTTCTCCAAGTTTGTGAAGATCAGTGCTCGGTCTGTGGTGGCGCCGAAGAGCTGCGAGTACTCTAAACCTGAGAGCGTTTCAACTGCTTTTCTGCTGTCAACCACGGTGTAGCCTAGGACTTCTTTTACGAATCTGCCTGACGTGGACACTACTTCGCCCTTTATCGCCTTGCAGAGGTATTCGACTCTCACCGGGATGGGGAACTCGCGGAGGTCGATGATGGCCATGCTTGGCGAGCTTGTAAGTTTTGCGAATTCCTTTATAAATCGGCTTCCTCGCTCTTCGTCGATCTTGAGGAGGGCCCAGACGAAGCGTCTTACGAATCTTGTTCCTGGGCTCTTGCGTCTCTCCGCTTCGTAGTCGCTGATGACTGACGGGGAGACCAGCATGGTTTCAGAAAGGGTTGTCTGTGAAACTGCGAAGAGTTCTCGCCACTTGCGCATCGTGGCTCCGGGCTTGTTTGAAAGTATTATCTCGCCGGCGACCCTTCTCCCTAGGACTTCACGGACGCTTGGAGACACGGACATTAGCTGGCTTTCCTCTTCCATGGATAGTTTTCCCTAGAGTCCATGCGCAGTATAAAAGGTTATACGCTATCTTGAAAACAGGCGTCGGCTAGTGATGGGTTGGGTTGCTTCCATTTCTCTTCTCCGAAAGGGTTGCCTTGGTTTTGGCTGGTAGGAGCGGTTTGCAAGTGAGTGAGGGCTCTGGTGAAAGTGTTCTATGGTTGTTGTGCCGATTGTGGATGGCCAACGCTACTGCACCGCTCTATGCGAGGAAGACTAGGAAGATGCCGGCTACGACTATTATGGAACCAAGGATGTTTTGAGGCGTGACTTTTTCGCGTACAAGAGTCACGCCTATGAGGGTTGAGAAGAGGGGAGTTGTTGAACTTATAGGCACAGCCTGCGATTCTGGGATTCCGAGGAAGCTGTATGCTAGGAGGAACCATCCTAGCCCCAGGGCTACGAGCCCGCCCAGCGTCAGGGTTATAGTCGTCTTCTTCTGAAGCCTGATGAAGTTGTGTTCTCTGTCGATTAAGGGCGAGAGAGTCAATAGGAGAAGGGCTGCCGCCGCCGTCCTGACGGTATTGACAGTGAAGGCGTCGTTCAGGCTGGGCGTCTGCTTCACGGCTATGTCCATGGTGGCTATGCTTACGGACCAGAGGATCGCGGCCACAACGGCTGCGACTACGCCTTTTGAAACCAGTCTGCTCCTTCGTTGATGGTCGGCGTTGTTTTCGTGGCTTAGTAGCCATACGCCCAGAAAGATGATGATTGCGCCGAGTATTAGCGTCAGCGTGGGTTTCTCGTTTATCAGGAAGGCGGCCCAGATGAGGTTGAACAGAGGATAAGTGCAGGTTATGGGGACGGCACGGGTTACGCCTATGTTTTTCAGGCTTACCATGTAGAGCGTGTCTCCCAAAGCAAGGCCGACTATTCCACTCAGGGCTGCGAGCGCAATCGTTCCGACGCTGAGGCCGCTGGGGCTTGCGTACGCTGCGACGGCGAGAAAGAGGAGCAGGACCGCGCTCGTGCACGATAGTCTTATGATGTTGGCAGAGATTGGCTTGGTCTGCTGCAGGGCTTTTCCGTACAGCATGGCTGAAGCCGTCCAGCTTATAGCAGCTCCAAGGGCGGCGAGTTCCCCTATCATAGTCTCACTCATACATAGTTGAGGCATGTTTTGACGCTGTTAAATACCTGTGGGCGCAGACCATGATAGGACCTGGCTTAGTCGCTTGAAACGAGGTCTTAGGAAGAAAACTGAAATGAAATGCCATCTACCTTTATAACCTATTGCGGATTGTTGTTTCACTGGAGAAACAAGCTTGGAAGTCGGGAATCCGAGGGTGAATGCGTTGATCATTAGTAAGACTCCTCTTCGTTTGACGCTAGGCGGTGGTGGGACAGACCTGCCTCCATACTACTCTATGTATGGAGGATTTGTCGTAACTACTGCCTTAGATAAGTACGTGTATTTGGTGGTTAAGCATAGGTTCGAAGAGGAGATCAGGCTGAGCTACGCCATAACGGAGATAGTCAAGTTCATTGATGAGATAAAGCATCCCGTCGTGAGGGAGGGCTTGAGGCTTTTAGACCTGACGAGTCATCTAGAGATAGTTTCGTTAGCTGATATGCCTGCCGAGACGGGGTTGGGTTCCTCAGGGAGCTTCACAGTCGGCCTTCTTCACGCTCTACGCGCGTTCAAGGACGAAAATCCTTCTCGAGAAGAACTTGCCAGACAAGCCTGTTTTTTGGAGATGGATGTCCTAAAGGAACCGAGCGGTGTGCAGGATCCTTACATAGCGGCTTTCGGAGGCTTCACGTGTCTAGACATAGGAAAGGATGGAAGAGTCAGCGTTTCACCGCTGAAAATCCCACACGATGCTGTTCACGAGCTTGAAAACAACATGGTTTTCTTCTATACTCACCTTAAGAGGAGCTCTGCCATGGTACTTCAAGACCAGAGGAAATCCATCCTCGACGACAACACGAAAGCTCTGGATTCAATGCACACGATCAAAGAGATAGGTTTCAAAGTCAAACGGGCCCTTGAAAACGGCAACTTGCAGGAATTTGGCAGGCTTCAGCATGAACACTGGCTGGCGAAGAAGAGCACTTCTTCAAGGATCTCGAGTGATCCAATAGATAGGTATTATGAGAAAGGATTGAAAAGTGGAGCCATAGGTGGCAAGCTGGTTGGAGCCGGCGGCGGCGGTTTCCTCGTTTTCTACTGCGAGAATGGAAAAGACAGGTTAAAGAAAACTATGGCCAAAGAAGGCCTAGCAGAAGTCAGGTTCAGGTTTGAACCTTCAGGTTCAAAAATAATTATCAACCTCTGAGTGGTCTCATGAAACGCGACGAGTTCGTAGATCAGTATCTAGAAGAATTGGAATCAGTGATTAGACGAATATCTCGACAAGACATTCGCAGAGTGATAGAGCTCCTGTACGAGGCTTGGAAAACAGGAAGTCAGGTGTTCATTGCGGGAAACGGAGGTTCCGCTTCGACGGCAACCCATTTTGTCTGTGACTTGGCAAAATTTGCGTCCGTCGAAGGGCAGAAGAGGTTCAGAGCTATTTCTCTGGTTGATAATGCTGCCTTGGTCTCCGCACTAACCAATGATTTAGGTTGGGAAAACGTTTACGTGGAGCAGCTCAAGAACCTGATACGCCAAGGAGACGTTTTTGTCGCCATCAGCGTTCACGGAGGTTCAGGGGCGGATGCTGCCGGCCTATGGTCTCAGAACCTCTTGAAGGCGGTCAAGCTGGTGAAAGAAAACGGAGGCAAGGTTATCGGTTTAAGTGGTTTTGACGGCGGAGCCCTTAAAGAAGTGGCCGACGCCTGTATAGTCGTGCCGGTGGACTCCACGCCGCAGGTTGAAGGCTTCCACTCTGTGCTATCTCACCTAATATGTGCTAAGCTGCGCGGGATGATGGAGGAATCGTGATATGAAGCGTATCATCGTATGGGTCGACACCGAAAACATGAAAGTCAGTCAAACTCTTGAGAACCTCAAGAAATTTCTGAGGTCAGCAGGGCTTCAGTACAGCGTCGTGGACGTCTGTGAAATCGCTGAAGGAGACAGAAAATGAACAGAGCGATTTTCCTCGATAGAGACGGTGTCATAAACGAGATCGCCCATTTTCCAGAGCTGGGACTGCTAGATTCACCTCTGAATGCTAAACAGTTCAAGCTGCTGCCTGGAGTCGCAGAAGCGATAACTGCTCTTAACCGTTTAGACCTCAAAGTGATAGTCGTCTCAAACCAGCCTGCAATAGCAAAGGGAAAAATGACCATGAAAGCTTTCGAGGAGATAAGGCGGAAAATGAAGAAGGAACTTGAGAAGAAAGGCGCTCGCGTAGACGGTGAATACTATTGTTTCCATCATCCCTTAGCGAAGGTTCAAAGGTACCGAACCACCTGCGATTGTAGGAAGCCGAAGCCTGGCCTGTTCTTGAAAGCCGCTAAGGATTACAGGCTGGATCTTCAGAGGTCGTACGTTGTCGGCGACAGCGTTACAGACGTTAAAGCAGGCAAGGCTGTCGGGAGCCGAACCATCCTGATCGGTTCACTGAAATGTGATCTCTGCAGGCTCATGGAAGATGAGGGGGTCAAACCGGACCACATCGTTGCCGACCTGCTCGGCGCATCAAGAATCATTCGAGAAGAAATCAGCGGAAGCATTAAGCCGGACCTAATAGTATCAAAAGCATTTCGCACGTCTGAAGTCACTAAGAGGTGAAAGAAACTGGAGATATTCCTTGACACGGCCAGCGTGAAAGAGATAAAGGAGATACTTCCCTGGGGCATCATCAGCGGCGTCACGACAAACCAGAAAATCTTTCTCGCCGAGAAAGGCGTCAACTTCAAAGACAGAGTCCTCGAAATCCTGTCTCTCTTAGACGGTCCGATAAGCGTTGAGCTGACCAAGACTGCGTGCAGCGACGCCGAATTGGTCGAGGAAGCAAAGGAGTACTCTCGCTGGAACCCTAGGAACATCGTCGTAAAGGTTCCCATGTTTGGGGACGGCCGCGGACTACGAATTGTCAGCAGACTTAGGAAAGAAAATATCAAGACGAACATGACCTGCATGATAACTACGAATCAAGTCATGTTGGCGGCCAAAGCAGGAGCCACCTATGCTAGCATCTTCTTCAACCGGGTGCGGGATTCAGGCATCGACCCGATACGAGTCGTTCAAGAGTCAAGGCGCATAATAGAAGGGGGAAACCTTGGCTCGAAGATCATTGTGGGTAGCATCAGAAAGCCCGAAGACGTCAACGAAGCAGCCGCAGCGGGAGCCCACATAATAACCATACCCTACAAGATTCTTGTGCAGATGCCTTTCCACCAGAAAACAGAGGATACCATAAAAGAATTCGACCAGGCATGGACCGAGTTCAAGAAGGCCGAATGCAAGCGGTAAGCTGTGACCTGCAACATGATTGCTATAATCCTTGCAGGCGGATACGCTAAAAGGCTCTGGCCCCTGACTCTGGACAAACCTAAAGCGCTATTGCCAATAGCTGGCAAATCCCTCGTCAACTACATCGTTGAGAAGCTTGTCATGCTGGAACCGCCCTTGTCAGAGATTATCCTGTCAACAAACTTGAAGTTCTTGCCACAATTCGAAGAATGGCTAAGAAAGGGGTCATATCATAATGTGAGAATCGTCCCAGAAAAGTCACGCAGTGAAAAGGAAAAACTGGGCGCGGTGAAAGCCCTGGCTGATATCGTTGATAAGATACAGGGGGAAGAAACTTTGGTTTTGGCGGGCGACAACCTGTTCAACGATAAGCTCGATGGCCTCGTTCGTTTTTTCCACGAAAAACACGCTCCGACAGTCGCCTTATACCATTCCAGAAACTTGGATGAGACGCGGAAAGGCTCGTCGGTGACGATTGATGAGAACAACGTGATTCGAGAATTTGTGGAAAAACCTTCAAACCCTAGGAGTACACTCGTCGGTGCATGTCTCTACGCTTTTCCAAAGGACATAATGAGAAGGCTGAGAGAATATTTGACTCTGGGCCAGATGACAGACGAGCCGGGAAGATTCATCGAGTGGCTTCATCTGCAAGAACCTGTTTATGGCTATCTACTCAAGGATTACGTGTGGGACATAGGAACAATGGACTCGTACATGGCTGCAGATGAAGATTTTGCTAGACGCAGCGCTTAAGGTAGCGAGAAAAATTAGAAAACAAGACTCTGCGCCTTTTTAATTAGGCCACACAAACGCACAAAAGCTTGCGCCTCGTCGGATAATAATCTGGCAACCGTCCAGAAACTATGAACACAAAACTTTTGTAGCTGAGAAATGTCTAACTTTTGAGGCAGGAACCGTGAAGATTCTGAGGCAATTGGGAGTTGTACGTAGAGCTCACTTTGGAAAGTCTAATGAGATGATAGAATGAGAGCATTCGTTTCAGGGGGAGCCGGTTTCATCGGCAGCCACCTTGTCGACAGGCTGATAGCAGATGCAAACGACGTGACAGTCTATGACAACCTGTCCTCAGGCAAAAAGCAATTCATCAGCCAGCATTTCAACAATCCTCGTTTCAAATTCCTAATCGGTGATTTGCTGAATCCTGAACTCTTGAGAAAGAGCATGGAAGGCCATGATGTTGTCTTTCAATTGGCTGCCAATCCCCAGGCCATTGAAGGCGTTTCTAAGACCAGACTCGATCTGGAGCAGAACACAATTGCGACGTACAATGTTTTGGAGAGCATGAGGATAAACTCCATTAGAAAAGTAGTCTTTACGTCTAGCGGAACGGTATATGGCAATACACCCTTTATTCCGATAAGAGAAGACTATGGCCCAATGCTTCCAATCTCCCTTTACGGCGCTAGCAAGCTTGCTTGCGAAGGCCTCGTTTCTGCTTTTTCCGATCTATTTTCCATACAGGGGTGGATATTCCGTTTCGGCAACATCGTAGGGCCGAGAGCAACACACGGTGTTATCTTCGACTTGATTAACAAACTCAAAGAAAATTCAGCCACTTTACAAGTTTTGGGAGACGGTAACCAAACGAAACCTTATGTTTACATCGACGACTGCATAGATGGGCTGCTTTTCGGTTTCAAAGCTGCCAAAGACAAGATAAACGTGTTCAACCTAGCCGTTTCTACAGTTACAAGCGTAAGAGAAATCGTAAGAATCCTTCTGGAAAAAACGGGGCACAAAGAGACAAACGTCAGGTACACGCAAGGAGAAAAAGGCTGGCCTGGAGATGTTCCTCGCGTCCGACTAAGTACAAGTAAGCTTGAAGAATTGGGATGGAAAGCAAAGTACACATCCCATGAAGCAGTTGCAAAGACCGTAGATAACCTTATTCATGAGCTATGGAGCTAACCGATCCAGAAATTTCAGAATCATTGAAGTTGCCCCTTCTTTTTCAGTCTTTTTTTATCCTTGTACCCCGTCAGAAATCATTAAAAGTCTCTGCCGTAAATTGCTGTCTGCACTTGGCCTGAGAAAGAAGAGGTGAGCATTTGGCCAGGAAACGCATCAGACTGGAGTATTCAGGCCTCATCATTTTTGTAGCTTACGTGATCAGCATAATCACGGGTTTACTGTTCACGTTCATGGTCGCTCGGACGTCTTATAAGACCTATACGGTCGGCGGCATCCAACGCACTGAGTATGATATATGGCTTAACATCAACGACATCGTGCCGTATTTCTTTCTTGCTGATGTCCTCTCGTTCTGGATGATGCGTTCCGTTGCGAGGGGAAAAGCGGGAGCAGCCAAGACGGGGATCGCCGCGAACCTAATCATTTCAGTCACGGCTACGCTAGTATATCTTGCACTTATCCCTTCCATTACTTCCGCGCTCGGAGTGAGTGGAACCTATCTTCTGGTGTACTTTTTGATGGCCATCGAGATATTGGAGCACTACTCGCTTGCCATGATGGAAGCATACTTTCAAGCTAGGATTCCGCAAACGATAGGGTACGGAATGCTCGTACAACAGGTCTGCAAGGTCGTACTCGGCTATGTCATCATTATCAGGCTTGACATGCCACTTGTGGGAGCGGCAGTCGGAACTCTGGCCGGGTTTGCGGTTCAAATCGTTTACTACTTCAAACTGCTTGCGGAAGAAATGAGGCAGAAAATCGAATGGGGACTAGTAAAAGTGTGGCTCAAATCTTCTGTCGTTACCATTTACAATTATATCGGAAATCAGATAGCGGTTTTCATTTTCATTATGCTCTTCCAGTACGGCGGAACAGATGCAAGAAGCATATTCGGATCGGCCGCGGCCGTAACAACCGTCATCACGTATTCCGGATTCTTGGCATACGCACTCTACCCGAAGCTTCTAGCGGAGAAGAGACAAGAAGACATTACAACGTCGCTAAGAATGGTCTTAATGTTTGCTATACCGATGACCATCGGCGCAATAGCCCTCTCAAACTCGCTGATAGTGCTCTTGGTCCCCAACTTGACCTTTGCAGGACCGGTGCTTATAGTCTTAGCTGTGGACGCTTTCATCACGTCAGTTTCAGGTGTTCTCGGATCAGTGATTACGGGGTTTGAAACGTTTGACGAGAGTGGAGAAGTGTCTTTTGGAAGGCTGGTCAGGAGTCGACTGTGGATGGCTTTCTCCTTGCCGTACGTGCATTCTGCCCTCACGCTTCCAACTGCATACTACATTTTGACGAGATACGCTTACAACCAACCGTATTACGCGGCACTATACGTGAGCATAATCAACTCATTAGGCCACTTCGCCATGTTTCTAGTACAGTATGCGATCGTCCGAAGAATGACAAGAATAGTCGCTCCATGGAGAAGCGCCGCGAAGTACACTTTTGCAGCAGCGGTAATGGGAGCACTCCTTTATCTGATCCCGCACACGACGAGACTGACTACGACGTTAGTCATGACGATACTTGGCGTCATAATCTATTTTCCGCTGCTGATGGCGATTGACAAGGAAGCGAGAAGCCTGCCAAGAAACATAATGAACGAGATAAGGCGCAGAACTAGAACAGGAGAAAGTGACCAATGTTAGTTGGAACTAAGAGATGATAAATGGTTCTAGCTCGCAAGAGAAAGCATAGTCCTGAACTGCAACGTTTGAAATTTCAGATTCCAAGTCCCTGGCGAACAAGGATCCGATTTCACTTTTCTATATTCGTGGTTGCATTTAGAAACGTGGCAGCCATAGGTTCGGTACACGTTAGAGCAATTGTGAAGAAAAGAGTCTTGCTGAACTCTTGTCTTTTGATCTCACAACTGTCGGCTTCGATAGTATGCGTGTAGTCACTTAAACGTGTGCGGTTCCGTAGATCGGGAGTGTATAATTCACATTTTAACTTCCTTTTGGGAGAACCTCCACGCGTGCTTGGCAATCTCAACTGACAAGTTTCGATGAGGTGAGCATGAACAAACTATTGCCTATGGAACGATCCTGTCCATTAGGATAAACACTTTCACAAAAAACGCTTTCGTGATCCACAAAAAGTAAACAATAGCATAGTCAGGCAGCCCGTCCTTAAGATGGCTAAGCATCGTTTTTACTGAATGCGTGGGGCTCTCGTAAACTCCCCATTTGTTTTCAGTTTGAAAATCAAGTGTCAAAGCGTGGATTGCGTGGAGCAATGGATCAAAGCCGCGCATGTTCATGTGTTCACAGGTCGCATCTTGTAGTGTTATTAGTCGTGACCCTAATCTATAATCTACATTGACATCCATTTTTGGAAACCCGCCTAGTTCTTTGAATGGCTTCGTTCTACAAATTAGGCATCCATTCGTAACGCCTCCTTTGCACGTGCCACGGACAGCAACGAGGTTTTTGTCGCTTTCAAGCCGTGCGATACACATTTCAAACCACTGTTTATTCAGAATTATGTCATCGTCAACAAAGCAACAATACTCGGAAGTGCATTTCGACAACCCTTTGTTTCTAAATTCTCCTGTGCTTCCCTTGTCTGATATTAGAATAATGTTTGGGTTTGGAATTGCTTTGTATATGGAATCTATCGTATATGGTAGTGATTTTCTGAATAACGTAGGAACCACGACGTCAAAGGAGAGTCCCTTAGGCTGGTCAGCATAGTTGAGTTTACGTGAAAGTACCTTCACTCTCGACACCAATGTGGTCAAAATATTGCCTCCCAAACCTGCTTATATTCTATCGCTCGTCGGATAGAACAAAGCCATGTCCTTATTAACGAGCAAAGTGAGAAGGATACAACACGACTTGGAGTTTCGGATTGACGCTGCGCGAATGATTTTTCCACGGCGAAGATGCATTTTTCCTCTCTTTGTTAGCCGCATCGTTGACGGTTTCCTGCTCTTCCGGAGAAACATGACTGATAGGTATCGGGGCTGCAAGGCTTGCTTCATTCCAGTGATGCCGTAGATTGAACCCAAATTATGTTCTCAGTCACACACTCTCGTTATTGATTAGTCTAACCCGCCTAGTTCTGTATCTGTGTATCTGCCTCATGAAACTTTAAGCGAGACTTAATTACAGCTTCTTGGCTATGTCCATAGATTGAGCGAGATGCTGCATCAGTGAAAAAAGGTATTAGGTTGGCCTTCCTAGCTGATGGAACGAGTGTTCATACGAAGAGATGGTTAACGTGCTTTTCGGAAATGGGCTATGACGTTCACTTGTTGACTTTTACGCCGGAGTTTGTTCCAGGAGTCCATATTCACAAGTTAGGATACTTCGGCAAGGGTCGTTATCCGTTGCGCATATGGAGCATTAGGAGAACCATTGATCAGGTCAACCCGGACATCCTGCACGCTCACTACGTATCTAATTATGGTGTGTATGCTGCATTGTCAGGTTTCCGTCCCCTCGTTCTCTCGGTGTGGGGCGATGACATCGCCGTGGATCCTGAACGGTCTATGGCTAGGAAGTTGTCTGTAGAGTTTGCCTTAAAGAGGGCGGACGTCGTTCATACCAGTGATAAGGTTGGACAAGGAAGCCTTGTAGAGCTGGGATGCGATCCTAGAAAGATCTTCGTTCAGGAGTGGTGGGTTGACACTAGTGTCTTTTCGCCAGATGCGAGGTCCACAGATTTGCGTAGGGCTCTCGGAATAGACAATTCTTACTCTGTGCTTTGTGCCAGGTGGTGGAGACCCGAGTATAGCGTGGACGTCTTCATCAGAGCGATGCCCATGGTTCTGAGCGAACTGCCCAATATCAAGTTCATTCTCTTGGGCGGCGGAGTTCTAGAGAACAGCCTAAAGGAGCTGGCCAAGAGTCTCGGGGTTTATGAGAACGTGGCATTCATTGGCGGAATCCCCGAATCGCAAATGCCTGCGTACCTGGCCAGCGTTGACGTTTATGTTGACACAGTAGCGCGCGTGAAGGGAGTTGGAGGGATGGGCCAAACTACCAGAGAAGTCATGGCGTGCGGTACGCCGCAGATACTCGGCGATCTAGTAGGCGTAAGAGGTGGCGGATGGTTTCGCGGAGTAATGTACCAGCAGTCAAATCATCAGGATTTGGCTGAAAAGATAATTAACGTTCTGAAAGACGAGAAACTCAGAATGCGAATTCGAGAAGAGTCAAGGAATTACATTCTGCAGTGCTGTAGCCGAGAAAGAGTCCTAAGTAGATTGGACTTGCTCTACACCACGCTGTGTGCAGGGGTCAGGAAATAGGAATCGTCCAGAAGATCCGGTCCTGTAAATGGAGAATTGCGATGCTCCATCATCCTTGTAAGTTACCTCTCCGAATCTGGCTTTAAGCTTCAGGCCTTAAATTGGCTAGTCTAGACGCTGGCAGGCCGATGCATCAGGATTTAGCGTTACTACTCGTTTGCTCGCATTTCTAAGAATCTGTTATGTTCTCGTTCTTCTTTTTTCGAACGTACGCAGACGCCTTCATCGCTGCCAGTGCTCCCTCTCCGGCCGCTGTAACAACCTGCATCCCTCCGCAGGTGCAGTCTCCCGCGGCGTAAACACCATCAATGTTGGTTCTCAACATACGATCCACATTGAGGCATCCGGTTTTGTCAGCGTTCAGACCGGCTTTCTTTACGACCTCGGTCATGGGAACTCCGCCGAGAGAAACGAAGACGCCGTTAACTTCTTTCTCTATCTCCTTCTGCGAATCGTTCTCGATGATTCTAATTGACTTGACGACTTTCTCTCCCGTTATTGAGATAACTCGTCCGTTTATAATTTCAACGTTCGATCTGCCTTCAAGCTGTTCTTCCAAGGCTCCCTCAATTTGCAGTTTCTTTTCCTGCGTCACCAGAATAACACTTTTTGCTATGTCCGCCAGAAACAACGCGTCGATCGCCGCTTCTTGGCTGTTACCGATCACTGCAGTTTCCGCATTCCTGAAAAAAGGACCATCGCACACGACGCAGTAGCTCACACCTCTACCTAGAAATTCGGTTTCCCCAGGTACTCTCAGCTTCCTCTTCTGCGTTCCAGTCGCCACGATCACCGTTCGTCCCACGTAGGTTCGCTTTCTCGTGATGACTCTCTTGATTTCACCATTCAGATCCAGGCCAACGACCTCTTCGGTCTCCATGATCTTTGCCCCGAACCGCACTGCCTGCTTTCTCATTTTCTCGGTCAATTCGCGTCCCTTGATTCCTTCCTCAAACCCTGGAAAATTCTCAATTCTGGGCGCCTCAAAGGCCTTTCCGCCAGAAACACCAGCCTCGAGAACGACCGTATCAAGTCCAAGCCAAGAAGAGTATATGGCAGCCGTCAACCCTGCTGGTCCGGCCCCGATAATTATCGTGTCAAAGCTGTGTTCCTGACCATTCATGTCTAGTTCCTCGCTAACTTAACAAAAACATCTGGTTCGCACGTTATTAAAATCTCGTGCTCCAGACATTCCATCCGGCATGTGCCAAGAGATTGGGTTCGCCGCTTCAGAGGGGTGACGCACAATTCTCGAAGTCGGCGTGGCAGCACGGGTCATCCGTCCCCTGGTGCTTGAAGATGGGCTGCCTATCCTGTTTGAAATCCGCTATAAGCCTCATACACAGTGCGTCGACATTTCAAGTTCAGGCGCCTGCTTTGGAAGGTTCAAGGTCCTCAGAAATCGGTTATGTCGTGGCCTTTTGCTCTTGCTTTGGCTATTATGTTTTTGTACCATTCTGGTAATTCGAATTTCTCGATTCTTCTCGCCGGTGAGTATGGTTTGATGTCGAGCACGGGCGTTTCGTTAAGTGCATCCAATCCTTTCACGTGAAGGATTCTGTCTTTTCTCCGTAGCAATCTCACCGCAGACAAGCCTATGGGATTAGGCCTATAAGGCGAATCTAAACAGAACACTCCGACCAAGGGGACCTCTTCCAAGCTCAGTCCATACCTGGTAACGATTCTAGGCTTAACCTTCAGCCTCTTCCTGTTTTCAGCAGTGATGTTGTGCATGTAGAAGAAGATGAGAAGATGAGAAAAACCGTCAATCGCTTCCAGACCATCAGCGTATTCCTCGAGAATCTCAATATCTGCCTCCAAGTCCTCAATCGGGCGATTCCTCAGCTCCTCACCGGCAAACTCTGTCTTAACGAAGCCTATCGGATCCAGCTTGATGCTCAAAGCATCCACCTTCGGCTTGTCCCTTATTGCTTATCGATTTAGAATCTAGGCGCTTAATATGGTTAATGAACGGCGCTGAACAATGTTGGCAGACCCAGATGGAACAGCGTACATTACCTACCTCCCAGACTCTGGCGCAAGCAAATCGAACACGATGAGGTCGGCAAAGCTGCCGATGCTGATAGAAGCTGATAGAAGGGCGCGCCGCTTCAAGGATAATCGATTCTGAAAATCTTGCCCTTGTCATTGTCGTAGATTTTTGTGAAGTGTACAGGGTGCAATTCTTCGTCAAATAACAATCGCAGAATGGTCACCTGTGCACCCAGCGCAGTTGGCTTGTAATTGGTGCCGTTCACGCTCAAGTAATCTGCTCCTTCGTAGCCTGCGATGCTTGCTATCCAATCAAATTTTTGCAGGTCGTCAGGCGCAAAAACAAGCGCGTATGAGACGTTGTAAGTCCGCATAATCTGCAGCGATTGATCTTCTGGCATCATGAACATTCTTGCCAGGTCGTGGATTTTCTGGCTTGAGCCCCACGTACCAAACAGCTGAGTTTCCAGCGCGTTCAGCGGGTCTCGGCTGCTTCCTATAGAGTTCCATATGTCTCTCGACGGATAAGCTTCTATCACTTCCCTGTGGCTCCACTGCTGGACGGCTCTGCCATAATCCCACCAGCACAGTATCACTGAGCCGTTAGGTGTCAACTGCTCCAGTTTGGCAAACGTTTCAGGCATGCCTTCCTCTTGAGAAAAGTACGTCAGAACTGCGTCTTCTCTTCGGTTGAAATCCAGCCTGAGCGCGACAAAGAGAGACAAGAGGACAACTCCTATCGTTAAGATCGTGACGATGAACCACTTGTTGCGCCAGAATCGTTTGTTCAACTGTTAATCCTCTCCACACGTGTGTGTTCAACGTTTCCAAGAATGTGTATCGTTCTCGCCTCGCTTGGTCCGTTAAACGTGACCATGGGCAACGCTTTTTCTTCCCTCTGAATTAAGAACCGCTTTCGATCAGTTTAGTCTTATCCTTCTCATCCTTGTCTGTTTCGGAATGGTGCTCCCAGCAGTGCATCGATCAAATAACACGTGCCGGCGCATCCTGTCAACTGTTCTAGACATTAGACTTAAAAGTCCTGTCTAAAGGAATACAACATGATCAGCACATGCCAATGCTGTACGCCATCAAGCATGTTATCCGTTCATGGAGACTCTTCGTTGCACTGTTGATTGGCATAATATTGGCATCCACATTTTTCGCCGGCATCGACATCAAAGCAAACGCAACCGCAGGACAAGCTCTGGAGCAACAGCTAAGCCACGTCTACGTTGACATGGTTGGAGGCTTGTCTACCATAAGTCCTGACGACATGATGAATGCTTCTAGAGAGGTGACAAACTTGTCAGGAGTCGCCGGAGCCGAGGTAGTCTCCGCGTTTGAGGGTCCCGTAGGTTCTGAGGCAAACGGCACGTTCATTGACTATGCGAGGATAGTTGGAATTCAGAATAATTCACGGGTCTACAACGGGTGGCTAAACCCTCCTGAGGGGATAGGCGAAAACGAGACGTATGTTCTTGAAAATTCGGGCTTGCCACAGTCAGTCAGAGCGGGGGGCACTATTCCTGTCAATATTTCAATCTACACAGATGAAGGCTTACAAGCCCTTGCCTTGAACCTGACTGTTAAAGGCTTTGCTCACCTTGACGACGAGGCAAACTCGATTATCCAAGGGAGCTATTCTGTTCCGTACTTCCAGGCCGTGAACTTACCGCCCTTTTCTCCCAGAGAAATCATCCTCATAGTCGACTGGGAAAAAACGATGCTGAAACTGCTTGAGATGCAATGGCGTCTTAACCCCTCATCCACGCAGATCGGAACCAGCCTTCTGATATATGTAAACCGAAATGCCCTGATAAACCCATGGGACATCGACACGTCAACCAGCAACGTTGATGCCCTGCAGGCACAGATCCAGACCAAAACTGGAGCGAGCTACTCTTTTCAAAACAACCTAGACTCTATCCTCAGCAGCTTCAAATACACGTCGACGGGCATTCAGTTCACATTCATGCTTCTCTCTCTTCCCGTATTCTTCATGGCCTGGTACTTGGGAACCACGGTCTCAGACGTGTCTTTCAGCCTTCGGAGGCGAGAAATAGGGCTCCTATCCACGAAAGGCTTCTCAAGAGGACAGATCCTGAGAATATTCCTGATCGAAACTATCCTGCTGGGGCTGATAGGAGGCGTGCTCGGCGTGTTCCTAGGCTTTCTGCTGACGCCACTATTCTCTCAGCTCGGAACCGTAACATCGCTCAACCTGCAGGAAATCAGTCCTTACACGCTTCTCGCAACAATCATCTTCGGAGTCATCATAGCACTGCTGTCAACATACAATTCTTCCAAGAAAGCCTCGGAGCTCACCGCCGTCGACGCACTGAGAGAGTATCTTCCAAGCGCGGAAATGAAATCCTACAGGAAAAGATGGGCTTGGATCGCTTTCATCCTAGGAACCTACAAAGTAATCATCTTCATTCTAGGCTTGAACGTGACCGCCCTACTTACAAGATTCAGCATGGCTGGACAGAACTTCCTTCTCACCATTTTCGTGGGCCTTGCGATTGTCGTTGACTATGCGCTAACTTACGTGGGGCCTCTGCTATTCTTCTGGGGAGCCACAAAACTGTTCATTCAAGGCTCAGTGAAGTTTCAAGAGCTCACGACGCGAGCGGCGAAGTTCATGGGTGATCTAGGCACTTTGGCAACCAAGAACGTGAGAAGAAATGCTGCACGCTCGGCGGCAATCGCTTTCCTGGTGGCGTTGATAATAAGCTATGGCGTGCAAGTCACAGCTCAACTGGCCAGCCAGCAGGACTTCAACACTCGAACAGTCTACGCACAGGTTGGTGCAGATGTCAGCATCTATGTCAACGATCCAAAAGATGTAGCAAACATCTTCTCCGTGATTCTCGCAAACGTTTCCGCGAGTGTAGAAAACTCAACCGTAGAATACTCCTTCAGCTGCACGACAACTGGAGCCAGCTACATCAGCCTCAACCTGAAGGCCGTCGAGCCTGAATCATGGCTCAAAACCGCATACTACGAAAGCAGCATGTTCAGCGGAAACAGCGTCAACGCAGCCTTCCAAAGTCTGCTAACAGACAAGAACGCAATCATCCTGGAAGAAAGCATCGCTAAACTCCTGAATCTCAACGTCGGCGACACCGTCAGCTTGACGTTGGGCAACACTTCGAAGAACACGAAGGTAGTAGGCTATTTTGAACCTGAAACAGGAGAAGAACAGTCCGTAATTTCCGAATACTGGTCCTTCATTTCAGTAGACCTCTACAGAGAGGTTAGCAATTCTGTAAGCGTCACGAACACTCGAATAATGCTCAAGCTTAAACCTGGAGAGAACGGCACGAAAATTGCAGAAAACATACGCACTCTCAGCCCAAACATAAGTCAAGTCGACTCGTTCGCTGAAGAGTATGCACATTCTCAATCAGACGTCGCTACAGTCGGATCGGTGGACGCTCAGCGACTAGGCATCGTTTTTGCAGTCCTTGCCGCGTCCGTTGGAACAGCACTCGTCAGCACGGTAAGCATAACTGAAAGAAACCGTGAGGCAACAATAATGAGCGTAAAAGGCTTATCCTACAAACAGCTCGTGATAATGTTCCTAACGGAAAACCTCGCTGTCGTGACCTTCGCCTTGATCTTGGGAGTTTCCATCGGATTTGTCGCGGCGTACGGAAACATCTCTGCCGCCAATAGCTTCATCGGTTCCACCGCTCTTATCAGTCACAGGCTCATATTCCCACTGGAAGCAACCATCATGTCGATTTCATTTGTTGCACTCATCCTCGTCTCAGCAATTATGCCGATTCTGATCGTAGCAAGAGGATACGTAACCAAACTCGACAGGATGGCTAGACTCAGATGAAAGGTCTCGACGTGAGAGTAGCCAACCTGGTCAAAGCGTATCGACTGGGCAAGATCGAAGTGCAGGCTTTGAGAGGACTAAACATGGATGTCAAGGCAGGCGAATTCGTTTCTATCATAGGGCCAAGCGGTAGCGGAAAGACTACACTGCTCAACGTATTAGGCGGCTTGGACGTTGCAACCGCGGGCACCGTTCACGTTGGAAGCATAGACCTGACCGGCATGACCCCAACACAGCTTGTCGACTACAGGAGAGAAACCGTCGGCCACATATTCCAAACGTTGAACCTGATTCCCACGCTGACTGCTTCAGAGAACATTGAACTCCCAATGATTGCACGTGGAGTCTCAAGAAAGAAAAGAACTGAACGAACACAAGAACTCCTGAAGATAGTTGGCTTAGCGGATCGGGCAGACCACAAGCCAGAAGAGCTCAGCGGTGGTGAACAGCAACGTGTGGCCATGGCTGCAGCACTCGCGAACGACGCGCCGATAATTCTGGCTGATGAGCCCACAGGCGAACTGGACACCGTCAACGCACGAATAGTCGTGGATTATCTGTCCAAGGTCAACAGAGAACTTGGCAAGACCGTCATAATGGTTACGCATGATCCAAGTATTGCAAGAAGAACCGACAGAATCCTACGCATAGAGGATGGCACAATCAAGATGGCATCTACACCTAAGGAAATCATCAGCGAGGAAAAAGCCGTATCATACGTTGATCAGCTGAGAATCAGAATAGGAGAAATAGACGTACAAACGGCACAGTTAGACGAGGAATTCAGATCCGGCAAGATCAGCGGTGACGAGTATATGGAGAAGAGACAAGGCCTCAAAAGAACAAGAGATGGACTGAGAGAGGAATTACACAGGATGGGCGTAGTAACCTAGGAGATCGCAGCGAAATAGCGTTTTCACCAGTATTCTTTTCCGTCTTTCGTCGTGTTTGTTTCTTGAGTTGCAACTGGCTGACTAAAATACAAACAACACAGTGTGATCTTAATCTGCGCAATCTATCTGTGCAATTTTACGACCAATTTGAAATCGTTTGACTTTTCTAGCTTAGGCTTCGCTTTGCAAGCATCCAAAATGGACGCGCAGTGCTTGCATTGAAAAAAGGTGGATTCGCGCTTTGCGATGAGCCAAAAACCTTCATCAGACTTGCACTCTGGACAGACCTTTGGCGATTCAAAATCGGTTTCAATTTTCCTTAGGCTCAACCTTTCTCCCTAACTGTTAAGGACCATGGTCAGATTTATCCCTTATGTAATCCAGAACTGTCATGCCCTTCCTATCTGGGAAACCAGCCTGCTTTTTCTTGATGCCTTGCTGCTTCCGCAGACTCTCTCTTTGTAGCCGATACAAAACAGAAGAATAAACGTCAAGTGGACCGCGTTGCCAGCTTCTTGCCTGGTCATAGTGCGTCAGTCCGTTGCTCAACAGGTTTCCGTAGATTGACTGGAACAGTTAGATCGACAGGAGACGTGCTAGCCTGCAGCCTTGAGTGAATGTGAAAGCCTTGAAGACAGATACCACAATGAAGTCGCAGCCAGCCCCATAACAAAGGAATAGACATGGACAAGAACATTCACGCGGCTCTCAACGATGAGAATTCGCGCATTCTCCATTTGCAGAATAACATCCAAGAGGGCAAGCATAATCAGAATGAGGTTCACCCACCACGAAACAAAGTGTGAAAGCCTCTGGATGTTGAAAGTTGAATGCCGCAGCTTCCAGAGGTTCAAGATTGCAAAGACAGTGGCAGCGCTTGCAAGAGCATAGACTATTCCGGATGAACCTGTAGCAGACCTGCTCGGCTCCCACTCTATCCAAAGCAAATTGGAGACCAAAGCCACAGGAAAGACCATGATAGCGATGAAAATACTTCTTCTCCTCCTTTCTTGCGAGGTAACGCTGACGTTCCCAACGATGAAAAGAAACGAGTATAATGCTAGACCTAACATGTCAAACTCGAGATTCAAGAGACCGCTATTAACAAACAGAGAAGAAAAAATACCCCACGGGGTTTCGCGTGAGGCTGCAAGGTTCTTGACGATCCCTGACCGCAGAAATCCGATAGCGCTTATCGTGGAACTCGTTACCAACACGACTAGAAACATGAGGATTAGCGATCTGAAATCACGAAACAATTCTTTCGCTGAATCGGCGGCATTATCATGCTTTCTAACGAACTTTTCCTCCTAACTTATTCTCCGCGCGCGTTAAAAGTAAGAATGTTCCTAGCGTTTTGCAGATGCGCTTCGATATCTCTCTCAAGGGAAGCATGGTTACCCATGAAATTATCCACTCAAAAATAAATCTTAACAAGTCTGAGGCGCATGAACTCACGTGAACCGCGAAAAAGATGAATAAGAACGAGACACATACTTCAGGAATCGAAAAAGTGATCGAGGGAATGAAAGTCAAGACCCGCCACAGCTCAAAAAGTGAAATAAAAGTGAAGGCTTTACTCCTCGATCTGGATGGCGTCGTAATCAAGAACGCTTTCAAGGTGGACGAAGCGAAAAGAGGCCTAATCGAGAAATTGGAAAAACTAGGCGTTGATGTTTCCACAATTTCCGCGAATGACACATTTATGGATATAATGGCGAAAGCTGAGAAACAGGCTGTAGAGAGAAAAAAGCTTGATCTCAAGTATTTGAGGAAGAGTATGAGTGCTGTTCTAGACAAGTTTGACTTTGACGCGTTCTCGGAATCAGAATTGACAGGGGGAGCAAGATCAGTTATCAATGAATTAAGAAGGCGCGGCCTTAAGCTTGGTCTAGTAACAAATTCTGGTCGCGCAAGGGTCAAAGTGGCTCTTGAAAAGTTTGGTTTAAGCGGTTGCTTTGACGTGATAGTAACCAGGAACGACGTAGAAAGGATCAAACCAAGCGGAGAATGCGTTGAAAAAGCCGTGTCTACTCTGGGCTACGCTCCAAACGAGGTGGCGTACGTTGGAGACAGTTGGACAGATGTCGTGGCTGCAAAGAATGCAGGCGTTACGGCTATTGCAATTGTTGATGGCGTAAGCCCTAAAGAAAAAGTCTTGCAAGCTTCCCCAGACGTGATCATTTCCTCTCTTGAAGAACTATTGAGAATCACTCCAGAGAAATGATCCTCGAAGGGTCTTAAGCAAGCAACACCTGAACGGTCCCCTTCATGTAGGGCAAAAACTTCGAATCTGGATGCAGACTACTAAGAACCTCCACCACAAATCACAAACCCCACTATTTTCACTCGATTCTCATATTAAATTTCCTCAGCCGACACATTATCTTTGTTTTGCAGAAAAGTTATAGCTGAACTCACGGAAGTCATTGCCGTGGTGAAAGTTCTTGTCCATTACGATACGTGATGCTCAAAAACTATGTGTGAAGAACTTCAAGGCGATTAACGAGAAACTTGACCCTTTGAGAGGAAAGGGTTGGACTCCTTTTGTGATGGTTGCTGACATTCTCGAGGAGGGTGGAGAGATTGCCTCAGTAGTCAAAGGGTTGGAAGGGTTCAAACCGCCCGAAAAACCGAAGACAAAGGAGATGTTGGCAACAGAACTTTCAGACTTGCTCTATATGATATTCGTTCTTGCAGATTACTACGGTATAGAGTTAGAAGAACCATTTCAGGAAACCATTAATGGTTACCTGTCAAGATTCATGAAGTGAACTGTTGATTGGTGATTTGAGTTGCTTGAAGGTAGGAATGTGAATCTGAGGATTATGGAGAAAGAGGACTTGCCGGTGTATTCAGAATGGGTGAACAATCCAGATTTTTATGGGGAATATGATTATCTTGACCAAAAGTCAAGAAGCGAGATTGAAAAGAGATTTGAAAGCTATCCTCCTGAAAAGAGAAAGTTCCTCATTCAGAAGAAAGATGGAACGAGAATAGGCGGTATAGAGTCAGAAAAACATCCTGCTTACGGAGGATATCTGGAAATTGGCTTCACGGTTGTTCCTGAAGAAAGAGGGAAAGGTTACTGTTCTGAAGCAGTTAAGATTATGGTGGACTACCTGTTTCTTTCAAACAGCCTAAGTCGCATTCAAGCTCTTACTGACACTAGAAATCTTGCTTCTCAAAGAGTTCTGGAAAAAGCTGGTTTCATGAAAGAAGGTCTGCTTCGGAAAGCAGCATTTATCAGAGGAGAATGGAGAGATTTGTTCATCTACAGCATTCTGAGGGAAGAATGGAAAGAACCAAAAATACTGACAAAAAGCCATTGAACAAAGCCAATTTTTGGTTTTAGGGAAAAGTTATGGCTGAACCGAGAGGCAAATTTGAACGAATGGCAAGTGATTTAAGCCAAGAGCCAGAAAGATAGCTTTTTGCGTGTTAATTTGAAGGGAGGTGATCGGTTGAAGTTTAGTGATGTGATTATGGCTGCAGCACTTTTGTTCGTGGTTAGTTTAACGCTTGATGGCTTCTTGTTTGTTCCGTTCGCTCCACTTAAGAGCTCCATGGTTTTTGTTGCCGCTATCATCGGGAATCTGATAGCTTCGATAATAGTAGGTTACTTGTTTGCAGTGCAGATTGGAGAAGAATCGAGGCTGCGAGCTATAGGCAGCATATTATTATTGGCAACGGCTGGGGTGATGATATTCGGTGTAGGTTGGTCTGCCACTCCGCTCGCAAGCCCCGCAGTGAAAGACATGATGCAGAGTATTTTTTCTACGACTGGGTGGACAGATTATGATTGGTTCGCTTATTCGGCGGCACTGATAAGTTTGGATTTTATACTTTTTGTAGTGCTCGGTTTCGTTGGACTGTATGTTGGTTCAATGCTAAAGCCCAAGAAAAC
>Ga0187771_10000116_pt1 | contig 39782 bp, 41 predicted proteins | sample 0116_SJ02_MP15_1_FD_133139 | JGI IMG/M metagenome (GOLD analysis project Ga0187771, IMG submission 133139) | Tropical peat soil microbial communities from peatlands in Department of Meta, Colombia - 0116_SJ02_MP15_10_MG | ecosystem: Environmental > Terrestrial > Soil > Wetlands > Peat | place...
AAACTTGACCGCGTTCGCGCGGGGGAACCCGGCCTTCATGCGGAGGTCCATATCTTCCGATGCGTTGAGACCCGATCCGCTTCCACAGCAGAAGGTCTTCTCGCGAATGGTGTCGTCAGGCATCTCGTAGAAGTTATTTACGACATGCTTCAGCACATAACGCGGTTCTTCAAGAAGACCCATACCGCGCGAGGTATTACAGGAGTCGTGCCACGTAACCGTGAGATGGTCGTTCCGTTTCGGGTCAAGCGTGAGCTTGTTATTCTTGATCAGGTCTGCGGTGAACTCGGCGATGTGCACCATCTTCATGGATTTGGCCTGCTCGAAGACCGTGCCCGTGATCGGCGATTTCGGGACTTCCAGGAAGTCGGCAGGCCCATTCCAGGTGTCCATGTACTGGGAGAGCACTCGCCACATGTGGCCGCACTCACCGCCCAAGATCCACTTCACGCCGAGCCTCTTGGCTTCCGCATAGATCTTGGAATTGAGCCGCTTTGCCAGTTCGTTCGTGGTGAAGAAACCGAAATTCCCTCCTTCCGAGGCGTAGGTGCTCCAGGTATAGTCAAGGCCGAGTTCTTCGAAGAGCATAAGGTAGCCCATACACGTATACGTGCCGGGATCTGCGAAGAGATCGCCGGAAGGGGTCACAAACAGGATCTCGGCGCCTTTTCGGTTGAACGTGGGCTTGATCCTCTTGCCAGTGACGGTCTCGATGTCGTCGAGCATGTAATCAAGGTTGCCGACGATCGTGTGCGGTTCGAGGCCAAGGTGGTTGCCTTTCATATAGCAGTTCGCCGCCGGTCCGGCGATCCACTCGATGTTGAGCCCGAGCTCGTTCAGCAGCTCCCGGCCGATGATCGTGATCTCGGCCTGGTCGATGCCGTAAGGGCAGAAGACCGAGCAGCGCCGGCACTCCGTGCACTGGAAGAAGTAGTACCACCACTCCTTCAGCACATCCAGCGTCAGCTCACGCGCGCCTGCCATCTTGCCGAGAATTTTTCCGGCTGTAGTGAATTCCTTGCGGTAAACCGAACGGATCAGTTCGGCCCTCAGAACCGGCATGTTTTTCGGGTCACCCGTGCCGATAAAGAAGTGGCACTTGTCTGCGCAGGCGCCACAGCGCACGCAGATGTCCATGAAGAGCTGGAATGACCGGTATTTTTTCAGCCTGCCGGCAATTCCCTTGATGAGGATTTCCTTCCAGTTCTCGGGCAGTTTCCAATCCGCGTCCGCAGGCCTCCAGTCGCGCGGGTTCGGAAATCCGATGGTCTCGAGACTTTTCGGCTTCGACCCATGGCAAAACATGCCCTCTTTGAACACGACGGGCGTTTCCATCCAGCCCGTTTTCGGCAGCGTGTAATCAACTTTTGCTAATTCTTCTGGTTTCGGAAGTTTCGCCATGATTACTCCTTTTCTACCGGCAGGCCGGCATCTTTCATCTTAGCCCGGAAGTCATTTTCGTATTCCTCATAGGTGTGGATATGGACCGGATAATTCCAGGGATTGGTATGCCGCTTTACGCGGCTGGTGTTTGCCAGGACACGGGTAGGGCTCATGAAGACTCCGCCCATGTGGACAAGTTTACTGAAGGGGAAATAGGCGAATAGCGTACACAGAAGAAACAGATGGACGAAAAAAATAGCGCCAACTCCCTCCGGGACGGACGGATTCAGGCTGACCAGGCTCATCGTCAGCATCTTGACGCTGACAATGTCGGTTTTCAGGAAGTACCGCATGAGCACTCCGGTAAGTGCTATGCCGAAGATCAGAAAGAGCGGAAAGTAATCATTGATGAGAGAGATATATCGGACCTGGGGAAGGCCGATCCTTCTGAGGAAGAGGTAGGTAACAGCACCCAGGAGCACCGCATCGGTCATATACAGGAGCGGTACGCCGATCTGCAGGAAGCTATCGAGCAATTCTACCAATTGCACTGCTGCCGGAACCTGCTGGGTAAAGAACCTGAGATGTCTGATCAGGATAATGAGAAACGACCAATGGAACGCCAGGCCTGCCGCCCAGAGCCACTTGGCCTCGCCGTAGGTCAACTGAGAATTGTCCCGCAGCTGCGTTTTCAGGTTTCTGAAAAGCGAACGGAAAAACAGCACTTCAAGCGCCATCCTGCCCATCACTCCGAGAGCGCTGGAGGGATTTTCCAGTTTGCTATGTTTTATCCAGGGGAATGACTTCTGCTGACCGCACGTCGTAGGAATGCGGAACGGGACGGGCGAGCTGCCCCATTTCAGGATGCGAACGATCATGAAGATGATAAAAGTAGCAACAGCCAGGTACGGGATGACGACGCCGAACAGGTATCGGGCGTTCAGTATCCCGACCCCCACATAAGCAACGGCTGCGAGGGCAAGCACTGCAATGAAAGAAATTATGGCTTTCATTTCGTTACCTCATTTCTAATGTAGGTTGGCAGTCCCGGGCATCTCGCACCTCTGGTCTCATTCCTGGTTGTCGACGATGAGACGCGCCTGCTGCAAAAGCCTGAAGGTCGCATTTTTCGCTTCATTTGCCTTGAGTTCAAAAATCTTCTCGCGGCATTGTACGTAAAGGTCGAAAGCGTACAGAGCCAGGTCGTCAACGGCAGACTCGAAGGTCGACAGTTCCTCGATGATTCCCAGCTGCTGCAGCAGCTCGTTGCCGAGCTCCTGCCGGACCACCTTCTTGAGCCGGAAGATGAACATCACCGCTTCAGACGGCGTGAACTCCTGTATCGCCCGCAGCCTGACAATGCTGTCAAGAAACCGCGCGACGGTGTCTGGAAGCATCCCTTGGAGCAGCGAGTCGAAAAGATGTTCGAGCCCTTCCGAGAGCGTATAGCCGACCGGGTTGGTGAACTGGGCCTTCTGCTTTTTCAAAAGGGCGGACGTTTCGTTGGGATACGACTCTACAACGGCGTCGAACCATTTTTTCAGAATGGCAGATTTTTTTTCCAGTAAAAGGTTATTTAGCTTCATATTCTCGTGAACCCTAAACGCTCCGGTAGCGTTTTTCGCGGGGAATTCCGCCGCTAAAAGAACAGCAGGTGCTGCACTGACTCCATTTCCTTTTGAATCTCGGCGAAGCTCACGAATTTCGTCTTGAGTTCCCCGCCGAGTTCCTCGGCATCCGTAATCATCTGGTCTTCTTTGAGGCCGAGGCGTTCCATGTCTTCCTTGCACACCCATATCGGCACGTCGATGAGCAGGCTGTTCTTGATATGGCCCTCGGTGCTCGTGACGCCATACGACTTCATGGCCTGCTGGTTTTTCACGGCGTTCAGCACGCCATCGCCGACCAAGACCACGGTCGGGACGACGGAATCACCCTCGTCCATATAAATTTCCGCGGTCTGGCTGGAAATCGCATGCGTGAGGGCAAGACGCGGGTTCTCGCTTTTATACGGCGGTCTCTGTACGAGGAACATTAATTTTACGGCGCCCATTTACTCACCTCCGATATGAAGAAGCTTGTCCGTTTTTACGGTCTTCGCGAGATACCAATCCATGCTGGCGCGCTTCATGCCCTCGGGGGTGTCTTCCTTGTGGTATCCGCGGGCTTCGGCGCATGCCTCACACACCGTGATCTCCATCCCCTTGGCAATAAGCTCTTTCATGCGTTTTTCATTGTGGGAGTAATCCTTGAACGCCTTCTGACCCTTCTTGGCCATCATCACCGAATTGCCGGACAACCACATATTGACCTTGTGGCCTTTCGCAATTGCGGCATCGGCAAGCTTGAAGGCAAAATCAAGCGACATCGATCCGACCAGAGAGGGGAATACACCTAACGTTAATTCACCCATGCTATCCTCCTTAGATAATGTATGACGGAAAAGGACGCAGTGCGCGCCCCAAGCCCGATGGCCTACAGCCAGGCAGACTTCTCGTAGTCGTTCATGATGAGATCGACGATATCACCATAGCCGATAACCTTCACTTTTGCATTTACCTGTGCCGGTGTATACCCTCTTGTTTCCAGGTCATCGGACAGGACATAGAAGCTGGCGCCCGTCTTCGAAAGCACAGTGGAATCTTTGCCGTTCTCCCTGACCACGGCATGGTAGATGCCGTTGCCGACCAGGATCACTGCCAACTTGTCGGCTGTAATTCTCTCAAGGCTGTTTTCCGTTCTTCTCCAGTCGCTTAAAAATAATGCTAATTTCATTTTCTCACCTCCCCGGGGGCGATACATGATAAAAAAACAGGGGATTAGTTATTTAACTATCCCCTTGGTATGACTGCTGGGTACCGCATTATGTCTCGGCAACCGTGATGGCCTGCTGCGGCCGGCTTTCACTGCAGGTCAGGCACTCGCTGACTTCCGACATGAACACGGGGTCGGTCTTGCCGCTTTCTACCTTGAACACCGACTGCGGACACGCGATAACGCAGGCGCCGTCTCTACGGCACTTGTTCTTGTCAACAGTTACCATGTACATGCTTGGTACCTTTCACTTCAGCACCTGACGCGCAACGATTGAATATCGGGACGCCGCCGTCATTCCGAACAGGGGCTGCTGACGTACAAGCGCCTGGCAAGGGACAATCCGCTACTTCGCTCCTGATGTCTGGGCAGACCTGAGACGGTTCGTGCTGTCGGCAGGAGACCGGAAATGAGCAACGATCCTATACGCAACCCGTCGGCTTCGGAAGTCCGGCGATTTTACAAGCCTGCTTGGCCGGGCCGCCGGGATAGAGCTCATACAAATATTTGGTGTTGCCTTTTTCAGGTCCAAGCTTCTTGCCGATTTCTTTTACGAGGATCTTGATCATCGGCGCAATCTGATACTGTTTGTAGTAGTCACGCAGGAAATTTACAACTTCCCAATGCTGCTCCGTCATCTGGATCCCCTCGACCTCTGCAAAATAGTTGGCTACGTCCATGTTCCACTCATCCAGATTTGCCAAAAAACCGTCTTCATCCACTTCAAGATTCTTGCCTTTTACTGTGATCGTTCCCATGTTGTTCCCCTTTCATGAAAAAAGTCGGATGCCTCATCGGCCTCCTCATCTAATTGACATCTTCTGCTTTCTACGACAAACCCTTACGCACTGCAAAACCTTCGTTCAGGACGGTTTCTGTTTCACCCTGATAACATATAACCGTCCATACCCGTCCATAAAGCCTTTACTGATTCCGGGAGATCGATGCGTCCGCCAATCATAGCTGAGCACTGCATCTTCGTAATCTTCTCCCGCAACGAGGTCGGACAAGTCTTTCGACAGTTTTTCCGCCACCATGCCAAGAGCCTGGATCATCATCTCTCCCACATTCTTGCTCGTGGGGTCGACCAGGTAAATTGCTCCGCAGGTGCCGCACGTTCCACCCGTCACCCGTTCCGTCGCACTGACGTTCATCGTTGCAGGACGGGCCAGGCTTGCACTGCAAAACGGACAAACCGGCTCCATGCCTTCCCTTGGACCGGACCTCAATAAAACCTGCTTTCTATGCGTGCCGCTTCACGGCTCGATGGCCGAGGGCGCTTCGAATCATCGCCGGCGCCCATTCGGGTGTACCGAGGGCATGGAGATGAGTATATGATGCCAGCACATTTTTATACACGATGCCGTCAGTTTTCCCGTCTATGCCACCGCCCCTCAAGACATGATACGCTATGTCAGGCAAGCCGTCAAGGTTGACGACCCGAGAATAGTGGAACTCATGACCGCGGATAGTGGTGCCTTTGTCAAGGAAGGGGCTGTTGCCGCCGGTCTCCAATATCGTGTACCCATGCGCCTGTGGTCTTTTCTCTAGAACGAAATCGAGCGGTAGCACCGCTGTCATGGAATGTCGTTCGCCACCGACGGTAAGGCTTCTTCCCAGGTAAATCAGCCCGCCGCACTCCGCATAAATCGGCAATCCATCTTCTGCTGCAGATTTGAGCGATGTACAAAAACCTTGGTTAGCAGCCAATTCAGCGGCCTGCGTTTCCGGAAATCCCCCGCCGATATAGAGGGCATCGATATCGTCGGGCAGTCTATTATCATGTAATGCATTTATTTCTTTGATCAGCGCCCCGTGTCGTTCGAGCTCTTCCAGGTTATCGGGATAGTAGAACTGAAATGCCCGGTCCCTGATGACTCCCACAACAACACGGCCCCCTATCCGCGAGGGCGTCTGAGCTAGCGTGCTTTCTCTCTTTTCGATTGCGGGAGCCGTGCAAGCGATATTCCACAGTGCTTCAAGATCGAGGTGGTTTTCTGCGATGGTTGCCGAAGCGTCTAGCGCCTGCCCTACCTCAGGGTGTTCGTGGAACGGCGTCAAACCCATATGACGCTCGGGAAACTCGCCGTGCCGCTGTTTCGGTACAACGCCAACGACGGGGATGCCGCTGCTCGCTGAAATCGCCTTCCGGATGACGTCTTCATGGCGATTCGACGAAACGTTGTTCAGAATAATCCCCCCGATCGAAACGTCTGCGTCATAGTGCCGCAACCCTAGAACGACAGCCGCTACCGTCGCGGAAGCCTTCGTACCGTCGACGATTAAAATAACGGGTGTCTTTAGGAGTTTTGCTAATCGGGCGGTGCTGTAAGTCCCGGACTCGTCTACGCCGTCGTACAGCCCGCGGTTTCCTTCGATGATGGCCACGTCTGCGCAGGCAGTATGGTCAGAAAAAGAACGCTGGATACTGCCCGGCTTCATCATGAACATATCGAGGTTATAACAGGGTTTTCCTGCTGCCACCCCGAGCCAGCCCGCGTCAATGAAATCCGGTCCTTTTTTAAAAACCGCAACCTGCCGGCCCCGCTTTCTCCAAGCTGCGATAATGCCGAGGGACAGGGTTGTCTTGCCAAGCCCGCCCCTCGCGGCTGAAATCACCAGCCTCGGTACGGTCTGCATTATGATTGCGGGTTTGCCGAACCTTCCGTATGCGGAATCTCGATGAAACTGCCGCCAAAATAGGAATAGACCAGTCTGCCGCCGTCAATAAGCTCGCGAATGGCGGCCTTGACCTCTTCCCTCGTTGCGCCTTCCGCCTCCATGTGCTTGGTGATATCGCCGGCCTTCATCTTCTTCTTCCCCTGGTTTTTTTCAACCAGTTCAAATACTTTTTTCGTCACTTCTGCAGCATCCATGGTCGTTCCCTCCCGGTAAATTTAGCACATCAAGAGACCGGCCCCGGATTACGTCCGGGGCCGAATCTCATTATACACCTTTCAAACCATTATTCCCACTTGAAGGTCGGCGTCATTCTGAATGTATCACGCGCAAAGGTGAAGTCATCAATGTGCTGATAGGTGAACGGTATGCCGCTTATCTTGAAGAACCGCTCCCATCCGATACGCTCGATCCACTCGCCCATGCGCTCATGCTTCCGGGCGTCCTTGGCATAGATCTCAACCAGGTGCTTCACGGCCTTGACGACCTCCGGCCAGCGCGGCGGATTGTTCGGGAGGAACGGAATAGCAAGCTTCGACATGCGGGGCACGCCGCGGGCATTGGACACCTTGCCTCCAACCCAGATGGAAATACCGTCGCCGGTCGCATCCGCGAGCGGAAGCGACGGGCACATGGTATAGCAGTTGCCGCAGTACATGCACCGCTCTTCCTTGATCTTCACGGACTTGGTCGCAGGGTTCGGGCTGATGGCGCCCGTGGGGCATGACGCAATGGTCGTGGGGATCTCGCACTGGTTCGCCAGCGTCGCCTCATTCACCTTCGGGGGCTTGCGGTGAATGCCGAGGATCGCGATATCGGAGCAGTGGACTGCGCCGCACATATTGAGGCAGCATGCCAGTGCGATCCTGACCCTTGCCGGAAGCGATTTTGTCGTAAAGTATTCATGAAGTTCGTCCATGACCGCCTTCACAACGCCGGAAGCGTCCGTGGCCGGGGTGTGGCAGTGTACCCAACCTTGGGTATGGACTACGTTACTGATGCTGTAGCCGATGCCGCCGACCAAGTGGCCGCGTTTCTTGAGCTCGGCCTTGAGGGGCTCGACTTGTCCCTTCTCAGGGAAGAACTCGACGTTGTGACGGGTCGTGTAGCGGAGATGCCCGCCGCTGAACTTCTCGGCAAGGTCGCATATTTCGCGGATGTAATCGGTGCTGACGAGACGGGGCGTGGCCATGCGCACCGTGTACAATTCATCGCCGGTCTCGGACACGTGCTTCATCGTGCCCTTGTCGATCATTTCATGGTATTTCCACTTCCCGTAGTTTTTCGCGATCACGGGAGGCAGGAATTTATGATAATCAGGTGAACCAATATCTGTTATTCTCTTCGGTTTGTCAGCCATTATTGGTATTCCTCCTTGGAATTATTCGAGTCAGTGCACGCTTACTTCACTTCTTCCTGTGACCAGAACACATAGGGGTTTGTTCTCGGCGCCTTCACCATCTGCGGCACGGGCGGCAGACCGGTTGCCTCCAGCATGGACTTCATGCCAAGGCGGTCGACAAGTTCTCCGATACGTTCGCGGTTCTTACCGTGCTCGTCCCACCATTCCCAGAGCTTGCGGATGAGATCTTCCAGGTTATCGTAGGGGGCTTCGAGCTTCATGAAGGGAACAATGACCCAGCTCATCAGAGCGCCGGTCACGATCGGGGCCTTGCCGCCTAGCATGATGGTCGCGCCTTGATCTTTGCCGGGGCGCAGCGCCTTGGGCATGCGGTTGATGCAGTGCATGCAGCGCGTGCAATCCTTGTCATTGATCTTGAGCGTGCTGCCGTCCCAGTTCATGCACTTGGTGGGACACATGTCGGTCACTTCCGTCTTGATGTCCATATCCTTGGCGCAGTTTTTTACTTCGGCCTGATCGATCCGGATATTATCGCGCCAGGTCCCGATGATCGACAAGTCGGCACGCGCTACGGAAGCGGTACAGTCGTTGGCACAGCCGGACACTTTGATCTTGAATTTATAGGGGAATGCAGGACGATGGAGCTCGTCCTGAAACTTGTGGGTTAACGTGTGGCAGATCAACATGGAGTCGATGTTCGAGAACTCGCACCGGGCCTTGCCCACGCAGGAACTCGGGGTACGGAGGCATGAACCGGAGCCGCCGAGGTCCCAACCCTTTGCCGTCGCCTCGGCAAAGATGGACTCGAGCTTATCGGTCTGCGTGCCGAGCAGGATCAGATCGCCCGTGGAGCCGTGGGTATTCGTAAGACCGCTTCCATACTTGTCCCAGATGTCACATAATTCCCTGAGGGCCTGGGAGGTATAGAAAAGGCCTGCTGCCGCGTTAATACGAACCGTATGGAAGTGAGCAACGCCGGGAAACTCTGCAGGCAAATCGCAGTAGCGCCCGATCACTCCGCCGCCGTATCCAAGTACGCCGACAATGCCGCCATGCTTCCAGTGGCCTACCCTGTCTTTGTACGATCTTTCGAGAATTCCGAGAAGATCTTTCGCAGACTCCTTTTTCACTGCTGCCCTCTTAATTTCTTTTACGAAACTTGGCCATTTGCCTTTTTCGAGGTCGTCAAGCATCGGTGTTTTACCATCACTCATTAGGAAATCCTCCTTAATAGAATTATCACGCAAAATGTAGCCGTTTCTGGGAAGCTTATGCTTTTGCTGAACAAAAATCAAACAGGATCATGCTTTCCGGTACCATGCTCCAGTACTTCCTGAAATCCGCGGAAAACATGTTGCCGGTTAAGGTATAGCGAGCCCCCCTTTCTGGATAAAATTTATAGAAAATGCAAAGATGAAAACAGTAGAGCGAAGTGTATTGGTAATAAAATCTATTACCATAATTCCCAACAGATTTTACGTGAATATATTTTTCGGATTAGAGAAGAGATTGTATGCGCAGCAACAAGATTAGTCAAATAAAAAATACTAATCGAACCATAATCCGGTATAATTTTCGTCATTTAGCATAGAATAAAACAATTGTATAAATACGATAATTTACAATTAGTTGCTTCATAGAATTTAAACCATATTTTCAGATGCAAATAAATTGCCAGTGGACGGATTAAGCGCTTCCATCATAAGCCACACGTATCAAGACCCTCTCTTAAGCAATAAGCTGTTAGCACATTGTTTAACGCGATATCCTTGCAAGAAAAAGAGAAAAAAGTAAAAGACACTTAAAAGTCATAAACTTTCCCACTCCCCAAGGTTAACCTAAGGGGAATTCTGGGACGTTTCGGTAATTTGTGGTAGCATAAAGTGTAACTGCCTTGCAATACACAAGATCGAACTCGCTATAAGCCGTTCACCATCCGACGTTGACATGGCCCGCACCTTTTGTTATCATGGACGACATAATTCATTCTTAAGGAGTGTGGTGACCATGGTTGAAGCTAAAGTAACGCTCGTGAAAGACATGCATTTTTCAGGAAAGGCATCATCTGGACATACGCTCAACATGGATGCAGACGATGTGTCGGGGGGGCACAACACCGGTTTTCGGCCCACGGAGCTCTTGCTCGTAGGGTTCGGCGGTTGTTCGGGCATGGATGTGATATCAATCCTGAGGAAAAAACGTCAACCCGTCGTCGGACTGGAGATCAATGTCAAGGGAGAAAAGACCAAAGATTATCCGAGTGTATACAAGGAAATTCATATCGAATATGTGGTCCGAGGCCGGGGTGTCGAGAAAGAAGCCGTGGAACGTGCAATCAAGCTGTCCCTGGAAAAATATTGTTCAGTCGGAGCAACGCTCGCCAAGACGGGAACGATAACGCACAGTTACAAGATCGTGGAGGATTAACGTATAGTAGCAAGTTCCCATCCATCAACTGTTTCCCGTGAAAGATGATATTCCTCCATCAGCCCTTCAACTTTTTGATGCTCTCCAATTCCTTCTTCAACATGTCAATCTGAAGCTGTAGATCGATGAGACGGTCGGCAATGGGGTCAGGGATATGGATATGATCGAGGAGCGCTTCGTCAGGCACTCGCTCGTCTTTGATCCGTACGATCCGCCCCGGTATGCCGACCACGGTCGAGTGGTCCGGGACGTCCTGGAGCACTACCGAATTCGCGCCGATTTTTACATAGTCTCCGATTTTAATGGGACCTAGCACCTTCGCGCCGGCGCCGACAACAACATGGTTGCCCAAGGTAGGATGACGCTTCCCGCGCTGTTTGCCGGTCCCTCCCAGTGTGGTGCCCTGGAAGAGAGTGACATTGTCGCCGATTTCTGTGGTTTCTCCTATCACCACGCCCGTGCCGTGGTCGATAAACAGGCCCGATCCGATGGTCGCTCCCGGATGGATTTCTACGCCGGTGAGGAAACGTGCAAACTGCGAAAGCGCCCGCGGGATAAAGGGCAGCCGCTTCTGTAGCAGCCAATGGGCAAAACGGTGAATCAACAGAGCGTGGAATCCCGCATAGGTAAGAGCGACTTCGATCTTGCTCGTTGCAGCAGGATCCATGGAAAGAGCGGCGTGGAAATCTTTATGTATCTTTCGAAAAGTTTCGATCATTAATGTACTGTAGATGAGCGATGTACGATTGCTGATAGAAAATACGGACTTGACTTCACTGTTGCATGGCGAGCCAAGACCGGAAAGGTGCAATGCGGTCCTTACTCCCTGAGCCATCCTGGAGGGATTCCTGCCTTGCGCGCTTCGTCCGGGATCGCAACCTCAACCTGGTTCCGGGCGTCGTTGATCTCCTGCTGAACCTGTTTCATTTCCTGCTCAATACGATCTGCTTCTTCTCTATCCTCAAGATGCCCGGAAGCAATGCCTCCCCATCTTCCCAGCACCTGGTTCCGTTTTTGATCGAGCGCTTGGTACTGCCGCTCGAGATCTGCAAGATGACCCTTTGCTTCCGCCATTCGCCGCTGCCAGGCTTGCTTGATATTTTCTGCGCTCTCTCCATTCCCAGAAATTCCTGAGTCCGGGGAACTGCGTTGATTAATTGACCCCGCTTCACCTTCCGGCGGGGCATTCACCTGCCGAACCGTCGAGCGGTAGCGTTCCGGAACCGTGCCCGGCTGATCGGTAATATGCACGACTCCGTTACTGTCGGTCCACGTGTAGAGAAAGCTTTTCTCTTGTTCCTGCTCGACAGCCTGTCCGCCTGTCTGCGCATAGGCGGGCATTACAACAACCAAAAGACAGGCTATGCTGAAATAGCAGTACCAAATAGCATCACTCCACTTTCTTGATCGTGCAGACCGCATATGCCGCCATTCCTTCGCTGCGCCCCGTGAATCCGAGTCCTTCCGTTGTCGTGGCCTTCACGTTTACCAGAGATCGGTCAGTTTTGACTACCGCAGCAATGTTTTCCACCATCGCCCTTATGTACGGAGCCATTTTCGGCTTGTCCGCGACGATCGTGGCATCGATATTGTTCACGTCAAATCCCGCTTCCCCTAGAAGCCGGTGTACTTCCTCAAGCAGAATCAGGCTGGAAATTCCTTTGTATTTTGGCGCCGTGTCCGGAAAATGCCTGCCGATGTCACCGAGACACGCCGCGCCGAGCAAGGCATCGCAAATAGCATGAAGCAGGACATCCGCATCCGAATGACCCTGCAGTCCCGCCTCGAACGGAATTTCCACACCGCCGATCATGAGCTTGCGGCCCGAAACGAGACGGTGAACATCATACCCTATGCCGATCCGCATCATACCTCCTCTTCAAGATCTCTTCCGCGAGGAGGAGATCCTCAGGTGTCGTGATCTTGATATTTTCGTAGCTCCCCATGATTACACGGACCCTGTTTCCGGCCCGCTCAACCAGCATAGCATCGTCGGTACCATACATATTCTGTTCCTGTGCCGCCGCGTAGGCCTGCTTAATAACCTTCACGGGGAATGTCTGCGGTGTCTGGATTGCCCACAGCCTGCTCCGCTCGAGTGTCTGGACCACCATGCTTTTAGCGTTCACCTCCTTGACCGTGTCCTTGAGGGGAACTCCGACAGCCACACTCTCGCCTTTTTTCGCATAATCAATTGATTCCCTGATCATCTCAGCAGTCACAAAAGGCCGTACCGCATCGTGAACCAACACAATTGCCGTGTCCTTCTCCAGCTTATGGAGGCCGTTCGCAACTGAATCTTGCCGTTCCTTGCCGCCGACGACAAGTGTCCGTACTTTGGTGATATGGAACTGTTCGATTATATCCCTCAAACACCCTTCCATGTCTTCCTGCGCCAGGATCGGGATGACTTCGTCTACCTCGGTGGTCCGCTGAAATGCAAGGAGGGTGTGGGCGAGCAGAGGCATTTCGCCAAGGGGAAGGAATTGCTTCGCAACGGCTTTGCCCATGCGTTTTCCCACGCCTGCCGCTGGAATGAGTGCCGTCACTTTTGACATAGGGACCTCACTACGAGTTCACTGCACGACATTCATGCTCACGAGACCTAAACCTGCCGTCTACCTGCCTGCGTCAATATTGAACCGTCTGTACTGGGAGGTCATTTTTTAAAACTCTTCACGACAATCCTGAACCGCTTGGGTACCGGCGCCGCCATATCGATCGCAACGCGAAGCTGGTACTGATCTTCACGGTCCCGCGTTATGAGATCAAAGGGAAGAACGATTTGGCCATCTTCCATGACCGCTTTGCCGACATTCACCTTCATCCCTGCATCCACGGCCTGCTCCAGGGCTGCCATTTCCGGCTTTGCCTCAGCCATGGGGGCTCCGGGCATCGATGGCTCGGTCGGGGTCATTTCCCGCATAATGTCCTGAGGCATCTCCTGCTTCTTTTCGAAATTGCCCATGATATCGCTCAGCGTGAAGTTATGCCGTTCAGGATACTTCTGCATGTCCTGGAGCACCAGTTTTGATATCGCGGTGAACGTTTTGAGTACGCCTACCCCCGTTTTCGCAATAGCCTCGTAGAACGGCACTCTGCGCGGGTTTATCACAGCGTTCAGTTCCTCGACGGAAAGAATATCGGGCAGGTCCCGTTTGTTGAACTGGATAACCATGGGGAATTCTGCCAAGTTGACTCCCTGCTCAGCAAAGTTGTCTCGCAGGTTCGCCAGGCTCTCCAGGTTTGCGTCCACCATGGCACGCTGGGAATCGACCACGAAAATCACGCCGTCCGCGCCTTTCAGTACGAGCTTTCTGGTAGCGTTGTAAAAAACCTGGCCAGGAACGGTATAGAGGTGAAACCGGACCTTGTAACTATTGATCGTCCCGAGTTCAACGGGCAGAAAATCGAAGAACAGCGTCCGGTCCGTCTCCGTGGCCAGCGAAATCAGTTTGCCGCGCTGTGTGGGGGCGATGCGGTGATAGATCAGATGGATGTTCGTCGTTTTACCACAAAGGCCGGGCCCGTAATATACGATCTTCGCGTTAATCTCTCGCGTGGTATGGTTCACTAATGCCATACTTCATAATTACATAAAAAGAATTACATGTCAATACGGGGGGACTTATTATCTTGATTGCGCAGCAAAATGTTCATCGCCATCACATGCGTTGCCTTGTTCTTGCTTGCAAGCAGCGGAGCAGTCCGTTCAAGTCCAACGACAACATGGTCAAGCGATCCCCCCGTGAGATCGGTAATCACACCGCCCGCCTCCACAAGAATCAGCATGCCGGCTGCATAATCAAAGGCACGCGAGGCTGTAGCGGTCGCGAACACGCCCATCGCACCTGAGGCGAGGTAGGCAAGGTCGAGCGCGGTAGAGCCGAAACACCGAGTGCGCTTCGCCTGCGCAAGGAGCGGAAGGAGGCGCGGTAGATCGGATTTCGGTGACGATGCCTCGTATGACACGATCGCGATGCCCTCAACTGCAGACGTCCTGATGCGCTCTCCGTTTTTGTAGGCACCGTTTCCGCGCAGCGCCCAGAACTCATCGCCTGCCGCAAGGTTGATGACGTAGCCGACGGCAAGGGTATCCAGCGTGTCGCTGTTGAGTAGTGCGAGCGACGTTGAAAAGAAGGGGATCCCGCTCTTTGCGTTGTTACTCCCGTCGATGGGATCAGCGAGAACAATCTTGTTGCCTTGTCCGAACTTTCTGACGCCGAGCTCCTCGGAAATAAGTGTGAAGGCCTCGCCCTCACGGTGCGCGCCCTCAAGCGCTGAGATGATGATGTCCTCCGCCCATTTATCCACTGGAAAGGTCTTGTCGCCACCCGCTCCCTTGCCCAACGGCACCGTGCCACCCTCCTTGTTGAGTGTTGCAGTGATACCGTCGCGCATTTTTTTCCCGATCTCCTTGAAAATGTCCAGCCATTGTTCGTTGGTCATGAAAGCTCCTTCTCACTAACGGGTGTAAAAGTGCGGGTGCAAACTAGTTGCCAGGTGCGTGTTGCTCCTTGTTCATCCAGGAAACGATCTCCTCCGCTGCCTTCCTTGTCATCCCGGCGACGGTAGCCAGTTCCTCCACCGTCGCGACCTTGATTTTTTCCACGCTCCCAAAGTGACGGAGCAGCGCTCTTTTCCGCGTCTCTCCGATGCCGGGGATATCATCGAGCTCCGAATGTACGGCCCGCTTCTCGCGGAGCCTCCGATGATACGTGATTGCGAAGCGGTGCGCCTCATCCCGTACCCGCGCGACAAGGTGGGTGGTGGCGCTCGTGGGATCAAGAATGACGGGTTCTTCAACGCCGGGCAGAAATACCCTCTCAAACTCCCGCTCAGCGCCTTCGTCACCGCTCCGCGCCTTGGCAAGACCGATCACATCTGGCTTGTCAATGCCCAACTCCTTGAGGACATCGAGAGCAGCATTCAGCTGCCCTTTGCCTCCGTCGATCAGGATGAGGTCGGGAAGAAGCCCTTCCTCTTTCGCCCTCGTATAGCGCCGCCGGATAACCTCTGCCATGCTCGCAAAATCGTCCTGGCCGCTCACAGTCTTTATTTTGAACCGCTTGTAGTGCCGTTTATCCGGGAGGTTATTCTCGAAGCTGACCATGCTCGCGACCGCTTCCGTTCCTTGAATTTGAGAAATGTCGAATGCTTCGATCCTGCGCGGCATATTTGTGAGCCCCACCTCCTCCTGGAGCCTCATCAGGATCTTCTCCTTGCTTCTCCGGGAAAGCGTGTGTTCTCGTAGCGCCTGCGCCGCATTGTCCGATGCCATCTGAACAAGCTCGCGCTTTCGACCGCGTTGAGGAACCTGGACATCAACCTTGCCATTCCGACGTCGTTCGGTGAGCCAGTTCTCGAACACTTCTCGGTCTGGCACGTCAGTAGGCAGCAGGACTTCAGCAGGGATGATCATCTCCTTGGCGTAAAACTGGTGCAGAAAGTCGGCGAGAATATCTTCATCGGCTAAACCGCGCACATCATCGAGATAGAAATCCTTCCTGCCGAGCATCATGCCGTTCCTGATGAAAAGGACCTGAATGTCCGCGCGGCCGGCCTCGGATGCGAAGCCGACCACGTCCTGGTTCTCAAACCCCGGGGATATGACTTTCTGCTTCTCGAAGGCCCCTCCGATCTTTGCTATCCGGTCCCTGAGCTCCGCCGCCCGCTCGTACTCCATCTTCGCCGAAGCCTCCTCCATGCGCCGCTTCAGCATATCGAGAAGGTCGCGGTTCTTGCCTTCGAGGAAGAACCGGACCTGGGAAACGACATCGGAATACGCGGCTTTATCAACCTCGCCCGTACACGGCCCCAGGCACCGTCCGATCTGGAACTGGACGCAGGCGCGCTCCGGTTTTTTCCCCAGTTCTTTCCTGCACGAGGCAAGCGGAAAGGTCCGGCGGATGAGCGCAAGGGTCTCCCACATGCCGCCTGCAGGAACGTAAGGGCCGTAATACGTTGCCCCGTCCTTTTTCAACCGTCGGACGACTTCAAGCCGTGGATATTCGGACTTGATGTCGAAACGGAGATAAGGGTAGTTTTTGTCGTCGCGCAGGATAATGTTGTAGCGGGGATGGTGCTTTTTTATGAGATTGGATTCCAAGACGAGGGCCTCGAGTTCGGTATGCGTCACGATTGTCTCGATGTCCGCGATTTGGCGGACCATGATCTCGGTTTTCTCGCCCTTTGGCCCTTTCTGAAAATAGGAATTCACCCGGTTCCAGAGGGACACGGCCTTGCCGATGTAGATGATGTGTCCTCGGCTGTCTTTCATCATGTAAACTCCCGGCTCGTTCGGGAGGTTCTGGAGTTTTTCTTCGAGGGTCATCGTAAGAGTATTGTACCACGGATAGACTCATTGCGGAATGCGGATTTGAGTTCGAGAGGGAGCCTCAACCATGCATGTGAAAGGGCCACCTGCTGAGAGGGTCCGGTCAGCACAAAATTGGACGGCGAACTATGCATCTGCACTGCACGACTCAAAACGGACAGGCCTGGCTGTCTGCTACCAACGCCACCGTACCCCTCATCCAAAAAAAGAAGAAGCGGACTGCTGCAACGGCAGGGCGATCCTTGCCACAGCCACCATCCCTGTTGTTACTCCACCTTCACCCCGATCGCCATCTCCTGCTGCCTGAGTGACCTGATCTTATCCCGAAGTTCCGCAGCGGTCTCGAAATCAAGCTCCTTTGCCGCCGCGCGCATCTGTTTATCGAGCGATGCAATGAGCGCGGGAATGTTCACTGTCGGGACGTAATCCCCGGCATCTTCAGCAGTGATCGGCACGGTAAAGTAATCCTGTTCGTACACTGTCCTGAGCGCGGCCTGGATGTTTTTCTTGATGGATATCGGGGTGATGTTATGCTTCTTGTTGAACTCTTCCTGCACAGTTCGTCGGCGGTTCGTTTCGTTGATCGCATTTTTCATCGAATCGGTGATCTTCTCTGCGTAGAGAATGACCTCCCCGTTCACATTCCGGGCAGCGCGGCCCATGGTCTGGATGAGCGACCGCGTTGATCGCAGGAACCCTTCCTTGTCCGCGTCCAGGATCGCTACCATGGAGACCTCCGGGATGTCGAGCCCTTCACGCAGGAGATTAATGCCGATGAGCACATCGTACTTGCCCATGCGCAAATCGCGAATAATGTCCACACGCTCAAGAGTATCGATATCGGAGTGCAAATAGGCGACTTTCACGTTCAGCTCTTTGTAATGCTCGGTCAGATCTTCCGCCATCCTCTTGGTGAGCGTGGTCACGAGCACCCGCTCATTTGCTTCGGCTCGTTTCCTGATCTGGTTCAGAAGATCGTCAACCTGTCCCTTCACCGGTCTGATCGCGATCTTCGGGTCGGTGAGCCCCGTCGGACGGATTACCTGCTCAATGATCCGGTTGCCGGACTTCTTCGTCTCAAAATCCGCCGGCGTTGCCGAAACATACACGGTCTGGTTCACGCGAGCCTCGAACTCTTCGAAGTTGAGCGGACGATTATCGAGAGCCGACGGGAGACGGAAACCGAAATCCACGAGCGTCTGTTTACGCGCCCGGTCGCCATTGTACATTCCGCCGATCTGCGGAACCGTTGCGTGGGACTCGTCAACGACGAGCAAATAATCCTTGGGAAAGTAGTCGAGCAGGGTCGGCGGCGGTTCTCCCGGCGCTCGTCCCGACAGGTGACGTGAGTAATTCTCGATGCCGTGGCAGTAGCCCATTTCCTGGATCATTTCGAGGTCGAACATGGTTCGCTGCTCGATGCGCTGGGCCTCGATCAGCTTGTTCATCTTGCGGAAGTACTGGATCCGCTCCCGGAGCTCTTCGTGAATGCCATCAATGGCCTCTTTCATGCGAGATTCCGGGATCACGTAATGGCTGCCGGGATAAATGGCCACTTTTCCGAGTTTCTTGAGCGGTGTGCCTAGAAGCGGGTCGAATTCCGAGATCGTGTCGATCTCGTCGCCGAACATCTCGACGCGGATAGCGGTATTCTCAAAGGACGCCGGAAAGATCTCTACAACGTCGCCGCGCACCCGAAAAGTCCCGCGCTGAAAATCGAAGTCGTTCCGCGTATACTGGATGTCAACGAGTTTTCGGAGGATTTCGTTCCGGTCGATCTGCTGGCCTTTTTCCAGAAAGAGCAGCATGCCGTGGTATGCCTCCGGCGAGCCCAGGCCGTAGATGCAGGACACCGAGGATACGACGATCACGTCGCGCCGTTCGAAAAGCGCATTCGTCGCCGAGTGCCGCATGCGATCGATCTGTTCGTTGATGGAAGAATCTTTCTCTATATAGGTGTCGGTCGTGGGAAGGTACGCCTCAGGTTGATAGTAATCGTAATAGGAGACGAAGTACTCCACCGCATTCTCGGGAAAGAGCACCTTGAACTCATTATACAATTGCGCAGCCAGTGTCTTGTTGTGCGCAATGACGAGGGTAGGCTTCTGGACCAGCTCCACAACATTCGCTATGGTGAACGTCTTCCCTGACCCGGTCACACCCAGGAGCACTTGGTGCGGGAGGCCTTTGGTGATGCCTTCGGCCAGTTTTTCAATCGCCTGCGGCTGGTCGCCCGTTGGCTTAAAATCAGATTCGATTCTGAATCGTGTCATAAATGAATATTACTCCAGAGAGAACAGACGTGTCAATGAAGGGGTCGGACCGGAGACGTGTGGATGTTATTCCAACAAATCATCTGGCGGAACTGCCTTTCTCCTGTTCCTTGCCTGGTAAATTGGACTTCGCGATACGACAATCCGCTATGCTCAAGCATCCGGAAGATAGCATTCAATATTGTCAGCTCTGACTGATAAGACGGTAGCCAATAAGTTGAATCATGGATGATCGTTACGGCACATGGCACGGACACAGCTTATTCTGAACGGATCAACGACGAAGCCGCGCCGATTTTGAGGTGCGTGCGGGACCGGTGGTCGATCATGCAGTCGACTTCGCATGAAGCAGAAAATTGAGAAATGCCTGGCACAAAGGCGAACGGCTCTTGCCCCTGCGCAAGATGACGGGAAAGCTTCTTTCCATCGGAACTCCCTTGAGCCGCACCGCATAAAGCCTTTTGGCGCTGATGTCATCTTGAAATGCACGGATCGAGAGGATTGAGACGCCGAGGCCGCCTTTTATTGACTGGCGCACGGCATCACTGCTGCCCATTACTGCAATGGTGTTCAGATCCGCGATCGTAATACCTGCTTTCCCGAGGCGATCTTCCATGATACGACGCGTACCCGAACCTGCTTCACGGAGAATGAACGGGGTCCCGTGCAGGGCATCGGGCGTGATCGTCTTTTTTTTTGCCCAGGCGTGCGTCGCTGGTACCGCAATTACAAGTTCATCTCGCAGGTACGGATGGCTCTCCAACCGCGGATCGCTCACGGGGGCTCCAACGATTCCGAGATGGAGATCGCCGTTCAGCACGGCCTGTGCTATCTTCATGGTGTCGTCAATAAAGAGCTGAATGGTCGCGGATGGCAGTTGTTTCTTGAATGCTCCGATGAGCGATGGGAGAACGTAAGCACCCGGTATGGTACTCCCGCCAATCTTCAGAAGACCGCTCAGCTGGCCTGACAGGCTCGCGATTTCCTCTCGTGCCTGATCACGCAGGGCAAGGAGCTCCTGCCCGTGACGGAAAAGGATATCCCCTGCAGCCGTAGGCATAACCTGCTTGCCGAGGCGGTCGAGAAGCTTCACTGCCAGTTCCTGCTCAAGATTTTTAATGTGGCCGCTCACGGTCGGCTGGGTAAGATAGAGTGCTTCTGCTGCTTTTGAAAAGCTGCGGAGTTTAATGAGGGTGCAGAATATTTCTATCTGGTGAAGGTCCATAAGAAATTAAACCACGGAGGTAGAGACGACGGGGAAGAACAAGTGCTGCAAACGTCTAAGAGTATAGCCTTGGCTCTTGTTCGTTTCATCCAGTACGGAGTGGCGTTTCTATCTTCCTCAATGCCTCCCCGTGGCTAATTTTTCTTTCCGTAGTCTCTCAAGAACTGCGTTAACAGCCGCATTCCGATGCCAGTCGCACCTTTCGGTGTATAAGGCCGGTCCTTCTCTGTCCAGGCAGTTGCCGCGATATCAAGATGCACCCAGGGATATTTCTGCACGAACTTGGATAGAAGCGCAGCGGCCGTGATCAGGCCACCGTCTCTACTACCGGCATTCTTCATATCTGCAATGTCACTCTTGATCTGGTCATAGTAGCCTTCCCAGAGCGGCATTTCCCACACTCGCTCACCGGTTTTCTCGCCGGCATTGCGGATCATCTGTTTCAGCTTCTCATCCGTGCCGACCATACCTGTGGCCTCCTGGCCGAGGGCGATCCGGCAGGCCCCGGTAAGCGTTGCGATGTCCACGATTACCGCCGGTTTGTACCGGCACGCATATGCTAAGGCGTCGGACAGGATAAGCCTTCCTTCGGCATCGGTATTGATGATCTCAATGGTCTGTCCCGACATGGTCCGGAGCACGTCGCCGGGCCTGTATGCGCTACCGCTCGGCATGTTCTCCGTCGCCGGGAGCAGTCCGACAACGTTGAGCGGGAGCTTGAGTGCAGCAGCCGCGCGGATTGCTCCGAGCACCGCCGCCCCGCCTGACATATCGTCCTTCATCTTGTCCATGTTCTCGGAAGGCTTGATCGAGATGCCCCCCGAATCGAAAGTGATTGTCTTGCCCACCAGCGCGATAAAAGGCTTCTTACCGCCTTTCCGGTACTCGAGAATGACGAACTTCGGCGGCTGCACACTGCCTGAAGCGACCCCCAGGAGGGCGCCCATGCCGAGTTTTTGCATCTTGACGCGATCAAGCACCTGCACGGTGAAGCCAAACTGCTGCGCAATCTCCCGAGCCTTTGCAGCGATGATTGTCGGCGTCATGTCCGCAGCCGGGAAATTCACCATATCGCGAACCATATTAGTCGAGTCGGCAATCTCCGCTCCGTCCTCGGCGCCCCTCTGAAGGGCTTTGACCGGAGCCGCGGTCTCGGCCAGAAGCGTGATCATGGTGACGTCTTTGCTCCGGTCGTTCTCTTCGTTGGTTTTATATTTCAGAAAACGGTAGAGGCCGAGCAGACTCCCCTCTACCAGGGCCTGGGACACTTCCTCGAAATTCATTCCGAAGTCGTTAACGAGGACCGTAATATCCCGGGCTCCGGCTGCCCGCAGCGAAGTTGCTGCCTTGCCGATGGCCTGCCGCAGACGATTGAGCGTGAAATCGCCCCGCGTTCCCAATCCTGCGAGGATCAGCCGCTTTGCTGGAATCCTGCCTTCGGGGTAAAGAAGATGTACCGCCCCTGGCTTAGGCTGAAAATCACCGCTCTGAATAAGCATTTCCACAGTACCGCCGAGCGCCTTGTCGATTCTCGCGACGGCAGCCCCAAATTTTTCCTCTGCGAAGAGGAGGATTGCTGCACCGTCTGTTTTGTGTTTTTCAAGCTTTCCTGATATGACATTGATCTTCATGGGTCCTTGCCTGGCTCCTCAAAGTTCTCATTGTACGAGTTCAGTCTTTTCTCATCACTACCGGTTCAAGTCCTTCACGCGTAAGCTTATCTGCCACCTGTTCCGCACGCTCTTCTGAGAGGTAGGAGCCGACACGAACTCGATAAAACCTGGCAACATTTGTCTCGAAGGGAACAATGGCAACCACTTCGAACTTCTTTGATAACCGATACTTGAGAAGCCGCGCGTTCTCTTCCTCGGTATAGGTTGCTGCGTACACCGTGTACTGGTCCGGCTCATGCCCGAATTCCAATATTTCGACTTGCACGCGCGCCGCGCCTTTTTCGATGAAACCCAGCTTTCTTGCTGCTGCGTATGAAAGATCGAGGATCGCATTCCTGATGAATGGGCCGCGGTCGTTTATGGTAACGGTAACGCTTTTAACATTTTCTAGATTTGTAACGCGAATGAGCGTGCCGAGGGGGAGGGTCCGGTGGGCTGCCGTGAGGCCGTTCATGTCAAAGACCTCCCCGCTCGCTGTTTTTTTCCCCTGATATTCCCTGCCATACCAGGTAGCGGTCCCCGTTTCCCGGGAGAGGGTGGCCGGCCTGCTGGCTGGCGCAGGTGCGATCACCGGCGAGGTGACCGATGAGGCAACGGGCAAGGATGGTGCCGGAGCAGGCATCTGCGCCGACGGCCTGACCGCAGCCGTGCAAGCCGCCGACACCGCAACTGCGCAGAGCACGAAGGCCCTGCGCAGTGGCAAAATCCTATGAGAAGGGCCGAACGACATGTTGCTGACTTCCGGTTACGCGGACGCCTTTTCCTCGGCCGGCTTAACCTCACCTGCTTTCTTGCCCGCGGCCTTATACGCCTTGGCAGCGCGAAGCTTTCTCTGTGCCCGCTTGACCTGCTTACGCGCCTTGCGGACCTCTGCGTCGGACTTTTTGCCTTCTGCCTTCTTTGCCTTTTCTGCTGCAGCCTTTTTCAATTTCTCGATTTTCTGCTTGAGTTCTTCCTGACTCACTTTGATCACTGACGCCTCCTCGTTATTTCTGTTTTTACGCTGCTCGTCTGCCCGCGATTGGATGACAATCATAAAACAAACTCCCCTATAAATCAAGGTATTTTGTACACCGCCCCTTTCCTCGTCCTTGCTGCAAGGCAGTTCTCCCTGCCCATGGCCCACAGCGATCGACTTCTCCGTCCCACGGGGAATGCATGGCACGCTCCTATCCGCGCTGCAAAGTCTCTCAGTCCCGCGGCTACCGGTCCTCGGATTTCCTTTTTTACGTACTGGGTCTCCCATAGCAGCCGGCCGGGCGAACAGGCATATGTTCGACCGTTTGACGTCCCCTCTGTTTTTCATCATGAAACGAATGCCCGCGATGCACCGTTTCTTCACGTGCAAAGTGCGGAGTGGTCGTTGGCCGCCAGGAGCGGGAAGGAGAACGAAAGCATGCCAGCTATGGATGGGAGCGATATACCGCTGTATTGACCGAGTATGACCTATTATGACGGCAAATGGTCACACGGGCGTGCAATCACTCCAGGGGAATGGACTTGCGGAACATGCAGGGATCAGAGTCTCATGCGTATGCGTTCGTGAAAAGGTTCGAAACGAGGGATGCGATAGTAATGTTCAAGAAAAAAAAGGGAGTCTCCCGTGGGTGACTCCCTCCGCTGGTCAATCTGAGCTTAGCATCCCACTGGTGCCTTCTTCGCCGCAGGTGCCGCCATCACGTGCATCAGCATGTCTTTCTGGATGGAAACCTCGACCTTTTCACCTGCCTTCAAGTTTGCAAGGTCAATAGACTTATCTGCTTTCAAGGTTATGTCTTTGTTGGTGCCTTCTTGGCAAAACACGACGGTGCCGGCCTTCGCATCTACACTTTTTATGGTGCCCTTCTGCATGTTCATGTCAGCGGCAAAAGCCAGAGAAACAAACGATACAACGAAAACCATCACTGCGAGTATAACTGCGATCTTCTTCATCCTTTTTCCCCTCCTTAGTATGAATTGCACTTTAACGGCTATGCGATTGCATACCATATCATAACTTTAAAAAATACTCAATTGAAATTATAAATAATACTATACATAAAAATTATAACAAAAAATTGCAGATTTGAATCTGTCGCCTGTAGTCCTACATTTCTGTTTCAATAAACTCCAATTGTGATTATAATAGGCCCCCATGAAAGGGTATCTGTTCAATAGTCTGTTGGTTGTCGCTGGAAGCGTGCTCGGCCTTCTTGTGGGGAAAAAGATCCATGATGATGTGAAGGAAAATGTTTTTATTGTCCTCGGCCTGGTGACCGCATTCGTGGGGATCAAGATGAGTCTGCAGGGGCGCGACATTATTCCCATGGTATTTTCGCTCGTACTCGGGACGTTCCTGGGCAGCATCTTGAAACTCGAGGACCGGCTGCATGGATACCTCAATCGCCTAAACGATTCTTATCTGCCAGGTACCTATGATATAGAGGGGTTTCTCGTCGCGAGTACTCTTTTTTGTGTCGGCTCCATGACCATCATCGGTTCGCTCAAGGATGGGCTCTACAATGATGGCACACTCATTAGGACAAAGTCTGTCATGGACGGCTTTGCATCTTTTATTCTCGCATCGCGATACGGACCGTCGGTCGCCCTCTCGGCAATCACGATCTTTTTCGTTCAAGGCATATTGACAACCTTCTCCGGAGCGCTCACCTTCCTCGCAACGGAGCAGATGATGCACGACATCGACGGCGTGGGTGGCATCATCGTGTTCGCCATAGGTTTTAACCTCTTGAAGCTCAAAACCATCAAAACCATCGACATGTTACCGGGCCTCGTGCTGATAGTCGTATATAGATTATGGAGGGGATAGTTCCTGCACGCTTCTAATTTATGCCGCGAGTCGTGGGAAATCTTCTGTTCCTGCCCGGTCCAGGGCGTAAAATCAGCTCCTCTTCAGTACTTCTCGTGCCGCCACAACGCCTGATATGGATGCCTGGATCAACCCCCGCGTTATGCCTGCGCCGTCGCCGATTGCGAAAAGGTTTTTCACTTCCGTTTCCAGGTCTGGTGTTACGTGCAGTTTCAGGGAGTAGAACTTCACCTCCACTCCGTAAAGGAGCGTGTCCCCTGAATTTGCACCCGGCGCTATGTTATCAAGCGCTTCGAGCATTTCCGTGATGTTATGGAGGTGACGATAGGGCAGCACGAAGCTGAGGTCCCCCGGCGTTGCGTCTTCCAGCGTTGGTCGGACCGAAGCCTCGGCAATCCTCCCGGGCGTGGATCGCCGGCCCATCTTGAGATCGCCGAGCCGCTGGACAATGACCCCTCCGCCAAGGAGGTTTGCGAGTCCTGCAATGTATCTGCCGTAAGAGATGGGATCGTCAAACGGCTCGGTAAAATCCGTGCTCACGAGGAGGGCAAAGTTGGTGTTCTCCGTTTTCCGGTTTTTGTAGCTGTGGCCGTTCACGCTGTAGATGCCCTCACTGTACTCTTTTACCACCTCGCCGTAGGGATTCATGCAGAACGTGCGCACGCGATCGCGGAACCGTTTCGAATAGTAGATAAACTTCCCCTCATAGGCAATATCGGTGATTTCCTTCATGATCGAAGCTGGGAGCTCTACCCTTACGCCTATGTCTACGGGATTCTTCCTGACCGCGAGGCCAAGCCGTTTCGCTTCGCCTGAAAGCCATGAGGACCCTTCCCTGCCCGCGGCAACAATGAGGTACTTTGCTTTGATCGTTGTAGCGTCGTCGATCGTCACGCCGGCTGCTACCCCATCGATCACCTCGATCTGCTGCACCGGCGTATCGAAGAGAAAATCAACTCTCTTGTCTAGCTCATTTTTGAGCCGCCTCAAAATCTCTCGGCACATGTCCGTTCCGATGTGCCGGATTCTGGCGGGAATGAGTTCAAGATTGTACCCTGCCGCCTTTTTCTTGAGGCGCGACAGCGCTTCTTTGTTGTCACCGTGCACATCGCCGTCCGCGCCGAAGGCTCGATAAATAGAATCGACATAGTCTATTGCAGAAGCGAGACCGCTCGGGGAAAGATAGTCCTTGAGCCATCCGCCGAAATCGGAGGTGAGTGTAAGTTTCCCATCGCTGTAAGCGCCTGCGCCGCCCCAGCCGCAGAGAATGCTGCAAAGCCCGCATTGGACGCAGGGTACCGTTGATTCGATCATGGGGCAGGCCCGATGGTCAAGGTCGCCTCCCTTTTCGATCATGAGAATTTTCAGATGGCTATTTTTTACCAGTTCGAGCGCAGCGAAAATGCCTGCAGGTCCGGTGCCGATGATGATTACGTCGTAAGAGGAAGATGGCATGGTCAATCGCATGTGTCAGCGTTTATTCGCTTACCGGATCACGTTCTGGAGATATTGTAGCAGATTTTATGCAAGATTTACCTCTCCCTGGACGATAAGAAACGAAATGCCGAATTCCGTGCTTTGTGTCGATAATAGCTATTTCCTTTCGCATCGTCCCCTGCGTTATTATTGCTTCCCTTACTTCAAACTCTGCATATAGTCAGCAAGTTCATTCAGTTCTTTTTCGGGCAACGTAATTTTTGGCATGATAGATCCGGGCGAAACTGCCTGGGGGTCTTTGAAGTGACGCATCAGCCATTCACGGTCACGCTTGCTGCCCACGTGTGTCAGATCGGGTCCGATCGTTCCGCCCTTGCCATGCATACTGTGGCACGAGATGCAGCCATTTTTGTTGAACAGAATACGTCCGGCAAGAACAGAAGGCGACGTCACCGCCGGAGCATTGATGATAGGTGCTCGTGCGCCCATAATGGTGAGGACAGTGACGGTCACCACGGCGAGACCTGCAATAGACATCATGATCTGTCTCTTCCGGGGTGCCCGCTCGGGCTCTGTGTCGAAGAAAGGCAAAAGGAGCAGCGCAATGACAGCCACTGCCGGTAGTATTACTGTGCCGACTGCTTCATATTTTCCCTCAAAGATGCGGAGCATCTGGAAAATAAAATAGAAGTACCATTCCGGCCTCGGATTATACGTGCTGTCCGTAGGATCAGCCTGCGGTTCGAGTGTCGCAGGAGAAAAAATCGCAAACGCGGACAAGGCAAGAAAAACGATCAGCGTGAAGATCGTGTCTCTGAAAATCTGGTTTGGAAAGAGCGGTTCGGAAAAATTTTGTTTTTGTTCCGCAGCGTTCCATGTCCCGCCTGCGCCCGCGAGCTCAAGGACAAGAATATGGAGAAACGCGAGGAGTGCAAGGCTCCAGGGCAGTATGTAAGTATGAATGGCAAAGAACCGGCTGAGCGTCAGGTTGCTCAGCTCGGCGCCGCCACGTACGATCTTGAGTAGCGCTCCGCCGATTACCGGTACGGTCCCGGCAACATTCGTGCCCACCACGGTGGCCCAGTATGCCTTCTGGTCCCACGGCAAAAGGTATCCCGTGAAGGCAAAGCCTCCCACGAGCATCACGAGGAACACGCCGATGAGCCAGACCGCCTCGCGCGGTTTTTTGTAAGCACCGAACGTAAATACGCGAAGCATGTGGAGTGCCACGAGCACCATCATAAAGCTGGCCCCCCAGTGGTGCAGGCCGCGGATGAAGTTGCCGAAGGGGGCCTCGTTCTGGATGAATTTAACGCTTGCATAGGCATGGTCGGGGGTCGGTACGTAGTAGAGCGACAGGAAAATACCGCTTGCCATCTGGAGGAGAAAGAGGAAAACGAGAGATGCCCCAAGCACGTAAAACCAGCTCGCACCGCCCGGAACGGGACGGACCGCAAACGCTTTCCAGTGTTTCCGAATTTCTATCCGTTCATCGAGCCAGGCGATCAGACGCGCGAACATGGGACCTCCTTCTCAGCTCCTTGAAATAAATGAATCGGAAAACCGGCAAAGGAGGCAATCGGATGATTCCTCCCCCCTCTTTTCCGAAATATTGATTCACGAATATCAAGCCGCCACTTTGCTGCTGATGCCCAGCTGAAACACCTCATACTTGACGAAAACTTTGCCCTCTTCCACTCGAGTGTCGAGCGTATCAAGAGGACGGGGCGCAGGACCGGACACGACCTTGCCGTTGATATCGAACACACTGCCGTGGCATGGGCATTTGAACCGCTGGTCACTATCGAACCATCGGTATCCGCACCCGAGGTGGGGACAGTTCGGCGAAAATGCGGTCACCAAGCCGTCAGGCCTCTTCACCAGCCAGAGTGACCGCTCCAGCTTTTCCTCCTGCCACCCGCTTTTGACTAACTGCATGAAACGCCGCTCCTGCGGTTCGTTCACCGCCAAATCTGCAATGGTGCCGACATCGCTCCAGCCGGTCTCCTTCTTGCTGAGCGCTGGCAGGATACCAAAGCCTCCGAACGGGATGGCAAGCACAGCGCTGATGAACACAATGATCCCGATGATCGTGCGAACCATGAAATTCCGTCTGGTAATGTCCCGATCGCTCATAATCCCTCCTCGTCCCGAAACACCGCTCCCGTCGCTGTTCAGATACTGCACTGCGGCAGGTGTAGCAGTGGATTTCTGGGGAAAGAAAACAGAACGTTCCGCTGTGAATAGATGATTACGGGAAAATAAATTAATTCTATCTGATTTGAAATAATAGTCAAGTTCAGATCAAAAGAAGTTCACGATCGCCGCCAAAGAACCGGCGTGCGAGCAGGAGCAGTTTGAGGTAATAGTTATCGAGAGACGGGACGAAATCGTCAGGAGAAACCTTGAGAGTTTCCCGCCGGCCATCCAGCCTGTGAAAGGGAACTTCTGCATGCGGAACCGCGCGCGAAAGAAGCGATATACCTTGATCGACGCCAATTTCGATGATGCCGTCCAGCTCTTCGGGCTGGAGGGTAAGTTCCTCGGGACGGATGTTTCGGGGCAAGAAAAATACGTCCTGAAATTCGCATTCCCTGACTTCAGGCGTGAAGCAGTATACAAAGATCCTCCGTCCGATAGGCATCAGGTCAGTGAACCGTGTGTCGATCCCGAGCTCTTCCTTGATTTCTCGCGGTCCTGCAGTCGTCGCATCCTCCCCCCTGGAATAGTGCCCGCCCACGCTCACATCGAATTTCCCCGGCGCGATTTTTTTCTTCATCGACCGTTTCTGAAACAGACCATAGCCCCTGCCGCGCAGTTCCCCGATGATAAGGCAATGGAACGCCCCATGCCACGCTCCGGTACGGTGCGCCTCGTGGCGATCGATTACTTCCCCGGTCTTCCTGGCACTGCAGTCCAGTTCATCGAAATATTCAGGGCTCATGATCTCTCAGCTAAGCAGTACCCGTTCTGCAAAACGAAAAGCCACCAAGCCATCCGATGCAGCAGCCATTCATAGACTGGATGCTCCTTCGTTTCGGATGTCTTCGTGGCTCTTGCCTTGTGGTATTGTTGCATGAAATTCATCAACGTGTCGTTAAAAGAAATGCGTCCCTACGGCAATGAGTGTTGGCTAGACCTTGCCATCAACCATTTCCCGCATCTCTTTGCCGGCCTTAAAGAATGGCACCTTTTTCGACGGCACCTGGACGGTCTCACCGGTCTTGGGATTCCTGCCCTCTTTGGCCCGACGGTGCCTGATACGGAAACTGCCAAAGCCCCGGATTTCCACTTTGTCTTCACGTGACAGGGCTTCTTTTATGCCGTCGAGCACAGTGTTGACGACGACTTCCACTTGTTTCCTGGTCAATCCCGGTTTTTTCTCGGCTATTTTGTCAACCAGTTCCGCCTTTGTCATGCAATCCCCTCCTCGAAGTGCAACTGACTCTATCGATACTGTAGTGATACCGTGTTTCTGCTGAGTCCTCTGGTTATGACGTCTCCGATCCATGCTGCAGACTCTTCTTTCAAATAGTCAAGGAACGGAATCTTTTTATTTTTTTCCACGATTCTCGGTTTTCCCTTGATTCCCGCCAGTGCTCCCGCCAGTTCAATGCTTTCTGTCAGGTCTCCCATCTTGTCGACGAGTTTGAGCTTTAGCGCCTGGCGTCCCGTGAATATACGACCGTCTGCTATTGCCTTAACGTCGTCAATAGGGATGTTCCGCCCCTTGGCGACAACATCGATGAACTGAGAATGGACATCATCGATTACCCCCTGCAAGAGCTTCTTTTCCGGATCGGTCATGTCACGGAACGGAGATCCGACGTCCTTATATTGTCCCGCTTTTACGACCGTGCCTTTTACACCGATCTTCTCCAGGAGTTTCTCGATATTGGCAAACTCCATGATGACGCCGATGCTCCCGGTGAGCGTGCCGGGATTGGCGACGATTTTGTCCGCACCCGCTGCAATGTAGTAGCCACCCGACGCAGCCACCGAGCCCATGGACGCGATGACTTTCTTTCCTTCTTTTCGCGCGTTCTTAACCGCGTTGTAGATTTCCTGGGCAGTGACCACGCCGCCCCCAGGGCTGTCGATCCGAAGAACGATGGCCTTAATGGAGCCGTCCTCGGTATAATCATGCAGTTCCTCAACAATGCCATCCGAGGATGTGAGCAATCCCTCTATTTTTACAACTGCTACTCGGTCTGAACCGACAACCGAGAGGGGAACCGATCGTCCCTTTCCCCCCGTGAGAAACGATGCGACAGCAAGGACAAGAACGAACAACACCCCGAGCGCCAACGCAGTTCCCACTACCGTCAGAACGGGATTCCGTTTCATACCCGGTCAGCTCCGTTCCTTCAACAGTGCGCCAATCGTGGTATCGGGTTTTTGCTGCTGATTCATATACTCCTTCAGGGTTGAACGGTCTCTGCCTTTCACATGGGCCTTGATCGACAGCGCGATCTTGCGGTCGTTCCGGTCTACTTTGATGACCCGTGCGGTCACCTCAGCGCCTTCTTTGATTTCCTCGGCATCTTTAGGAATCTCGGACGTGGGAATAAGGCCTTCGACTCCCTGTTCCAGATCCACGAACAGCCCGAAATCAGTTTTTTTCGTCACCTTGACCGTTTCGTCCAGCCCCACCTTATACCGCTCTGGTATGGCCTTGTCCCAGGGGTCCGGTGTCAGCTGTTTGAGCCCCAGCGAGATGCGCTCCTTTGCAGGGTCAATCGAAAGCACGACGACGTTCGTCGTCTGTCCCTTCTTGAGCACCTCGGACGGATGCCTGATATGTTTTGTCCAGGATAAGTCAGAAATGTGGATAAGACCGTCTATCCCTTCCTCGAGGCCTATGAAGGCACCAAAGTCCGTGATCGTCTTGACCTTGCCTTCTACCTTTGCACCGACAGGATAGCGATCGCTGATAGTCTGCCAGGGATTCGGCTCGAGCTGCTTTATGCCGAGCGAGATGCGTTTCGCATTCGCATCAACCGCCAATACCTGTGTTTCGATCATGTCGCCGAGCGAAACGACCTTGGACGGGTGTTTGACCTTTTGGACCCAGGACATTTCGGACACGTGCACGAGCCCTTCAACACCATGCTCCAGTTCGACAAAAGCGCCGTAATCGGTCAGGCTCACCACTTTGCCACGGACTCTTCCGCCCACGGGATATTTCTCGGCCACGGTCAGCCACGGATCCTGCGTCTTCTGTTTCATGCCGAGAGATACCTTCTGCTTCTCCCGATCGTACTTGAGAACGACGACCTCGACGCGGTCTCCGACTTTGAACGCCTCCGATGGATGGTTGATCCTGCCCCAGGAAATATCGGTGATATGCATCAGGCCGTCAATGCCTCCGAGATCGACAAACGCGCCATAGTCGGTAATGTTCTTGATGATCCCGCTGACGACTTGTCCCTCGGCGAGCGCGGAGAGCGTTGCCTCCTTCTTGAGGTTTTGGGCCTGCTCCAGGAGGGCCCTTCGTGAAAGCACGATGTTTCCGCGGCCCGAGTTCATCTTGATAATTTTGACATCAATGCTCTGGCCGACCATCCTTCCGAGGTTCTGAATCGGCTTGACGTCGACCTGGGATCCGGGCAGGAACGCTGCCACGCCGCCAATGTCGACGCTCAAGCCGCCCTTGATGGTCGAGATCACCTTCCCCTTGACCGGCGTCCCGCTCTGATAGGCGCGGTTTAAGTCGTCCCAGACCTGGAGCTTCTTTGCTTTATCCCGGGAGAGGAGGATATTCCCATTGGTGTCTTCCGCGGCTTCGAGCAGCACCTCGATTTCATCTCCCGGTTTCAGAACTTTCAGCTCTTCTTCTGTGAACTGTTCCACGGGAATAATGCCATCTGACTTGTAGCCGAGGTCCACCATCACGACACCCGACCGGATCTGCAGCACCCGCGCCCGGACCAGCGTCCCAGCCTTAAAACGCTTTATCGACTGGTTGTACAGTTTCTCAAACTCCGTTTCCTGCCCGGCTGCTGCGGAGTTCTCTTCGTGCTCCCTCTCTTCTTGCATATCTCCCATGAAACGTCCCTACCTCCTGAAAGTGAACTCTTCCCTTATCACCATACTATTCAGACGGAATGAAATTTTTTTCCTCATATCGCGTAGATACGGTGCACCTACGTTATTGACTGATGAGCTTCAACTTATCGATGACACCTTCCACGATCCAGTCAGGCGTGGAAGCACCGGCCGTGACTCCTACCTTGTGAATGCCATTCAACCATGCAGCGTTTATCTCGTCAGCAATCTCAATATGGTAGGTGGGTTTTCCTTCCTTCCGGCACAAATCCGCCAACCTGCTCGTATTGGCGCTGTTGCGACCGCCAACGACCAGCATAAGGTCAACCTGCCTCGCAAGGACGCGGGCAGCTTCCTGACGTTCCTTGGTTGAGCTGCAGATAGTGTTGAAGACCTTCAATTCTTTGGAAATGCGCAATAATGTTAGCACAATTTCTGAAAAATTACCATATGATTGCGTAGTTTGTGCAACCACCCCGATCCGCCCCTGGAGCTTCAAGCCTTTCACGTCATTTGCTGATTCTACGATAACGGCGCTCTCACCGGCAAATCCGAGAATGCTCTGAACCTCCGGATGCTTTTTCTCCCCAACTACAACTACCTGGTATCCTTCCTTATGGAGCTCCTCTGCGTAACGCTGTGCCTTGCCGACAAAAGGACAAGTAAGGTCTATGATCGTGAGCCCCATCTCGCGGGCCTGCGAAAGCACGCGCGGAGGCACCCCGTGCGAACGGATAATGAGCGTATCGCCGGGGCTCAGGCTGGTGAAATCTTCAACGGTCTGCACGCCAGCCCGGCGCAGACGATCAACTTCCTGCGGGTTGTGTATCAGCGGTCCCAGGCAATACACCTGTGTTTTTCCGACTGCTTCGAATGCGGTATTGATCGCCCGTTTGACGCCAAAACAGAACCCAGCTTTATCTGCAAGAAATATTTCCATGGTTCGTTACCGTACCTCATTCACGACCGACAGCATCGCGCTCAGGACATCGTCGATGCTCATGCGCGTCGTATCGAGCAGCAAGGCATCCTCTGCTTTCCTGAGCGGGGCCAGCGCGCGGCCACTGTCCTGTTTATCGCGGTCCTGGATTTCCTTCGTGATCCGCGCCAGATCAACGTCCATCCCTTTCGCCCTTAGCTCAAGATAGCGGCGACGACCGCGTTCCTCGGCGCTTGCATCCAAAAAAAATTTCACCTCAGCGTCGGGAAATACGACCGTACCGATATCCCTGCCATCCATCACGACGCCACCGCTTTTGCCGAGTTCTCTCTGAAGGGCAAGAAGCCGTGCGCGAACCGCCGGGGACTTCGACACCGAGGATGCCATCATGCCCATTTCTGGGGTCCGTATCTCGCCGCTGACGTCCTTACCATCAACGAAAACCTTGGGATCACTGTCATCGTTCTTGAGCAAAACCTCGGTCCGGAGGCAGAGATCGGCAAGTCTCCGTTCATCGGTCGGGTCAATGCCTTCCCGCTTAGCCTTCCAGCCAATTGCCCGGTACATAGCGCCCGTATCTATATATATATAACCCAATTGCTGAGCCAAGAGACGGGCAACGGTACTTTTACCCGCTCCCGATGGCCCGTCCAGGGCGATCACGAGTTTTTTTTTCAGCATAACGCAACCTGACAAGATTGAACAAAAAGAGCGCGGCGCAAAGGAAGCAACATCTCACGCGCCTTAAACCGCTCAGCCTGCATTCTCCTTCACGTTCTCCTTGCGTCTTCAGGGCTTAATTTTGTTCTCCTGCTGACAGGTATTTTATCCTTTCATCAACAGCTATGACGATGAATACGCCGTCCGCCGCAATATCCGCTCGAAACCCGGAAATGACGTATCGATCCAGCCGGTATTGCGCACCACGGTATCTCCGCGCGCGGCGAGGCCGGCAATGGCCATGGACATGGCGATACGGTGGTCCCCATGGCTCTCGCACACAGCACTGTCAAGCACGTCCCTCCCGGTGATCTCCATGCCGTCGGGAAGTTCCGTTACCACCACTCCCATCCTGCGGAGTTCCACGGCCATAGATGAGATGCGGTCTGACTCCTTAACCCGGAGTTCGGCAGCGTCTCGAATGATGGTCTTTCCCGCGGCATAGGATGCGGCAACGGACAAAACGGGGATTTCATCGATTGCACGGGGGATCACGGCCCCCTCGATCCTGCCGGCGTTGAGCTTGCAGTAACGCACGCGGATGTCAGCAACCGGCTCTCCAGCCTGTTCGCGCCTGTTGTGAAGTGAAATGTCTCCGCCCATTTGCAGAAGGACATCGACGATGCCGGTGCGTGTGGGGTTCACACCGACATTTTGTATCGTCACCTCGGATCCCGGAACAATCGATGCGGCAACAATAAAGAACGCGGCCGATGAGATGTCTGACGGAATGTCAAGCGGCCCCTTTGCACGCAGGCGCTGGCGACCGCGCACCGTCACGGTTGTTCCCTCTTCCTTGACGTCCAGCCCGAAGAATCTGAACATTCGCTCGGTATGGTCCCGCGATTTCGACGGTTCCCGTACCGACGTTGTTCCGTTCGCATACAGCCCTGCAAGGAGAAGCGCCGACTTAACCTGGGCGCTCGCAACGGGGCTTACGTAGTCGATCGGCCGGATGGCATTGCCACCGCCCCTGATGGAGAGAGGGGCAAACTTGCCTCCGCAACGGCCGTCAATAAACGCGCCCATCTGACGGAGCGGCTGGACGATTCGTGCCATCGGCCTGTTTCTCAGGTACCGGTCGCCCGAGAGAACGGAAAAAAAATTCTGACCAGCCAGTAGACCGGCAAGAAGACGCATGCCGGTGCCCGAGTTCCCAAGGTCGAGCACCTCACCAGGTTCGGAGAGACCGTCCAGACCCTTGCCATGCACAACGAGACGCTCCGTCCCCAGCCCTGCCACTTCGATTCCCAGCGCTTGCACTGCTTTTGCGGTATGCTGCGTATCTTCGCCGGTGAGAAACCCGTTAATAATCGTATCGCCTTCAGCTATTGCAGAAAATAAAACCGCCCGGTGAGAAAGGGACTTGTCCCCCGGCAACAGAATCGTACCGCGAAGTCCGTGCGAAGGCTGTATGACAAGATCTGCCATGGGTTAGCCCAAACCTCGTCTCGCATCGCTCGCGATTTTGAGATGCATTTCAAGCCGCTTTGCATCATTCGCTACCAGGTCCCGTTTGATCCGGTTCAACGAAAAGAGGAACCGGTCCAGCATCTGGACGATATTGCCCCGATTCATAAGACAGATATCACGCCAGATCTCGGGTGAACTCGCAGCTATCCGCGTAAAGTCCCTGAACCCCGCGCCGGAAAAATTGAGGTAATTGTCGGTCCCTGTGTTCAGCTCAGCAACTGCGCACATCATGGCAAAGGCTGCCACATGAGGCATATGACTCACGGCGGCGAAAATCACATCATGCAGATCGGGGTCCATGATAATGACGTTTGAGCCTGCGGTCGTCCAGACCTCCCGGAGCGTATTGAGTGCCGCAATTTCGGTTCTCTTCGTAGGCGTCAGAATACACTTGGCACCCTGGAATAGCTTCTCGGTTGCTTCAGCGACCCCGAATTTTTCCTTGCCTGCTATCGGGTGGGCCGGCACGAAGTGAATTCCCGCGGGAAGGATTTTCTCGATCCTATGCACCAGTTCCCCCTTGACGCTCCCCACGTCGGTAAGGATCGCGCCTCTTTTCAGGTGTGGCCCAATCTCGCGCACAACATCCTCGAACGTCCCGACCGGCGATGCAAGCACCACGAGATCGGCCCCTTCGACGGCATGTTTGGGCCCGAGCCCCATTTGGTCGATGACACCAAGCCGGAGCGCCAGCTCGAGAGTCTCGCTGCTTCTGCCCGAACCTGTTATCGAACCGGCCAGCCCGGAGGTCCTGAGGACCTTGGCCAGAGAACCGCCGATAAGACCTACACCGATGATGGTGACTTTATGAAAATGGATTGCCATGAATTTTTATGGGGAAGATCGGCCAACGTCCATTCCCGTGCAGCTACTCTACCTATGATCTGCCGGCACCTGTCTCCCGAAATTATATTTCTCTTCCGAGCGCCGCGGCAATCGGCTTCATCTCTTCCATCAGCTGTTTGAAACTCTTGGGCTTAAGCGACTGCTCACCGTCGCAGAGCGCTTCTTCGGGGTTCGAGTGCACCTCTATGATGAGGCCGTCGGCCCCGGCCGCCACCGCCGCCTTTGCCATGGGTGCCACGAGATCCCATTTGCCCACCGCATGGCTGGGGTCAACAATAACCGGCAAATGCGTCATTTGTTTTAAGACCGGGATGGCCGAGAGGTCGAGCGTGTTCCGTGTCGCCGTCTCGTAGGTGCGGATACCGCGCTCGCAGAGGATCACGCTATGATTGCCGCCAGACATGATATACTCGGCCGACATGAGCCATTCCTTGATCGTTGCCGAGATACCGCGCTTCAGGAGCACGGGCTTCTTGCACAAGCCCACCTCCTTGAGCAGCCGGAAGTTCTGCATATTCCGCGCCCCGATCTGAAGCACATCGGCATATTTTACGATCATATCGATGTCACGGGGATCCATTACTTCAGTCACGATCGGAAGCCCCGTGCGTTCGCGCGCTTCGGCGAGATACCTGAGACCCTCTTCTTCGAGCCCCTGAAAGGCATACGGCGAAGTACGTGGTTTGAACGCGCCGCCGCGGATGAAATTGGCACCGGCGTTCTTTACCTCTTTCGCGATCTCGATGAGTAGCGTTTTGTTTTCAACGGCGCAGGGCCCAGCCATGACGGCGATACGCTTTCCACCGATCTCTTGACTTCCCACGGTGATGACCGTTTTTTCTTTTCTGAACTCCCAGCTCGCCAGCTTGAACGGCTTCAGGATCGGGAGCACCTTCTCGACACCGGGGATGGCTTCAAGCGGCAGGCTCTGCAAGATCGACTCATCGCCGATAGCTCCGATGATCGTACGTTCCGTACCCTTGGAAATGTGCGCCTGCAAGCCATGGTCTTTGATCTTCTTAATGATGTGGTCGACCTGCTCTTCGGTCGCATCAGGTCTTACAACAATGATCATGGTAACCCTTTCTTAATCGATTTATCGCTAAAAACACGCTGGGTAATCTGAAAAAGCTGCTTCCCTCTCTCACCAAGATGCACGGCTCGCAAAAGAATGGCAACACCGGGTAGCTATTTTCCCCCACTTCCCCGACAACTGCTCTTTGAGCACTTGTGAAAAAATGTTGTTCTTTTCTCACAGGACCGCGCGCTCTCTGCAAAAAAATTATTATCCCTTAACGATCTTTTCCAGTTCGGCCACGAACCGCGCATTTTCCTCGGGAAGTCCGATTGTCGCTCGCAGTCTTTTCCCGCCCATGGGCCGGACAATCACGCCTGTTTTGAGTAGCCCGCCATACACGTCCCTCCCGTCGAGCTGCGTTTCAAACATGATGAAATTGGCCTCCGTAGGGATAAACGATATGCCGAGCCGCTGAAATGCCTGATAGAGAAACTGTTTCCCTTCATTATTCACGGCAACGGACTTGTTCACGTGCTTGCTGTCAGAGAGTGCGGCAAGGGCACCGATCTGTCCGAGCGTATTCGTGTTGAACGGCTGACGTACCTTGTTCAACAGTTCCGCGATCTCCGCAGTCGTGATGCCGTAGCCGATGCGGAGGCCTGCCAAACCGTAAATTTTCGAGAACGTCCGGAGCGCGATAATGTTCTTATTTTCCCTCAGGTAGTCCAGAGAATCGGGATAATCGGCATGGGTAACATACTCAAAGTATGCCTCATCTACAGCGACGATCACGCTGTCCGGAACACGACCCATGAACCGGTCCATTTCTGCCCTGGTATTCATGGTTCCTGTCGGATTGTTCGGGTTTGCGATGAACACAATCTTCGTCTTCGGCGTGATCCGCTCCGTCATGGCATCGAGATCGTGCCTCATGTCTTTACACGGGACGAGGACGTTAACTCCCGAAGCCGCCTGCGTAATCATTTTGTACACAACGAACGAAGGGTCAGCGGAAATGACTTCATCACCCGGCTGCACGAACGTTCGGACGAGCAGCTCGATCAGTTCGTTCGAACCGTTGCCCAGAATGAGCTGCGAAATGTCCACTCCGTACTTCTTCGCCAGTGCCTGGGAAAGGTAGAAACCGCTGCCATCGGGATAGCGGTTCAGACCTTCGACTGCCTTCTTTATCGCCGCGATCGCCTTGGGCGACGGTCCAAGCGGGTTCTCGTTCGATGCGAGTTTGATGCTGCCGCTGATACCCAGTTCCCGCTCAAGCTCTTCCATCGGCTTTCCGGGGACATAAGGTGAGATTGTTTTGATGTTGTCCGATACGGTGATCATGATGAAAACCTCACATAGGGATTTTTATTTTTTTGCAGACAGTGAAGATGATGCCGGGAGCATGGAGCAGTGGATTCCCTGCCGTCCCGCGTATTCCGCATCGGCTGAACGGTGCCGAATTCGATCTTACTGGCACCTCGGATACGAACCCAGCACCTTCAGGAACATGCAGTCCTGCCGCAGCCGCTCGATTGCCGCAGCGACCTTCTCGTCCTCGATGTGACCTTCCATGTCGAGGAAAAACACGTAATCCCAGACTTTCCTTCCCGACGGACGAGCATCAAGCCTGTTCAGGTTGATGCCGTAGGCGGCAAAGGGCGCAAGCATATCGTAAAGCGCTCCGACGCGGTCCTTGATCGAGAACATGATCGACGTCTTGTCGCGGCCCGTTCTGCCCGGCGACTTCGGCGCGATGACCAGGAACCTTGTAAAGTTGTGGGGATTGTCCTCAATCCTGCGGGCCACCATCTGGAGGCCGTAGAGTATGGCCGCCATCTCACTCGCAATGGCGCCCAGGGAGGAATCGCCGGCCGCCATTTCCGCGGCACGCGCCGTAGAGGGCGCATCCATGATAGAGACCCCGGGAAGGTTTTTCTCAAGCCACTGACGGCACTGTCCGGGGACCTGGGGATGAGTATATATTTTTTTAATATCTTCGATCCTGCCAGATTTATTCATGAGATTCTGCGAGACCTCAAGCAGGATTTCAGCGTAGATTTTGAGGTCTGAATCAATAAAGGTATCGAGCGTGTAGTTCACCACTCCTTCGGTCGAATTCTCAATCGGGACAACGCCGAAATCCGCGCGACCGCGCTCCACTTCGCCGAAGATTTCCCGTATGCTTCCCGTAGGCACATACTGGGCAGCATAGCCGAATTGTTGCATGCCTGCCTGATGGGTGAACGTGGCGCGCGGTCCGAGGTAAGCGACCTTCATAGGCCGTTCCAGTGAGAGCGATGAGGAGAGGATCTCG
>Ga0187771_10000117_pt1 | contig 39768 bp, 56 predicted proteins | sample 0116_SJ02_MP15_1_FD_133139 | JGI IMG/M metagenome (GOLD analysis project Ga0187771, IMG submission 133139) | Tropical peat soil microbial communities from peatlands in Department of Meta, Colombia - 0116_SJ02_MP15_10_MG | ecosystem: Environmental > Terrestrial > Soil > Wetlands > Peat | place...
CCACATGATTGGTCCACCCTCGTTGTGCCTCATTGGCGCGGTTCCCAGCACGAACAGGTCTCCCCATCGAGAGGACCCACCGCCATTCGCTCGCGGTTCCCGTATCGGAGCGAGTAGGGAAGCCGGTCCGCTGGCCACTCGCAAAGGCCGTATACGATCTCGTCACCAGATGGTTCATAATCCGGCGGATCGAACCAGCGGCACGTCTTGCAGAGTTTTGCGGTCATTGCTTTGCCTCACACAGCAAAACACCCCGCCCAATCAGAGCAGGGTGCAGTCTCGTTTCAATGCCGCCACGGTCCTATAAGACGTGACAGCGACGTTTAGGAGCGGCCCGGAACCGCCGATCCCGCTGCACTCCCCTACAGCCCATCCCCACCGATTGCAGCCGATGGGGATGATTAGGTAGGCGGGGAGGATAACGCGGTAGGGACGGTCGATCACGCGCCAGAGCACCTATTCACCAAAATAGAAGCAGCGGGCATAGGCGAGCATCACCGGCTCGCTGTTGTAATCATCCGGGCCGACCATGGGGCGTATGGGCGTCCAGGGAGTGCCCCAGTCTTGAACCTCCATGGTCGCGGTCTCCGGCTCGCCGTGCTCCGATAGTTGCCCGACGATCCGGCAAGCAGGGCCCCCCGTGCAAAGGAGGATGCAGTATTCGGCCGGCTTGTTGGCCATGCGGTCGCAGCGATCCCCTGGAGTGTACCACCCGGACCGCACTTCCACGGATAAGGCGTCCTCGTGGATTGCACGTTCGACTTCTTCGTCGCGTTCGGCCGGAATGTCGTCAGCTTCGCAAAGCTGCTCGGCCGTGCCCGCAAACGTCGATCCGTCTTCATTGCGCCAACACGCAACACCGAATTCATCGGTGTAGGGCGTCCAGCCCTCTTCACGGGCCGCTTTCTCGCAGCCGTCGAGTGCCTCCACCATTTCCTTGATGCTGTCGAATTGCGCCTGCCCCTGCGAACGGGCGCCAGCCAGCTTGTCTGTCTCTTCAGCCATAGTCTTGCTCCTCTTGATAACCCGACAATGCGTCTCTTGGTAGGGACGCATTAGCTGGTGATCAAGCTGCACGCAACCGCTCCGCCTTCTCTTCTCTCCACATATCTGGAACGCCCGCACACCATGCTTTCACATAGGCGTTGAAGGCTTCAACAGTGGATATGAGCCGGACCACATCCTCAATACTCAAGTCTTCACAGTAGTCTTCTCGAATGGAGAAACCGGAACCACCGCGGGTCTGTATCAGGTGTTCCGGCGCTAGGGTACGGCCGCCCCGCCCATACGTGTAGAGCGTGCCATATTCGGAGATACGTTCCCATGCACCATAGCGGGCTTGATCCTCCCGCTGTACACGCAAGCCGTGACGCACGTAATAGCGTCTAGCGGCTGGGGAGTTGAAACGGCCGGCATTGCAGGGCGCCTCTAGAGTTTTGCGATAGTCGGGGCCATAAGCACCGCCGTCGTTTATGTACTCAATTTCCCACGACGCCGCCTCTTCAAGCCAATCCCCAAACTCGTCACCCTCGCTATCATCCAAGCGAGGATAGGGGGGGGTTGCGTTGTGGTATAGGTCCAATAGAGCGTTGCGGGCGCGTTCCATTATGGCTTTGTGTCGTTTCTGTTTGGTCATTTATTGGTCCTCCGGTTGTTAGGGGTTTCTGTGCCCTGCTTGCTGCCACTCGATAGTACCGAATGGCAGCAAACGCGACACAAATCAGCAAAGCAAGTCTGCATCATAGCCCGCGAAGTATTCACCGCGGACACATTCCAGCATGTCCACAAAGTCGTGAAACTCGAATTGTGAGCGGTATTTGCGGATATAGGCAATACGGTCTTTCACGTCGTAGCACTGTTTCCAGACTACATTTGCCTCTTCGTGTTCTGTCTCACTAAAATGCTCATCGTCCACGACGGGATAGTCTTTTAGACCCGCTTTGATATCGTCCGCTATCCGCAGGACATGCTCGCTTTCTTCCGTGCCGTCGTCTTCAATCGCGATCCACTCAATCCATCCTACGCCCCAGTGACTTTCGCGGACTACCGTAACCACATCGCTCTCGCCCCCAAGGGCTTTCAGCATGCAAGCGAAGTTAGACCTCTCTAGTGCATCGCTATCACGCGATTGCCCGACGCCGGCGCCATAGTGGTTCGGCCACGAAGCGCCGAAATAGTGATCCGGCATGGTCCACTTCTTGAGGTGTTTTGGCGCGTACATCACAACAACCCCATCTCTTGTGCTTGTGCGGCCATTTCCTGCCAGGCGGCCCAATAGATGCGGGCTTTGTCCAGGCAGTCACACGGGACACACGCATCAATGCACGCGTCCTCGAATGTTGAGCCTGCATAGAAGGCTTCGGAAAGTGCTTGCTTCCACATTGGATGTTTCTCCCTGTTTAGGGCCGCTCTATTCTGTGCCCTGCTTGTTGCCACTCGATAGTACCGAATGGCAGCAAACGCGACACACGAAAGCTAGTCCTCTTCAATATCGTCGCCTGTATCAGGGTCTATGCCCTCATCTTCCCAGTGCCCCCTTGCTTCTTCTTCCGTTTCAAACGGACCTTCCCAGTCCGTGCAGTCCATGTATCCAGACGCGGATAAGCGAGTATACCAACCTATACCTTCCTGCCGATCGTAGGACCACTCATCACCGTCGGGCTCATCACCACGCCAAACTAGGACATCTTCGTGCGTTTCCGTGTTGGTGTAGCGGTGCATTTCACCGTGAGCATATTCAGGCTCCATGAAAGCCATATCAGCACCTGTTCGTCTCTATATAAGCGTTGCGATAGCTCCAATAGGAGCCCACCGCGGATAAATAGCTCTGTGCCTCCCGTAGTGATGTGAATTCGGTTTCATGTTTCTTGTTGCCGAAGGTCCAGGCAACTACCGTGTATGTCCTGAGTTTCATTTGTTGCATCCCCTCCGGCTTTCCGCCGTATCCCTAATGATCGAAAGAACCTCATCGCCCTCGATCATGCCACCATCGAAGTAATCAATTGCCACACGGATTAGAGCGTAGGCTGTCTCTACACACGGACGGGCAACCCATGCGTCTTGCGCCTCATTTAAGGTGTTCATATTCATTCTCCGCTCTGTCCTCCCTAACATTGTTAGCAACGCTAACAGTGCTAGAGGCGCCTCATTTAAGGTGTTCATATTCATTCTCCGCTTTGTCCTCCCTAACACTGCCAGCAACGCTAACAGTGCTAGAGGCGACAAACGCATCACTTGCGAGCGGCATTTATTCCCCCACATTCGGCAGCGTTCCCCACACATAGGCGAGTAGAAGAAGATTGAGTTTCCACATTGGTTTTCCTCCCTTAGATATAGACAGTTGAGAGAGATATTGCGTAAGCGGCGTCGTGTAGTTCAGACGCAACCCATACACTCCAAAGCCCGCGCTGCTGCTTTATCGTGGGCCGTATTCCGTGATTGTTTAATGCCGCGATAAGGCGTTGCGCATTGGCGTGGCTTTGAAATGTCTCAACGAGTTTGATCATTGCTGTTATCCCTTTCAGCTTTGCCCTCCCTAACACCGCTAGGATCGCTAACGGTGCTAGAGGCGACAAACACCGCACTATGATTTGTCCGCCTGCTGTATCTCTTGAACGATACGGACCGCATCACCGCTATCACCGTAAGCCTTGATGCTTTTCCAAGCCTGAGACTGAGAGCGAGAAAACGTGATGTAAGGTCGCCACTGATCATCGTCACGCCAGCGATCTATTGCCTTGTAAGACCACGCAATGCCGACGTGCGTATAATCAGAGTGCAGACTGCGCCGCGTCACCACATACTCACCATTCGGAAAGGCGGGTTCGGTGATCACAACGCGATAGTTTGTGTACTTCTTCATAGTTCTTTTCCTGCCCGTAACCGCCAGCAATCAAGCTAGCCACTGTGAGAGTGCTGCGGACGTTGTCCCGTGTGCGCCGTCCGTGATTGGCAGAGAACACCATTTCGGAGATGCTGTCAATCTGTTCGGATCAAAATAATGTGCTGCGGTGCGATAGACCGTGAACGCACACGGGCAAGAGGTGTAAGGGGTGTTTGGGGGTGTTAGGGTTGCGTAACCCTACGCTATGCCTCGCGTGGCTAGGTATAAGCCGGCCATGACGAGATAGGTAAACATAGCTTACCTATCTAGGTAAACATAGCTTACCTATCGACCCAAACACAGTAAACGGTTGCTTGAACCGCTAACCTTTTCAATGCTTTAGGTTGCCCGCGCCGCTCTATGCTCGCCCTGATGGGTCCCTCCTTCCGGCCCGATAGCGGCCCGTTTCAGCGCCGGGAATTTCAAAGGAACCGCTAAAGCCTCGGCCGAAGCCGAAGTGTGGTGTGCGCGAACCTCCTGAAAAGACAGGGAACTTTGGGTCCCTCCAGACACTGCCGAGCGGGGCTAAAGTGGGTCCCAATTGTGTCTCTTCTGGGGATTTCCTTCAAGATCAACGGCTTACGCCAAAGACGTAGACCATATGCAGGAGGGGTGGCAATTCGATCCACCCCCAATCACTGGTACGACCCGAGGCAGCCCTAGATGGCCCTAGAAACGGCAACGTACCTCCCGGACCTCGTACCGGCCAATCCGGCCCATACGGACCCACAGGCCCAGGGGGACGCCCACCTGCGTCTGATCAAGCAGGTCCTTAAGAACACATTCCCCAATTTCACCGATGTGGCGCTAAACAGCACGCAGAGCGCGATCGACGCTGCTGTTGCGGCTGTGACAGGCGGCACGGTGAGCGTGGGGGCGGGGTCAGCAACGGCTCCGTCCCTCGCAGTTGGCACGGGTGCCTCACACCCGCCGGGGCTCCATAGCCCCTCTACGGACCACATCGCCATCGCTACGGCCGGTGTGGACGCGATCGTGGTCAACTCAGACCAGACCACCAACTTCGCTGCCAACATGGCAGTGGCCGGCGCAATCTCTGCGACCGGCAAGGTGGTTGGGACGAACTCGCTCCCGATCGGCGCCCCCCTGATGTGGCTCACTAACACTGCCCCGTCGGGGTGGTTGTTTGCGAATGGTCAGCAGGTAAGCCGAACGACCTACGCCAACCTCTTCGCAGTCTTTGGCACCTTCTTCGGAGCCGGGGACGGCAGTACAACCTTCAACCTCCCCAATATGTGCGAGGTGGTTCCGGTTGGTCAGCGTGGTATGGGCGGGGCCGCTTCTCGCGGTCTGGTGGCGAACTCGAACCTCGGGTCCCTTGGGGGCTTGGCGGGTGAAGAGAACCATCTGCTGGTCATAGGAGAAATCCCGACCCACACCCCCTCAGGTACGATCGGTGGTTCTGCTTCAGCCCCCACCCTGACCACCGGGGCTAACTTCAGCTACCAGGGCGGCCCCAACAGCCAGCCGACAGTCACCGCCAGCAGTGACACCATCAACGGATCCAGCTTCACCTTCTCGGGTAATCCGGTTGGTGGGGGTCTTTCCCATAACAACCTACAGCCCTCTGTAGCTGTTAACTGGATCGTCTATGCAGGGCTCTAACCGGGCTCTGCTGAGCGGGCCATACGGTGTTAGCGGGGGTAAGGGGGTCTCTATAAGGTGTTATAGACTGCTTACACTGCTGAGCGGGATATAGGGAATATCAACCCCTATAGATAACACCTAAGAACACCTATTACCAAACTAAAACCCAAAATAACAACCTCTAAGGACCCCTTAACACCCCTTAGAGCCTTAGAGGATTGTCCGTACCGTGTTCCCCCGCTCTTTTGGGGCCGTGTAATCATGGCCCTCCCGAAGCTCCGCAATTTAGGGGCCGTGGGTGTGATTGCCGATCGTGATCCATACGATCTTCCGCCCAATGCCTTCTCGATGGCCGTGAATGTCCGCTTCCGCAACGGCCGTGTCACCAGCGCTCCTGTCCACAAGTCAGTCAAGCTCCTCTCGACCGACAACCCACGCTACGTCGCGGGCTTCACGCCGACCCAGGGCATCTCCTCCCTGTTCATTGGGTATCGCAACGGCCGTGTGTTCAGCGTGGCCAACGGTGTTGAGACCGACTACTCCGTCGCTGGGTATGTTCAGAACGATGTCGAGGCCACGTGGACCTCCTGCTTCCTGGCGGACACGATCTACATCAACCGGAGCGACCGCGCCCCGTGGATGCTGGGCCTAGCTAACGCCCAGTTCCTACCGCTCCCAAACATGGACAGCGCCTGGACGGCCCAGTTGCTGCGTGTCTGTACGGGCGCCCTGGTGGCCCTCAATGTCACGAAGGGCGGCACCACCTATCAGACGATGGTGAAGACCTCGTCACAGCCCCTAGCTGGAGAACCGCCGGCCTCGTGGGACATCACCCAGGCTAACACCCTCGCCAGTGAGAACATCCTGGCTGAGATGCACGGCCCGATCATGGACGCCTGCAATCTGGGGCGGGACCTGATCATCTACGGGTTGAATGAGGCGTGGCGTATGACCGCCACCGCGGACATCTTCGAGTACAGTTACACCAAGCTACCCTTCTCGAAGGGCTCTCTCAACGCCAACTGTTCGATCGAGATAAATTCGAAGAACTACGTGTTCGGTTCTGACGATATCTGGGTTCACGATGGCGTCAGCGAGGACAGTGTCTGCGATCAGCGGGTTAGGGACTTCATCTACGGCTCGATCAACATGAGCCAAGCATCCCGCTGCTTCGTCTCTCACAACCAACAGCTACACGAAATCCACTTCAACTTCGTGAGTGGTGACCAGTTCGTGAAGTTCTCCCCGGCCTCCGGTATCAACGGATGCAATCGCCGGGCCGTGTTGGACTACGTGAACAACACCTGGACCTTCGACGATGCGCCATCAGTGTTTGGGGCCTCCCGTGCCTCTCTGGACGTGAGCCAGACGTGGAGCAGTGGCAGCCAGACCTGGGCCTCCGTAAACGGCCCCTGGCAGGCCCTGGACGATACAGCGAAGCGCTGCATCGTGTACGTGGGCGAGACCAACACGACCTACTCTTTGTCGAAGTCCCTCTACGCCTTCGACCCGTACTCGACCCAGCTTCCTGGGATGCCCCCGGCGATCACCGCCTTCTCGGTTGATCCGAACGCCACGGGGTTTGCCTTCCTCGAAAGGGACGGCATCGACCTCGAAGCATTGGACGCTGACCTGCAGGGCTACAAGCTCATCAGCTACGTGGTCCCCCTTGGGCGTATCGACCCGCAGTCCTCACAATCGCTCAACTTCTCTCTGGGTGCCGCGGACTACTACAACGAGACCCCGACCTTTACCACCCCGCAGGGCTTCGACAGTCAGTCTTTGTACAAGATCGACCTCAATCAGGCGGGCCGCTACGTCTGCCTCAAAGTCAATTTCAACGATTATCCGCCGTTCTCGTGGTCTGGCTTCGACTTCGATGTCGATGTGACCGGCGAGCGCTGACCGGATTGCTACATTTCGGTACTTTCTGACAAATGGCCGCTTTCACCAAGTACAATTTCTTCGTACAGGACCTGTGCGAAGGTAAGCACAATTTCTCGACCTCTTCCGGCGGTGTCTACAAGGTCCTACTCACCAACACCGCTCCAGCCCCCGCGACCGACCACACCTACTCCGGCATCTCCGCGAACGAACTGAGCGCCACCAACGGCTATACGGCCGGCGGCGCCACGCTGACCACCTCTTCGGAAGGCCAGACGAGCGGGACCGAAAAGGTCGTGGTCTCCGCAGCGAGCCCCACCTGGACCGCAACGGGCTCCATGGGTCCCTTCCGATACGCCGTCGTCTATCGCTCTGACGACACCAACAAGGGCCTCGTCGGTAGTTTCGACTACGGCTCGTCCATCACCCTCAACTCCGGCGACACCTTCACCGTCTCCTTCGACGGCACGAACGGGCTGTTCCAGCTTACGTAAGCCATGGCGTGGTCCCTGATTGCGTCAGCCATCAACGGCGCGGGTGGCGGCAGTCCGATTTCCACGTCAGCGATCAACACCACAGGCGCCGATCTGCTCGTGGTTACGATCAACGGGTTTGGGACGGGGATCGGTACTGTTTCTGATAGCCAGGGCAACACCTGGACCCTAGTGGCCACTCAGTCTGACAGCACGAACAGCCGTCAGACCCTGGCGATCTATTACTGCTCCTCCCCGTCTACGTCGTCCTCACACACGTTCACAGTCAGCACTTCCGACTTCGGCTGTATTTCGGTCAGCGCTTTCTCGGGTTCTGGTAGCTCTCCGCTTGATCAGCACATCTCCGCGATCCGGGCCGGCAACGGCAGCACGACCACGGATCAGGCCGGTAGCATCACTCCGTCCTTCAGCGGCGAACTGGTCTTCTACGCGGTTGCCCTCGACGACCCGTCACTAGGCGCCACACCTACGTGTGATAGCGGCTTCACCGTCGATACCTTCAAGGACGGTTCTCCGGGCTCACTGTTCGGCCTTGCGACTAGCCACCTATTTCAGACAAGCGCTGTGGCCATAAACCCGACGCTGACCCGTGCTACGGCGACATCCAACAGCCGTACCGACATCATGATGCTGGTGTCGTTCAAGGGCAGCGCCGTCTCGAACAACTACACCCTGTCGGCGGCGGAGGGTGCCTTCTCCCTCAGCGGGCAGTCTCAGGTCCTGGGGCACGGCAGGACGATCTCTGCCTCCCAGGCGGCCTTCTCTCTCACCGGAGAGGCCGTAGTCTGGTTCCGCGGGCGCAACATGCCAGCAAGCGCCGGCATCTACTCAGCAGCTACGCGGACCGCCGTGCTCTCCAGGGGCCGCGGCATCACAGCAGTGAGCGGGGCCTTCTCGCTCTCCGTGTTCGGGGCGGTGATCAACAGCACCCGAACAATGCTGTGCTCCGAGACCGCCTTCTCTCTCACTGGGCGTGCTATCGGCACCTCCTGGGGGCGCCTGTTCGGTGTCTCTTCAGGCATCTTCACCGAGGCGGGCGAAGCTCAAACATTCCATGTGGGCCGCAACGTCCAGGCAGCCCAAGGGACCTTCTCGTACATTGGCCCCATAACGGGCCTCAGCCACGGCCAGACCCTCAGCGCGGCCCAGGGAGCCTTCTCTCTCTCAGGAAAGGCACAGGCCACCAACTACGGACGGCGCTGCTCAGCATCTCAGGGCGCGTTCTCCCTCTTCGGGACCACGACACCCCTGAAATACGGGCGCCTCATGACTGCCACCCAGGGCGCCTTCTCTCTCACCGGAGAGCAGGCCACACTGTCCCGATCGGGCCAGAAGGTCCTCACGGCCCAGACGGGCTCATTCTCGATCTTCGGTACCGGACCGGGCACCTCTTACGGTCCAGGGATGCTCGCGACGGTGGGGTCGTTCTCCCTCACCGGGAGGCCCCAGGCCGTAAACGTCCAGCGCTGGACCGCCACCACTATGGGCTCCTTCTCCCTCACCGGGAAGCCGCAGGTCCTATCCTGGGGCCGTGTGTTCAGCGCAGCGGAGGGGTCCTTCTCGCTCTTCGGGGAGCCACAGGCCCTGTCCCGCAAGATCAGCATGGCTGCGGCTCAGGCATCCTTCGCCCTCACCGGCTTCACCAGCACGGGCCAGAAGTCCTCGCACTTCTCCCTGCCAGCCGCTCAGGGCGCCTTCACCCTTGTGGGCTTCTCGCAGCGGTTCAACGTCTCCCGGCTGATGCAGGCGACGGTGCAGTTCTTCACCTTCAGCCCGAAGGGGGTCTCCATGACCCCGGCCGGACCCGGAATTACTGCTGTCGTACCTGTCACCACGGTGCCGTATGTCCCGCGGACGCAGCCGATCCTGCCCGGTGGAGAAACGAAGTTCCTCAGAAGCGAACTCGAAAACATCTCGAAGGCGATCAAGGCCGCCAATGCAGCAATTCAAGCCGTCAACAGTCGGGTGTGATTGGTACATCGCCGCCACCCATAAGGTACGTGACACCCCCGACTTCTGCTTCGAGATAGAAGAGCATCGCAACTCTGGGGGGGGTCAGTTTTGTATGGCCCATATCGCCATACACCGCTGGTCCCCCGCGGTCCTCAAGCGCATGTCCGAAGAATGGCGCGTGCTTCGGACTGTAGTCACCTGCCCGCTGTACGCCACGGCTCCGCTTCAGGACGCCAAGTGGCAGAAATTCGTGAGCCGTTTCGGCTTCCGTCCCCTGGATAGCGTGATCACGAACGGGGGCGCTCAACGCACCCTATTTGTGAGCCCATGACCACCTCTACCCAACAGACCAATTCCAGTAATCAACAGCAGAACTTCTGGGCGCCCCAAGCTCCGTATATTACTGGGGTTATGAGCGATGCCCAGAACGCCTACAACACCGCTCAGGGTGCACCGGCCCCTTCCAACTTCGTCGCCGGCCTGACCCCCGACCAGATCAATACGTTCAACTCGATGGTGTCGGCTGGTAACGGCAACACCACCGGGGCCACGCTCACAGGGGCGGGTACCAACGCGGTCGGCACCGGGACCGGAGCGCTCAGCAGCGCCGCCTCGGGCTACGGCAACTTCAATCCTGCCGCCTCCAACAACATGAACGCCAACATCGCTGGCGCGAACCAATACGTGAACGGGGTCAACATCCCCGCACAGGTCGCGAACGCGATGCAGGGCGCCGTGGAGACGGCACGTGATGTCACGCTGCCGGGTATCCAGTCAGCCGCGGCGGCGAACGGCAACATCAATTCGAGCCGCACCGGGATTGCTGATGGGCTGGTCGAGCGCGGACTGGCCGAAGAGGCTGGAAATCTCGCTGGCACCCTCAGCAATCAGGCATACGCCACCGGCGCCAACCTCGCCAGCAACACCAACACCGTCAACAACGCTGCGACCCTATCGGCCCTCTCGGGGCTTTCCGGTCTCGGCACCGGAGCCCTCACGGCTGGAACCTCCGCCATCAACTCCGGGAACAGCGCCACCGCTGGAGCCCTGGGCCTGTCTGAGGAGGGCGGCGCGGGCCTGCAGGGCGGCAATCAAGCCAACCTCAACAACCAGATGGCCCAGTGGCAGTTCGGGACCCAGGCGCCGTTCGCGGCCCTGTCTCAGTACGCCCCGTTCGTCACCACCCCTTACGGCTCCTCCGGCACTTCGCAGAGCACCACCACCTCGACCCCGAGCTTCCTCCAGACGCTCGGCCAGGTCCTGGGTGCGGGCTCGTCGCTCATGGGCGGCATCTTCGGGGGTAATGGGCTGCTGGGGGCTAATGGCGCTTTCGGCAACAACGGCGCCCTGAAATTCTTCAACCCCTTCGCACCGGGCTAGTAGATGTTCCCAACCCCATTCGACGGTGAGTTCCTCCAGTCCGTAAAGGACTTCGAGGGCTTCGCCCCCCGCGCCCAGTGGGACTACAAACAGAACACCAACGGCTGGGGCACACGGGCTCAATACCCCGGTGAAGTGATTGGTCGGGATGAGGCCAACCGCAGGCTCCAGGACGAACTGTGGAAGGCGTCTCAGCACGTCGATCGCATGGGGGTGCCGATGTCCCCCGGCTGGCGCAATGCCCTCACGGACCTGACGTTCAACGCAGGCCCTGGGTGGCAGGGTGCCGGGCTCGGCCACGCAGTCCGCAGCGGCGACTGGGACACCGCCCGCAATCTGTTCTCGCAGTACAACAAGGCCGGCGGACAGGTGAGCCCCGCGCTGGTCAGGCGCCGCGCTGCCGACCTCGGAATGGTCGATGGCGCCCCGCCCCCGCGGCCACCCGCTGACATCCCCAACCAACCCCAACAGCCCAGAACCACCATGGCAGATCAGAACCCGCAGCAGGGCGCCCTGTCCTCGCAGCGCCTCTCTGCTTGGGACAGCCTCGGCCCTGCTCTCGAAAAGGCCGCCCTCTACCTCATGGGGCCGCAGACGGCCGCCCACGCCGCGGACATCGACCAGCGCGAAATGGAGCGCCGCAAGCTCCAATGGACCAAGACCGGCTCCGATATGTTCGGAGACGAGTACGGCTTCGTGAACCCCTACACCGGACAGGTCTTCAAGCCCGGTCAGGTGGTGAACTCGGGTAGCGGTGTCGGACCCGCCCTCGCTGGGACGAACAACATCACGAGCGGCGCCGACCTCCGCAGCCGATCGCAGCCCTTCATGGATGCGATGGCCCGCGGGGCCTCCGCGGACGAACTTCGCAAGCTGGTGCCGCAGGAGTTCGCGTCTGGGGTTGATGCGATGACCAACTACCGCGAGCTTCCCAGCAGCCTCGGACCCCGATCTAAGCTGCGTGAGCCCTTCATGTTCATGGCTCACGCGATCGACCCGACCTTCGACGACAATGCTGAGGGCCAGCGCAGTCAGTATTACAAGACCTACGGCTCGCCCGCTTCACCAATCGCGGCCGGCAACCGGGCCTACGACCACCTCGCGACCCTCTCCGACAAGGCCGTGGCTCTGCAGCCCCACGCCACCGATACCGGGGTGACGCCGCTCGACTACATCGGCAACCACCTCCACGCCCTAAGCTCTGAAGTCTCCGGTATGCATGGGGATGTGGACCTCGCCGGCCAAGAACTCTCGAAGGAGATGGAAAAGCTCTTCTCGGGCAGGAACGGTGGCGGTGTGAAGGAGCGTGAGGAGGTCCAGAGGCTGTTCTCTGGCGTCCAGTCCCCGACGCAGCTTCGTCACGCGATCGAGACGGCCCAGCAGATGATCGCGGGCCAGCTTGATGAATACAGGAAGCAGCGGGATAGTGTCTTCCTTGGGGCGGACCCGAAGCATCTGGAGCAGAAGCTCCCGATCGTGACCGCCTCCGATCGCCTCGCCACCATCAACAAGAACTTGGAGACGCTGCGTGGCGGCCCCAAACAGCCCCAGCAGCAGCAGGCCCCCAGAGGCCCCGTCTCCCCCGGCCGCTACATCTGGACCCCAGAAGGACTGAAACCAGCACCATGATCGAAGTAACGGCGCCCGATGGGAGCGTTGTCTCGTTCCCGGATGGAACGGACGCCGCTACGATCCATCAGGCCATGACCCAGCACTTTGGGCGCTCAACCTCCGTTGGCTCCGCGGCCTCCGCTTTGGGCACAGGCGCGGCCTCCGGTGTAGTGGGTCTGCCTGGAGACATCGAGCACCTCGCCCACGCCGGCATCGGCTGGGCCAAAGGGCGCGAAGCGGCCCCAAACCTCCTGCCCACCGGTGAGGATGTTGACCGCTACCTGGGCTACGACCCCAACACCGCAACCACCGCCGAGAAGTACCTGCATGGCGGGGCTGCAATGGCCTCTGGAGCGGCTATCCCGATCCCCGGTACTGGTATGGCCCGCCTGGGCGCAACGGCCCAGAGGGCTGCTATGGGCGCTGTGGGCGGCATTGCTTCTGAAGCGGCTGGTCAGGCGACCCAAGGTACTGGTCTGGAGCCCGCAGCCCGTGTAGGCGCCGCGGTCCTGGCCCCGATGGGTGCCGGCCGGATCGCCAACACCGCGGTCAACGCTGTGGACCGGGCCGCTGCTGTTCGAGCCGGCCAGCGTGTGACGCTTCCGAACATCGCAGAGCTAAAGCAGTCAGGCTCCGCGGGTAATGATGCGTTCCGCCAGAGCGGTGCCTTCGTGGACCCGGCCGCGATGCAGCAGTTCGTGGACCACCAGCGTGTCCAGCTAAACAATGCTGGGCAGTGGGCATGGGCCACCCCCGGACCCCACCACATGCTGGACCAGATGGCAAGTGACGCGGGTCGCGGGGCCAGCGAGGCCGCGGAGATTTCCGCCTATCGCCAGCGGCTGCGAGAGATGTCAGGCCAACTCGGACCGGATTACGCGAAGACCCCAGAGGCCGCCGCGGCCACGGGCGTCCGCAAGAACTTCGATACGTTCCTTAACCAGCAGGCGGTCAACAACCCCAGGCTCCGCACGGCCCTCGACAACCTTGCGGACAGCAATGCTGACTGGGGCGCCTACAAGCGCATGGAGCGCTTGGGTCTTGCCGAGCGGACAGCCGACCTACGGGCCGAGGGTGAGAACTCCGGTCTCGGGTTCGGCAATAAGATGCGGCAGGAGCTTAAGAAGCTCTACAATCTTCCGGGCTGGTCCTCTGCCGAAGCAGAAGGCATCCGCACGGGCATCAAGGGCACCCCACCCCAGAATGCAGTCCGCATGGCGTCCAACGTTATGGGTGGTGGTGGGGGCATCGGCACGCACTTTGGTGCAACGGCGTTGGGGGCGCTCGGCATGGCCACGATGGGGCCTGCCGGAGCGGCTCTGGCACCTCTAGGCTACGTTATTGGCCCCAGTCTCCGTATGCTTTCTAACCGGCTTACCCGGAACCAAGTCCATTCTGTGATGGACACGGTAGCCCGCCGATCGGCTCTGGGCCGCAACGTCTGGCAGCCTCGATCCTACCAAGGCGAGAGCTACGCAGGCCCAGCGATGCGCACACTGCTCGCAATGAGCCAGGGTAATGGCGGCTAAGAAGATACGCAAGGGCCGCGCGAACTGGCGCTTCTGGCCCTCGGGTCCGAAGAGGAGACGCGCGGCTCAAAAGGCGGAAGAGATGCGTCAGGGCGCCAAGAAGGCTTGGGCCATGGGCGCCTACGCAAACCGCCGCCGCAAGTCCCCCCGTCACGGCATGTCCTGGGCCGAATACTACGCCCTCATGGGTGTGGCCCGAGTGCGGGCGGAAGAACTCGTAGACAAACTGTTGGAGAATGAATGATGGATGATGATCTCGACAGGTCCATCGTTCCTGAGAAGGACGAGGACCTTGCCCGCAAGGCCCTGATTGAGGTCGCTGCTATCGCCCTTGGACCTACGAGCTTCAAGAACAAGTTGGCGGCTGCGAAGATCGTGCTGGACTTCACGAAACAGAAGCCCGCCACCAAGGTTGACGCCAAAGTCGGCTCCCTTGAGGCGTGGCTCGCTGACGTGAATGGAGCAGAATGAACTGGAGGAGGCGCTCAACAAAGCACGCGAGCGCCTCCGATCTGATTTCGAGTTATGGGCGGCCAAGTCCGTCAAGATCAGGACGAAGCTGGGCGAGATTAAGCCCCTAATCCTGAATAGGCCACAGCGGCGGTTCGTCGATCGGCTGAACAAGCAGTGGCTAAAGACCGGCATGGTCCGGTTTGTGGTGCTCAAGGCACGTCAGATGGGCTTCAGCACTGTCATCATGGCATGGCAGATGTGGCGGCTGACGCTCAACAAGGCCCAGAAGGGCCTAGTTATGGCCCACGTGGCTGATAGCACCGCGGCCCTCTTCGATCAGTATAAGCGCTGTTACGAAAACCTCCCCGAGCCGGTAAAGCCCACCGTCGAACACTCCAACCGGAAGGAATTTCGGTTCGGGGAACTAGACAGCGCAATCAACATCGCGACCGCAGGCGGCAAGGGCGTGAAGCGTGGTGACACGCTGACGGTCCTTCACCTCTCTGAAGTGGGGTTCTGGCCCCCCACCTTCGCGAAGGACAACTTTGCGGGGCTGATCAAGTGTGTCCCACAAATGCCCGGTACAGCGGTCTTCATCGAGAGCACCGCCAACGGCATGACAGGCGAGTATCGTGAGAAGTGGGTAGGGGCTGTTGAGGGCCATAACGAGTTCGAGCCCTTCTTCGCTCCTTGGATCGAACTGGACGAATACCGCGCGGAGCCCAAACCCGGCTTCATGCGGACCCCTGAGGAGGACGAACTCGCTGAGGTGGCCCTCAAGCTCTACGGAATTGTCGTGGACGATTGGCAGCTTCAATGGCGCCGTACAGAAATTGGCCGCGACGGCATCGACAAATTTCATCAGGAATGTCCGCTCACACCGGACGAGGCGTTCCTCAACACGGGGTCCCCGGTCTTTGAACCAAAGCTGCTTCACCCCCTTATCACTCCCCCGCGTGAGCCACTATCTCGCTGGTTTGTCGGAGACGGCACCATTGAGCGTAATTCGGCCGGCGAACTTCTCGTCTACCACGACTATCCAGAGACGGCCCTTGGCGGCCGAGCCTCTGGTCTCCGAACGCTTGTCAGCCCGGCTGAGGTCTACGTTATCGGCGTTGACGTTGGGATGGGCATCCGAGGCAAGGACTACTCTGTCGCCCAGGTCCTAGATAGCCAAGGCCGTCAGGTTGCCGTGTGGCGTGGGATCATACACCCCGATTACTTCGCGAAAATATTAAACACGCTGGGCCTCTACTACAACAGCGCAATGCTGAATGTGGAGCGAAATAATCACGGATTACTGACTTGCGTGAAGCTCCGCGACCTGGGCTACCCGAACCTCTACACGGAGGTGACTGAGGGGGCGCTCGATGATCGCGATAGCATCAACATCGGTACATACGTGACCGAGCGCAACAAGCCGCTGATCATCGACGAACTGCGGGCGGCCCTTCGCGATAGCACCATCCACATTACCGACCCCACCACTGTTCGGGAGATGCTGACCTACGTGGTCAATGAGACCGGGCGCATGGGGGGAGACGGCGACAGCTTTGACGATACCGTAATGGCCCTTGCCCACGCATGGCATATTTGTGAGCGGACGTACGAAATATCTCAAACCCCAGAAGAACTGTACGTCGAAGGCATATGATAAGAAATCGGCTAACCGTGCGTATTATGCCGCAAACAGGCAGCGTATATCCGCTAACGCCCGAAATAATCATTTGAGGCGTAAATACGGAATTACTTCCGAAGCCTTCGATACCCTACTAGAAAGCCAGAACTTCAGGTGTGGCTGCTGCGGATGTGATGAGCCTGAAGGTAAGGGCTGGTGCGTAGATCACGATCACACCACCGGCCGCGTCAGAAACATCCTCTGCAATCCCTGCAATCTCATGCTTGGCCACGCCAAGGACAGCCCTGCCCGTCTGGAGGCGGGTAAGGAATATTTGCGTCGTCATGGCAAGCACTGACGTGACTGCCCCCTCCCAAAAGAAACGGAAGGGGCAACTCCTATCAGATGAAGACATCGTAGTCCGCGTCAACCAGAAGTCCCGCGAAGCTGTTGGTTGGTACGACAGCAAAATCTCCAAAGAGCGCGAACGCGCCCTCCAGTATTACAACGGCGAACTCCCCAAGCGCCAAGACGTTGGAAGCTCCTCGTTCGTCTCCACCGACGTTTACGACGGTGTAGAGACCGCCAAGTCCCAACTCCTGGAGACCTTCGCAGCCGGTGACGAGATTGTCCGCGTCGATCCCCACCAGGACATGTCCGTGGCCGATTGCGAAGCAGCCACCGCCTGGGCTCGTCACGTTCTCTTCCAGCAGAACGACGGCTTCAATCTTTTCCAGTCGGTGATCCACGACGCCCTTATGGCCCGTATCGGTCCCGTGAAGGTGTGGTGGGATGAAAGCTACGAAACCAACGAAGAGAGCTTTGACGGCCTGGGACTGGATCAGGTTCAGGCGCTGGCAGTGCAGGATGACGTGGATGATCTGGAGGCTGAACTTGACCCCCAGACTGGCGCGTTCTCTGGCACCCTTATCAGGAGGAAGGACTGCAGCCAAATCCGCATCCTTGCTATCCCTCCTGAAGAGTTTCTGGTCGCGCCTCGTGCGGTCACTCTGAAGCGAGCGGACTATCTCGGCCACCGGACGCTGAAGACCAAGGCCGAACTGAAGGACATGGGCCTCGATCCCAAGAAGGTCGATGAGGTCCATTACGATGATTATAGAGGGCTCGATCTGAGCCCCGAAGTTCTCGCCCGTAACCACCCGGTCGAGACCTATATGGCCCTCAACAACCCCATCCAGCCGGAACTAGAGCAAGTGATGCTCTATGAAAGCTACGTGAAGATGGTGGTTGATAAGAAGAAGGGCGCACGGCTCTACAAGGTACTACACGCCTCCGACATCCTCTTCGAGTATGAAGAGGTGGCTGAACATCCCTTCGAGTGCTACGTCCCGCTCCCGACCCCGCACATCGTCTTCGGCAACAACTTCGCAATGAAGTTGGTTCCTACTCAGAACGCCCGCACGGTGTTGATCCGCTCGATCCTGGATCACACGGTCATGACCACCAACCCGCGCTGGCAGGTGGTCCAGGGTGGTCTGTTGAACCCGCGCGAGATGGCGGACAACCGCAAAGGCGGTCTGGTCAACGTACGGCGCGAAGGCGCTGTCAGTGCGCTGGAAGTCCCGAACATGAACCCGTTCGTCTTCCAGGTGCTGCAGCAGCTTGAGCAGTCCGCGGAGAAGACTACTGGCATCAGTAGTCTCTCGCAGGGGCTCGATAAGAACGCGATCTCCACGCAGAACTCGCGTGGGATGGTGCAGGACCTCGTGTCCCTCAGCACCCAGCGCCAGAAGATTGCTGCCCGCAACTTCGCCTACGGCTTCCTGCTCCCGCTCATCATGCGGATCATCAAGCTCACGATCCTGCATCAGACGAAGACACAGATCATTGAGGTCGCCGGGCAGCCCATCAAGATCGACGCCAGCAAGTGGTCCCAGGGGATCACGGCTACCGTGTCGTTCCACCTTGGCTACGGGGAGAGGGACGATCAGGCGAATGCCCGGCTCGAACTCTACAAGGGCCTCGCAAGCGACCCGGCCCTGCAGACGATGTTCACCCCCGTGAACCGCTACAACCTCATCGTCGATACAGCCAAGCTGAAGGGCGTTTACTCGATCAGCCGCTACATCACCCCGCCCGGCCAAGTACAGCCTCCGCAGCCCGATCCGATCAAGCAGCAGGAGATTGCGATCAAGAAGCAGCAGGCCGACGCGGCGATGATCACCGCTCAAGCCAACGCGACGAAGAACGAACGCCTAGCGGCATTCGAGGTCCAGAAGCTCACCAATGAGAACGCCAAGATGCACATGGAAGCGATGGCCAAGGATCGTGAGAACGACCGCCTCGACATCGAGACCGTGTCTCGCGTGAATATAGCAGAACGCGAAATGGTCCTCGCAGAAAGCACCCCTGTCTCCAAGGAGCAGGTAAACATCTCTCCAAGGATTTAGGATGTCCATTCTCGATAGCATCATGTCCAGGCTCGGGAGCAATCCCGAGTTCCTGGCGTGGCTCCGAGGCGCCAACTCGGGCCGCGGGGTTCCGACCTGGACCGGCGCCAATAACACCGGCAAGCTGGGCGGATACCCCGGCTGGGAGCCAGGGATGCCACGAGCCCCCGGCAATAGTCCGATGCCAAACAGGCCTGGCGGCCTGGGGGGCACCTACACCCCCAGCGGGGGCCAGATGGTCCCCACCGGGACGCCGACGCCTCTGGATGCCGCTCGGGCTCAGGGCGTAGGCAGCCTTGCCCCAGCACGGCCTTCCTTCATGGGCAGCATGGGTCCCGGCGGCGGTGGGGCGCCCCCAAGTGGTGGCGGTCTCCCATCAGCCCCCGGCACCCCCGGCACCCCAGTGCCCTATCGACCTCCGGGGCTGCCGACGAGCCCCGCAGGCCCCATCCCAGGAAACGGCCCCATCAACGGCCAGTTCTCGCCGGCCCCAGGACCACTACCCCCCTCTACCACCCCAAGGCTGCCGCCTCCCTCAGCACCCTCCGCGGGGCTCGGGTGGGGGGGTCCTGCCGCAGCCGCTGGTCTGGCGGGCATGGTTGGTGGGTCTGGTGGTCCTGCTCCACCAAACGGTCCCAACCCCAGTCCGTTCTTTCCCCAGGGGGACCTGGGGCCGAGCGCGGGCGGCTACGGGGCGGTCCCCTTCGTCCAGGGCAACTCCAAGCCGTTCGACCTTCCGTCTCCAGTCGGGGACCGTGGAGGCCAGACCCGATGGTTCAGCACCGAATATCCGGTGGCGGGTCGGAGAGGTCCCTCAGTACCGATGCCACGCCCGCGACCAAAAACACCCCCAACCACCCAATCAGCCCCGGCACCCCAAGCAGCCCCACAAGGCTATATCGACCCCGGCTCCTTCAACGGGCTCGGGATCAACCGTAACGGCTCCGGCAGCGCCCAACCGTCCCTCCAGGAACTCCTGGCACGTCTGAGGAGCCAAGGAGGATTGCAGTTTGGCCAGTGATTACTGGGGCTGGGTCAATAGCCCGCTAATGCAGAACTCGGGGCAGCAGCCACAGTGGCCCACCGGTGGTAGCGACAGTCCCTTCTGGGACCCGAGCTACAGCTACAACAGCCCCCAGGCGGCTGCCGACGCCGCCGCGGCCCGTATGCGGCGCCAGGGCGGTTACCGCGTCAATCAGTGGACGCCCCAGCAGCAGGACGAGTACCAGCAGAACGTCCAGAACGCTGGTCGGATGGCGGGCGCCACAGCGGCCCCCTACGCCACGGCGGGTCTCGATCTGGCCCAGGGCAACTACGGCGATGCGGCCTTCGACATGCTCGGCCCCCTGGCTGGTGTTATTCGTCCCTTCGCCAAGCCCATCGCTGCTGCTGGCGTCGGAGGTGCTGGCCTGTTTATGGGCGGCCAGACCGCCGCGGACGCGTCCCCCAAAAAAGTTCTGGCAGCGGCCCAAGCTGCTCCTGTCTACGATAGCGATCCTGATATCGCCTCGCTCCAAAGAGAGATGGACAGGGCCGTAGAGGCCGGCAAGCACTCCACCGAGCCCGGCGCCATCAAGGCGGCCCAGGCACAGTATGGTCAGCGTATTGATGCCCTCCGCAACAAGAAGCGCGGGGAGCGTGAGCTTGCTGACTACCGCAGGGGCATGGAGGCGGACCCGGCCTTCCAGAAGCTCATGCCGGAAGATCAGCGGGCGGTGCTTGCGGCCCCCGACATGGACGCGGGCAACAGGGCGTTCAAGTCCGGTTCTGACAAGATCACGCCTTACGCGGTAAGGAACCACGACCAAATCCAGAACCTCGAACTTGGGGGCATGGCTGCGGGCGCCCTCCTGCCGTTCGGTCACGCTATTTACGACAGGGTAGTTCTGGGGTCTGCTGCCCGCGGCGCCGAACGGGCGCTGGGTAAGGCAGCAGCCACAGGAGGGACAGATGCCGCAGCAGAAACGATGCTCAACTCCAAAGCAGAGCAACTTCGGGGACTCACGGGACACAACTACAGCCCCTTTGCTCCCGGACACCTCGCCCTCCACGGAGCAATTGGCACCACTTTGCCTTTCGCCGCCGGCAGCATCTACCCCAACTTCATGGACGCTGTCACGCTTCCAGAGGGCACTGAGGGCCAGCGCAGCGGAAAGGCGTTCTTCAACCCCCTCAACCCTGAGATATGGCAGTCCCTCGGACGGGCTGCTGTTGAAGGTGGTACTCTTGCCCTTGGTGCTGGTGGTGTTGGTCATGTGGTTGCTCGCCCTGATGTGGCGGCCACACGGGGGCGTGGTATTTTGAGCGCCATTGACAAGAGGGCTGCCGGCTTCGATGCCCCGGTCGGGATGCGCCCTAGATCAGAACCAAGTGCCGCGCCACAGGAGGGCGCCCTGTCAGAACCCACGAGGACAGTAGGGACCGGAGACCTGTTGAGGACATCCACCCCCGAGGAAGACCAATTCGGTGTCGCCGGCCGTGTGACCGGAGATGCCAAGCTGAGGCTGCCCAGGCAGCTAACCAATCCGCGACAAGGCAGTCAGTTCAAGAAGACCATCCGCCTTGATAGATGACGACACGAGGGTGGAGCTTGGGCTTTTTGCACAAGAGGTCCTGCTCCATCCCCTATTCAGCATCATCACCTCTCATTTCGAGATGGCGATGTGCCAACAGATTTTGAGTACCAAGCCACAAGAAACGAAGACCCGAGAAAGCATCTATCAGACCTTTCAGGGCTCGATCGAGTTTGTGGAATTCATGAAGTCGCTGGTCGCTGAGGCCGGCAAAATTCAATCGTCTAGGGCCATCCAGGATATGGACGCCCAGCAAGAAGAAGAGTGATTGCTACTAATGCCCACCGAAGTTATCGACGGCATTTCTTACGATTTTGACGATGATGTAGATATGGAGGGCGTGGACGCCTTCACCAAGCGTTTCCTTGATAGGAAGGACGCCGAAAAGACGGCTATCCGAAAAGACGCTTCGGTTGAAGACCACGCCGACGACGGCAAAGACTGGGAACGGAGAGAAGACCGTTCGACCGAGCACGAGGCCGAAGAGGACCACGAAAGTGCATCCGATGAGGACGACAGCGAGGACCAGGAAGAGCGCCACTATGCCGATGGCGACAATCTCTTTGTTCGCGTCAAGGTCGGTGATGAGACGCACGAGGTCAGCGTTAAGGACCTACAGCGGCTCTACGGCCAAGAGGCATCCCTTACCCAAAAGTCCCAGCAACTAGCCGAGCACAGAAAGCAGCAGGAGCAGGAGCAGGCCCACCATCTGGCGGCCTCCAACGCCCTTCTGCAGTATGCCCGGCAGCGCTGGCAGCCCTACGAACAGATCGACTTCCTTGCGCTGTCAAGGGACCAACGCATCTCGGAAGACCAGTTCCAGGCATTGAGAGCCGAAGCCGCGGACAGGTGGAACGAACTGCAGTTCCTTGAGCAGCAGACCGGCCAATACGTCCAGCAGCTTCAGGGTCGCCAAGCGGAGACCATGAAGGCTGCGGCTGTTGAGGCCGTCAAACAGATCAACGACCAGAGCAGCCCCTACCACATCCCGGACTGGTCGGATGCCACCTACGACAGCATCCGAAACTACGCGGTGAAGGGTGGCCTCTCGAAGGACATCGTCAACAGCATCGTCGATCCTGCCGCGATCAAGATGCTGCACAAGGCCATGCTCTATGATCAGGGCCTCGCGAAAGTCCAGACCACTAAGGTCGGCAATAAGGTGACGAAGGTCGTTAAGACCTCAACCCGCATGTCGTCCGACCAGAGAAGCGGCAAGCCCAACAAGGCTGCCGAGGCCCGCCTCCGCGAGACGGGTTCTGTTGAAGATGCCACGGCCGCATTTCTGGGCCGCTTCGCTGCCATGGGCGGCGTGAACGACTGATCCAAAACAGCCCCTAACATTCTTTAGGGGCCTATTACCAACAAGAGAATATGCCCGCAGGTTTTAGCTCCTACGATGCCGTTGGTGTCAAAGAAGACATCTCCGACATCATCACGAATATCTCCCCCACCAAGACGCCGTTCCAGACCGCGATCGGCAACGAGAAGTCCACACAGAAGTTCTTCCAGTGGCAAGAAGATAGTCTTCGTGCCGCCGCTGCGAACCAGCAGGTCGAAGGCTTCCAGGTCACTTCGGACCTGAGCACTGCCACGATGGTGCCGACCGTCATGCGGTCGAACAACACCCAAATCCTGGCTGAAGTGCCCGAGACCACCGGCACCATGGACGTTACTTCGACCTATGGCCGTGCACGTGAAAGCGCGTACCAAATGGCGAAGTCCGCTGCTCAGGTGAAGCGCGATCTGGAGGTGGCGTTCGTCGGCATGGGCTACAACGCCCCCGTCAACACGAACAAGACCACAGCCCGCGTGATGGGCTCGTTCGAGTATCAGGTTGGTCAGCCGGCCTCCAACAACCTCTATGTGACGACGCAGGGCGTAGGCAGCAATGCCGACTACACGAACCTGATCTTCACAGGGACGGCGAACGGCGGCTTCACCGAAACCAACATGCTGCTCGCCCTCCAGAACAGCTACAACCAAGGCGCCGAGCCCAACACAGTCTCTATCATCCCCGGCCGCGCTATCCAGGTAGCGGGCTTTGCGATGGCTCAGACTGCTTACGCTGGTGGCGGCTCCCCGACCGCAGCGGCCTCTTACCGTCAGAAGTTCAATGACAGCACCACTGTCGTGAACGCCGTGACGATGTACAAGAGCCCGTTCGGTGATGTGAAGATCGTGCTCAACCGCTTCCAGTGCGGCTCGCCCCTCGCCCCCTCGACCCAGCACGTCCATACGCTCATCTACGATCCGTCGCAGTGGGTGAAGGTCACGCTGCGGCCGTGGTTCCGTGAAGTGCTGGCGAAGAACGGTGACTCTCTGCGTCAGATGATCGTCGGTGAGTTCTCCCTGAAGCACAAGAACTGGCGTGCTTCGAGCGTCATCGTGGAGAATACTGTCCCCACGGCTGGCACCACGAACATGACCACCGCGGCCACTTGGTAAACACCCCCTCGGGCCTATAAGGTCCGAGACAGGCCCCCAGCACCGGACTGTTAAACCGGCCCGCTGGGGGCTTTCCTAACAAGAGCGATTGCTGCATGAAATTCTATGACACGATGGTGACCTTCGATGAGGATCACCACAACGGCAAGTACGATACCCTCATCATCGGCCGGCATCAGGTGTTCCCTGATGAGTGGATGGACAGACTCGCTGAGAAGCGCAAGGCAACCACCGAGGCGGGCTACAAGGCCGGGGAGTTCGAGGAGTTTGCCCAAATCCCGATGATCTTCATCGAGAAGTGGCGCAAGGAGGGCTTCGATGTCCTCTCCCACAACTACAAGGCCGAAGAGATTGAGAAGCGCCTTCGGGCTGAGAACCTAGAAGCGTTCATCACCACAGGCCGGAGCATCTAAAGGTGCTCATACAGCAGCCGATCCCAACAGGGGTCACGCAGGCCACCGGCACCGGAACGGTCATTGCGGCCCCACAGTCCTCACCATCCGATACCACCCCCAAGCGCATCCGGGTGATCTCGGCCGCCCTCACCGCAGCGGTGGCCGGCACCGTCACCTTCCAATCGCATCTTACCACCGCCAATAAGAGCGGCGCTTTCACCCTCGCGGTCGGCACGCCCCTTGTGCTGCCCTACAACGAGGGCGGTTGGTTCTGGTGTACGCTTGGTGAGGCCCTGGACCTTGTCGTCACCGGGACCAGCAACACGGTCTCCGGGACCATTACGTACGTTACGGAATAACATTGCCAAATTACAGCGCTCTGCAGTCCCAAGTCCAGGGGCTGCTGAACCGACGTGACGCCACGACCACGCAGGTTCAGGGCTGGATACAACTCGCCCTGCAGCACATCCAGCGAGAGCTTCGTGTTCCCGCTATGGAAAAGATCGTTCTGGTCACCATCAACTCCACCCCCAACGATTTCGTCCCCGGCACCCCAGCACTCCCCAGCGGGATCACCATCCCCTCTGACCTGCTTGAACTGATCGACATCCTCAACCCCTTCGGGGACCGCTTGAAGAAGGAGGATGTAACGACAGTTATGCAGGCCGCACGCACGTTCGGCATCGGCCGTATCTATTACCGCCTAGGGGGTACCTGGATCATCGGCGAAGCTCCTAATGCCGGTGACATCTACACGGTGGTCTACTACGCGGAGATTGGCCCGCTCGTAAATGGTACGGACGAGAATATCATCACCGATATCGCCCCGGACCTGATCATCTACAAAGCCCTCACCTTCGCTGGGGACTTCTTCGTAGATAAGCGGACCCCGACCTGGGAGCAGAGATACCAGTCCATCGCCCAGACCCTCCAGGGGATGGCTGACGCTGATGAACTCTCCGGCGATGCCTGCGTGGGGATGCCGATCTACTGGCCGGATGATGGCGTAGCCTACGGATACCCCTAATGACCGGCTCCTTCTTCGGCACCAACAATCCGACCTACACGGTAGTCGATCAGCCCCCAAGCACCCCCACCGGATACTCGGCCCCCACCACTCCCGCCCCAAGCTCGTTCTTTCAAGATAGCGGGCCCACCCTCCAGGGGTACACGCCCATGCTCGGGCCTCAAGGGGCCACGGGCGCTACGGGACCGATAGGGCCTGCCGGCCCCACGGGACCCCAGGGACCCACAGGAGCTACGGGGTCCGTTGGAGCTACGGGCTCGCAGGGCCCCCAAGGGCCTACAGGAGCTACGGGCTCGCAAGGTCCCCAAGGACCTACGGGCTCCACAGGCGCGACCGGGGCCACAGGGGCGACAGGCGCGACCGGGGCCACTGGTGCTGCCGGTTCCGCGGCAACCGTCTCTGTGGGCACCACAACGACCCTGGCGGCCGGCTCCAGCGCGACCGTGACCAACAGCGGGACCGGCGCAGCGGCCGTGCTCAACTTCGGCATCCCCCAGGGGGCCGCGGGCACGGGCACAGTAACCAGCGTGGCCATGACCGTCCCCACGGGCCTCACGGTTGCGGGCAGCCCCATCACCGCCAACGGCACTCTGGCCCTCTCGTGGTCCGGAACCGTCCCGGCTGCTCAACTCCCCAATCCAACCACATCGGCGCTAGGGGGTGTTCAGGCGGTTACGGCTGTCTCGCATAAGTGGCTGTCCTCGATCAGCACCGGCGGCGTTCCGGCCCTGACCCAGCCTGCCTTCTCGGACATCAGCGGCAACATCGCCACGTCCCAGATGAACAGCGGGACCAGCGCGAGTAGCTCGACCTTCTGGCGGGGCGATGGGACGTGGGCGGCTGCCAGCAGCGGCGCAATGACCCTGCTGTCTACCACAACGATCTCTACGGCCCAGGCGAGCGCGGCGCTGTCCCTGTCTGGGTTCACGCGCTACGAGATTGAGCTTTACAACGTTGTTCCGGCGACGGCCAGTACCATCCTGGAATTGACGCTGACGAACGCTACCGTCAGCCCGACCAACTACACAGGGACCGGCTGGGCCAATACCGGAAGCTCCCTGGCCGCTGACAACTTTACCGCCACCGCATATATCCCGGTCACCCGTAACACCGGAGATACCACCACATCTACCGCGGGTGTGTCGGGTAAGATCAAGATATTCGCCAATACGCCGGGTGAGATGGTCGTGATGACCGAGGCCACCTATAACGCCACGGGACAAACAGCCAACCATGGTGGGATTGGTGTGGGCTCCGGCGCCCTCACCACCGCGACACTTGCTTTCTCCAGCGGCAACATCTCCAGCGGAATGATCAAGGTCTACGGTATCCCATGATCACCCCCCAATCAGTCTCTCCACGCCAAGCCCGTCTGGCCCTCCTAAAGATCGGGCTCCTCCAGAAGGCCCAGGCTCTCGTCAATGCGGACCCCACCGGGGAGACAGGCATCTGGTGGGAATATGCCTCCTCTATCGACCGGGACGATCCCCGCATCTTGGAGATAGGCACCGTCCTGGGTCTCAACTCCGCTCAGATCGACAACCTCTTTCAATTCGCGAGCCAACTGTAAATGTTCTCACAAGCTGATGCTGCCGCCATCGAGAGCGCGGCACTCATGCTGCTGGTGCTTATATTCGGCCTCGGGGCCGCCATTGGCCACTGGCTGCTTTGAGCGCACCAGACTTCGACACCGCCGCCGCCGACTATCGGAAGCGATGGAACGCTATGTCGGTCAGCCCAGCCACACAGCACAAGGCCGAGATTATCGCCCGCCTGATCCTTCACGATAAGGCGGAATACGACAAGGTAGAGGCCCAGACAGGTGCCCCGTGGCACTGGGTGGGCATCATCCACTACCGAGAGGCGGACCTCAACTTCAAGACCCACCTCGCGAACGGGGACCCTCTCGGGAAGCCGACCATCCATACCCCCAAAGGGCTCCTGGCCCGCACGTGGGATGAGGGGGCTGTCCAGGCCCTCAAGAAGGACGGGGACCTCAACCGGCACGACTGGGGCTCTTTCGCCCGATACGCCTACCAGATGGAAGCGTACAACGGCTGGGGCTACCGCGGTCGTATCCCGAGCCCGTACCTGTGGGCCGGGGCCGCAGATCAGCCGAAAGGGAAGTTCGTCTCGGACGGGCACTTCAACCCCTCAAAGGCTGATGACCAGCTTGGGGGCCTTGTGGTCCTGCGGTCCCTGATGGCCCTCACCCCCATCACGTTCACCGACATGATACCCATCAAATCGCCGGATGGGGTTATCAAAACGGCGGTCAATATTCTCGCATCCGTTTTCTCCAAAGGCTCCGACTAATATGGCTTTCAATTTCCTCTCCTGGTTCCCGTCGTTCGTCTCCACCGTTGAGGCGGATGTCGTCAAGATCGTAACGGCCGTTAAGGCTGATATCGCGGTCGCTGAGGCCGATGTCATCAAGGCCCTCAACTGGCTGGCCGCCAACACCCCGGCCATCGTCAACGACCTTCAGCTTGCTGCGTCCCTGGCAGCCGCTGTGGGCGGAGTGCCGGCTCCGGTCCTGGCAGCGGCCAATGCGTCCGTTGCGGCCCTGAATGCGTTCGCTGCGGCCCAGGCACAGGCACAGTCTCAGACCGGCACGGCTGCTGTCCTCACCTCCGCACAGGCGGTGGTCAGCGGCTACAAGGCGTACACGAGCGCTCAGGCGGCCGTTGCGGGTGCCAAGGCCGCTGCAGCCGCGGGGGCCTGATGGCCCGTATCAAGAAGTTCATCAGCGACTGCCTGTATATCTGGCGCTGGCTGAAACACCCCACCACCACCTAAGGAAACCAACATGAACGTTTTCACCCTGATCCCCGTCCTCATGAACCTCCTCAACCTGTTCGTCCAGTACGAGCCGGCCCTGGAGAAGGATGTGAAGGACATCCTCGCCATTGTCGCCAAGATGCGCAACAGCGTCGCGGCCAGCGAGGCGAAGTAGCCCCCGTGCACGAGGAAGAGAGCCTGATCCGGCTCGGGCGTATCGAGGGCAAGCTGGACGACCTCGTAGAGAGGGTGGACGGCAAGCTCAAAGATCACGAGGCCCGGATCAGGCGGCACGAATATACGATGTGGTCGGTCAGCGGGGCCTTGGCTGTTATAGGCGCCAAGGTGGGCTGGCCCCACATCCTGTCAATGTTCCCTCATTAGCAGCTAGGACCCCATGTTCCCCGCAACGATCCACGCCGCTGGCGTCCCCGGCGGCACCCTGTTCCTCGTCAGCGTGGTCAGCGGCGTGGCGACTTACGCCACCGCCCCGGCGCCCACACCGCCTCCCCAGCTTCCCCACCCATAAGACAAAAACCCCCCTGTACGGCCCTAAAGGCTATACAGGGGGGTTTATTTTTTTGGTGAATGCTTGCCGCCGGGCTTCTCTCTCGGCCATGTAGGAGGCCAGGATGGTCTCCTTGATGGCGGCCATCACATCTCGGCCGGTGCCATCCTCAATGGCCTGTATCAGCACGGCAGCAGCCATGCGTCGGTTAAGCTCCTCGACCTCCGCGGGGGTCAGGCCCTGGACTGTCTTGAACCACATGGGGCCATAACGCCGCAGGGTCGGTTAGGTTCACCTATCTCGCCTCCACACGATGAGAGCCCCCAGGCACCACGCGGCCCCCAGGATGGTCAGGGCTGTTAGGGCTGTTAGGGGGATCATCAGGGACCACCAGAGGGCGCTGATTACGATCCCGAGGAAGCTAAACATCAGACACGCGGCACCTTCGTCCGCACAGGCCGCTTCGCCCGAGCCTCGACCCGGTCAGCGCTGATTGCGGTTGTTGCTGGCCGGCTGGCTCTTACGGCGCTGGGGGCCTTCGCTGGGGCTGCTAACCCGCTCAGGGACCCCGGCGACCCCGGACCCAGTGGGGGAGCATTCCCGGCCAGTAGGGGCCTCTTGTTGAAGTTGGGTGGTTTGGGTTTGGCTGGCATGGAGGAGTTCCCTTATGTCTTTGAGCACGAGAAGGATTAGGTCCAGGGTCGCCTGCTGGCGGACCTGGGGTGTCATCGTGAACTTCTCAAAGTCTTCGGCTGAGTAGCCGGCGCCAAACAGGCTCATTTGATCCTCACAGCCACAGGAGCCACACAGTCTCCAGGGCCGCACGCGCCTTCAGCGTCACTCCGGCGGGTAAAGATGCGGGCGTACTTGAAGTCCGTGTCCCTGGCTCTGGTGGTGCCCTCTTTGTAGCTGTAGCGTCTCTGGCCGAGATAGCCGTCAGATGTGGCTACGACGTATGCCTCTCGTTCTTCACTTGGCATCTTTGAACCGCACCTTCTTGATCTTGCCCCCACTACTGGTATCTCTTTTGGAGCCAATGGTGGCCGCGGACACAGCATCCGCTCCTGCATCCATCGCGCCGATCGCATATGGGGCACCCGAACCAATCGCGTGGTAGGGGTCGGTCTGCTTGATCCATATGTTGCCCTCGAAGCACGACACAGAGCCGTCTGGGTGTGCCCGGAGTGCAATCACGTCCAGGTTCGGGGGAGCATCCTGCCCCTTGACCAGGGCACGCTTGAGCCGCTCGGCATCCTCGACACCCCCAGCCCACCCAAACAGCGAGCCGTCGCGTAATCGGTGCACCTTGGTGGCCTTGTCGGTGACGACCATGCCCCCGACGGTGACCCGGCTGTCAGCAGCTAGGACACCGTCTCGGTAGGCTACGGTGGTCATGACGAAAACACAGCCATCTCCGCGGGCATCCCGTAGTGCTTCTTACCGAAATCCATCTCGATCTGCTCGGGACTGTTGGAGTGGTCATAGAAGGCATTCACCTTCGTCTCGACCTGCTCAATCGCCCTCAGGTAGTTGTCGCGGACTTGGTTGAAGAGGTCCTCAGCATACTCTGTGGTCATCTGGCCGCGGTTGGCCTCGGCCTCCAGCACCCCCTGCAGCGCCCCGGCGAAGATACCGGATAGGGCGCCGATCAGTTCTGCTAACTGAACGGCGAGGTCGTTCTCATTCATTCGGCCCACCAATCGCTCACATCATCAATATCGGTGTCCCAGTTGCGCAGATCGCAGGCTATATCGTATGCCTCGCAGACATCAGCATCGACCGGGATTGTTACGGTTTGGCGTTGAGAACCAATCACCGCGCGGACGATCGTAACCTCGCGGGTTTTGTCTGGGTCATTCATCTCCAAACACCTCCTTGGGTGTCAGAACTTCGTATAGAGACCTCCCCGGCTGGGGCGCCCCATCACGATAACGGAGCACGCGCAACCGCTTGCCCGCGTTCGTCAGGTCTCGACGGTTCCGCGTGGCCCAGGTCCGCATCTCGTGCTTTACGGTGAAGGCTGCCAGGACATGATCGTACTCGTCCTGGCAGACGTAGATCGCGTGGCTACGGGCCATCGGCTTCTTCGATCACGCTATCGCCTGTTAGGTCTACGTCCAGGCAGGTACAGTAGTCAGCCCACTCGCAGTCCCGGCAGCAGTCGTCGCCGTCTTCTGGTTCCCACCATTGGGGGTCTCTGGGGAGTTTAGGCATCCGGTATATTCCATCCAGCAGCCTCAAGCTCTGTTTCAAGGAGAGCAAGCCCCCTCCAGGCGACCTTGCCCGTGTGCCTCACCTCCCCATCCATCTGGCCCCTCTGGCTCAGATGGCGGATGATGCAGTCCGCGTGGTCGGTGGACTTCTCCTTGGCCCAGTGAAGCGCTTCGCCGGGGTTGTGCTGGTCGTTCCCGATCTTGGAGACCCAGGCGATGTAGGCCAGGGCTCGGGGGAAGTAGTCCAGCAGGCCGCGGGCCATGGGGTAGTCTTTACGGCTCATCTGGGGGCAGCAGCCGTCGCTGGGGGTGGGGTGTTGGGTGTTACCAGTACCGGGCTTCATTGACCCCGCTCTGGCCGCTTCGCAGTAATAGCACCCACAGTCCTCGGGGTAGTTCTTCATCGCTTCGCGGTGCCCGATGAGATAAATGCACTTCGCCCTATCAGCGTCGTCGGGACAAATGCTGCGGATAGGAAGCCGCTGTCCGCAGTAGCGGCAGGTGTCCATGTTGTTGACTGTATTAGCCCCCGCCTCGTAACGGGCCTTCACCCGCTCCGCTTGGCAGTCAAAGCACCCACAGACCCCGGGGTACTGCTTCATGTCTTCGAGGTGTTTGAGCCTCTGGTTCGTCACGCAGGTTGGTTCGCTGGGCATGTTCTCCGTTCCCGGCCAGTGTTCGCAGTACTCCCAACAAGGGCTAGTGCAGGTGCATTTGTTACCCGCCCTCTTCCGGGGCAGCGGGGGTGTCACGCTACAGGGGACCACAGCCTCACCTCTTTCTTTGCGCTATCCCAATCCTCCCAGCGGAGGATACGGGCCAAGCGGGCCTGCAAGAGAGCGTCCTCTTCGCCCAGCCCCGCTTTGGTATATGCACCCAGAACGCGCCCCCACGACCAAGGTAGTCCCGGCCCATTCTCAGCTTCGAGCCAGGAAGTAGCACGTTTATCTCCCAAGCCCGGACAGCCTTTGTAGCCGTCCGTGGGGTCCCCCTTGAGGGCCTGAAACAGCCAGAACCGATCGGCCTGCTCAACACTGATCTCCTGTAGCTCGCCCTGGCGCCAGAGGGTGCCGGGGATTGTTTGCATGTCCTTGTCCTGGGAGCAGATGATGGTCGCCATCGCTCCTTGAGAGCGGGCACCGGAGGGCTTCGTTTGAAGGAGCCCCATCACATCGTCGGCTTCGAGCCCATCAAAGCTCCTCGTCACGTAATCCTGATCACACCGCTCTCGGAGGTCGGAGTAGCAGAGGGGTTTTCTGACCTTGTCTCGGCCGCCCTTGTAACCGGGATCAAGATGCTCCCGGAAATAGGGACGCTTACCTGAAAAGCAGAGGACCTGATCTTGAGCATCCAGTTTGTCCCCCAACTGCGACACCATTCTGGTGAAGTTGTCCCAGGCTTCAGCTTCGTTGCAGTGGAGGACGTGGTTCTGGTCATCCCATCTGGTTTCCCGCTCTACGGCCGCACAGGCTTTGAAGAGATACTCGTCACCGTCGATCAGCAGTACGCGCTTCATCATACACCGCCGCGTAATAGGTTCCGAGCCATTCGACCTTCCACAGTCCGGGTCCCGGCAAATCCTGGGCAATCTGGATCATGCTTGGGGGCGGTCTGCGGTAGCCGGGGTATTGGGACCAGTACCAGACGATCCGGCCATCATTGAGGGCAGCTATTCCACTCAAGGACAAGACCAGATCGGTCTTTGGTCCGTCCCGTCTAACAGCCCCGGCGACCCGCAGTATGAAGTTCTTCATTCATCGAGCCAGAAGTCGATGATGCAGGCCAGGAGGGCACAAGCAGCGATGAAGATCAGGGCTGATAAGAGCCATTCGGTCAGGAGTGCGTCACCGACGTGCATCACTTGCACCCCCGTCCCCCACACAGCCACCTATAATACTGATAGGCGGATGCGCAGACGATGGTTATGGTGGCGCCCCCCACGATGGCGGTGAGGCAGATTTTGATAATGCTGATACAGACCACGTCAATCATCTCGGGCATCACCAACCCCCGTGGTAGTCAACATCCTGGATCAGGGCGTCCAGGCCACGATCGGATGGCTGCTTGCCCTCGATCGAAAGACGGGCCTCCGCGACCGCCGCGGCGTAGCGCTCATCCTCTTCGTAAAGCTCCTCAACCTCCCGGACCTGCTGAAGCGCCTCGTTCATGCCGCAGCGGTGTCCTTCACAGAAGCCCGCGTGGTAGCCCTCAGCATGACCCCCGTTACGGGCCTGCTCCAGCGCCGCAAAGACGTTCCAGTAGATCGGCATACCGGCAGCACCCAGGAGGCACTCGGCCGCCACGATCTCAGACTTCTTGCTCGCGAAATTCACTGTTGATTGTCCTCCAACCACTTCAATCCCTTACCAGTGATCATCCACTGGCGGGTGAAAAGCGGCCCATGTTTGGTTGTGATGAACCCGCACGAGGCCGCGATGCCGACAGCGACCGCAAGCTCCCGTGCGAGGTTTGATTGGACGTAAAGCCTGTCTCTCCAGGCGTGCTCTAGGACCCTACGGAGGGCCTGATCAGTGGGTATCTTTCCAGCTTTGTCCGATGTCGAACGCGCTATCGAGCGGGACCCTGAACCCGTACTTCTGACCCGCCGCCTTTGCACAGGCAACGAGGACTTCACCGATTTCATTTTCAAGGCCCTTCCTGCAGGCCACCTGATACTCGTCATGGACCCACAGGCAGAACACGTAATCGCCGTCCCAGCCAAACTTGTAACCGCGGCGGGCTAGCTCCCTCCAGGCATCGACGCCCCACCGCTTACAGATGATGGCACCCGCAGACTGTATGAGGTAGTTCAGGGCGCTGTGTGGGGATCGTGCGGGCACCCTGCGGCCGTCTAGGCCAGGAACCCATCCATGCTTCTCTACATGGCTCTGTGCCTTCGCCACGAGCCTGTCTAGGCCCTTAATGCCCTTGGCGAACTTCTCCTTCGCCCTAGCTCCCACCTTCTGCAGGGTCTTCTTGCCGACCCCTCGGGGAAAGATGCGCATCATGGGCTCGGGGAAGCCGGCCTTCTCGGCAGAGGAGCAGATGTCGAAGATGATCGACCCCGCCTTCTTGTCTCCGGCTCCGTAGAGGAAGGCGTAGTAGAAGGTCTTGCTACCTTCCCTGACGATTACGTGGTAGGGGTTATGCTTGTCTCGCTTCTCATCGGCAGGGACAAACCCGAGTGCCTTCGTGGAGGCCCAATGTGGATCACCCCGCAGGAGCATCTCACCGTAGGCACCTTCGTCGAAAGCCGCAAGGAAGTGAGCCAGTCCACGACCCTCAAGTCCTTCTTGATCGGCCCCCACCAGTACCCACCCCGGGGGCACTTTGAACAGACCCCGGAACTCTTCTCCGTAGGGGCTCTTAACTGAAGGGACTTGGGCAAGGTTGGGTTTGAAATGGCTTCCACGGCTTGTTTGTGTCCCCATAGGGTTGATGACACCGTGGATGCGTCCATCGCTGCCACAGCATCTGACAAGTGCGCTATCACCCTCAACCAGTTGAGACAGTCTCTTGTTGACGAGCATAAGCTCGCCCAGGCCAGAGGTCTCAGGGTATTGCTTGGTGAGGACATCTATTACAGCCTCATCGATCTTAGCTTGGCCGGAGGGTGTGAACTCCGTTGGCTCCCAGCCCCTTTGGCGCAACACACGTTCGATGTGCTGGCGAGACTGGGGATTGAACTCTACGCGTTTGAGCTTGGTGTATTGGGCTCCCGCGAGATAATGCTCAGGAACGGTGTGCTGGCCGGTGTCACCCTGACGATTAGGTCGCTTAGATCGAGCGATGCGCGACTTCTTCGGGATGCGAAGACCGTTGTTCGGGCCGTCAGGAGCCAGCCAAGAACCAAACTGAGCAACGAGTGCCTTCTCCAGTTGCTCCTTCTTCTCCAGGAGGAGAACGTGGAGTTGACCAGCAGCCTGGATATCGAACGGGACACCAGCCCGCTCCATGAGCCAGACAAGAACGTCAATGTCCTGCTCAAGCTCGATGGCGTCTTGGCTGTAATCGTCAGCTTGTAGGAAGTCCCACAGTCGCAGGTTAGTAACCACGTCCCCCGCGCACCGCTCTTGCATATCTGGGGTCCACTGAGACCAGTCAGTGATATCCTCGTGCAGCTTGGGCACTCCCAGACGAAATCCCCAAGCTCCGATAGAATGTTTTCCACGATACTCTTTGCCAGCGGGCATCCCCCCATCAAGTATGAGTTGAGCGTCTGTGTCATTTACGTCTGGGTGCTTGAGACGAGCGATCACCTTCGTGTCGCGTATGACCACCCCCGGCCGCGGCTCCCAGCCGTAGAGCTTGTCTAGGACTGGGAGGTCGTGCCGGAGGATGTTGTGGCCGATCAGGCGGTCGGCGGCGTCCAACGCATCAAGGCCCTTCTGGATGGCAGAGGGTCCGTACTCGAACGGCCAGTCGCCTGTACCATCGTGATGGCGGGCAATGCCGCAGACACAATGCAGCTTGGTCGTATTCTCAAGAAACCCGTCGCCTTCTGTATCGAAACAGATGTCTACGGGCACTACTTCATTTCTTCCGCTTGTGGTCTTCCCGCCTGATCATGAGCCAGAGCACGCCGACAGTACCGAGGGCCATGAGGCCCAGGACATCCTGCAGGGTCCAAATAAACATCACTTGTACGTCCTCACCACCGGGGCCTGCGTGAATTCCGCCACCAGCTTGAAGACCTTAACATCCCAGTGGTATGTATCCGCCCGCCCCTTGGCCCAGTCGTAGGCTTCCTGGTAGGTGCCGAACGTGAAGGTATCGGCATCGTCCTCCACGGCGTACTCGGGGCTCGCGAGTTCGTCCGGGTCGCATTCGAGCATCAGATCAGCGGCGTTGAACCACCAATGCCCCCCATACTCCTCACCCAGATTAACTAACCAGGGGAGGCTGCCCTCCGCACTGCCATCCCTGGCAGTGATACGGCCTGACCTACCGATCAGATGGTCAGGGCCTTGGCCCCCACGAAACACGACCCGGTCACCGATCTTTAACTCCGCCGGGGCCGCCTCCAGTTCGTCGGCGTAGAACCACCTCGTCCCCCGACTATCAAACGTTGCGAGGTAGGGAACGTCGTCATCATCCACCTCGATGATGGTCCCAACCAGACCGCGGTGTCCTACCTCCATTGAGGTCGGGCGCACGCGAACCTTGTCACCAACCTTGAATTTCGTATCGGTCATGTCAGAACCTATGTTCCTCTGGATCGTCAGCCTGTGTCGATTGGCAGCGATCGAAAGACGAAGAAAGCACGAGCCGACCAGTGAGCCGGTCGTAGAGAAGGGTGTCGGCTAGACCTGTCATCCCGGTCCGCCGGCACTTCAGAACCCGGATATCTTCCATGCAGGACTTTACTTCGTCGTCTGCCTGCTGGTTGCGCTCCAGGGCGTAGGCGTTGTGGCAGAGACCTTCGAGACCCGAAGACCCCCGAAGGTGGTTGAGGCTGATTTGGCCCCCCTCATTGAAGGACTGCCCGGGCACCCGCTTCAGATGGACGATCGCGATGATGCCCACGCCTGTCACCTGAGTGACGGTCGCGAGAGCGGTCATCAGAACGTCGATGTCTTTGCGCTCGTCTCCTGTATCGTTCCCTGAGACCACGATGCTGATGTGGTCCAGGATCACGAAATCTACACCGCAGACGCGGGCGAAGTACGTGATCTTGGAGATGAGCTTCTGGACATCGACTGACCCGAAGTGGTCATAGAACCACATCCCATCCCACACCACTCTCTCAAGCGAGCGATCGTATTGCGCGTCTGATAGCAGGTCTGGGTCGTTGTCGAGCTTACCGAGGGGGACGTTGTTGTCGATGGCAACGTAGGCTTTGGCTGTGTCGTCATTCTGTTCCTCCAGGAAGATGTTGCCGATCTTGCAGTCGTGCTCTGTCCGCAGCCAGTAGGCAATCTCGCGGGCCAGGGTGCTCTTGCCGATCCCCGGGGCGGCTGTTAGGAGCGTCACTTCACGCTTGCGGATGCCGTAGGTCCGCTCATTCATCTTGGGCCAGGGCCAGGGGTAGCCGGGGTCCTTGCGGACCTTCAGGCGCTCCCTGGTGAACTCGCGGCCCTCAACGATCCCATCGGGCTTCCATAGCACCTTGTTCCAGTAGCATTTCGACAGTACCGCCTCGCCGTGCTGCAGCAAACAGTCGTTGGCATCCTTGCAGCCCTCCGGCAGCCTCATCACGTAGACCTTGCCTGGGGGCAGGAGGTCTATGGCCTCAGCGAGGGCCTTCTGTCCCGCGTCGTCCTGGTCAAAGCAGAGGGCGATCTGCTCGAAGCCATCGAGCCAGTCGTAGGAGGCTTGCAGCGCCTTCCTCACTGATCCCGTCCCATCCGGGAGTGACACCACAGGCCACTTGTGCCCGAAGGCTTTGGACACCGATATCGCGTCCAACTCCCCCTCGGTAATCGTGACGCTCTTGCCGCGCGAAGGCCATAGCCAGGCCCCATACAGAGGGTGTTTCTTCGTGTCCGAGGCCCATGTGAACTCCTTGTCTTTGGTCCGGTACTTCTGCCCGATCAGCCTCCCAGTCTGGTCCCGCACGTTCATGATGTGCACGGGGCCTAGCTTGGGGTGCTCCCCTAATTGATAGCCCCAGTGCCGGAGGTCGTCTTCGTCTAGGCCCCGCTTCGGTAGGGCACGATATTCACCGTGAAGTGGTTCCCAGGCCCTACCTTCGTTTCGATCCTCAGACAGTTGTTCTCTCCCATTGGGACCGTAATAGGCACGGCAGCCGAAACAGTACCCTGTACCGTCATCGTAATGAGCAACGTTGTCTCGGCTGCCGCACCGCTCACAGGGCCCATGGCCTATGCACTGACCCATTCATCCCGCAAAGAACTTGTCGATAAAATCCCGCAGTTTGGGCCACTCATTGCGAGTAATCACAATCATATCGTCCGACAGATCCACGATACTAATCTCGTTTTGGTCGTGATCCCATGTGATGGCCCCGTGGATCGGGGTTATTTGCGTCCTGTTCACTACGCCACCGCCATCCGGTACTGAGCGATCCCGTGCTCCCGATCAAGCGTATCGACATTGTAGCCGGACTCGCGGATACGATGGATTTCTTTGGTGATCGAGTAGACGCCGTTAGCCAGCGCCCAATGCGCGTCCACCACTCTTCCTTCGGACAGGGCGTTCAGGACGAGGCGGGTCTTCTTGCTCATATTGATCATCTCTACGAGGTTTCCCACGCGGTTTAGCTCCCTGCTGTTGTTTGATCTCTGCGATCCACTCGGCCGGAAATTTGCCGCTCTTGCACCAGAGAAAGCCGTGATCGGTCGCCCACTGTGCGTAGGTTGTTTTCGACCCTTTATAGATTTTGCTAGATGGGTTGCAGAAAACGAACCGCAGGTCCCACTCGGGATGCTGCTCCTTGAACAGGATCATCTTGTGCCGGTAGTCGGCGGATGCCTTATCGTGCTGGGAGCCAAACCCCCCACCACCGAAAGCGCCCTTGTACTCCAGGATGATGTTCGTACCATTCGGAATGAAATCGGGCTTGTACTTGGCCGTCCTGGCTGGGATATCCACGGGTAAGGACATCGGCTCGTAATCGAACGCGATGCCCTCCCCGCTCAGGAAATTCCCAAACTCTTCTTCGGACGGGTTACGGTACGGCCTCGCTACTGCGAGCGTCACCTACGCGACCGACTGGTAGACCTTGCCGGCACGGATTTTGGATATCATGCCCTTGCTGACACCGTACTTCGCCGCATCTTCTGCGAGGGTCCCGGTCTTGGCGCGGATTGCCAGGACCTGCTTGGCGGTCAGCTTGCCGGAGCGTCCGCGTACCGGCTTCGTGGGGGCCTGCTTGGCTACGGTCTTCTTTGCCATGATGTGTGCGTTCCTATCAGAAGTTATGATCGTCTTCGCCGCTGTCTTCACTCTCAAAGCGGCTGCTGGGCGTGCTCTCGTCAGCATCGTCCTCACCAGCCTCATACCCGTCCTCGGAGGTCTCGAACCTGGGACCCGTAAAGCCCCCAGCCTCCTTGAACTCCTTCACCTGGACGGCATTGATGTACGTGGTGATGCCTCCGCCGAAGCCCTCATAGGGCTTGAGGGTCACGTCCAGCACGATCACCGAGCCCCCGCCGAACTCTTTGGTCACGGGTCGGTTGCGGCTGTCGAAGATCGGCGGCTTGTATTTGGCTGATGAATGAGCGTTGAGGTACTTGATGGACTTGTCCTTCTTGTCCTTCTTGAAGGGGGACTTGAACTCGTCCTCATCGAGACCGAACTTAGCCCAAGCATCCTTGTAGATTGCCTCGACCTTCTTCATGTTCTCAAGCGAGTACACCACGCCCGTCTCGAACTTCGGCTCGCCGGGCTTCTTGCCGGGCTGCTCGAAGCGGCGGGGGACCCACAGACTGGGGAAGCGAGCAACCCCGGGTGGGAGGATGACGGAAACCTTTACTTCTTTTGCCATGAATTAAACAGTTTGCTCCGGTTCAGTCGGGAGGTTGGTGATGTAGTCGATGACGGTCTGGGGAAATCCGAGCCCCTCGTGGGTATCGTTAAGGCACGCAAGGTCGCATTGGCATGCCACACCGATACCCAGCTTCTCAGTCAAAAGGCCGGGCAGGAGTCCCGCGTGAAGCTCGTGCTCGTGACCCTCTATCACCGATCCATAATAACCACCCGTTATCATGCGTATCTTCTCCCCGAGAAGCTCCGCAGCCACCCCGAGGCAGCAGTGTAAGACCGACCCGTCCTCCGCATCGACACTACGTAGGCTAAGGATGCCGTGCTTATACGACCCATCCGTCAGAGCGGTGAGCCACTTCTGCTTGAACTCTTTCGTGATCATGCGTCTTGCTCCAGATGTAGGAAACGGCATGGGATGAAGAGGTGCCCGTCGATGTAGAGGTTGCCCCGCCACTCATAGACCACAGGGGTCCCTTGGGTGCTGCAGTAGCGGGCGGGGGTGTGGGCTGATGTCGGTCTGGCCGGATAGCTGGCCATGAGGGCCGCCACGAACA
>Ga0187771_10000119_pt1 | contig 39609 bp, 35 predicted proteins | sample 0116_SJ02_MP15_1_FD_133139 | JGI IMG/M metagenome (GOLD analysis project Ga0187771, IMG submission 133139) | Tropical peat soil microbial communities from peatlands in Department of Meta, Colombia - 0116_SJ02_MP15_10_MG | ecosystem: Environmental > Terrestrial > Soil > Wetlands > Peat | place...
GGCCATGGAGAGGCAGACAACGATAACAATGAAGAGAAGTGCGGTGAGCAGGAATTTTGTCGAAATTGAGAGATTATTTACAGTGCGCCACATAGTGCCTCTTCCATTGCATTACAGCAGGACGCAAACGGGTGCATACCGGTGCCGGTCTTAAAAATACCGTAAGGTATCTATGCTTATAGAGAGAAAACGTCCAATCAAGAGCGGATGTCCGGTCTTTTTTTGCCCGGTATTACATGATCGTTTACACGATTGAAACATGATTGGAACTAAATAGAATGCCATCCTGAAGCTTAAACACAACAGATCGGCTCAATTTTGAGGAACGAATAGCATTAAAAAACCTATCGTAAGCATAACGTACTACAATATCTTGAAAAAGGCAAGGGATAAGCAAAAAATGTTAACTATGCGTTTTCCAGTATTCTATCTGTATTTTGACACGCTCATCGCATAGGCATGCAATCAAAACAGTAATTATTGGCATTTCATATTATTTAATGTTGCCTCTCAAGGTCGATACCGACTTCGTAACTAATTATTATTGTTAATACTATATTTACTTGACAATTGGGAAATAAAACAGTATAATATGTGAAGGAAAATAAATAATAGTTATTCATTCCCGGTTTTGGCATGGATCAACCGAATTCAAAAGGAGGACTTTTATGATGAGCCTGGCAGAAATGGTGGTGGAGAATATTGACGGCAAAGTACCGTTAGGCGTTCTTCTCCTCGCCGATGAATTTATAATTCCTCAGGATCTTTACCTAGCCCTCGATCACCAGAGATACAGCAAAGAACCGCTCGGTGAAATATTGATCAAGATCGGCGCATTGACGCAGGAAGATCTCGATAGGGCTTTGAATCTGCAGCGTAGAAGGCACTCTCAAGAGAAAGATATTCTTGCATCAAGCCGCACATGAAACCAGACGCCTGTCTGGCATGAGGTGGCAGCTCGCAGGGCACAAGCAAGGTGCCGCACGCAAGATGAAAGAAACCCCACGATCATCCTGGGGAGCTCCGCAGTTCCGCAGCATTCCGGCGGAAGCCGCGGCAAAAAACAGACCGGCTCAGCGTTTTTGACTAACGATAAAAATACAATGTAAAGGAGGTTTTGAACTGTTCTCTGGATAGAACGCAGAATAACCCTGGTAGTTCAAAATGGCCTGTTCAGATTGAACTCCTTATTCACTAAAAGCCAAACAAGACTATTTTAAACCTTTATTATCAGCCTCTTGATTTTGGCAATGCTCTTGCATTTTATTTTCCATCATGAGTACTCCAGTTTGTACTTTAATATTCTTCGGTTGCAGGAAAGACATGCATCATACATCTATTTCTCCAGAATGGCCGAAGAGTAAGGAGGAAATATGAAAATCATCGAAAAGACCGTACTTCGCATGACAGTGATTGCTGCGTTATTGATCGCAGGTTTTGCGGCCGGTTTCCCGATCGGGCAGAGCGTTGGTTTTTCAACAGGCAGTGAATGGGCGATTGTTCAGGCGGACCTGGTAGCGCGGGAATCGGGACTCTTAATGCCCATTACCTATGAGGGAGGAAAATTCCGAGTCATCGTCAAACAGCCACGGCACCTGTATAGACGTGCATGGCAACTTGCCGAGCGGCACGACACGGCAATGGATTATGTAAACACGGGTGCGAAACCGTTGAGTGAAACAATTCGTCTGACGAGTAACACCACCTATATGACGCATATGACGCAGTAACGAGCAGTCCTCCTACTGCGGGGCCGGAACAACACCACCTACTTTTTTACGAGCGATCGAATCTGCTCGCGCTTGAGGGTTATGTTTCCTTGTTCCGCGTTCCGCAGTTTTTAGTTCAGCTTCCGCGTGGTTTCGTACGGCGGGTCGGCATGGCATTCCAGGGATCGTCCGGCCAGGGATGTTTGGGGTACCGACCTTTTAAATCTTTTTTAACCTGTTCATATGACGAGTCCCAGAACCCTTTTAAGTCCTGGGTGATCTGGACCGGTCTGCGGGCAGGCGAGAGCAGGTGCAATACGAGTTTTATCCGCCCGCCCGCAATCGCCGGCGTATCCGCAAGTCCGAACATTTCCTGCAATTTGACCGCGAGTACCGGCTGATCCCCTCCTGTATAATCGATCGGTACGGTGGAACCACTCGGAACACTCATGGATAAAGGTGCCCGTTCCTCCAGGAGCTGCTGCTGCTTCGAGGAGAGACGGGTCCTGATCGCCGGGAGGATATTCAGCGCTCGCAAACCCTGTGTGCCGCGAATTCCGCCAAGCCAGGACCCTAACCATTCCTCAGGATGTTGCAGGAGCTCCTGATCAGAAAGGTCCGGCCAGGTCTCCTCGGGAAAGGACCTCTTCATCAATCCGACCCGTGCCTGAAACTGGCGTGCCTCCCGGCTGAAGGTCAGGGTGCCGGGGGTCATCCGGATGGTTTCGCAGAGAATTGGCGCCACCTCGGCGTCTGCAGGAATGAAAGGCTTTTTTGAAAGGACCAGCGTCCCGTACCGTTCTTCAATTGCAGCAGTGATCCTATTTTCTTTCCTGTCCCATTCCACTTTTCTGACGGTCTCGATGCGTGTTGCGCATTCGCTCCGGATGAGCTCCTCGTCCACCGGTACGGCAATATGCACGAACCCCTCCGCTTTCTCGCCCGCATCGACGACAACGGCTATGAGATAGGGGCTGCTTCCCAGATGGCTGTTCAGGGAGAGACGGACTCCGCGCCCCTGGACGTGGATGAAACGAGCTCCCCCTTCGTCGCGGCGCTTGCAGATCCTGTCAGGAAAGGCAGCGAGCAAGAGCCGCGAAACTGCATCCTGACCAATGATATCGCGGTTGGGCCGCTCCGCCGTCTCTGAGGTCAACCGTGAAAGCTGTTTTGAGGTCCTTTCCACGATGCGGAGCGCGGAACGGTCAGCCCGAGCGTCGGTGCATTTCCCCGCCCGCCAGCAGCGAAGTGAATCAAGCCGTTCCCTGATATCAGGCTCGTCGACCGTACGGTCCGCTACGGTGTGCCGGAAAATGTCACGCTCCGTCAGGAGGGCTGCAAGGTCAGCGCCGAGGCCCGGACAGCCCAGCTCCTGCGCGCGTGTCATCAGTCGGCCCAACCGGGGGTGGATCGGCAGCTGTGCCATGGCCCTGCCCACGGCGGTGACGGATCCTGATCTGTCGAGCGCGCCAAGGTCCTCGAGCAGCGAGAGTGCCGCGTCCCAGGCGGCGGGAGGAGGCGCATCGAGCCACGAAAGTACGTGCGCATCCTTGACTCCCCAGACCGCAAGCTCCAGAACAAGTTGGGAGAGGTCGGAGAGCAGCATTTCCGGCTGGGTAAAGGGCAGCATGCCGTGCAGGTCATGGCTCCCGTAGAGCCGATAGCACACGCCGGGCCCCAGCCGGCCTGCCCTGCCCTTGCGCTGTTCCGCCGACGCACGGGAAACCGGCACGGTCACGAGCCGGTTCATCCCTGTCGAGGGATCGTAGCGGAGCATTCGCGTCTGGCCGCTGTCAATGACAACCTGAACGCCCTCGATCGTGAGGCTCGTCTCTGCAATGTTGGTGGCGAGCACGACCTTCCGCGCTTCCTTTGAGGGCATGATTGCGCGCTCCTGCTCATCGAACGGAAGGTCGCCGTAAAGGGGATGCAGGGTAATGCGGTTGGCATCAAGGTTCACTGTTTCATGTATTTCCTTTACACAGGCCCTGATCTCGCCTGACCCCGGAAGGAACACGAGGATATCGCCCTGAGTATCTTTGAGCGCGATCCTGACCGCATTGGCCACGCGCGCAGGAAGCATCCCCGTAGTGTCCTCGAGATATCGCTCTTCCACGGTAAACGCCTTTCCCAGGGACGTGATGACCGGTGCGTTACCGAGCAGCGTTGCAATGGGCCCGTAGTCAAGTGTGGCGGACATGACCATAATTTTAAGGTCCGGCCGCAGGTTTTTACGAACATCGAGGCAGAGAGCGAGCGCAAGGTCTGCGTGAATGCTTCGCTCGTGGAACTCATCGAAGATGACCACCGCTGCATCTTCGAGGCCGGGATCGGATTGAATACGGCGGGTAAGGATCCCCTCGGTAACTACTTCGATGCGGGTTTTTCTGGACTTTTTCGTATCGAAGCGGATGGCATAGCCGACGGTAGCACCCACGTCTTCACTGATCGATTTCGCCATCCACCGCGCAGCCGAAACAGCGGCGATCCTGCGCGGTTCGAGCATGACGATACGGCCCTGTTCCGGGGGCAGAGCCTTAAGGAGTGCGAGGGGGATACGGGTCGTCTTGCCGGCACCCGGCGGGGCATGCAGAACGACTGATGGGCTTGCCGTGATGGCAGCTATCAGTTCAGGCAGAATGGCGTCTATCGGATAGGAAGTCATAGGTACGCCGGAAAAGGTTCAGCTCAGCTACGAGAAATCTTTTTTAGTGCGCCCGGCACATATCTCCATCCCTTGGCTATTACAAGCAGAGAAAAATGGCGTCCGCGATGGCCAGCACAAGAGCGGCAAAGCCTGCCGCTATATTCACCACCCCGACTATCCAGCCGAGACGCTGCATCCAAAGACCAAAACAAAGCCCTGTGACGTAACCAACGACAAATCCTGCCGTTCCGGCGAAGGTTCCGATCAGGAGCGAATGGCGGACAATACCGGCATAGATCCCGCCGGAGAGGCCCAGCACCACGAAAAAGAAAAAGATCCCGATCTGAAAATTTTCATACCCTGGCCGCGTCCCCCATTGGAAGTATGCGCTCGAAACAACGAGGAATATGATCCCCCCGGTACCGAGGATGGTCATTGTCCATCCGAGTATCGAGCCGCGGGCCACGGCCGACGGGCTCCCCAGGGCGACAAGCACCAGGCAGATGGTTAAGCCTATCATCCCTTCCAGGAACGCCGATGATACAAATGTGCTGCCAGCCCTCTTCCTGTGCCTCAGACGGTCCCAGATCAGCCGCGGCATAAAACGCGTATGAAATTCGAGTGATGCGAGTTTTGGGGGAACAGTTTCATCGTCCATAGGGAAATCCTTCATGACGTTGGTACGTGCCTTAATCGGTCCAGACCTCAAATCCGGTTTTCGTATCCAGGATCAGAGACTGCTTGGGCATATGCAGCAACGTGAGCACGATCCAGATGTCGCCAACTGCGCCGATCGTAGTGCTCATGAAGCAGAAGTCACAGAACAAGGTGAGCACGCCTTGAGCATACATCAGGATGAACAGGATGTCCAGAAGTACGAGCGGCGCCACTGCTACCAGGATGAAGTGATTACGCGGGATCTTGCTTGCAAAGGTGATGTACACGAGCGGCGGCTTGAGGCCAAACAGCGGCTTGTGTCCCAGCAATGACGCGGTCGCACCGTGAAAGGCCTCATGCAGGACCATGACCAGGAGCAGCGAAGACAGGAGCCAGCCGCCGAGCATGGGTCTCATGCTGAGATCGATGGCACGAAATGAATTCGCAACACCCGCAAGGATTCCCAGAAGAATTGCGATGGCGTAGACCGGGTTTCGCGGAAGAGTATAATCGTAGACATTGTAAAAAGGCGTCCCGTTCCTCCTGCTTCGCTCGTTCTCTGTTCGTGGACGTCTCCCCGGGCCTTCCGGTACCAACATGACTTCGTGCAATGTGTGGGGAGAAGATTGGGCATGCCGCCTACGTTGAACGGGAGTAACCGCGGTTCACAGCCCCGTAATTTTTGTTTGCAAGGCAGCGCTGTCAGTTCCGAGAAGGTCCGCGAATGGTCTTCTCGGACCGCAGCGATAGGCTTCTGGTTACAACCATGGGGAGTGGTCAGGTGAAGCTATTCCAAATATTGCTTTACATTAATATTCGACGTGTAAGGATCGATGATCCCGACTACATCCCGCTTATAGTTCCCGCCCGTTGTCTCGAGGAGACTGATTTCTGCGCCTGACCCTCTTTCCGAACCGTCGAACTTCGTGAGCAGCAGAACCCGGGGACGCATGAGATCGCGGGTCTGGTGCAGGACAAGCCCGACTTCGCCGCTCGAGAGTTTCAGTACCGTGCCGATGGGGAAAATGCCGATCATGTTGACAAAGGCCTTCACGAGAACCGGATGAAACACGGTCCCGCGCTTTTTGACCAGTATCCGTATTGCCTGGTCGGGGGGCATCTGGACACTGTAGTAGACACGGGCTGCCGTGAGGGCTTCGTAGGAATCGGCAAGAGAAACGATATTGGAGAACAGATGCTCGTGGGAATGGTTCTCCACGTGCGGGTAGCCGGAAGTTCCATGCTGATGGTGTTCGAAAGCCACCACCATCGCGAGCTTGGTCACGCCCGGAATGCCCGTCGCGATCAGCGCCCCGCTAATGGGATGGCGCCTGACCGCTTGCCATTCCTCATCCGTCAGTTTGCCCGGCTTGTTAATGATCTCGTGGGGCACCCGAACTTTGCCGATATCGTGCAGCATCGCGGCAGCGCCAAGCGCGGCGATCTGGGGCTTCTCGAACGACAGGAAGGTCCCGAGTGAAATGGCAAGAATGGCCGTGTTGACCGAGTGGGCAAACGTATATTCATCATACATCTTAAGGCTGGTCAGACCCATGAGCGCATCACGGTTCTCGAGCACATTATCAACCATGGTTTGAACGACGGTGTTCAGCCTGCGCATGCTGATCGATTTGTCGCGATGAACGCTCTTAACCACGTCTTTTATCGCATCGATCGCATCCATAAACAACTGGGCAGATTTTTTCTGTTCTTCCTTGATGGCCCCACCGGTCTTCTTATCGACGAGCAGCACGTGGTGGAGCTCGATGTGGGTAATGTTCTCACGGAGTGCGATCTGAAGAACGCCTCCTTCTGCTTTAAGCGTCTCAGGCTCCTTGCTCATCAGGACTGCCAGCCTGATGAGCTCTGCAGTAGTAAGTTCCGGTTTAAAGACGATTGCGCCGATGTCACGGCTTGTAAATTGCTCCACGAGGAGGGAAACGCTTTGGTCCAGCGGAACGGAGTGGGTCTCAAAAAATAATTCTCCGGACACGAGGTAGAACGCGACCTCCTTCCTTCCTACCAGCAGTCCCTGGAGCGTGCCAATAAGCTTTTCAGCCAGGGCAAGCAGGAAGGGGTGCGATTCGGGATAGATGGTCACGTTCTTCATCAGACCCGACAACTGCTGAAACGAGGTCTTGGCCGTGCCCAGCAGCAATTGTCTCGCGAAAAAGGATTGCCGCGACTCGCCGCGGCTATCGTTTTTCTTTTCCGCCATCGACCTGTCTCCTCGTGATATCAGTCATTGCCCGCCTTGCCGCGACCCGGAGCTCCACCTGGAGCTTCCTCGGCTTCCACCACCGGATTCGAGTGAATCCTTTAAGCACATCCGCGGCAGGGGGGCCTCCGACCTTCCCCAGCGCCCTGATCGCCGCCAGCGTGAGCTGATGCTCCTTTTTGTTGAGAGAACGGCCCTGCAGGTATGCGATGAGGGGTTTCGTATCCTCAACGGTTATGCCCTTGATCTCGGTGAATCCGTGGATTGCCATCCCCTGGACGCCGTCATCCCGGTCCGCTAAAAACTTCGCCAGGATGCTGGCGGCCTTTCTCCCTCCTATGGTGATCAGGCCCTTCGCAACTTCCTGCCGTATCTTGGCGTTATTGTGCTCCGCTGCCCTCTGCAGAAAGACAAGGGCCTGGTCGCCCTTACTCTCACCGAGGACGTTCACGATATTGCGGACAAGGTACCACCGGTCGTCAGAAAGGTACTCGCCGAGCAGCGTGATCTGGTTTTTGCCGAATTCCTTCAGTAAATCGAGAAGCGCGATACGCGAAGCCTTATCGGAATCCTCTGCGAGAAGTTCCAGCAGGACCGCGGTGACTTCCCGGTCCATTGCCGACAAAAAGGCATACGCGGACGCATATTCGGGGGAACCCTTGGCATAATGTCTCAAGTCGGCGATCGTTGATACGATGACGTTTTTGGAAGACGCCTTCCTGAGCGCCTCGATCATCCTCGGCATGTACGCCGGGTCCACGGAAGTATGGAAGGCCTTGCTAATGAGCGCCGCGTGGTCAAAATCTTTCTTACTCAAAAGATAACTCAGCATATCTTCGAGCTGCTGGATGACGCTCGAGAACTGGGCGATCTCTTCTTCGTCGGGCGCTGCATGGCGCGGATCCTTCACGAGGGGTAGAAGGGACATCTGGGTGCGCACCCCGGCTTCGATGACGTCCGACTCCATGCCGACGCTGGTCATGGCTTTGAGCGACTCCATCTCTTCCGCAGTGTACTCCGCCATTTCTCTCGCCATCGCGGTTATCTCGGCTGAGATCGGAGCGGCCGTAAGCTCGGAGGGCGCAGCAGGCGATGGCCCCCGCGGCGGTACTGTTTTGCTCGCCGTCCTCTTTAAGAGCATCGCCACCTGCTGAACGGTCCATGCATTCGAAAACCGTCCGGTCATGATTTCGTGGTACTCATTCGGCACGTCTTCCTCGAGCTCGGCTTTTCGCTCCTGCACATTTTCGGCATCCAGATCACTGTAGAGTTTTCCGGCAATCAATGCATCACGATAGGGCCCTTCCAGCGACAGGGCCGACTGTGCCAGGCCTGCGAAGAGCGCATCCTGCTGTTCGGGACTGCCCTCCTGTATCCTGCGCCCAGCCTCCTGATACAGCGTAAGGAGACGGTCTTCAACGGTTTCATTCTTGCCGCGCGTGAGCTTTGCCTGCGCCAGCATTCCGGCACCGAACCCGGCAGGGTCCGTCCTGAGGTCGCCGAGTACCAGCGTGCGGCGGGAATCAGCCGCAGCTTTCGGCGCGGGTGCTGAAGCAGCGGTACCGGCCGTCCTGCGGTCCCGGTCATCCCATCCACCTCCGGTGTCAACCGTGATGACTTCGTCAAGCCCCGCTTCGACAACCTTGATATTGGACACGCCTTTTTCCCAGAGGATCGAAGAAATGCCGCTCTTGATCGCCATCTCCTCCATGGAGAGTGCGAGTGCCTGGAAAAGGTCCAGCATTTCTTTTGCCGTTACCCCCCCACAAAAGGTAATGTCCCTGACGCCCTTGCTGAAAAGGTCGTGCGCTATGGCCCTGTTCAACTGCGCGTCCTTTCCGATCGGCGTTTGCATGTAGGTAAAATAGGTTTTGAGGACACCGACGTTGTATTCCGGCGTGGTTTCCAGAAATCGGGCGAGTACTTCGTGGGCTTTCTTGACTGCCTGGGAATAGATGGGGTTGTTGGGAGGATAGAGTTTAACTGCCCGCATGGCCGTGATCAGGTTGCGCATCACCTCCTGGACTTCAGGGGACAGCGTTTCGGTTTGATTGGTATCTTCAGCCATACGTGTATAGGGTATCTCAAAAATAATACTGTGTCAAAGATATTCTGCCAGCAGTCTGCCCCCTCGCACAGTCGCTGTTGTCGCGGCCTGCGGCACCGGGCGATGCATCGCTTCAGGGATCTTTGTCCCGGTCGATTTTCTCGACGCGTGAAAGTACGATCCCTTTGTGCAGCTTCGTGCTAAGGGAATCCCCCTCCTTGACCAGGGCGGCGTCCGTCAGGACCGCTCCCGTGGCATAGTTCCGGGTAATGCTGTAGCCGCGCGCAAGAATAGCGAGCGGGTTCAGGTGGTCAAGGCCCGCGGCGAGTGCAGTGAGTCGTGCCCGGTCCCTGCTCACCTGGTGGCCGATCTCCATCGCCATGCGGTGTACCAGATCATCGAGACGCTGGCTATACTGCTCCAATTTTCTGCGAGGGTCGCCCAGAATACGCATGTTTTCGCGCAGTGAGGAACGCACGCGCTCAAACATCTGCTTTACACTTCTGACGAGCCGCGACTCGAGGGCGCCTATCGTGGCCCGGAAATTTTCCTCGCTCTCCACCACCATCTCGGCGGCGGCTGACGGCGTCGGCGCTCGCAGGTCGGAAACGAAATCGGCGATCGTATAATCTGTCTCATGCCCCACTGCGGAGATGACAGGAAGTCTCGATGCATAAATCGCGCGCGCGACGTCTTCTTCATTAAAAGCCCAGAGGTCCTCGAGCGACCCCCCGCCGCGGCCGACAATAAGGACGTCCACATTCTGCTCCCGGTTAAAATAACGAAGCGCTTCGACGATAGCAGGCGCCGCCTCAACACCCTGTACCGGCACGGGATAGAGAAGGATCTGCATTTTGGGATGGCGCCGTTTTATCACGCGCAACATGTCCCGGATGGCCGCCCCGCTCGGCGACGTGATGATCCCGATACGCCTGGGAAGGACCGGCAGCGGTTTTTTGTGGTCCAGCTCGAACAGCCCCTCCTTTTCAAGACGGGCCTTCAGCTGCTCGAACGCCAGCTGGAGTGCGCCGACTCCCTTGGGTTCGATATAGTCGAGGATAAGCTGATATTCACCGCGCGGTTCGTACACGCTCACGCGGCCGCGGCAGATCACCTGCATGCCATGCTGCAGTGTGAACTTGAGAAACCGCTGTGAGGAACGGAACAAGACTGCCCTGATCTGGCTCTGCTGATCTTTGAGGGTAAAGTAGGCATGACCGGACTGAGGGATGCTGAGGTTCGATAGTTCGCCTTCGACCCAGACATCGGGAAAAGAGCCTTCGAGGAGGCTCTTGATCTGCGAGGTAAGCTGCGTTACGGTTAGGATATGTGTCGTACGTGACACGTGGTCCCTGCCCCCCGGACACTTATGATTTAATTTGAATTCTCTCGATCCCTTTGGCCTTCCCCGTTTCCGCATCAATATCGAGGAGCACGCCGTTCAAATGGACAGGCCCTTTGGGAATCTCGAACCGGTGCGGCGTCTGGTAGAGGAATCGCGCAATGGCCTGCTCTTTTTTGACGCCGATAACCGAGTCTATGGGCCCGGTCATCCCCGCATCAGTGATGAATGCAGTGCCTGCGTTCAAGATGCGTTCGTCGGCCGTCTGTACATGGGTATGGGTCCCGATCACCGCGCTCGCCTTCCCGTCCACATGCCAGGCAAGTGCGACCTTCTCGGACGTGGCTTCGGCATGAAAGTCGATGATCACGACGGAGGTTTCTTTTTTCAGGTTTTCGATTTCGCGCAGGGCGACACGGAAGGGGTCTTCGAGGTTAGACATGAAGACCCTGCCTTCGAGGTTCAATACGGCAGCTTTGCCGGCATTTGTGGATATGACAACGCTTCCGTAACCCGGGTTTCCCGGGGGATAATTTGCAGGCCTGATGAGCCGGTCCTGCTTGGTCAGATAGGGTTCTATCTCCTTTTTATCCCATACATGGTTGCCTGAGGTCAGCACGTGGATCCCGAGCGAGAACAGCTCCTCGGCGATCTCGGACGTTATGCCGAAACCGCCGGCGGAATTCTCTCCATTGGCGATCACGAGATCAGGTGCATGGCTCTCCAGGAGCGCGCGGATGTTTGTTCGGACCATCTTTCTCCCTGGTTCGCCAATGATGTCTCCGATGAATAGGACCTTCAACTAGTCTCCCCCGCGCTCTGCCGCGATGACGCTGCGACACCCCGTTTAAAAAAAATTCATGACGCAGCGCCTTCGCGCTGAATTCCGGTTCGTGCTTCGCTGATTATTTCGCGAACTCCACATACCTGCTCTCGCGGACCACGGTCACCTTGATCTGGCCGGGATAGGACATCTCCTGTTCGATCTTCTTGGCGATATCCCGTGAGAGCTGGGCCGAGTGGGCGTCGGAAAGGTCCTCAGGCTTCACAATGATCCGGATCTCCCGTCCCGCCTGGATAGCATAGGACTTTTCGACTCCCTTGAAGGAATTCGCGGCAGTTTCGAGCTGTTCAAGCCGCTTCAGGTAGCTCTCGAGCGTCTCGCGCCGCACACCGGGCCTGCCTGCCGAGAGCGCATCCGCAGCTGCGACCAGCACGGACTCGACGCAATTCGGCTCGCCGTCCCCGTGGTGGGTCATGATTGCGTTGATCACCTTCGGATTCTCGCCGTACTTCTTGGCAAGATCGCCGCCGATCTGGGGATGAGTACCCTCTACTTCATGGTCAATTGCCTTGCCCAGATCATGCAGCAGGCCTGCCCGGCGCGCGAGTTTCTGGTCCACGCCGCATTCCGCAGCCATGATGCCCGCGAAGTATGCTACCTCGCGGGAATGCATGAGGACGTTTTGACCATAGCTCGTCCGGAACCTGAGCCTTCCCAGTATTTTGATGATCTCGGGGTGGATATTATGGAGTCCCAGGTCGAAGGCTGCTTTCTCGCCCTCGTCCTTCATGGCAATATCGAGGTCCTTCTTCACCTTCTCGGCTATCTCCTCGATCCTGGCAGGATGGATGCGTCCGTCCTGCATCAAACGCTCAATGGTCATGCGGGCAATCTCGCGTCGGAGCGGATCATAGCAGGAAAGGATCACCGCTTCGGGCGTATCGTCTATGATCAGGTCGATCCCCGTTGCCGCTTCGATGGCGCGTATGTTCCGGCCCTCACGTCCGATGATGCGTCCCTTCATCTCATCGTTCGGAAGGTTCACGACCGAGACCGTCGCTTCAGCCACATAATCGCTTGCGTAACGCTGGATAGCGAGGCTGATTATGTTCTTTGCCTTCTTGTCGGCTTCTTCCTTTGCCTCATCTTCGATCCGCTTGATGGACTTAGCCGCCTCGAACTTCGCCTCGTCCTCCATGGAGAGCATGAGCTGGCGCTTGGCCTCCTCAGCCGTCATGTTCGCGATCTTCTCGAGCATTTCACGCTGTTCGCGCAGGCCCCTGTCAAAGCGTTCCTCTTTTTCGGTCGCAATCTTCTCGCGCGCCGTGAGTTCGCGCTCGCGCCGCAGCGCCTCGCTCTCCCGCTTGTCGACCAGGTCTACCTTCTTTTCGAGACTCTCTTCCTTCTGGGTGAGCCGGCGTTCCTGGTTCTGAATTTCCTGCCGCTTTTCGCGGGTCTCTTTTTCGAAGTCCGCGCGCGCCTGGTAGAACTTATCCTTTGCCTCGAGTACGGACTCCTTGCGTTTGGTCTCGGCTTCACGCTCGGCATTGGCGATGATCCGGGCCGCTTCTGCTTCCGCATCCTTGATTTTGCCAGCAGCCGACTTACCTTTGATCAACAGGCCGGCACCGAGTCCGATAGCAAGTCCTACGATCAATAGCACACTATATTCAATCATTCTTTTCCTCCTGGTACCTCTTCTTCAGTCCGGCGAGACGTTCCTTGATTCGCTTTTCCTCGCCCTGTTCCGTGGGATGGTAATACTCCCGTTTCTGCGGGAGGTAATCCTGGGCCGTATAGTGGCCCGGGAAATCATGCGGATACTTGTACCCTCTGCCTCTGCCAAGACGTTCTGCGCCTTTGTAGTGCGCATCCTTCAGGTGGTCAGGGACCGGCAGAAGGTTCCCTTCCTCCACGTCCTTCATCGCTGCTTTAATCCCGAGGTAGGATGCATTGCTCTTGGGCGCTGAAGCGACGTAGACCGCTGCCTGTGCAAGAGGCAGCGCACCCTCGGGCATGCCGATCCGTTCCAGGGCCTGGAATGCGGATGTCGCCACAAAGAGAGCGCGCGGGTCGGCATTGCCCACGTCCTCGCTCGCGGCGATGACGATCCTGCGGGCGATGAACAGAGGGTCTTCGCCGGCATAAATCATCTTCGCCATCCAGTAGAGCGCTGCATCAGGATCGCTGCCGCGCATGCTTTTGATGAACGCGGAGATGGTGTCGTAATGTTCGTCCTCGTCATAGACGAGCGGCTTTTTCTGGATGGACTCCTCGGCGGTGCGCAGGTCGTAAAGGACCGTCCCGTCGGGACCCGGGGCCGTTGACAGCGCGCCGAGTTCCAGAGCGTTCAGCGCGCGCCGCGCATCGCCATTCGACTTAGCAACGATGAGTTCCAGCGCCTCTGGCGTCACTGTCACAGGAATTTTCCCGAGGCCGCGTTCCTTATCGGAAAGCGCACGAAGGAGGAGGGACTTGATGTCATCGCCGTCGAGCGGCTTGAATTCGAAGATCTGTGAACGAGATGAAAGAGCCGGAATGATCGCAAAGAACGGGTTCGATGTCGAGGCGCCGATGAGGGTGATGTTCCCCCGCTCCACATCGGGCAAGAGGGCGTCCTGCTGGACGCGTGTAAAGCGATGGATCTCGTCGATGAAGAGCACGGTTCGCTTGCCGCTTCGGCTCCGCTCCAGGGCTGCTTCCTGGGTCACTTTCCGGATATCGGCAACGCCTGCCGTGACTGCATTGAGCGACAGGAAATGAGCGCTGCTTCTTTCCGCGATCAGATGCGCAAGCGCTGTTTTACCGACTCCTGGCGGGCCGTAGAGGATGAGCGACATGAATCGGTCTGCCTCAATGGCCCTCCGAAGGAGCTTACCCTCATCGAGAATATGTTTTTGCCCAGCGAACTCTGAAAGGTCGCGGGGCCGCATTCTCCATGCAAGAGGCGGTTCCGATGGCTCGACAGGGAACGATTCAGGCTGTGGTTGTTTTTTGACGTTTTTTAGACCCAACGTTGTGCTTCAGGAGGGCTTACGGGGCAAGCGATAGAGTGGGAGACGGTTTGACCAGCTCAGACTTGTACGGATCCTGGGGTGTTGACGAACATCTGGGAACGTCTTGATATTCCAAGAGATAACGAAGAACGGCTCTCTCTGGAGAACGAACAACAGCTCGTCTCAGGAACGTCTATTCCCTGTGTTACCGTTCGGCGTGAATATGTATAAATAATAAACCCCATGGTCTCAGTCTATTACGGTACTGGTAAAACAGTCCTTGCTCCGTCCTCAGGAAAGAATCATTTAGAATCACTGCTTTTTATCTCTTCCTTGGGGACGTCGTCGATACATTACACACACTATCTATCACAAAGCGCCGGAGCCATGCTTCCCGCTCCTTTCAAACCTGTGGCGATTGTCAGTTATTTAACTTTGATGATTATGATGCGAGCTTGATGCTTTAAGGTCAAAACACTAAAAAATCCCCCGCATTTGCCGTGCAGATAGACTTGTTTCCTGGAAGATCCAGGTGGGTGCCATTGTAGAAAGTTTAGGCTTCCCAGTCCAATCTGGGTATGCACACCCTTTCTCAAAGATAGCTCCCGATATTTTTTTAATCACGAGGAACAAGTTGTATCTATCACGCGCAAAGCAGGGGACGTTTTTTTTTATTTATGTTCCCTATAGAATATATACCAGAAACGGCTAAAAATGGCAAGGAGAAAAGTGGGTGGGAGTGGAAAAGGGGATGGAAAATATCATTTACTTTGAGTATGTTATCTGCATGGCATATTCTTACAAAACCCGTTCTTACGAAATGAAGCACTTGACCGCTAGATATCGTCAGGTGTCGCATCTGTCAGTTCCATGAGGCGCTTCACCGCGTTCCCGGCGGTATTTTCCAGCTCACTGCATCGTTTTCGCTCATGGTAGAATTCATCTGCTATGGTGATGGCGGTCAAAATGGCTACACGAAGAGGGTCTACGGTACCGGTTCCCTTCTCGATTGCCCTCATCTTGCCGTCCACATATGCTGCCAGTTCGCGCGTATAGGCCGTATCGGTTCCCCCCTTGATGTTGTAGGCCTGTCCGTATATCTCGACCTGCACGCGTTCCATGTTGACTCCGTCATTGAGCATAGGGGAGGGAGCAGCGGGTGACCCTCTTGCCCTGTCCACTATCCCTGGCCGCTACGCGCCATGCTCTTTGCACGAGGCGTTACCGAACTATCCGCGGAAAGCTCCTGCTTGTAACCATGGAGATCGGTTAGAGCAGCGCATCTACGAACTCCTTCGGGTCAAAGCTCCTCAGGTCTTCCATGGCCTCGCCGATGCCCACGAACTTCACCGGGATCGCAAGTTCCTTGTTGATGGCGAAGACTATGCCGCCCTTCGAGGTCCCGTCAAGCTTTGTCAACACGATGCCGCTCACCCCTACTGCTTCGTTGAACATTTTCGCCTGCACGAGAGCATTCTGGCCCGTGGTCCCGTCGAGGACAAGGAGAGTCTCCGAGGGGGCACCGGGAAGTTCACGGGAGAGAATACGCTTCACTTTCTTAAGCTCTTCCATGAGGTTCGATTTTGTGTGCAGTCTGCCTGCTGTATCCACGATCAACACATCCATCTCTCGCGCTTTCGCCGCAGTCACTGCGTCGAACACGACGGCTCCGGGATCGGCGCCTTCGCGGTGCTTTATCACCGGAATGCCCGCGCGCTCGCCCCAAATCGAGAGCTGCTCCGAGGCCGCAGCGCGAAACGTGTCCCCGGCAGCAAGCATCACCCTCTTTCCTTCTGCCTGGAGGCGGTATGCCAGCTTGCCGATCGAGGTGGTCTTTCCCGTACCGTTCACGCCCACGACAAGGATGACGGCGGGTGAGCCGGAGATGGCTAGTCGCGGAGCATGGCCCGCCAGGATCTCGATCAGGACCTGCTTCAATCGATCATGCACCTGCGCCGGCGAGGAGAGCTCTTTGCGCTTGAATCGTTCGTTGAGATCCTTCAACACGAATGAGGCCGTTGCGACGCCGACATCGGCAGCGATGAGCGCTTCTTCGAGCTCGTCGAGGTACGCTTCATCGATTTTTTCGCCGAGGACCGCTGTTCCGATTTTGTCGGCTATGTTCTTCCTCGTTTTAGCGAGCCCTTCGCTCAGACTGCGGAGTACACTAAACATGGAACACCTCAACTACTTCGGAAATTGTACCTTGTTCCTGCGGCACGGAACGCATGCCGTTACAGGTCCAGCGGCAATTTGCCCGACATATCGTTTCCTGCTGCGGGCGGCGTCTTTTTGTCCCTGGACAGGTGCGGTCTTGCCTCTTCGAGCCTTTCAGGATCACTGTCTCGATCATTTCCGGCTTTGGGAAGTGACGTCTGCCGGTAGAGATAACGGTCATGCATTTTGCTGAAGCCCGTCCACTCGCCCTCCGCCACGTGCTCTTTCTTGAGCGTAGCCTGGAAGTTGTTGATCTTTGCCGCCAGATCGTCCAGGTAGTTGATGATGATGGCTTCCTGGATCTTCGGCCTCTTGGGAGAACCGAACTCGTACTCTCCGTGGTGTGACAGCACGATGTGCTTGAGCAGCATGGTCAGTTCTGCCGGGAAGCCGGGAATCGCATTCACCTTTTCGACGAGCATCTCGTATCCGAGGGAGATATGGCCGATGAGCCTGCCCTCGGTGGTGTATTCGATCGATTTTCTCACGGCGAGCTCGCGGACTTTGCCGATATCGTGCAGGAACGCACCGACAGCCAGGAGGTCTTTGTCGATTGAGGGAAAGTGCCTTGCCACATCATGGCAGAGCGCGATCAGCTCGACCACGTGTTCAAGCAAGCCGCCGATGTAATTGTGGTGCAGCGTTTTGGCCGCCGGCGTGCGCTTGAACAACACCATGAACGGCTCATCGTTCAGAAAAGCGTTCATGAGTTGCTTGAGGTGTCCGTTTGACAGAGCGGCTGCAATCGCCTTCAGCTCCTTCACCATCTCGTCAGGATTGCGCGGCGAACTTTCGAGAAAATTGGCGATATCCACCCTGGTGTCGTCGACCCGTTCAAGGGCCTTCATCTTGATTTGCAGCGACCCCTGGTAGTTCGACGTCATCCCTTTGATGCGGACAAAATCTTCCCGTTCGAATTTCCCGGCCACCTCATCGGCGTTATCCCACAGTCTCCCGTCGATTTCCCCGGTCTTATCGGCGAGTTTGAGGGAAAGGTAGGTCACGCCGTTCTTTGCAGTCGATACCTGCTTTGACGTTACAAGATAAACCTCCTCAACCCAATCGCCTTCCTTCAGGGACACTATGGTCTGCATCGCGCTCCTCTCCTCTGACGGAATTGATAATAAACTATCCCTCCGGTGTTGTCAAACGGAAACAGGGAAGGCACGTGAGCGCTTGAGCGCGTACGTTCACTCTTTTTTTAATGCATTGTCCTGCAGATATACCGTTCGGGTGGGGTATGGAATGGTGATCCCCTCGCGGAGGAACCGCTTGAGGATTCGCTTCCGAAGAGCATGTTGAACCGGCTGCTGGGCATTGATGTCCGCGACCGAGCACGTGAGGGTGAAATCAAGGGAGGATGCTCCAAAGCCGGGCGCGAACAGAACCGCGGGAGCGGGGTCGCCGAGGAGGCCCGCCACCTCTGCAATCGATCCCCTTGCTTCTTCAAGGAGCAGACGCTCGACGAGATCGGGGTCAGCGTCACAGCTCACACTCACCGGCACTTGGATCACCGTGCGCCTTTCCGGCAAGAAGTAGTTCGTCACCACGCTCTGTGATAGCTTGCTGTTGGGAACGATGACCATATTATTCGCCGGCACCCGGATGCGCGTCGTGCGCCAGCTGATATCCTCCACGAATCCTTCCTGGCCTGTCTCGAGCCTGATAAAATCACCGACACGGATTGTATGTTCAGCAAGGATATGGATGCCGGCGAACAGATTTGACAGCGTGTCCTGCAGGGCAAGCGCCATCGCAAGTCCGCCGACGCCGAGAGCGGTGATGATGGGCGTTATCGAGAGCCCCACAAAGTTCAGCATGACCAGCACCCCGACAGCATAGACACAGGCCTTGATCACGGCATTGAGCAAACTCGTTACAGAGATCGGCAGATCGACCTTTTTCAGGAAAAAGGAGACCGCGCGTCCGCTGATGTTCGCCAAGGCCATCGTGACGGTAAGGATCAGGGAAAGATGCATTCCCTTTACCGCGTAGGCTTCGTATCGATCGGGGATTTCAGCCAGTCGCAGGCAGATATACAAGGCAAGTGCTACAATGAGCAGGGTGGACGGTCCCTGCAGCGCTGTTATGAAAAAACCGTCCGTCGGTGACGATCTTTCCCGTGCCAGCCGGTGAAGCCTGCTGAACAAAATATTCCGGGCAGCAAAGAGGGCGGCCGTGGCTCCGGCAATGATCAGAAAGGCGATAAACGAGGGGGCATGGTGCTCCATGGGGATAATTGTACCTGAAGAGGAAAGCAGAGTCCAGCGTTACTTACCGGCAAGAGGGCTGGGCGGAAAACGTTCGCACGGGAAAGGGGGAAAAAACGAGGTCCGGAACGGTACGCAGATAATCGCCGCTTTTCGTACAACACTTCGAGGTGCGGCGGCACTGTCTCCCGATCACGCCCGTGTCATGAGCGGAGAACGGGAAGTAGCTCTGTTATTTCTTCCGGACGTAGACGTGATACTCCCCATTCTCCTTGAGGAGGCCCAGATATTCATTGCCCGTCAGCTTGCACCAGGCAGGCATGTCCTTGACAATACCGTCATCGTCGGACTGAACCTCAAGGATCTGGCCCGGGGACATTTCTTTTATCTTGTTCGAGGTCTTGAAGATCGGCATGGGACACGCCAGGCCGACACTGTCAAGCACTTCATCAGGTTTAATGTCTTTGATATCCATCTCAGCACGCTCTCGTTGCCACGGACGGGTCGTAGAACGCGTGAACCACGGAACAGAGGCTCGCATTCCTCGAATAACCCATACGTCCGTCGATTGCGGTTATGATCCGCGCTGTCACTCTGATGCCGAAACTGAGTACCAGCCTACTCCATTTCGTGCTCATGTCCCGACTCAGCAGGCATCTTCACCGGCGATACCAACCCTTTTTTCTTGTAGTAATCATCAAGCGCGGACTTGAGCGCCTCTTCTGCCAGCACTGAACAATGCATCTTCACCTTCGGCAGCCCGCCAAGCGCCTCAGCCACGGCGGCGTTCGATATCTTCAATGCCTCATCGATGCTCTTGCCCTTCACCAGGTCGGTCACCATGCTGCTCGTGGCAATCGCCGCGCCGCAACCGAACGTTTTGAATTTAGCGTCCGTAATGGTGTTGTTTTCCACTTTGATATATAAGCGCATAACATCGCCGCACACGGGGTTTCCCACAGTGCCGACGCCGTCAGCATTCTCGATCTCTCCCACGTTATGGGGATGTGCAAAATGGTCCATCACCTTTGAGCTGTACTGTTCCATCATTTCCTCCTTGAAATTCATCGAAGACGGTTAGTCAGTTGCTCCCTGGTTCCGCGGGCGTACGCCCGGCGCAGATCACCGCGCTGCTGCCCGTTTCTTTTTCACCATGTCTTCATACAGCGGGGACATCTCCCGCAGACGCTGCACGATGGGAGGCAGCTTCTCGATTACGTAGTCGATGTCGTCGGCGGTGTTGCCCATCCCGAGCGACAGAAGCAGCGTCCCGTTTGCCACTGCGGCATCGGTCCCAATACACGTGAGGACGTGCGACGATTTAAGCGAACGTGAGGTACATGCTGATCCGCTCGATACGGAGATTCCATCCATGTTCAGGAAGAGGAGCATCGATTCACCCTCCACATACCAGAAGGAGACGTTGAGGTTGTGAGGAAGCCTGTGCACGGGGTGTCCATTGATTACCATTTCCTCAATCTTCTCCTGGAGACCTCTCTGCAGCCTGTCACGAAGCCGTGCCGTGTAGCTCATTCGATGCTGGAGATCCGCCGCCGCAAGCTCGGCAGCTTTCCCGAGCCCCACGAGCGCGGGCACGTTTTCGGTTCCGGCGCGCCTGCCGTCTTCCTGGATTCCGCCCTCGATCTGCGGTTTGATCCGAACGCCCTTACGCACATAGAGCGCGGCGGCGCCCTTGGGTCCGTAGAACTGGTGGCCCGAGAGCGAGAGCGCGTCAACTCCCAGCGCTTCGACGTTGACCGGGATCCAGCCGGTCGTTGCGACCGCGTCGGTATGGAACAGTACGTTTTTTTCCTTGGTAATTTTTGCTATCGCTTCAATCGGCTCAATGGTGCCGATCTCGTTGTTCGCATGCATGATCGACACCAGGATCGTGTCCTTCGTGATCGCCTTGGCAACGTCGTCAGGGTTCACCAGCCCTTCTTTGTCCGTGGGAAGATAGGTGACCGCAAAGCCGGATTTTTCGAGCGTCTTCGCCGGGTGGAGAAGGGAAAAGTGCTCAATTTGCGAGAGGATGATATGCTTGCCCTTCTGACTGTTCGCCTGAGCGAGTCCTTTGAGGGCAAAATTGTTCGATTCTGCGCCGCTCGAGGTGAAATAAATTTCCCCGGCTTTGGCGCCGATGAGCGCCGCGGTTTTTACCCGGGCTTCTTCGACGGCGTTCTTTGCTTCTCTGCCGATATCGTGCAGGTTTGAAGGGTTGCCGAACTTCACGGTAAAGTACGGCAGCATGGCTTCCAGAACTTTCGGATGTACGGGTGTTGTTGCCGCGTGATCAAGGTAGACCGTTCTCATTTAACATGCCCCCTTTCCCGTCAAGGCCGCCTTTTTCCTGGGTCTCAGGAGGACGGGCGCTTTCCGGTAATCCTGCTGATGCAGGAGATCGTTAAAGCTGATGCTGTCGAGGGCTTCTTCTATCTTGGCCCCCACCTTCGCCCAGACCATCCGGGCCACGCAGTCGTCTGCCTGGTTACAGTCGCCGGATTCGCCTGGTTCCAGACAGTGAGACAGGGCAATAGGCCCCTCAAGCGTCCGTACGATGTCACCAATGGTCAGTTCGGCCGGCTTGCACGCCAGCAAGTATCCGCCCGCCGGCCCCCGGACGCTCTCGATAACGCCGGCTTTCCCAAGCTTGTGTAAGATCTGCTCGAGGTAAGAAAAGGAAATACCCTGCCGCTCCGCGATCTCCTTGATCGTGATCGGCCCGTTGCCATAGTTCCGGGCTATCTCAAAAACCGCGCGCACACCGTATTTTCCCCTGGTAGAGAGCTTCATTCGTTTCTCCGCCCCCTGGAACCGTAAGCCAGCTAAAGAGGACTCTTTAACTCCTGTCAAGCTTATTCTTACGATAACAAACTTGACCAATTCTGTCAAGTATAATTTTAACGCCCCCTGTCCTCGCCGGTAGCCATGAACGGGGACCATGCCGGGCTTCAGTGCCCTGTTCGATTTCGCGCGGCCTCATCGCCCTCGTTGTGCAGGGCCTGCCGGTAAAAAAAGGAAGTTCAGCAACGCGACGCATCTGGGCTTGATTTCCCGGCGTATCCATGCTACCGTTCTGGGGAAGGAAGATCCCCAGACGGGAATGGAGAGAAGGTGAATTCGTGCCAGCTCTGCAGGGAGCGGGTACCCGCTTCCGTTGCTGCTCGCTCACGCACCGGATCTCTTGAGCCCGGGATGATGCACAACCGTTACCCTACGAGGAGGATGGCACTATGGCAGAAGTCGAACTTCCCAAACCCGAGGAGCTTGAAGAGGTCCGCGCAAAAAGCTTTACCCGCACGGTCGCCCTCACCACGGCGCTCTTCGCCGTTCTGCTCGCCATTACTTCACTGGGCGGAAACAATGCCGCGAAGGAAATGCTGCTCTCGCAGCAGCAGGCGTCCGATCAATGGGCCTTTTACCAGTCGAAGGTCTTGCGGGAGCATCTCGACAACACGAACAGGTTGCTCCTGGAATTGAATTTGTTTGAACGCAGCGCAACCATGAAGCCCGCCGCAAAAGAGCATTACCGCTCCCTGATCAGGGAGTTGCGCGCGGAGGAAGCACGGTACGGGGAGGAAAAAAAGGACATTGAGCGGGAAGCCAAACATCTCGAGGAAGACAGGGACAAAAACCTCGCGAAAGATCCCTACTTCAACTACGCCGAGGTATTATTGCAGATATCCATTGTCCTTGCCTCGATCTCCATCCTCGCCGTATCGCGCCCGGTCTACTCTCTTGCGATCTGTTCCGCCTCCCTCGGCTTTCTTATGATGCTGAACGGATATCTGTTATTGTTCAAGATCCCTTTTTTTCACTGAGGTGATCAGGGATGAGAATCGGCATCGTCGAACTGGGGTTTCGGTGGACAGGCGGGAATCTATAAAGCGGGTTTTGCAGGGAGAGCGCAGCGAGCGTCTGCCGCGCGCCTTGTTTGGAGGAGGACGCTGGGCATGCCATCAGACGGGGCTCATGATCCAGCAACTGGCCAGTGATCCTGACGGCTTCGCAGAAATCCTTGCTCGATTTTATGCCGGTCTTGACACCGATATCGTAATCGCCGGGTCAGGCCTGAACACCTTTCCCGCGGAAGCAATCGGAGGAGACCTCGCATTTCGCGAAGAGCAGGCCCCGCTCCTCTCGGCACCTCTGATCCAAAAAACGGACGACGCGCGTTATCTTGAAGTGGTGAATATCGAGGACTCTCCCCACTGCCTCGCACTCGTGGAAATGGTCGCCGGCCTGAGGGCGCGACTTCCTGACCGCTTTCTGTGTGCCACCTCCTGGGGGCCGTTCACCTGGGCAATGATCCTGTGCGAGTGGACCCTCCTCCAGGATAGAATGGTGATGGACAGGGAGTTCATCCGGGAGGTGGCCGAACTGGGTGTCCGCCTCTCTTCCGCGTTTTTCCGTCCGCTTATTGAACGGGGCCTGGTCGACGGCGTCGTCATCGCTGACGGGGCGGCCACGCTCATCCCCCTCGATCTGTACCGTGACGTGGTTCTTCCCTGTGAGCGAAAGCTCTTCGAAGAGTTCAGGGAACGAGGCGTTGCGCGCTTCTTTCACCAGTGCGGCGATATCCGCGCCCAGGTGGCCCTCTCTCCTGATACCGGTGCTACATGCATATCCCTGGACTCTGGCGTACGCCTCGACGAGGTGGAGAAACTCTATCATGAACAAGTTGTTCTTGCCGGGAACGTGGACGTGATCAGAACGGTGTTCGGAGGGGAGACGACGATGATGTGCCAGGCCGTTACCGAATGCGTTTCCGGGATAACCGATCCTTTCCGGAAATTCATCCTCATGCCTTCCTGCGATCTGCCCCTTGAGACGCCCTTACAGAATGTGAATACATTTCTTGCCTGTGCTGACCGTATTGCATAGCCGCAGAAATCCTTCTTGTTCTATCTCGTAATGCCGTCATCGCTCCTTTCCTTCTCGCCGCCCCCTCAGCAGGTGAAACAAAAAAGGCGTTGTCAGATCGACAACACCTCATGATGATCCTGCGTTTCATGCAAACGCCTTACTCCCCCGCAAACTCCGTAAGCGCAAAGACGTTGTATCCCTTCTCTTTCAGCTTTTTTCTCCCTCCCACGTCGGGAAGATCTACGATAAAGGCCATCTCGACGACTTTTGCGCCAAGCTTTTCGATGAGCGCGGCGGCAGCCAACGCGGTGCCTCCGGTTGCGAGGAGGTCGTCGATCAGCAGAACCCGTTCGCCTTTTTTCAGCGCGTCCTTGTGGATTTCTATCCTGTCCGTGCCATACTCGAGTTCATACTCCTGCGACACCACTTCAGCAGGGAGCTTGCCCTTCTTCCGGATCGGGATGAACCCTTTGCCGAGCGTGTATGCCAGAACCGAGCCGATAATGAACCCCCGCGACTCGATGCCTGCGATCGTGTCGAAGGCAAAGTCCCTATGCATGTAGCGCTGGGTCAGCGTGTCGATCATGAGCCGGAAGCCGACGGGGTCCTTGATGAGCGTCGTAATGTCGCGGAACATGATCCCTTTCTTGGGATAGTTTGGAATGGTCCTGATTTTTGATTTAATCGTCATTTTTTCTCCTGACAAATTGAGCGTCGATCAGTGCGGCCGCTCTCGTTTCTCTCTCTCTTCCCTCCATCAGCAGGCCTCGCTCTCCGCGCCTTCGATCTCCCTGTATTTTGCCACGCCGATCTGATAGAGATCGTTGCCGTAGATATCGTTCGCGACAACCGCCGGAAAGTCTACCACCTCGAGCCGCATCACGGCTTCCGCTCCAAGTTCGGGATAGGCAATGACCTCGGCCTTTCTGATTGCTTTGGAAATGAGCGCGCCTGCGCCGCCGATTGCCGCGAAGTAAACCGCTCGGTGGTGTTTGATCGCGTCTTTTACGGCCTGGCCGCGCGGCCCCTTGCCGATCATGCCCTTAAGACCGAGCTCAAGCAGCGTCGGCGTGTACTTGTCCATGCGGTAGCTGGTGGTCGGGCCTGCGGAGCCGATGGGCTTTCCGGGAGGTGCGGGAGTGGGCCCGGTATAGTATAGGATCTGACCCGTCAGGTCGAACGGCGGTTTCTCGCCTTTGCTGTGGCCGTCTACGATGTACTTGTGCGCCATGTCTCTCCCCGTATAGATCACGCCCGTGATGAGCACGTGGTCTCCGGCCTTGAGGTCCGAGATGACGTCGTCGGTTAAGGGAGGTTCTATTTTTATGGAGTTGGACATGCTCTCTCTTCTCGTACCAGCGAAACGTGCGCACGGGGTTTGACGCGATGGACCTGCACCCCGGGCCCGTAGCTCATCTACAGAATTATCGTCTTATGCCTTGCCGCATGGCAATTTATATTGACTGCCACCGGCAGGCTCGCGATATGACAGGGAAAGCTTTCAACATGTACGGCCATCGCCGTTATCTTGCCGCCGAGCCCCTCCGGACCGATGCCGGTTTTGTTCACGGCCTTAAGGAGGGTCTCTTCCAGGGACGCTAATTCCAGCTTGGCATGGGGGCTGCCTATGGGCCGCAGGAGCGCTTTCTTCGCAAGGAGCGCCGCCTGCTCAAAATCACCGCCGATCCCGACGCCGATCACAACCGGCGGGCAGGGATTCGCGCCGGCCCTCTGTACGCATTCGAGCACGAAGTTTTTGATGCCTTCGATGCCTTCGGTCGGCCTCAGCATCCGGATCACGCTCATGTTCTCGCTCCCCGCCCCCTTTGGCATGAACGAGATCTTGAGTTTATCGCCGGGCACAAGCTCGGTATAGATGATTGCCGGCGTGTTATCACCCGTATTTTTGCGGGTGATCGGGTCCACAACGGACTTTCGGAGATATCCCGCTTTATACCCTTTGCGCACACCCTCGTTGATGGCATCGATGATGAAGCCGTTCTTGATCCTGAGGTCCTGGCCCATCTCCACAAAAAATATGGCGATGCCCGTGTCCTGGCAGAGAGGGATATGCTCTTCCCTCGCGACGCGCGCGTTCTCCTGCAGGAGCCCGATTATCTCTTTCGCCCCTGGCGCCGTCTCGGTCTCCGCGGCGCGTTCAAAGGCCGTAAGCACGTCCTCACTCAGGTTGTAAGCTGCATCGACGCATATCTGCGCTATATGGTCGACGATCTCATCTACATGAATTTCGCGCATCCCGATCTCACCGCCTCGACAGATTTCATGAAGGCCGCATTTTCATCGGCGTTTAATTTGATTTCAACGACCTGCTCCACTCCCTTCGCTCCGAGCTTCACCGGCACCCCGGAGTACGCACCTCTGACGCCATACTCGCCGTCGAGGTACACGGAACAGGGAAGTATCTTTTTTTTGTCCAGCAGGATGGCCTCGACCATTTCGAGGGTGGATGCCGACGGGGCGTAATAGGCGCTTCCCGTTTTAAGCAGCGCAACGATCTCGGCGCCTCCGTTCTTCGTGCGGTCAACCAGTTTATCGATGGTCGCCTTGCTCATCAGTTCGGTGATCGGTATGCCTGCCACGGTCGAATACCGCGGCAGAGGGACCATGGAATCGCCATGACCGCCGAGCACGAAGGCATGAGTATTTTCTACCGACACGCCGAGCTCCATGGCGATGAATGCCCGGAACCGCGCGGAATCGAGCACGCCGCCCATGCCGATGACCCGTTCCTTCGGGAACCCGCTCGCCTTCATTGCCACGAAGGCCATCACATCCATGGGGTTCGTGACCACGATCATGACCGCTTTTGGTGAACGGCGCGAGGTCTCTTCAGCAACGGTCTTCACGATGTTCCCGTTGAGGGCAAGCAGGTCGTCGCGGCTCATGCCCGGTTTTCGCGCCAGTCCGGCCGTAATCACGATGATGTCCGATCCCGCGGTTTCGTCATATCCATTGGTACCGGTGATCATTGAATCATATCCCATGACCGGACCCGTCTCCAGCAAATCGAGCCCCTTGCCCTGCGGCACACCTTCGACCACGTCAACCATCACCACATCCGCTAACTGGGCCTCGGCGATACGCTGTACCAGCGTCGCCCCCACATTGCCCGCGCCAACAACCGTCACTTTCTTCCGCACCATAACACCTCCTCGAACTTTGTTTGCTCCGGGGAAGAGAGCCCACGTTACCTACGACCTTGTGCGTCATGCTCCCAGCCCTGTTCCTTTTAGAGTTTCGTTATCTTTACCTTACTGATCTTTCTCCCCTCCAGTTCGAGGACCTCAAGCTTCAGGTGCCGATACCGCAACTGTTCGCCGACTTTCGGCATCCTGCCGAAGAGCCCGAACACAAAGCCGCCAAGCGTATTGAAGTCCGTTGACTGGAGGTTCGTGTCGAGCAGCTCGTTCACTTCATCAAGGGGAGACTGGCCCGAAACCACGAAGTTCTTCTCGTCAACGATCTGGACGTCCTTTTTCTCGGATTCAAGCTCGTCGTGAATGCTGCCGACGATTTCCTCGATCAGGTCTTCGAGGGTCACGAGTCCCGCCGTGCCGCCATATTCGTCTATGACGATGGCGAGCTGGAACCGTTCCCTCTGCATTTCGGACAAGAGCTCGCTCACCCGCTTGTTTTCGGGAATAAAGTACGCTGGCCTGATGAACTGCTGGATTCCTGCCTCGCGATTCACGTCTCCCGACGCCAGGGCAACGAGAATGTCCTTGATGTACAGGGTGCCGATGACCGTGTCCACCGTATCCTCGATAACGGGATAGCGTGAATACCCGAACTGCGATACGAGCGCGAACACTTCCCGGAGTGCCGCATTCGAAGGAACGCTGATGATCTCGGTCCGGGGCCTCATTGCTTCCGATGCCACGGTATCGCCGAACTCGAACACCTTGTGGAGCAATTCCTTTTCTTCCTCTTTGAGCGAGCCGCGCTCTTCGCCCAGGTTGATCATGGCCTTGATGTCTTCCTCGGTGACCACCGTGGAACAGGATGCGCCTTCTGACCCCGGGCCGGCGACAAGGTCGGCGGTGGCAGTCAGCAGGCGGGAGACAGGAGTCAGGGCTTTCATGATCACGGTCAGAGGAGCAGCGATAAACATTGCGAACCGGTCTGGATTTTTACAGGCGATTCCCTTCGGCGCCAGCTTTGCGAAGCAGACGACCAGAACGGTCACGAGTAACACCGTGATTGCAGCCGCAAGGTGGATCTCCGTAACCAGGCTTGCGGCAATGACCATGGCGACGACCGCGGCAAAAACGATAAGGAAATTTTCAGCCAAAAGCAGCGCGGAATGCAGACGGTCACGTTCCTGCACGAGCATGAGGGCAGTCTTCGCCTGCTTGTCCCCTTTCTCGGCCAGCTCGTGAAGATGCCCCTTGTTCGAAAACACGATGGCTGTTTCGGCTGCCGCACAGAAGGCGGCAACGAGAATGCTGACGCCTACTGCGAGGACAGGCGCCCAGAAACCAGTTATAAAGGCCGTGATCGAAGCCATAGTTCGCGTGGGGATCGCAAATTGCAGACTGCAGAGGAGACAAACGCAGTCCCTCAATTCGAAATCACGCTACTCTCCCGTTATCCCGATGACCTCATCCACGGCTCGCTCACCGTTCTGCGTAAGTCTGCCGCCGCATGACCGAGCCGTTGCTACGGAAGATTCGCGGTCTGGATCATTTTTCGTCCGAAAAGCTCGTTACAAAAAACTCCGTTTCCTTCTTAATTATACACGGAATTAAATTTGCATGGCCAGACTCTTCTGTCTGCCAAGTCAAATATAAACGGCCCCCTCAGGTGGGGGGCCGTTTTCGAATTTTCAGAGTTCATGATCTTCGATACTACTTTTTTGCCGGCTTTGCTGGTTCAGGAGCAGGTGCTGGTGCCGGTGCCGGCGCAGGAGCAGGGGGAGCAGGCGGCGGAACTACGGCAGGCTGAACGGGCTGCGGTGCAGGCTGCTGTTCCTTTTTGCAGCCTACCAGAGCGACGGTCATGATGAATGCGAGAGTCAATATGATTGCGAGCAGTTTTTTCAAGATCGCTCACCTCCTTTCCGGTTGACGTCAATGCATAAAATACAGGCAAATGCCCTGGAGAAAAAAAACCATGCGGATAATGCCCGTGCTCGAAGCACCGTGCAGGAGACACATCATTAGAGTATCCTGGTTGCGACCGAGCGAGTTACGGTAAGTTCCCTGACTTTTTGCCCGAGCTTATCCTCAAGAACCAGCTGCTGTTCCTCGCTTAAGCGAAGACGGAAGACGCGCAGTTTGTTGAGCGACCGCTTCGTCAGGTATATTTCGCGAAGCTCAAAACCGATCTGTTTTTTTATTTCCGCCATCTGCTGCGGTGTCAGCTCAAGCTTTACGATTTCGTCCACAGAATGATCCCTCCCGAAAATCAGTATAAGCCGCAATTATAGGCTTATCCGCGGTCAAATTCAAGTTTATTTTGGGTCCCCTGCTCACTGTTGCGGCTTCACGACCATGACCTGCATAACCCAGGGGAATTGCCTGTCTTGCAAGCCCGAAGGAGGGCCATTCGCGTCATATGTCAACGCCAGCAGAAGCCTGCAGGAGCAATCTTGACCGTGCCTCCGTCGACTCCGGCTACTTTGACTTCACCATCTTTCGTCCGACACCGCCGGCTCATCTCGGATACGATCATCTTGATCCGTTCGATGTCCGATTCCATGCAGGGACCTCCGGTCCACCGTGCCACAACCTGACGTGGGAGAAAAGGTTCAATCTGCCCGGCAAGGGACTCCGCATCCCGAACCGTGCACGCAGTTAGAGCTCCATGGTCAGCTTCTCCGCAATTTTTGCGACCGCTTCTTCGACCTTCAACTTTTCCACAGCGCCGGTCTTGCGTTCCTTGATTTCCACCATATTGTCCTTGAGATTTTTTTCGCCGATCACGATGCGCCAGGGTATTCCAGTGAGATCGGCGTCTTTGAACTTGACGCCGGCCCGTTCGTCCCGGTCGTCCATCAACACCTCGAACCCATTCTCCTCCAGGGCCGTGTACATCTCTTCGGCGACATCCATGGATCTCGTGTCTTTAACGTTGACCGGCACGACGAGTATCTGGTAAGGCGCGATTGCGAGCGGCCAGATGATCCCGTTCTCGTCGTTCCCCTGTTCAACGGCGGCGGCGGCGATGCGCGCCGGGCCGATGCCGTAGCTGCCCATGATAATCGGTTTCTCACTGCCTTGCTCGTCGAGATAGTTCGCTTTGAGCGCTATCGAGTATTTGGTCCCCAGCTTGAATATATTCCCCACCTCGATGACCCGTTCGACCCTGAGCGGCTTGCCGCAGCGGGCACAGGCATCGCCCGCTGCCGCCGTATGAATGTCGGCGACCTCGGCATCGGCAAAGTGTTTGGCCGCGCTTACTCCCTTCACGTGATATCCCTCTCTGTTCGCCCCGGCGATGTACAGCCCCTGCGTGAGCACCGGGTCTGCAATTTTTCTTATCGTGTGGCCCATCGGGCCGATGAAACCTGCGGGCACACCGAGGACGGACCCTACCTCGTCCTTCTGTGCCGGCCGGTGCGGGCCGATCAGCTTTGCCAGTTTCTTTTCATGCAGCGTCTGGTCGCCGCGCACGAGCGCGAGGACAGGGCCGTAATCGCTTATGACGAGAATTGATTTGATCAGCTGCTCAGGCGTCACCTTCAGGTAACGGGTCACCTCATCGATGGTCCGCCGTTCCGGCGTGGCTACCTCCTCAACATCCCACTCCGGCGATGGGCTCGCTTTGGGGACGGACAACGCCAGCTCGGTATTCGCTGCATATCCGCAGCCGTCGCAGAGCGCCACATCGTCTTCGCCGGCCGCGGAAGGAGCCATGTACTCGTGGGCCAGGGAGCCGCCCATCATGCCTGTGTCGCTCTCGACCACGTAGAACCTGATGCCGCATCGGGCGTAGATCTTCTTGTACGCCTCAAGGTGGAGCTGGTACGACTTATCAAGCCCCTCGTCATCTCGGTCAAAACTGTAGGAATCCTTCATGGTGAACTCGCGCGTGCGCAGGATGCCGCTCTTGGGCCGTGCTTCGTCCCTCAGTTTCGTCTGGACCTGATACCATATCTGCGGCAGGTCGCGATAGGAGCGGATATCGTGGGCAGCAAGCCAGGTCATGGTCTCTTCATGGGTCATTGCGAGGCACATGTCGCGGCCACCGCGGTCCTTCAGGCGAAACATCTCGTCGCCGATGGCGTCCCACCTGCCCGTTTGCTGCCAGACCTCGGATGGATTCAATACCGGCATGGACACTTCCTGGCCACCGATGGCGTTCATCTCCTCGCGGATGATCCGGTTGATCTTTTCCATCACCCGAATGCCGAGCGGCAGGTAAATGTAGAGCCCCGCCGCGAGTTGCCGGACGAAGCCGGCGCGCACCATGAGCTTGTGAGATACGGCCTCCGCCTCGGCCGGCGCTTCTTTCAAGGTTGGTATAAATAAACGGGAAAAACGCATGAAGCCTCCGGGAAACGGCAGCGCGCTGGCCGCAGCCGGGAAACAGGGGGTTCTCCGCGGGAGCCCCTCCCCCCTCCCCGCTGCCTACTGCGAGCTGCCTGCTTTTTTCACCAATGCTTCCACTTCTCTTACCAAAACATCGGCCAGTTCCGTCTCCTCAAATTTTTTTACGATCTCACCGTGCTTGAATAACAGCCCTACGCCCTTGCCGCCCGCGATGCCGACGTCCGCTTCGCGCGCCTCGCCAGGTCCATTCACGACGCACCCCATGACCGCTACCGTGATCGGCTCTTTGATATGAGCGAGACGCCTCTCCACCTCCTGGGCAAGGCCGATGATGTTGATCTCGGTCCTGCCGCAGGTGGGGCAGGAAATGATGTTCACCCCTCGCTGCCGGATCTTGAGTGACTTCAAGATTTCGTATGATACCCGCACTTCCTCGACAGGATCCGCGGTCAGGGACACGCGCATCGTATCGCCGATGCCCTCGGCAAGGAGGATGCCGAGACCGACGCTCGACTTGATCGTCCCCGAGAAGAGCGTGCCTGCCTCGGAGATTCCGATGTGAAGCGGGTAATCGGACTTCTGCGAAAACAAGCGGTAGGCCGCGACGGTGACCATGACGTCCGAGGCTTTCAGCGAGACCTTGATGTCCCCAAAATTCAGCTCCTCGAGGATACGGATGTGACCGAGGGCGCTCTCGACGATGGCCTCAGGCGTCGGGTGACCGTACTTTTCCAGGAGGTGTTTTTCAAGCGAACCCGCGTTCACGCCGATGCGGATCGGGATGCTCCTGTCCCTGCAGGCCCGGACCACTTCGGAGACCTTGTCCTTGCCGCCGATATTTCCGGGGTTGATCCTGAGGCCGTCGACCCCCTGCTTCACTGCTTCGATCGCCAACCGGTAGTCGAAATGAATGTCGGCAATCAGCGGGAGGGCAGTCCCTTTTTTGATTTTGCCGATTGCTTTCGCGGCGACCTCATCGGGGACCGCAAGGCGGACAATCTCGCATCCTGCCTGCCCGAGTTGATCGATCTGGGCAAGCGTCGCCTTGTGATCGCGCGTGTCGGTGTTGCACATGGACTGGACCGCGACAGGAGCGCCGCCGCCGATCATCACCCTGCCGAGGGCTATTTGTCTGGTTTTTTTTCGGGTAATTTCAGAATTCATAGTTGGAGAAAGAGTCATCCACGACTCGGGCTAACACGGCACAAGGAGATGTCCGGCGTTTGGTTCCCGCGTGGCACTACCTCTCTATTTACCGAAGAACATCCTCATGATGTCATTGTACGAAACCACCGCTATCAGCGTAATCAGGAGGCCAGCGCCGATGCTCTGCGATACTTCCATCACTTTCCGGCTGACAGGCTTCCTGCGAATGGCCTCGATCACGAGGAACAGGATCAGGCCGCCGTCCAGAACCGGGATCGGCATGAGGTTCAGGATACCGAGTGAAATGCTGATCATCGCGAGGAGCGAGAGGAACGACGACAATCCTGCCGCGGCAGCCTGTCCGGACATCTGGGCGATCATCACGGGGCCGCCGAGGGTCTTGATCGACAAGCCGAAGGTCACCAGTTTCTTGAGGGTAATGAACGTGAGGTCGATCGACTCGAGGGTCTTGTCGAAGCCGAGCTCAATGGATTCCAGGAGCCCGTACTTTTTGAACACAAGCTGGAATGCCGGCTCAACGCCGATCACATAACGGCCGCCGTCCTCGATCGGCGTGACATTCAGCTCCATGCGTTTGCCGCCTCGTTCGAGGGTAATCGTCAGATTCTTTCCCATGCTGTCGCGCACGAGGGCCGAGAACTGGTTCCAATGATAGATTGTTTTGCCATCGACAGCAAGGATCTTGTCGTGCACGGCGATCCCCGCCTTTTCAGCCGGGAATCCCGGCTTCAACTTGCCAATCTCTGCGGGCATGTCCGGCAACATCCCTGACATGCCGATCTTGAGTTCCGTCGCCGTTACGGGCCTGAGCGTCAACTTCTTCTTTTCGCCTTGGCGGTCGACGGTAATGTTCACGTCCGTATCCGGATTCACGGCGATCAACGACAGGGCCTTCGTCCAGTCGGTGATGCTTCGGCCGTTGATCTTCTCGATCACGTCGCCCGCAATGAACCCGGCGCGCTCCGCCGGAGAGCCCGGCTCGACGTAGCCTACCTTAGCCGGTCCTTCCGCATAGGTGCCGACCATGAACACCAGCGGCATGATGAGAAATGCAAGGACGATGTTCGTGAGCGGGCCCGTTGCCGCGATCTTTATGCGCTGCCAAACGGTCTTCGACTGGAATTCGTCCGCAGCGCCCGTCGGCACCTCGTCGGGGTTCTCGCCGGCCATCTTCACGTACCCGCCGAGCGGCAGCGCGGACAGGATATACTCCGTGTCGCCCTTCTTGTAGCCAACGATCTTGGGGCCCATGCCGAGCGAGAATTTTTCGATCCTGACCCCTGCTCGCTTGGCCATGATAAAATGACCGAACTCGTGCACGAACACGAGAATTCCGATCACGATGAGAAAGTAAATCAATGTCATGTTGACTCCTTAATAATGGAGAACGACAGAGAGGCCCGGCTTATAAACCGGGGACCCCCGCCTTCAGGGAATGACGGTACATCCGCATTCCTCATTCTCCCTGTCGCTCTTCATGCACTGCACCTTCTGCGCTGGCACCTGACGGCGGATCCGATTATTCTTTCCGCTTCCTCCCGCGCCCAGCGGTCCGCGGTGAGTGCGTCTTCAATCGTCTTGATGGATGACGGAGTATGTGCTTCCATCGTGGCATTGATCACGCCCGCAATCGCGCCGTATCCGATCTTCTCGTCCAGAAAATATTTGACCGCGACCTCGTTCGCTGCTGATACGACAGCCGGCATGGTGCCTCCTGCTCGCAGCGCTTCGAAGGCATAGGCAAGACAGGGGAAACGGTCCATGTCCGGTTCTTCAAAGGTGAGCGTCCCGATCCTTGCCAGATCGAGAGCCGGCGAAACGTCCGTCAGACGCTCGGGATACGACAATGCGTAGGCGATCGGCCCCTTCATGTCCGGCATGCCAAGTTGCGCAACGACCGCGCCATCCCGATATTCCACCATAGAATGAATAATGCTTTGCGGATGGACCAGCACTTTGATCTTGTCCTGCTGGATGTTGAAAAGCCACCGTGCTTCAATCACCTCGAGCCCCTTGTTCATCAGCGTCGCCGAATCGATGGTGATCTTCCTGCCCATGCTCCAGTTCGGGTGCTTGAGCGCCTGGGTCAGCGTCGCCTTCTTGAGGTCTTTTTTGGAAAAAGCCCGGAAGGGTCCGCCCGACGCGGTGATGATCAAGCTCCGGATTTCATTGTTCGCGCCCGCCTGCAGGCACTGGAAGATTGCGCTGTGTTCGCTGTCCACCGGCAGGATGCTGACCGCGCGTGAACGGGACTCGGCCATGACGAGCTCGCCCGCCGTCACGAGGACTTCCTTGTTCGCCAGCGCGATGGTCTTGCCTGAGCGGATCGCTGCCATCGTCGGCACGAGGCCGGCAGTCCCCACGATTGCCGATACGGTGACGTCTGCATCATCAGTGGCAGCGACCCGGATCATGCCTTCGACGCCGGAGAAGATGTGTACCTTCAGGTCCTTACACTTCGCCTTGAGGCTCAGGGCGGCATTTTCTCCTGCGACAGCGACGACTGTTGGTTTAAAGTGGCGTACCTGTTTCTCCAGGAGCGCAACGTTATTGCCCGCAGCAAGCGCAACGATCTTGAACCGATCCGGAAATTGCGAGACAACGGAGAGCGTAGACTGGCCGATCGAGCCCGTGGAGCCGAGTATGGAAATTTTCTTCAACCGCTTACTCTCCGCATTCTTCTATCGTATCCTGAGATAATAGTACAGCACCGGCGCGGCAAAGAGCATGCTGTCCATGCGGTCCAGGATGCCGCCGTGGCCGGGGATCACGCTGCCCGAATCCTTGACTCCGGCCGAACGCTTGAGCAGGGACTCCACGAGATCGCCGATGGTCCCGAATACCGCAAGCGCCAGCGCGATTGCGACCGCTTCCTGCACGCTGATCGGCGGCATGAACCAGACGCGGCACAGCAGGGCCATGCCCGCTGATGCGGCAAGGGCGCCGGCCAGCCCTTCCATGCTTTTCTTGGGGCTCACCTTTTCGTAGAGCCGGTGCTTGCCGAAGGGCCTGCCGATCGAGTAGGCGCCGATGTCCGTTGCCCAAATGATAAAATACAGGAATACCAGCCACTGCTTCCCGTCAGGGCCGGTCCGGATGGCGACCTGAAAGGCGAACAGCAGGGCAACATAAAACACACCGAGGAACGTCGATGCGATGTCTTCCAGCGCGCCGTCAACCGGGCGGGCCGAAAACAGCCGAGCGATCATGATGACGAGCATGCTCACGGCAACGGGGAACAGCGTTCCCAGGTGGGGATGGAGGGGACCGTAAAAAGACAGCAGTACGAGCGCTCCGTGCGCCATCCCGATCAGCGAAAGTGGTTGAAATCCGCACGCCCTTGCCATGCGGTAAAATTCGTACTGTCCCACCAATACTGCAGCAAGGACCAGCGCCGTGAAATACTCCGGCGGGAGTTCCCAGGCGACCAGATAAAAGATGGGAAGGAAAAGAAGCCCCGAGATCACTCTCGTACGCAGCATGCATAGTCTCCAAGAAGATTTATTTACACCGCTGGGGCGGAGAGAAACACGTGGCGGCCTGGAGAAAACATCCTCCCGTCGACTGCTCTGTTGGGCGTAAGCGGATCCTTGCGAACGCCCTATTTTTGCACGAGCTGCTCCTGGGTAAGCCCGAATCTTCGCTGCCGGCCCTGGTAGTCGATGAGCGCCTCAAGCAGGTCTCCCTCCTCGAAATCCGGCCACAGGGTGTCGGTAAAATACAGCTCGGCATAGGCGGCCTGCCAGAGCAGGAAATTGCTGATCCTCTTTTCGCCGCTGGTACGGATAATCAGGTCCGGGTCCGGCAGTCCCGCGGTATCGAGGTACGAAGCAAAAGCCTCTTCGGTCCACGGTTCCTTCGCTCCACCCGCGGCCATTCTCCGCTTGACCGCTTCCAGAATTTCGCCGCGGCCTCCGTAGGACAGTGCAAGGTTCAGGATCAGCCCGGAGTTGGCTGCTGTCTCTCCCATGGCCTTTTCGACCCAGGATTGCACTGACGACGGGAGCCGCTCTGTTCTCCCGATGGTGCGGAACTTGATGCCATTCGTTTTCATGGTGGCTATTTCAGCCTTGAGGAACGACCCGAGCATGTCCATGAGGAAGCCTATTTCCTGTTTTGGCCTTCCCCAGTTTTCGTCGGAAAAAGCATAGAGCGTAAGGACCGAAACGCCCAACTGACGGCAAACTTCAGTGATGCGGCGCACCGTCTCAGCGCCCCGTTTATGGCCCGCCACCCTTGGAAGGCCCCTGCGCAGCGCCCATCTCCCGTTTCCGTCCATGATAATGGCGATATGCCGCGGGAGACCGGACAGGTCAAGCCGTGCCCGCATCTCGTCGAGCGTCTGGATTTCCTTTTTTTTCTTACTCTGCTTTTCGTTCATGTCTCGTTCCGTATAGTCCCGTCAAACAGAAGCATTCCTCATTACTTTGCCGTGAACGTTTGAACGCTGTACCTGTCCTTGGCAAAGAGCCCACCCGAGTCTTTCACCAGCGCCAGAATGCTTGCTCCCGAACTCTCCTGCCGTATGATCTGGAAGTCAGGAACGGCGCCTGGCACATCTTTGACGATCCAACGCTGTTCGAGCCGCGCCCCAGTCCATCCCAAGCAGACGATATCGGCCTTCGAATAATTCCCGAAGAAGGTGTCTCCGATATTTTTCACCAGGATGATCTCATCTTTGCCGTCGCCGTTCACGTCAAGCGCAAGCACCCTGCCGGTGACCCTGACCTTCTGGCTCTTTTGCAATTCTCCGACTGACTCGGAAATAACGCTGACGGGGTCCGTTACCGGCTTGTGCAGCGTGACGCCGACGGAAGGATACGCTTCTTCGCTCCTCCAGATACGGCTATCCTTCGAGTAAACGGCCACGTGGTCGTTATCGGTCAGCGCAACGAGCAGGGGACTGGATTCGCCGACCTCGGCGAACACGAACCCGTAGAGGCCTATCTCGCCAGGCAAGGAGATTTCCTGGCCAAGAGCATATTTCCCATTTGACCAGTCATACTCCCTCGGCGACCCGGCATAAAACGTCTTCGGGTCGTAATCCTGGCCGATAAGTATCCTCCCCTTGCCGGGGTAATTGAGGACGCGGAGAAAGCCGGGGACGTCGGAAATTCTCTGATACGTGCCCTCGCGCCATTCGACCACATAGGAAACGATCTTCCCCCTTCGCATCTCCGTCACGAAAATCTGCGGCCTGCCGTCACCGTTGATGTCCGCAATATCGAGGTTGATGTGTTGAATCTCTTCACTGGGGAGGGCCTTCGGCTCCTGCCATTCTTCGCTCCATCCCTTCACGCTCTGACGGTAGATATGAAGCCTCGTCCCGTCGGAAAAGACATATTCCGTCTCCCCGTTTCCTTCGAGGTCTGCGGCCCCAAAAAACTGAGCCTCGAAGGGCAGCTCGGTAATTCTGCCCTTTTCCACTTTCATCGGCAAGAAGTAAGGCTTTATGTCGCCGAACGCATCTTTTTTTGTCTTCAGATCTATCATGGCCACAATGGTATCAAGCGATCTTGCCTCGTCGGCGTAAAACAACCTTGTGGTCACGAGGATTTTTCCACCTTCCGCCGGGTAGATCCCCACTGCCGCAATAACGTCCAGGCTGAAGGTCTTGCTCATTTCCCGGATGATCGAATCGTCCCGCTCCTTTTTCCCTCTGAGAAACTCCGCGGCCTTGGAGCTATCGAGGATGGTAAATCTGCCCAGTTCATTCAATCGTTCGGTCAGGCCATGAATGATCTCCGGTCGATCGGCCCTGACGGGAAGGATCGCGAGATTGATCTTTTTCGGGGTGATCCTCGCCTTGTCGCCGGGCTTCGGGTCCAGCACTCTGTTCCTCACCACGACTGTTGCCGATGTCTCCGTCAGGCTCAGTACTTCGGCACTGCCCACTGAGACTTCGGCGCGGCCGATCACCTCGCCCGTAACGGGATGAAGGATTTCCTTGCCGTCCCGCCAGAGCGTGAGCTCGACACCCGGTATCAGGCCGTCTTTCGAGCCGAGGGCGACCGTAAGCTGATCGCCATTCACCGCTTTTACCTCACCCTGGACTTTGGGGAAGTACGATACGATCTCCGCTGCAAGCTGGTCGATAGACGTATATTCTTCAATACCGAGGGGCTTTTCAGCGGCATGTACGGCGGCACCCATGGATAGGAGCAGTAATAAACCAGTCACTATTCTTTTCATGCGTCTGGATCCCTCTTTTCTAACAGCATTCTCAAAATTCTGCACCAAATCGCCCCGTAGACGGCCTTTGCCCTCCGCCGGTGTCCGGAACGTGAACGTACGGCTTCAGAAAGTCATGAGCGATTGCGCATACCGGCACGTGCGACTACCGTTTCCCGTGGTCAGTCAATCTTCACTCGGATCTCCGCTTCCCACGATGAGCCGGGTTGAAGCGAAATACGCCAGATCGGCATAACCATCGAACTCTGGTACACTCGTTCAAACCCGCCTTCTGACTGCGATACCGTCTCGACCGGGGCTCGCCAGAGTATTGCCGGCCGCAGGAACGCGAGGGAGAGCCTGATTTTAAGCCAGTCATCGATGATGCTCACCGTGCTCACGTCATTGATCTCCCAGATCGACGCCAGGTTTCGCTTGTCCAGGGTGTGGCCGGGGATATCGTAATACCGGTCATGGGCATCCCCCGCAAGGAGTGAAAAATTGAATTCGCTGCCGAAGGATGCATTCAACTCCTCCGTACTCAGATTCGTGATCTCGTACATCACCGAAAACTCCGGTGCGGCCTTCGCCAGCGTTATTTCCTTCTTGAGCCTCACCCTGAGCCCTTCCACCTGACCCGTGCGCTCGAGGATGACGGCGGCCTTCACCCGCCTTTTCTGGGTAACGCAATAATCACCGAGGACGAAATCTCCTGCCTCGTAGTATTCGGACCGCATGAATTTGACGAGGTCTACGCCGGATCCCAGAAAATGGTCGAGCAGAGAACCGCGGGTGTACCAGTCGTAGAGCAGATGATATTGGAGCCCCTCCTCCTTCATGGCCACTCGCTCGTGGATGGTCTTTGCACCGCCGTCCTGCGGTCCGGCGTCCGTCTGTTTGGCGGCGTGCAGAATTCTGTCGTGGTAGCCCTCACGCCTGCGCGTAAGCGTATTCATCAGGTTGAAGGAACGAGGCTTCCAGTCGAGTTCCGATATCCTTCCGCCTTCTGCCGGATCGATGAAGAGGTTCAGCAATTCTGAATTCAGCATGACCTCCTGGCGACC
>Ga0187771_10000120_pt1 | contig 39523 bp, 30 predicted proteins | sample 0116_SJ02_MP15_1_FD_133139 | JGI IMG/M metagenome (GOLD analysis project Ga0187771, IMG submission 133139) | Tropical peat soil microbial communities from peatlands in Department of Meta, Colombia - 0116_SJ02_MP15_10_MG | ecosystem: Environmental > Terrestrial > Soil > Wetlands > Peat | place...
GGGGGAGGAAACCTGCAGCGTGAGCGTCGCGCACGGTGGAGAAGGCGCCTGGAGCCGGATCAGATCTTCTACCTGCTGACCCCAGCATGAAAGCGCGCTGCAGGTTTTTTACTCGATCGTCGCGGTGGGAACGCTTTTAGACTTTGATAATCCGTACCAGAAACTCGGTTCGATGACAGCTGTCACTGAATTCAGGTGCTGGCGGGAATCGAAGCGCAGGATGTGAGCGGAATCTTCCCTGACCTTTCCTGCAGGTATCTCGACAAAGCGTCTTGCCAGGTTGGAATCGACAAACCGGTAGCACGGAACTTCGTCTTGGAAAGCACCGAGTAAGCAGGTCGCTTGACTGAACTTGGGAAATCCCCGGTCTTGACCGATCTCAGTTGGGCGTTAACTCCGGCAAGCTCGAAGATGGTGCGAGTGAACTGATACCAGGAGCACTGACCTTCCGAGCTGACATGATATAGACCGAAATCTCCGGTCAGGACTAACCTTCGAGTAGCTTCGGCGAGATCGAGCGTATAAGTGGGAGTGAGAACCTGATCGTCGACGACGCGGATGGCGTCTCCCGCCGCAGTCTTCTTCAGCATATTCTCAACGAAGTTGCCGCCTTTGCCGCTGCTGCCCGCCATGCCGTACAGGCCGCAAGTCCGGATCACGAAATAGCGATCTGCGTAAGCGGCAATCAAATGTTCTCCAGCAACCTTGGAAGTACCGTACACATTCAACGGTGACGGCCGATCCGTTTCTTCGTAAGGTGCGTTTTTCTGTCCGGCAAAAACGTAGTCGGTGCTGAAGTGCACCAGGATGGCACCCGATCGTTTGCAGGCCTTCGCCAAATTCATCGCGGCAATGCCGTTCACCTGGAAAGCCAAGCCCGGCTGTTTCTCGCATTCCTCCACTTTGTGAAACGCGGCCGTGTTTAATACAACGTCGGGTTTGGCTTCAAGCATTACGTCGGAAACCAGACGTTCGGAACAAACGTCCACTTGCGCGTGAATGACTGGCACGACCACGTCACCGGCTGCCTCGAAAATTCTGTAGAGGTCAGTTCCCAGTTGACCGTTGGCCCCGATAAGAAGCGCCTTCATCGCCCGACCGCCGAAAGCGTCTGCAGTCCGTTCGCTGCCAGCAATTTCAAAGTCTCAATGTTGTAGTACTGAGGATTGTCCCAATCCTGGAACTTGTCCATATGCTCAATCAGGTTCTTGACGATGGATTTCACGTCATGGTTGGGGTGAAAACTAAGCACGTTTTCCGCCTTCTGAATGCTGACTTTGTAATTACGGAAATCGCTCTTGTGGTTAATGGTAAGGTGTACGCGAAGTCCGAGTTGCTCTTCAATCGCCATCTTCACCAAATCCCCAACTTCCCCCACCGTATAGTTACCGGAAGCGACGTTGAAAATGCCGGAGATCCTGTGGCTGGCCTCAATGGCGCGGACATACGCGTTCGTAGCGTCCTCAATGCTGACGATCGGACGCCAGATGGAAGGATTGTTGACGGTGATTTCCCGGTCGCGAATGCCATTCTTGAACATCGTGTTAATGATCAGGTCCAGCCGCATACGGGGGCTGTAACCGGAGACCGTCCCCTTGCGCAGCGAGATGACGGAAAAACCGTCATCCAGGAGATTCATCACCGCCTGCTCGCCTTGCAGTTTTGAAATCCCATAGGGATAAGAGGACGACACGGGTCGCGATTCGTCGAACAGCTCATTGTCTGTGTAACCATAAACCGAGCAGGAGCATGCGTAGATATAGCGTTTAACCCTCGCTTTCTTGGCGATGTAAGCGAGATAGGCGGGGGCTGCCGCATTGAAAATAAAATTCTGGCTCGGAGAATATTCGGCCATGGGATCGTTGGATAGCCCGGCGAGGAACACAACCTGCTGGTAGGCTTCCAAATCGTGGACGTTGATGTCGAAAATGTCCTTGTGGATGATGCCGGTTTCGGAAGGAAGATGATTGCCAAACCAGAACAGGTCGACGACATCGACCTCATAGCCACGGTCGAGGAGCTTTGGAACCAGGGTCGAACCGAGATAACCTGCGCCACCCGCGATCAGTATTCTCATGCGATTTTTTTACCTTCCGACCAAACTGTAATTTTCTGCGTACTTAAAATTCTCCGACTCGGGCGAAGAAAGCCACTGTTTCAAGCTTTGAGCATTGCGGTCTTTCTCCGATAACTGGACATTCGTGAGGGGCCACTCGATGCCGATGTCCGGATCATCCCAGCGTATACCAGACTCGCCCTTGCTGTTGTATATGCCTGTGCACTTGTACTGGATCTCGGCAAAGTCGGACAACGTGCAGAATCCACGGGCAAAACCTGCCGGCGCCCAAATCTGTTTGCGATTGTCGGCAGAGACTTCTGTTCCGAACCACTTTCCCAACGTGGGCGATCCCTTGCGAATGTCTACTGCGACAAGGAAGGCCGTCCCACGGGTCACACGCATGAGTTTTCCCATTGGGGGATCCCACTGAAAATGTAATCCGCGAACAACTCCCCGGACCGAGCCAGAATGGTTGTCCTGGACAAACTCGACAGGTAAGCCTAATGCTCTAAACTGATCCGCGCGGAAAACTTCGGTAAAGAAGCCACGGCTATCCTGGAAAACTTGCTGGACCAGAACGCAAACGTCTCCCAAATGGCGCGATTCAATCTCTATTTTCATATTTCTTTGTTTGTAGCGCGTTCTTACATCTGCGAAAGCCGATTTTCAACTAAGGGCTATTGTACCAATTCGCTTCAGAAGTCAGGGCGCACGATTCCGGGCATGTATGCGAAGGTGCTGGCCGCTCAGCCAAAATGGGAGAACGGACCTACCCATAAACACAGCCATTTTCCGGATAGTAGGACAACCAAGGTTAGTCGTCCGGAACTCTAAGGAAAGGACAGGTGGACAAAGTGAGCAGACGGTCCGCATCCGTAGTCGTTTTTGGGTCTTCGCAGGACACAGGGTTGAGTTTATCATCCGAGCCAGGCTTGAGAATCACACCGCCTCCTAGCGGAGGGACCGGGCGGTAACCTGTTTATGAACAGCTCGACCTGGAAGGTTTCTGATCTTGCCACATTTCTCTTAGTAGTTTCCTCAAATTTCTGCCTTAGCGGTTGCGGTGGAAAGGCGGCCCAGGCCAACTCGACCGATACACAGCCCGGTTTGATCGACATACTGAACCGAGGCGTACCCCCACCTCTCTCCCGTACCGTGCCGGTTGAGCGGATATACATCCGCCATGTGGTCGTCGTGTTTCAGGAGAATCGCACGCCCGATAATCTTTTCCACGACTTCCCAAACGCTGACATTGCCGACAGGGGAGTAAACTCGCGAGGTGAGAAGATTCCGCTAAGTCCCACGGCCTTAAACGCTCCCTATGATCTGGACCACTCGCACAAAGCATTCCTGGAAATGTATGACGGGGGCAAGATGGATGGAGCGGATAAGGTCGGCATATCATGTGCCCCAGGTCAGCAAGACTGTGCCCCGGCCAACCCACAGTTTGTTTACGTTCCCTACTCCCAGGCAAAACCATACTTCGACATAGCTGAACAATACACCTTCGCTGATCGCATGTTTCAGACCCAGCAGGGTCCCAGCTTCCCGGCTCATCAGTTCATTATTTCGGGGACCTCCGCTCCTACGGCTGACAGTGATCTATTTGCCGCGGAGAATCCCACTATCGCGAGTCGTCTGCCGGTCAACACTGACTTTACCCATTCAGGTTGCGCCGCATCTCACGTTCTCAGTGTCCAATTGATCGACCCTGCCGGTAACGAATCGAGAACGCAGTTTCCCTGTTTTGAACATTCCACCTTACCGGACTTACTGCAGGATAAGCTTATTAGCTGGCGGTATTATTCAATTGGCGACGACTGGAACATTTTTTGGAACGGTCCTGCTGCAATTCGCCATCTTCGTTACGGTCCAGCATGGTCCAATGTCGTGAGCCAGAAGGCACAGGTTCTCAAGGACATTGCAGCGGGCAAGTTGCCTTCCGTGAGTTGGGTGATACCGGACGGGGCATACTCGGACCATCCTGGCAATGACGGGTCAGGACCCTCATGGGTGGCGGCCGTCGTCAATGCGATCGGTAAGAGTCAATACTGGGCAGATACGGTTATCTTTATCACCTGGGATGATTGGGGAGGCTTTTACGATCACGTCGCCCCTCCTATCTATAACTCCTATGAATACGGTTTTCGAGTGCCTCTGATCGTGGTCTCACCGTACGCGAAGCGGGGGTATGTTTCCCATGTCACACACGACTTCGGAAGCATTCTGAAGTTCATTGAAATTACGTTCGAGCTGCCGTCCCTCGGATATGCCGACGATCGGGCCGATGACCTTTTGGATTGCTTTGACTTTGGGCAACCCACCATTCCTTTTAGGCCAATCGACGCTGCGTTGCCCGCCGAGCATTTCCTAAATGACACCCGGCCAGCTACCCCGCCGGATGATGATTAGTTGGATCTCCATTGGTAAGTAAACGGCAAACATTTGTGTCAGTGCGACCCCGGCGCCCTGCATACTCTGCGGAGCTGCAACCTTGGGCGGGCGGTTCCGACGCCCATGGCTCCGCCAAGCGACCGCCCACTTTGTGTCATTCGAAAGCTGGAGGAAGTGACTTTTGTTCTTATCTGAGAACGGGATTGCATTTAGAATTGAGCCGAACCTGAAGGTCGCTACGTACGGGATTTTTTCAAGTTAGCTCAGAGAATTGCCTGGTTCTTTCGAAGCCGTCGGGTAGGGCTCAGATTAGCCAGTCGGTGGAAAAGTTCGTTGGGGAGGACTCTCATTGCGCGCGGATCAACACTTCAAGTGGATTGCACCATTTCTATTGCTACTCTTGGTTTCATCGCAAGTCGCATTGGCATCTGAGTTCTGTGGAGCCGACTCAGAAATTGGCCAGGTTCGGTCGTTCATTGATCAGGCATATCACGACATCCAACGACGCAAGGCGGACCCAGAAGGGCAACGATGTTGGGATTCTCGGCTGGAAGAGCTAAACGCCCGCAACTGCAGGTCAGGCAACCCCGGTTCATTGGCTGGGAATTGTGAATGGAGCAATGCCGCGCAGATCATCGTGGAAATGCTCAACACGCCCGAATCTGTTTCGAAGAACGGGCGGGCGGACTCAAACCGTGGATTTGTGGCCGCCCTTTATCGTGTTCTTCTCCAGCGGGAACCCGATGAAACAGGCCTCAGGGCGCATGTGGGGACCCTCGAGTCTGGAGGCAGCCGTGCGAACGATGTTTTGAACTTTCTGTCCGGTGACGAGTATCGTAACCGCTTTCACTGTCAGCCACGTACTCGTGAACTCGCCCCTGTAAGCACGGGTGGACGGCCAGAGCTCGGTGTCAATGGCCACCCCCTCACTCAGATCGCTTATTCGGATAGCAAAGGGGTCAGTTTCGACGATCAGCTCACGGAAGTGCAGAACCTCGGCGCCAAGTGGTATCGCATTGACGTTCACATTGGCAGCGATTTCACGACACTGGATCTTCTCCTAAAAAAGGCACAAGCCCACGGAGTCCAGCTTCTTCCTGTGATCTTTCCTCCCATTGACCTCGCCCACGATAGCGCGTCCACTCTTTACCAGAAGTCTCATGATTCGGCCTTTAACATTGTTAGCCACTTCAAGTCTTCGATCCACGTCTGGGAGCTGGCGAACGAGACTGACATCTACTGCATGACCAGGGCCGGTGATCCCGGATGGAGGGGCGGAGCTCCGGGCGGAGACCAGGTCACCGATTACAATGACCAGAGATACGCCGCCATCAAAGAGGTTCTCCGGGGACTGGCGGATGGCGTACGATCCGCCGATTCCAGTGCGCAGCGGATTGTCAACTTCGGGGGCTGGCTGCACACCGGGTTCGTGCAACGTCTGGCAAACGACGGCGTGCCTTACGACATCGTTGGCATCCATTGGTATCAGGATATGGCAGAAATCACCTGCCCCGGACAGAACTACCCTTGTCCGGCGAAGCTTCAGCACTTCAACGTTGTGCAGCGTGTGGAGTCCATCACCAACGGAAAACCAATTTGGATCACGGAGACTAATTACAGGCCGGTGCCGAGCAATTCGCTTGAAGCCAATATGGCACGGCACCAAAGCTATCTCGAGTCAACCCTCCAACGGTGGATGAACCAAACTAATATGTATCCGTTTCAAGTAATCATTATTTACGAGCTTCTCGATGAACCCAATCACCCGGATGTAAGCGAGCAGCAATACGGCATGGTCTCGGTCACGCCTCGCCCCGGCGGTGGCTATTCACTGGGATCTCCCAAACCGGCCTATCAATCGGTACAGCGCTTTTCGAAGTAGAAGGCTCGGTGGCTGCCCGAACTGCGGAAGATCAGCCCGAGCCGTGAGACCGCAGACGCCACGCCGTTTCCTACGCAACATCACTGCACCGTAACGGTGAGCGTCATGTTGTGGCTGAGATTCCCGGAGGTTGCTGTGATCGTCACCGTGTACGCACCGGCCGGTGTTCCCGGCGTGGTGGTTCGAGAGGAAGACGAACCGCCTCCTCCGCAGCCTACCCATGAAGCAACTGCCAGCACGATGATCGGTGCCGCGAGTACCGGCAACCGCCTTCGAGCGCGCAGCCAGAAGCAGGCGAACAGGAACAGCATGCCAGCCCAAGCCATCGGTATCCATCCCGAGGGAAAATTCACGTGAGAGATTGTCCCCGTGGTCACGGCCGCCGTCGTTCCAATAGTGACGGTGACCGATTGGCCGCTGCTTCCTGAAACCTGCACCGACGAGGGCAAGCTGCACGTCGGCGCGGGACTTACCACGGGCTTGATGCTGCAACTCAGGTTCACAGTTCCAGTGAATGATCCCGACGGCATCAACATCAAGCTGAACTTTGCGCTTTGTCCGGCGCTGACGGTCTGCGAGGCTGGCTGTCCAGGCGCAGGCCCGATGGCGAAATCGGGCGCGGCCGTTGCCACGCCTGATAAGGAGACCGTTTGCGGGCTACCTGCTGCGTTGTCGTTGATAGCAACAGTTCCCGTGCGCGTGCCTGCAACTGTCGGACTAAACGTTACCGTAATCTGACAATTGCTGCCCGCCGCCAACGAAGTGCCGCAGGTATTTGTCTGCGCAAAGTCGCCCGTGGCCGAGATGCTGCTGATACTGAGAGCAGAGCTACCAAGGTTCGTCAGGGTAACAGCCTGTCCGCCGCTGGTCGTACCAACTTGCTGTGATGCAAAGGTGAGTGAGTTCGGAACGAGGGTCGGAAGCGGGCCCAGCCCGGTTCCCACGAGCGCGCCAGATTGCGGGCTTCCCGGCGCTGTGTCACTAATCGACAGACTCGCCATACGCGAACCGGCAGCCGTAGGCGCGAACGTTACATTCACAGTGCAGCTACCGCCAACACCCAACGAACTACTGCAGGTGTTGGTCTGGGAGAAATCGGAACTGTTTGTCCCAATAATGCCGATACTACTGATACTCAAAGCAGCATTTCCCGTATTCACCAGCATGATCGCTGAAGGCGTACTGTTGCTGCCAACCGTTTGTGGCGAGAAATTCTGTCGAGCCGGGTAAACACTCAGAAAAGGTCCGTTCACGCCGGTTCCGCTGATCGGAATCGCCAGGGGGCTGATGCGCGTGTTGTCCGTGATCGTGATGGCGCCGCTTTGCTGGCCGGGAATTGTCGGGGAAAATGTGACATTCACAGTACAGCTAGAGGCAAGATTGATGCTCGATCCACAGTTGTTGGACTGACCAAAATCACCGCTGGGAACGATGCTCGCAATGTTGATGTTCACGCTGCTGGCGTTGCTCAGAGTGATGGTTTGAGGCCGGCTGGTCGTGCCAACGCCTTGCGAACCGAAGTTCAGCGAACGGGGCGAGATCGCCTTGAAGGCGGCGCTCAACATGACGCCAACCGTGTTGTTGTCCGGGTCCGTTGCCGCCCAATCCGGCGCTCCGTCGGCGTTGAAATCGCCCACTGTGAGGGATTCAGAGACAATATTAGCCAGGCGGTACTCTACGGGAGCTTGAAAGGTGCCATCCCCGTTACCGAGCAGAATGGCTGTACTTCCGTTGCTGACGCCCAGATCCAGCTTTCCATCTTGGTTGAAGTCGGTAACCACGATGTAACCACCCACAGCTCCCCCCATCATGCCCGTCGGGTAACTGACAGGGGATTTAAATGTGCCGTCGCCGTTTCCCAACAATATGGAGACCGAGCCTTCACCTCCGGTAGCCAGATCGAGTTTGCCATCACCATTGAAATCTCCGACCGCGATCGCGGGATAGCCACCAACGTAGTCGACATGCGGTTTGAATGTGCCATCGCCATTGCCCAGCAGGATTGAGACACCGGGGGCCCCTACGGTCGTTACCGCGAGATCGAGATTGCCGTCATGATTAAAGTCGCCGACTGCAATTTGTTGAGGATTTGGCGCGGTCAGATACACAACTTGGGGCTGGAAAGTACCATCCCCGTTCCCCAACAGAATCGAGATTGTTCCCGAACCACTATTTGCAACTGCGAGGTCAAGCTCCCCATTGTTCCTGAAGTCGCCTACAGCCGCGCTCAGGGGGATAAGGCCGACAGCGTAATCGACGTGGGGCTGAAACGTACCGTCGCCATTTCCTAGGAGAACGGAGACCGTCCCGGGATTACAAGGAGGGGTACTCACGCAGGTTTCATTGACAGTGACCAAGTCCACGATGCCGTTGTTTCTAAAGTCCCCGGTTACGGCCCACAGGGGGGATGTGGCTGTCGAATACGAGGTGGCCGGCTGGAACGTGCCGTCACCATTTCCCAGGAGGACAGAGGCCAAGTTCCCGCCCTGATCCGCGGTTGCAAGATCGACCTTGCCGTCGTTCCTAAAGTCAGCAGATGTGATGGATAGGGGACCAGCACCGACGATATAATCGGTCTTCCCCACAAACGTACCGTCGCCAAAACCAAGCAGAACGGAAATGGGCCCGGGAGCAATCTGTTCTCCGGAACACGATGCTGGCCCCTGAAGTTCACATCCGGAACCGGCCACTGCAAGGTCCAGTTTTCCATCGCCGTTCAAATCCGCCAACATCACGCCTAGCGGCATGGGTGCCGTCCCGTATTCCACCGGAGTCTGAAATGTACCGTCGCCGTTCCCCAGTAGGACGGACACGGATGTCAGGCTGCCTGATTGAGAGACGACCAGGTCAGGCTTGCCGTCACCGTTCAGATCGGCTACGGCCACAGAGGAGCCTCCGGGGTACGTAGCCTGCAGGAAGAAGGTACCGTCTCCCACCCCAATCAGTACATTCGACAAATTATTGGCGAAGCCAGTGCCAGAAGTGACCACCAAATCCAACTTACCGTCCCCGTTGAAGTCTCCGGCCGCAAGAGCGACGCCTCCCGCCCCTGAGTCCAAGTGGGTCCGGAAGGTACCATCTCCATTTCCCAGCAGCACCGACACGACTGAGCTACAACTGACGGCCAGGTCAAGTTTACCGTCGCCGTTGAAGTCGCCGACGACAACCGATTGCCATCCGAGTGATGGGGCAGTCGCGTAAACCGCCTGAGTCTGGAACGTCCCGTCTCCATTTCCGAGCAAAACGGACACTGTGCTGTCGATCGCGTTCGTAATCGCCAGGTCTAGTTTTCCGTCCCCGTTGAAATCAGCGGCAACTAAGGATGAGGGAAGTGTCCCAACCGGGTAGTCAATGTGCGACCGAAATGTGCCGTCACCGTTGCCGAGGAGGATACTCACCGTGCCGGAGCTGCACACAGGGGCGTACTTTCCGGGTGTGCAACTCCCATTGGTGATAGCAAGATCCAGATTGCCATCTCCATTGAAATCCCCAGTCACCACAGCAACTGGCTCCGAGCCTGTGGCGTAGGTAACTTGCGGGGCAAAAGTGCCGTCGGGCTTCCCCAATAGGACTGAGACGGTGTTGTCATTGCTGTTGGTAACGGCCAGATCGATCAACCCGTCACCGTTAAAATCGCCTGTGGCGATTGAAGTGGGAACACTACCGACGCCGAAGTCGGCCCTCCCAAAGATGTAGGTCTGAGCGCTGGACGCGAGGCTTGTTAAAAGAAGACAGGTTGCTATCGGTACGAATCGACCGTGGTTCATGGCCTTCTACCTCACTGAGAGCAGGAAATCTCATCAACGGAACATCTGAAACCTCCAACCGTCAAGTTGTGGGACTTCCTTCCCCTTCCGCTCATTTGACGATGAGCGCTGTCGCGGGACGCATTGGCCGCTTCAAACCAGCGTATCCGCCCTAAACGGCACACCACTGTCCTACAACACAAATTATCGATCTTAGTTTCGGGCAAAGAAACCGAAATGTGTGTTGTGTCACCGACAAGCGTGACTAAAGCGCGGCAGGGAGTCTTTCGGCCCTGCCGCACACGTCTTGCGCGCGCTTGTTGGGCTTTTACGGCGTGAGTTTAAATACAGTTCCGCAGCCGGGAATATGAGAACTTCCCGAGCAACTGCCGCCACCACTGCCGCCGAACGGAGTGGTGCCGTAGAGGAAAGATCAGCAATGCGTGTTTCGGGGACTGCGAGAGTGCGGGAATACTGGAGGGTTTCGAGGAAAAGATGCCCGAAAGTCTTTCGACCCCCAAGGGCCTCGACTATAGCGGAATAACAAAGGTGGAGGGCGAGGAGGGTCGTGAGCGGGTGGCGTCAGCGCGCCGGCTGGTAAGCGTAGATCATAACGTCCTGAAAGCGGTCTGGAACAGCTATGGAAGATCCATATGTAGTGATCTGATATTCGAAGTGGTTGTCTTCGAGAATCCGCAGAAAGGCGCTCATGGCCGAGGGCTCGCCCGGAATTTTATGATGGTACTCCACCACCATCTGCCTGATGGAATTTATCTTTCCCGAGCGCACCAGTTCCTGCAAAACGCGTAACTCGGCGCCCTCGACATCCAGCTTTAGAAAGTCGACAGTCCCGGTAATGAAATCAGAAAGGCGGCGAGCCGGCACAGAGATGGGCGTCCCAGCCAAACGATGGACGTTGGTACTCATGTGTAATGATCCGGGATTCGCTGAATCCGTGAAGAATTGAACCTCCGAATTTTCATCCCACAGTGCCAAATTGTATGGGGTTACGTTCTGCAGGGCGTTGTTGGAGATATTTTTTTCGAGAAGGTGGAAACTGGCCGGGTCCGGCTCGAAACTTAGAATCGTCGCTGCCGGGAAGAGCGACTTGAAGAACAAGGTCGCAATTCCTATGTTCGCACCGCAGTCGAGGATGATGGGTTCAGGATTGCTGCTGCGAAAATAATAGGTGCCGAGCACGAAGATTTCTCGATAGAGATAAATCAGGGTGGGCTTGTCGAAATAAAAGATCTGGAAGCCAGACACGCGGGCTCGTCTGCCGCCGTTCGAGGGCAGCATCTCAAGCTTCACTAGGTTGTCCCAGATGCGAAACCGCTCCTGTAGGCGGCGCGGACTAGCGAAAAGAGTGACGCTGTCTTTAATAAAGCGGGCCGTAGATCGAAGAACGCTGGTCATTTGTGAGTTGAATACCTCATTTTAGAACGTCGGTGGGCACGACTTGCTCATGCCAAGAACTGGCTTTCACCGTGAATTAAATGTGACCTGGTTCCCGTCTGCGACAATTGACAAAAATCTTAACCCGTCACATAATGACGAGGGTTCTATCCAATCCTTCCAATATGAATCGATTGCGGGTGGGAGTCTTTTTTTTGCTTTTCTTAATGGCCGGAATTCCGGCCAATGCCTACGCTGATCCCAGCGGGGGAACGCTCTTCCAGGTGCTCATGCCCATGTTGGCGGCTCTGTGGGCAATGTGGATGATCTTTGCCAACCGGGTGCGAAACGCAGTTACCGCCTTGTACCGCAGGTTACGCGGAGCTCAGGCTGAAGAAACGGGCGACTGAGTCAGTTTTCCAACCGCAGGTACTGTTCCGGAAAGTAATAACCTTTTGCTTGCATAAGCGGACCCCAAGCGCTTTCAATTCTTGCCTTCTGCTCCCGGGACATAACAAACTGATTCCGCCGGTGACCAGCATTGGCTCGTGCATAGGCTTCCACGGATTCTCGCACCTGGCCAAAACTCAATAGGTCCAGCTCGCCGTACAGCCGCTCCATTTCCCGGATCGGGTCGGTGATCAAGTCTTCATAGCGCACGCAAGCCAATCGCTGTGAGCTCACGAGCCGTCTGCCTTCTGTGAGGGCTTCTTCATGAATGAGGTAAGCTGCAAGAACGAAGGTCTCAATCTCCTCATCAGTCCAAGACTCAACCGCGTACAAATCGAGCAACGTGCGCCAAAGCTTCAGATTCGATACAAAGACTTCATAGGGATTGCGTTCGATCACCACGTACCGTGCCTTGGGAAACAGCGACAGTAACAACGGAAGCCTGAAGCCATGGGGAGGAGACTTAAGAACCATGGTCTTCCGCTGCTGGACAGTTAACAGCCGCAGGAATGACTGCAACGCGTTTGCCCAGAACCTCTGTTCTTCGGAGGTACTCAGGCGCAGGTCGAGAAGGCGTCGCGGTTCGCGCATGAGCGACGGCACGATCAGAGCTTCGTACGGCGAGGGTGCGCCGAGCGCAAAAAGTGCAAATTCGTCTTCCTGCGGGGAGGCCCAAGAATAGGACATGGCGTCCATAGGACGCACCGCAAGATGCGTGTTGCGCGCCTTTGACCAGTGTTCAGTGAGGAGGAAGTGGGAGGGATTCAAGCAGGCATAAGTGCTGGGAAAGCCAAACTGAGGATCGCAGCAGAAGAGCTCGTGCAATAAGGTTGTGCCCGAGCGCCAAAAACCAAGGATGAATAGCGGCGGGTACGGCGTAACGGTTCTTAGGGCATCCGTATGGCTTGCGTTTTGGAGGCTCAACAGCGAAGAATAAGCGACCCCGCAAAGATGGTAGGCAAGACCTGTTCGCCACTTTAACTTGCTAGACTGTCCATTAATCTTCTTAGCTAATCTCTTCCACGCAGAGTGGGACAGGCGAAGTCTTCGCATCATCCTGATGGGCGGCGCAACGTCTCTGTGGAGCTACCGTTTCGCGGTGGGTGGCGCGTTGATTTCTGTGAGCTTGGCTGCCAGTGCATCTCGCATGCGACCGGCTACGGCAGGTTCGGATTGGAGAAGGTTCAGGGTCTCGAATGGATCAGTTTTATAACGATAGAGCGATACGTCGTGAGTCCCCAGTCGCTCGATGTACTTGAAGTCATCATCCATGACGGCGACTGTGCCTCGGGTAATCGATTGAAAGCTACTGTTGGTCTCCAGATTCATGCTAAAAAGCAGTCGTTGTGGAAGCGCCTTACCCTGCAGTGCCGGCACTAAGGAGGTACCTTCGGCCCAAGCCGGCACCGGTGTGGCAACCAAGTCGAGAATCGTAGGCAGCAAATCTACTTGCTCACCAGGCTGTGAGATCCTCGCACCATGGTGCTGCCCGGGGACATGAATTAGCAGAGGGATGCGGATCAGATCGTTATACAAATAGGGCCCAGTGTGTTTGAACCAACCGTGCTCAAATGACTCTCCGTGGTCCGACGAAATGATGACAACGGAACGCTCCAGCCGGCCTGTATGATCCAGCCAGTCAAGGAAACTACCAACAACGGAGTCCGTGTAAGCTATGTTCTCATCATAGCGTGCGCGCAATTCGTCGACCGACGTATGAGCCGGCAGGGAATGATTGTCCAGACCAAGGAAATCGTAGTTGTGAATTAACTTCGTAGATGCCAGGAATTCCCCTCTGTAGGGAGCGGGAGTCAGATACGGATCATGGGGCGGCAATACGTGTGCCCACACGAAACGAGGCTGCGAGGTCCCGGTCTGCTGGACAATACGCCGCACCTTGTCAAAGACCGGTTCCGCAGGGCTGGCATACTGTTCATTCAGGATCAGCGTATCCAGGTAAACCCGCAGACTGGTCAAGGATTTCAGCAGACCATTCAGAGTGTAAGAGGTATTGAGAGGAACCAAGTTGAGATCACGAGCGAACCCACCCAGAGCGCCATTCGGTTCCACCCACGCTACGGCGTCGTAGTCATTCATAGTGCGGTGTTGGACAGGGCTGGCAACAAAACTAGAGGAAACTGCCGCGGTGTAATAGCCGCGTTGACGTAATAGTGTTGCAACGCTTTCCTGCTGCGCCTGGCCGCGCAGAAACCCTCCCAGCTGAAACACCCGATGGGTCCAAGGCAGCTTTCCAGTCTCAATCGAGGTGGTAGTGGTGGTGGTGAAATTTGAGTTGGCGAAGAAGAAATTGAAGGTAGACGCTTGCTGAGCGAACTGATCCAGATGCGGCGTAGTGGGGCGCCGATAGCCGTAAAGGGACATTTCATCCGCCCTGAGAGTATCGATGGTGATTAGATAGATGTCAGGCTGATTTGAGATCAAACCGGCTCGCGCGGGATGAGCGAAATCGCGGAAAACGTGGACACCTTGCAGCCACAAACCGACGATCGAAATAAAGGCAAGAAGAAAATGCAACCATCCGACTGGCGCTAAACGCGTACGGCAGAATCTTCGCAGCTTTGACAGTTCAACTCCGAATACCGCGCCCGCACAGAGCAACACCAGCAACGGACCGAGCCACAGCCACACAGGAAATCCCAAATGCCACTGCGGGAAGAATCTCAACCGGGTGGTTTTCACGGAGTCCACAACAAAATAGGAGAGGGGGATCGTTAGCCCGATGCGCCAAAAGAATGCCGTAGCGTCCCAACGCATGCCAGGAATGAGTTTTGCACATCCCAGCAGCCCCACCAGGCACAACCACCACAGCAATGTCATGCCCACCAAGATCAGCAGAGCCACGCTGGCATCCCCAAGAATTTCACGGAAGGTCATGTACCAACTGAGGCTGTCGATTTGCTCGAGCACCTCCAATTCCAAACTGCAACACACCAGGCCCACAATGCTAGACAACAAGACCAAAGGCTGCCACTTGAGCCTGGGAGATAAAGGAATGGGACGCTTCAATTCGACTGCGTCCTCGACAGGGATCACTCGTCCGGCCATAGTTTTGTTATCGAAGTCTGGAAACAAGCATCAGGTTAGTACTCGGCCGTACGGTGCATAAGTTGGTGCAGCCGGGTTTACTGTACTCTTGTTGAGCAATTTCGAAACCACCCCAACCAGTTCCTTCGCACTGGCGGCCACCGGCAAGCCATTGATCCAGACCGCTGAATCAGAGCAGGCGGTGAGTCCCGGGCCGAACAATACGGGCTGACAACCGGCCGCCTCAGCGGCTCGTAGGTCGGAATCGGAATCACCAATAAAGACTGAGTTAGCTAAGTCGATGCAGAAATCCGCTGCGGCTCTGTGCAGCAATGCCGGCCGTGGCTTCCGACAAATGCAGCCGTCTTCCGGTTTGTGGGTGCAGTAGTACACAGCAGCGATAGGCGTGCCGTCATTCAGCAAGGCCTCTTGCATTCTGCGTGTGATGGTTTCAAGAGCTGAAGCGTCGAGCAGACCCCGTCCGACGGCCGATTGATTCGAAATCACAATGATCGGCAACCGGAGGAGTGCAAGTTCTCTCAGAGCTTGCCGAATTCCCGGCGTAAAGGCAAATTGCGACCAGGACAGTACATAATCACCCGCCCGGCGGTGATTGATCACGCCATCACGGTCGATAAAGATTGCCGGGCCCTGTGGATTCAACCGTCCTTCCAAAAAAAGAAGTCGCATGTGATTAAGAGGCGCTTTCACCGGCCGCCACGAAAGCTGCCTGGCTCTCGCTAACACCCTGCGCGTTCTCCCTTTCACCGCACAGCACCTGCTCGACAATTTCGCAGATTATATGCCCCAGGAGGATATGGCATTCCTGAATTCTCGAAATGTCACTGGAAGGGATGCAAATGGTACAGTCTGCCACGGTTCGCACAATTCCGCCAGAGTTGCCGGTCATGGCAACACTGAACATCGATTTCGATTTCGCGACTTGTAGTGCCTGAACGATGTTTGGCGAATTTCCACTGGTGGTGATACCAACAGCGACATCTCCGGGCCGGCCCAACGCTTCCAACTGCCGGGCAAATATCCGTTCGAACCCATAGTCGTTGGCAATTGCGGTAAGAGCAGAAGTATTTGCATTCAACGCCAATCCGGGTAAGCCACCTCTTTCTTTTAGGTAGCGGCCGGTAAACTCGGCAGCCAGGTGTTGCGCATCCGCAGCGCTGCCGCCGTTTCCAAAAAAGAAAACCTTCCCCTGGGCACGTATGGCCCTCACCATTTGCATGGCCACATCGAGGATCAACTGTTGCAAGGTCAGGTCAGCGAGCAACCTTTGTTTCACTTCGATGTTGCTCTCGATTCGTTTTCGCACCAGTTCGCTTAGCATTGGTACGTGGTCATAATGTGCCATGTTGAGGTCCTGTGAGCGTGTTAGGTTCGGCTGTGGCCAGAACCGCTTGCGCCATGCGATAGCGCTCGGGGGTCCCAATGTCGATGCACTCGCCAGAGAAAACTACCGCGCGAAGCAACTTGTTCTCCTTTAACCAACGCGGGAATAGCTCATGCTCGATCGAGACCTGAACCGCAGCGGGTATGCTGAAGAGCAAACTCCTTGACAGAACATAGATGCCAGCATTGACATACGCAAATTCGGATGACGATACCTTTTCCTTAAACTCCCGAATCCAGCCCCGGTCGTCCATGAGCACCGATCCGCAGTCATTGCGTCCATCTGCTCTAACAACGAGCAATGAGGCATCTGCGTCGCTGCCATAATGGTCCTCGACGAGCTGGTACAGATTCGTATCAGTGTAGCTATCGCCATTCATTACAAGGGCTGCAGCCGACTCGACCAAGCAAGCCGCATGGCGCAACGCACCGCCCGTGCCGAGAGGAAATGCCTCGTCGGAATAGACCAGCTCCAGTCCGAGAAATTCATTCCCAAAGTGCGATGAGATCGTTTCCTTGCGGTAGCCAACGGCCAGGATGACACGGCGGAAAGAGCAACGCCGTAACTGCCTTAACAACAGTTCCAGGAACGGCCGGTTGGCAATTTGAGCCATCACCTTTGGCCCATCGCCAGTAATGCTCCTCAGCCGCAGGCCGGCGCCGCCGCAAAGAACGATCGCATCCGGCAGCTCAACCATAAGCCAGATTCCGCTCGGACATTAGCGATTTGTCGTAGACTTCCTCTGGCTCGTAGACAACCACTTCGCTGCCGCGATTAGAAAAGGCAAAGGGTACGCACAACAACTTACTGAGTCTGGCCCGCAATTCCTGACGCTGTTCCGGGGGCACGTAGAAGAGCATAAATCCCCCTCCCCCAGCACCCAGCAGTTTTCCACCGAGAGCTCCAGCACTAAGCCCGGCTTCATAGATCTCATCGATCGCGGCATTTGTGATTCTTTGAGTCAGAGACCTCTTGATCTTCCAGCCTTCGTGCAACAGACTGCCAAATTCATGGAGCGAACGATGCGGCGTTGTAACGATGGACTCAGCTTCATCCACCAGCCCGAGCATCATCTCGAGTTCCCTGCGTTTGTGGAGAGTAACCCTGAGTTGTTCCTGGGCCACTTCCGCTGCGATCCTGGAAAACCCCGTAAAGTAAAGCGCCAAGTGCTGCTCCAATTCAGCCAGCCTTTCGGTGGAAGCAAGGATGCGGTTTACAACGATATCCCCGTCCGGCAGAAAATCAATGCGGTTGAACCCGCCGTACGCTGCACTCACCTGGTCTTGCGCTCCGACCGCTTCTCGCAGCAGTTCCTGTTCAACGTGGATCGCCTCGACTGCGAGCGCGCGTTTGTCGCGCATTTGATTCCTGAGTGCGTACAATGCCAGGAGCATGCCCACCGTAAATGCCGAACTTGTCCCCAAGCCGGCGCGAGCCGGTAGATCGGCAATGTGATGTATCTCTACACCCTCGTCAATTCCCAAATATTGCAGGCAAGCACGCACCGAGGGATGCTGAATGTCGAGATTGCTGCCCACATTCTCAACCTTCGTGTAGGAGATCCGGCTGTGGTACTCAAAGAATGGGGGCAGCCAGCGGCAGTTTATGTAACAGGACTTATTAATGGTGGTCGATAGTACAGAACCGCCGTGCTCCCGATACCAAACCGGGTAATCGGTGCCTCCACCAAAAAACGAAATGCGAAGTGGCGTGCGAGTGGTGATCATTTATCGCTCACGGAGATATTAGGGCGGGCAAGAGGTGTGGTCCGCCTGCCTAAGACTTACGACACAGCTCCAACCTTTGACGCTACTCGGCCTGCCATCGGCGAACCTTCATTGACGAACTCATCGTATTTCTGTTCGATGTAAGAATAAATCTCCCGCCGAAAACGCGGTTCTCCAAACCAGAGCACACCATCGCGAATCGCCTGACGACAAAATTCTCCCTCGGCGTCTTCGAAGGCAAGAATTGCGTCCATCAACGACTCGGGATCTGGCCTGTCAAAAAACACACCGCCGTGGAAGCGCTCCACCCTTTCGCCAGGCCTGACGCCATTTACGGTTTCCAGAACCCCACCCCTGGCGTACCCTATGACTGGACGACCAAACGACTGCGCCTCGACGGGAGTTGCGCCCAAGTCCTCTTCCCCGGGGAAGAGCAGGGCCCGGCAACGGGCAAACTCAGACTGCAGTTGTTCATCCCCCACGAAGCCCAGGAACTTGATCGTCGGCCCGGCGATCTTCTTGAGGTTCTTATATTGCTCACCATCCCCAGCGACCCGTAGATTGCGCTTGAGCCGGTTGCACGCCTCGATCGCAAGGTCAACCCGCTTATAGTCAACCAATCGGCTGACTACCAGATAATAGTCATCGGTTTCCTGTGAAATATAACCGTTGACTCTCAGAGGCGGATAAATCACCCTGGCTTCTCGTCCATAGAACTTCTGGATCCTGGCCGCAACGTGATTAGAAATTGCAATGTAATAGTCCACACGTTGGGCTGATGCCAGGTCCCAGAGTCGGACGTAATGACTGCTTAAGGAAAAAACCAAGCGCCGCAGGCTACCTAAGCCGGTTTCTGCGCGGTAGGAATGATACATGTCCCACAAATACCGCATGGGCGAGTGGCAGAAGCAGATGTGACAGGTTCTGGGCGAGGTGATGACGCCCTTGGCAGGGCCGGCCTCAGCACTGAGAACCAAATCGTAACCAGAAAGATCGAACTGTTCCAGCGCTAATGGGTACAACGGCAGTAAGTGACGATGCCATCGCCTCGAGCCTGGAATATTTTGGAGGAAAGACGTTGTGACGGTGTGCGTCTTCAGATCGGCCGGCATCGCATCGTAGTTGGCCAGAAGAGTAAAGATGTCGGCTTGCGGGAACATCTGAGCCAAAATTCGAGTAACACGTTCTGCACCGAGTCCGTTTATAAACCAGTAATGGATAATAGCGATCTTCAACTTGCGAAGCGGCGGTGGGATTTCCACCAAGGTCTCCGATAACTGAAAAGAATCACCAGTTTGCGCGACCAAACCACACTCCCCAAGTGGTTCTGCGGTGTTCTTTTCTTTCCGACCAAACGCGTTCACGGGCCGACTCATTTCCATTTTTTCGTTTACGTAGGAATGTTACTTGTGCGTTCCACGTCACGCGACCGGGCAATAGCCCGCTTTCCAGACGTTGTTCGCGGGTTTCGAGAAGCCACTCCCCGCCGCCTAGAAGCTGTTGCGACAGTGTCCGCGCTTGCCAAGTCCTCTCGCTATTTGCCCGAGCCCAGCACCACGACAACAACTGTCTTGAGGAGAATGGCGAGGTCCAGCCATAGGGACCAGGTGCGAATGTACTTCAAATCAAGGCGGACCCAATCGTCGAGATCGCTAATGTCATTCCGACCGTTGACTTGCCACAGACATGTAATGCCGGGCCTCACTGACATCTTCTGCTTTTGGTACGCGGTGAACAGCCGGTATTCACTCACCAAGGGTGGGCGAGGTCCCACCAAACTCATATCACCCTTTAAGACACTGTAGAGTTGTGGAAGCTCGTCTAAGCTGTACTTTCGAATCCATCGCCCCAAGGGGGTGATTCTCGGATCTCGAGTTATCTTAAACACCGGCCCACGCATTTCGTTGAGGTGTGCCAGCTGGTGCTTGACTTCGTCGGCGTTTACATACATGGAGCGGAACTTGTAACCCACGAAAGGATAGCCTCCCTCGCCCATCAGCGAGGAACGATAGAAAACCGGCCCCGGAGAAGACAATTTAACGAGCACTGCTAAGAACAGAAGGAGAGGAGATAAGAGTACCAACAGGAAAATTGAACCGATGGCATCCGTGGCTCGTTTTGCCAGGCGCTGAAGCTGACTGCTCCAAGCAGGGGAGAAAACGAGGATTTCATAATCCTGGTCGATCGTTTCAAGCAGGGGAAACAAGTTTGCAGAATCCATGTCTACGCATCTCCGCTTTGGTCAAACTGAAATCTCTGAGACTGTCGCCCGGCAAATTTACCCACGTTTGGTCCTGGTGTTTTGGGAAAGGCTGCACGTTTGCCCCCGTATCTGGAAGGCGTGGTCGTCAGATTTTTCAGCTCCAGCATTTGTTCCCAAAAAATGCGACCCGGTCGGTTGCTAAAAAAACCGGCAATTCCTTCGCGGAATGGAAAGAAACCGTACCATAACACGTTTTCCCGTATCGGTGATTTGACTTGTGCCGTTAAGTTAACACAGACGCGCAACAATGGGGACTAACTTAGCATTTTCGCTTTTGGTACGAACCAGCATTTCCCGTGCAAGTCTAGGGTCCAATTCCCGCGATTTTGCACTTTACCACCATGGGGTCAAAGAGCAGGCGTAAATTCCTGCACTGGTCGCGAATGGTCTGCGTTTGCGACTTCCAGTGGCTGTCCGGCAGCGCGCAGAAACACGTCATGCCAATCGATCAATGGAGCCAGACAAGTTGACTCCATATGTGTCGCCAATGCTGGCAGCGGCGCCCACAACCGATAACGCTTTCCAAAGAGGATTCTCCAGAAGCCCCAGATCCAGGTTTTCGCCCAAATCTTCACACGCCCAACATCGTGCCAATGGATGTAAGGATTCAACAAGGTCAGTTTTTGGGTCAGAGCCAGCCAGAGGGCACAATCGCCATTCCGCGAGCTGTAAGTTCTGAACATTGCGGCTGTTCGTAATAGGTCTTCTCTGGAGGTAAGAAAAGTCAGGCACGTCGAACTTGCAGTGCGCCAGTAACGCTCGCCGTAAGGCCTGACAAGATGCCGTTCAAAACGGGAGGAGGTGTAATAACTGTCGGGATGATCGTAGGGCGTCAGAAAATTCACATCGGGGTTCTCCCGCAGGAAAGCGATCATCTTGACCAGTGCGTCCGGAAAGTAGAAATAGTCATCCTCGGCGAAGTATACGTACCTGGCCTCTGTTTGTTGCGTGAGAAGATCGATTTGCAGCGAGAAGGTAGCGCGATTGCCTACACCGTTCAGAGAAACGATTTCCAGTCCGTCATTTGGAAAGACCCTCCGGAATAGCAGTTCATATTCAGGAGGACAGCCGTCCAGGAGCGCCCAGATCTTTACTCGAAGGTCTCCCAATGCCCTCTTGAAGGAGTACAAGCATAGTTCCGACAATTTCAGCTTGTCGGTCGGGAAAAAGGCCGGAGTCTTGGACGCACCTGGATAGATGCGATACGCGACAGCCAAGTCAATCATTTATTCTTACCTTCTGAATGAATCTGATTGCCACGCATTCTATCAGCCCTCGAGGCAGAAGCTTCCATCATCGAGTACCGCTGAGCCGGGTAATGTCTTCCCCTTGCTCGAAAGCGGCGTTTCGCGCATGCTAGGAGCCAAGCCGACCTTGCGCTCTCAGCTCGGCTCAGCATAGGCCATGTAAGTAGAAGCTCAGGATCCAAAGGCGAGTGTAGTGTCTGTGACACAAACGATCTACGAAGGAGTGAACGGAACGGTGCTTTCATTCGTTCCTCGATCCGCAAGCCGCATTCTGGATGTTGGCTGCGGCAGCGGCACGCTCGGGGAATGCCTGCGCAAAGAACGGGAACGCTACGTGGTCGGAATCACCTACTCCGAGCGGGAGGCAGAATTGGCGTCCCGCCGCTTGTCCGAGGTGCATTGTGCCGACTTGAACAGGTTTGACTTTAGCCAGCTCGGAAAATTTGACTGCGTTGTCCTCAGCCACATTCTCGAACATTTGTATTTTCCAGCAGAGGTACTGCAGCGGCTCAAGAGTACTCTCGCGCCCGAAGCAGTGGTCGTGATTGCCCTGCCCAACGTCCTTTGGTGGAAGCAACGATTGCAATTTTTGATGGGAAACTGGAGTTATCAAGACTGGGGCATTCTGGACCGGACGCATTTTCGTTTCTTCGATCGACGATCCGCGATCGAACTTCTGGAGGGTGCGGGATATGAGATCATCCGTCGGACATGTGACGGACCATTTCCCCTGCTCAAGCCAATTCGGAAATACATCGGCGGTTGGGCAGGCAAAATCGATCGTTTGACGAGCGAGGCTGTGCCCGGCCTTTTCGCGATGCAATTTGTTTTTCTGGCCAAGGTCAAGAATCAGACAGGTCCCGCCCTGCAGAGCACGTAGCAAAAGCCCTGGCCTCGCTATACTGGCGGGAGAAAGACTCAGTTCTCAGCGGCTGTCTCAAGAACAGTCCAGGTCTTTCGCGCGGCTTCTTCCCACGAGAATTTCGGCGCTCGCAGCAATCCCCGCCGGCGCATCTCTTCCCTCAGGGCCGAGTCCGTGACCAAGGCGTGAATGCCCTTGGCAATTTGCTCTTCATTTTCGGGGTCTACCAGGATTCCCGCGTCACCGACCAACTCGGGTATTGATGACCGATTTCCGGCCAACACTGGAATCCCGCTTGCCATGGCCTCCAGGATCGGCAAGCCAAAACCCTCATAGAGCGAAACGTAAGCAAACGCTAGAGCTTTGCCATACAAGCAACACAGGGTGCGGTCATCAACCCGGCCTGCCAGAAAAACGCGCGGAGGCAGCCCATGCAGTGGGGTGGTTGCGAACACGCGCGAGCTGCCGACATCTCCTACGACTACCAACCACACGTCCTGGAGCTCCTGCTGCACCCTTTCCCAGGCTCGAAGAAGACGGCTCAGATTCTTCCGTGGTTCCAGCGAACCGACGGTGAGGACGTATCGATCACAGGGAAGATTCAACGAAGAATCGAGCGCATTCACTGCCGAGGCCTTCCCAGGGGAAAACCTCGGGGCCACCCCATTGGATATGACGGTGACTCTGTCTTCATTGACTCCCGTGCACGTGAGGATACGCTTCTTTGTAAACTCCGATACCGCGATGATGTGTCTCACTCGTCGCGCCAACCTGGGCAGCAGAAACCGGTACCAGGCAACAAACCGGGGATTGAAAGCCTGAGGATAGTCGAAGATCGACATATCGTGGACGGTTACGACTTGGTTCCTGACCGAAAGAGGCCCGGTGTTTGCTGGCGAGAACAGGAGCCGACCGCGCACCTTGGCCGGAAGAATCAACTGCTCCCATGCATGTCCGGGGACACCCCGAGAGGACAAAGTATACGGCGCAATCGTTTCCACGGTATGCCACCGCGTCAGCAGTTCCATAGTGTAGCGTTGCGTGCCGGTCAGAGGAGCGCCCAAAATGCGCGTGTTCACTAAAATCCCGCGCATCTAGGAACGGCCATCTGCCATAGGAAACTGGTCAACCGCGCTGGTCAAATTGCCGGCACCACGCTCGGCGGTCGTTGCAGCGGCGAACGGCTACGCGAGAGTCCGCTATCCTGAGCAAACTGCAAGGGCGGATGCGAAGCAAGCACGTTCAACTGACTCAAGACGACCACGAGCAGAGCCCAGAATGCTGGACGGTTAAGATCCGGGACTCCAAGTATGCCTGAAATTGCGAGAGTCAGGAGTGCCCAAAATGCCATCTGCAATGATCTTGTTGCAGGACTCCGGAGGAACCATTTAGTAATCCGGTACAACAGATACACAAAGAGTCCAGTTCCGATTATTCCGACCGAGCTCAGCATGGTTGTCAGCAGGCCTGAGGATCGGGTACTGCCAAGCCCCACCCCTAACCCGTAGGTACTTAGAAATACTCCGAAAGAGTGCAGTTCCTCAGCCAGTCTGAACCAAAAGGAGTAGCTCTCTCCTTTTTCGATCGTCATCGCCAGTACGGCGTCCAGAAGGTCGGGCGTCACCCAAAGTACGAAACCCACAATGCCGATAATCGACAATAGGGCAATCCAGTGAAATGGCGAAGATTTTCCAACTGGCTTATGGCGGCGAAAAAATTTCAGGTAAAGCATGAGCAAGCACAAACCCACCGCGAGTGACGCGAAACCGGTGCTGGAGGTCGTAAAAAAGAGGACGGTTGTACAGCCCAGAATCGCGAGAATCCAGAGAACACTCCGTTTCCCGGCAAAGAAGCCCGCCAATAAACCGCAGGTGATAGCAGAGAGATAAGACCCGGCGGTGGAAGGCTCAGTAAAAGTCAAATTCGTGCGGACCACGGCCCCTAGCTCCTGGCTCGTGCCATGCGCGTAGGCAGGATTATTATTGAATGCTTCATAGGGGAAATCCAAGCCCGTGTGCACCGCCACGAATTGTGCGAACCCGATAACCACCACGATGAAAACGGCCCAATAAAGCGCTTTCATCACCGCGTCAGCTTGCCGCAGGGTTCGTACCACATGCACCGCATACACGATCGTCCCGACATTCAGCGTCAGGTATCCCGCTTGCGCAAGGTTGCTAAGCGTCCATTGCACGGGGGCGAACTCGTCCCGCTCCGCCCGCTGAGCCGGCACGAGAGTTCCGGCAAAGAGATGGGGCATGACAAAAGCAGAGGCGAAGCACCAGGCCCAGAACGCACACAAAACCACCACGATCCCTCGTGAACTCGTGTTCTTGGAGGGGAGCAGGCGATCCGATTGGAAAACGAGTATTGCCAGGCGCAAGAAAATGAAAATCTCGGCCAGGTAAAAGGGCGAGATGCCAAATTCGAAGTCTCCTAGTGCTCCGCCAAACAACGAACCCGCTTCAAATACAGACGCAACAATCAGCAGCGGCAGAAGATAGAAAGGCCGCCACACGAAACAGATCAAAATGAGGGGTATGAAAACAATCCCGAGGAACGTCATGGGTACCGAGATGTCACGAGAGCCAAAGTGCCAGCTTCAGAAATAGCAGACTTGGCTGGTTAGACGACCGAGGCCTTCTTAACAACGTAACTCATACTGCTGCGGTTGAAGTTATCCGGGTAGGAACGAACCAACCGGCCTCCCGCCTGAGAAACTGCGTCTTGTACCTCATGAGAAGGCAAGTGAATGGTGCGCATGGGATTCAGACGCAACCGGTTATAGAGAAACGGTGCGGGGAACCCTAAGGCCTTGAGAAATGCGTACAGCCTGCGTCTTGGTTGCAACGCACCTCGTAAAGAGATCTTGTAGGGCATCTGAAACACAATCGTTCCGCTGGGTTTCACCACCCTCACGAACTCTTTGATATAGGCCTTGACCACCTCCTTGCTGGCCTGATGTTGGAGCACAATATTTGAGTACACAAAGTCAAAGAAGTCATCCTGAAACATGCGCAGATTGTCGGTTTGATTGAGCAGAAACTCGCACGACGGACTATGTTGTCTGGCCAAGCTGATCATGTTCTCCGAAATATCTACTCCAAAGACTTCCGCGAAGTACGAGCGCATGGCCCTGGAAAGTCTCCCCACGCCACAGCCAAAATCAAGCGCTCTCCCGTTGTCGCCTTGCGCCAGTTCGCACGACCTCATGAGAGAATCAATTTCACGTTGTCCGGAAGCAAAGAACTCATCTTGATCCCATCTGCCGAATTGTCTGTCTTTCTCGCTCAATATTGCCCACAATGGATCCACTTGGGCCAGATCTTCCCATTCGCGTTGGGTGGTAGCAATCCTCGAAACGTACATGAGTCACACCTTATTTCTAGCTGGATTCATCTTCTCCGAGACGGTTGGCAATTGTGGACCTTTGATTCTGTTGCTCAGTCTGGCTTGATCCAAAAGCGCAGGTTTGCGTTCCGAGTTGGCTCCGTGCCCATTTCGAGAGCTTCCCTGCATGGCTCCAGTTAAAACCGCCCGAGCTCTCTCCCAATCCCCCGAGAGCAGCCGTTTTGCGATACGCAGCGAAGTTCCAACCCAGACCGAGAGCCTCGGAAGGGGAGAGTTGAGCGCAAAAAAATGGACGGCGGAAGCGTTATAGAACGTCTCAGATCTCGGGTTCTTCTTGCCATAGGCAGACATTCCCTTGTGCCAGACCTTGGAATCCCCGGCTACCGCCAATCTCCAGCCCGCAGCGCGGACGCGCCAGCAATACTCAGGATCGTCCCAGTACAGAAAAATTCCTTCATCCAGTAGTCCGACGCCTTCCAGCACGCGCGCCGGAATGAGCATGCTCGCCCCAGTAATGTACTGAATCCTCCTGTCGGAAACCGGCTTGAGAAAATGCCGCCCCGTGCCCATCCAGAAGTTTATGTATCCGCCACCCCAGGCTTGCAGTTGTGTCGGTTCTTCCATGCAGTAGATGGCTGAGCCCACGACTCCGATTTGGGAATCGCTCTCCGCCTTATTCACTAGGGCATCCAGCGCCTGCGGGTCTACCGTCGCATCATTATTAAGGAGCCAAACGTAGTCTGTTCCTTCTGACAAGGCGCGGCGGATCCCCAGGTTGCAGCCACTGGGGAATCCAAGATTCTTGCCGGCCAGCATAACGTCAACCCAAGGAAATGTTTCACGAATCCGGGACACGGAGTCATCGACTGACCCATTGTCGACAACGATCACCTTGCGATTCTCATACCGAAGGCTTTGCAGGGAGTACAGACAGGTTGATGTCTCTCCCCAGCTATTCCAGTGAACCAGAACTATGTGGACTCTTGGTTTCAAAGCGTTCTCCATACTGCAGATTCAGTTGGCCAGCCCTCCCGATCACACCTGGGCAAGCCGCAAACAACTTCCTCGTGCGCGGAAGAAATGAGTCAGCATCGGGGCTTGCCAGCATTTACGCATGCCAGAACGGCGCATGTCTCAGCAAGCATCGCCTTCGCTAGCCCCAGAGATCGACGATGTGCTGAGCTTTGATTGTGGGGGACCTCGTATGCCGTTTTCACCGGTGTCAGGCCAGCTTGTCGCAGCCAGCGCCAGACCACCTGCCGGGTAGTTATGTGCATTCCGTGAGCCGCATAATTCTCTGGGTTCACATGATGGTTGCGGAATCGAACTCGGCGAATCAGGCGCCGCAACCTGGACACGTTAGGTACGCTCGTAACGACCCAGCCATCGGGACAAAGTGGAACGAAAGATAAAAGAAATTTAACGGGATCAGGGACCAGATGCAAGACATTCGAGAACAGCAGACAGTCAAACCGTTGATGGGCTAATTGGGAAGGCGGCATCTGGCCGTCTCCATAAACCACTTCTATGCCGCGCGATGCCGCGCTCGCAGCAATCGCCGGGTCAATCGCTAGCGCCTTAACCTTCATCCCCCGCTCTTGCAGTCGCTTTTCCGTAACCCCCCACCCGCAGCCAATGGACAGAACAGTCTTAGTGGTTTTTGGGATAAGGGCAATGGCCTCTTCCTGGCAGGGCTCATAATAGCTCTTGGACCATCGGCGATGAAGCACATTAGTTTCAATCGGAAACAATGTCGACTTGGGTTTACCGTTCGTGCTCAAAGCCAAAAGCGCTCGCACCTGGGGATAAAAGTCGTCCGCCGACAAGCTAAAATTTCCTCCACGCAGCGGTTCCTTCACGTAGCGGTTCGAGAGGTGGGCGACGATAAATTCGTCGATCTGCGAAATACAGATCAATTTGCGGAAGCCGCACTGGGTGTACGGGTCGGTAGCTGCCGTGACTATCTGGTCGTAAGCACTCTCGTGAGGGGGCACGAGGAACCCCCCGGATGCAATTGCCTTCCTCAACTGGGGTTTCGTCATGGCGTAGCAACCCGAGTGCAGGTTGGTAAAATGCGCAAAGATGTGCTCTGCCTGGCGGACAACAGACCCTGCATCCCAGTGAAAATGAAAGTGCACATCCGGGAAACAAACCTTCCCTGATGGGTCGGTTTCTGACCGCAGAAATCCCGCCAATTCGGACTCGCCGAGGGCCTCAGTCACGCGCAAGAAGGCGTCCACGTTGCGCTGAGTGATCAAAACGTCATCCTCCGTGTATACAAACAAGTCGTAGGCTTCCAATCGGTCAGCAAAAATCCGCTTGTGAGCGAAAGGCAGGGACCACGGGTCCTCAGTGGGCAAGCCTGGGACGACTTCGACATCGGCACCTAAGTTTTTGGCAATATTTGAGGTGACAACAAGATCGACTTGGTGCGGCATTCTGCGAAATTCGTCGAGAACGCGGAATAGGTGCCCGTCATTTTTCGTTCCGTAATTAGCAATGGCGACAAGCACCCTCATTTTCCGATTCTTCGCACCTGCTCAGGGGTTCGTTAGATCCGTTCGTGGGCACGACGCGCAATGATGTCGCCATACTTGTTCGAAGCGGGCGTAAAATCTGTTTTCACGATTATTGCGGCCATCTCTTCCGCCGATACCCACCTATCAAGTACAAGCCCTTCGAATGCCTCACCCCAAAAATAGTTGAACTCCGTGCCAGACTCAAAGCATGGTTTTCGCAGACAACTCAACGCCGCGTCGATCCACTCGGCTTGGAATTCAAAACTCAGGTAAGGGGGCATAATCGAGAGGCCATCCAAAACCTGAGGCTCGTAACCTTCCACGTCAATTTTGATGAAGTGGGGCATCCCATGCGTAGAGATCAGGGCGTCGAGCGTGGTAATTGGGACACTAATTTCTTGTTTCCACTCACATCCCTGAAACCGAGGAGTTTTCCGAGCAGTCGCCAGCCATCCATCAGAAAGGCTGGAGAGAAAAGAGAGTTTGTCCGCATGGATGGTCCCTTGTCCCAATGCCCCGCCGACCGCCGATTGCACGACAATAAGACGCTTGTCAGGGATACATCTCAATCTCTCGGCGCAAGCCGGAAGAGGATCGACCGCTAAAACCCAAGCCCCAAGCGTCAGAAAGGTCCGAGTGTAGTCGCCCACGTTTGCCCCGATGTCGAACACCAATGAGTAAGGGTGGACGAATTGGCCATAGAACTCCTCTCTTGCCTTCCGACGACGCCACCACTCGCGATTCAAGGCAAATTGATAGGCGTCCCGTATCGGCTCGTACCAGATCGTGCGCCCAGCGGCGGAGGCGATGGACTGCTTAATGGACAATCAAAACTCCTTTGTAATGCCGCATGTTTTACACTGCAAAACGCTCGCGATGCCCGGCGAATCCCTCTTATATTATTCTGTTCTGCGTACCCCGAGTTTCATACGAACGCCCAAGCGGCAAAAGCAGCCCCCAGGACAACACCCAGAAAAGCTACAAAGCAGAGCGCTTCCGTCCAGGCAGCGGGTCTGAACTTTGTTCTCAACCCCCAAAAGTGGGGCACGTAATTGGCAAGCTGGGAAAGTGCCAGGACCCAAATCGCCTGGCGAACCCCATACCTCCCAAAGGCAATCGCTAAGCCGCCGGACATGAAGGCGAGCTTGGCGGCATTACCCGCGGCTGAGTAACGAGACACCCCGACGGCGAAGAGCATCGCCGCAGCCGTAGAAGCGAACAACTCGAGAGCAGCACGGAATCCCAACCACTGCAACATCCATCCCGCATCGGCGTATTTTGGTCCTAGCAAAATATGTACTGCCAAGGGACCGAGGAGAATGAAGGCGCACCCAAGGACAGACGTGATGACGAGCATCATGACTCGGATTCGTCTGTAATCCCGGGTTGCCGCCGATGGATCTTCCCGGGCAACGCGGGAAATCATCGGGAAAAAAACCTGAGAGATCGCCTGTTGCAGCGCACGAGAGGGCCCCCACGACAACCCAAGGGCGAGAGAAAAGCAGCCCAACTCCGCCACCGTAGTAAACTTTCCGATGACTAAGCGTTCGGCTTCCCCGGCAAGAAAGTACGTAGCCGAAGCAAGAAACATCCCGGTTCCGAAGACAAAAATTTCTCGAGCCGCCTTCGTGTCCCACTCCAGGGACAGGGGATGTTCCGCCATGAAATGGCTGGCAATCAAGTAAGCCGCGCTGCTGGCCACCCGCCCTACCACCAGGGCCCACGCCGTCGGAGAAACTACGGCCCAGACCAGCGCAAACACGAACCCGACGAAATCGGAACCTAGATTGAGCGCTGTCAACCGGGCGACCTGGACGTGGCGTATCATCGTCCAGACCGAACTGCTGGCGAATCCTCGCATGCCCACCGAGGTCGCGGCCACCAAAATCATCGCTCGTATCTGCGGCTGATGGTAGAAGCTGGCGAAAGGGCTCGCGAACATCGCTGCGATGCCCCACAGTATCAAGCCTCGGCCTGCCTGGATCAGGAAAGCCGTGTTCATGAAAATGGGGTCGTCACCGCGCCGATGCTGGATTACGTCGGTGCCAACCCCGAGGTCGGAGAGCAAGTCCAGCCCGTTGACGAACACTAAAACCAGGGCAACTAAGCCAAAAGCCTCGGGCCCGAGCAACATTCTGGCCAGAATGAGCTGTGTAGCTAATCGCAGAAGCTGGCTTCCACCATAGCCAGCAATGGACCACGCACTGCCCCGAATGGCCAGCAGAGTCCGAGTGGAGAATCCAACCTCGCGGTGACCGGGTACGATGCGGAGGGCCGCTACTGCCGCGCGGTCCAGCCATGAAGGTTCAACTGTGGCGTCGATGGTCTCGAGTTCCATCAGGGATTTGGAAGGTGGCTTTAAACGAAGGACCGTTACTTAGGTGGACAGACCTTTATCTCTGACTGCGAACTTGTGCAGCCATCTGCGCATCGTTGACCAATAATCGGCCATGCCTCCGGCGATCTCTGAAAGAAATACTCTATATGGATCGTTCTCCGACCAAGATTCGGCCCCCACTATAGCCACGGACGCGAAGAGGAATCCCAGAAATGCACCAGCCAGCGCGAACAGCGGTCGTGGAGGCCAGTTTGGTCTTTCCGGGAGGCGCGGGGCGTCCAGGACCTTCACGCTTGGTGTATCTTTTGCCTCTTGCACTTTGGCCATTTCGTAGGCTTCGGTGAGCAACTCATAAACAACTTCATCCATCTTCGCGCGCCGGTACAACTCGCTGTATCGTTCGCCCAACACCGGTAACTCCCGGAGCGAAGGGTAAAGCTCATTGGGATCGAGTTTTGTGGATCCTTTGTAGTTCTTGCCGCCGAGATCATTCAGTTGCTGTTCCAGTTCTGCCACGTGTGCTTGCAAGGACCGAACACGTACATTCTCGTGGGTATATATCTGTTGCAAGCCGCTCAATTCCGACTTCGCTGCGATGAGCTGACCCTGCAACAGCGCGGCAGCATCCAGCATTGCCTTGCCCTGGTCTTCAGGATCGAACGTCGCGTTGTGAGACGAAAACTCGCTCAGGTCCTTCGTAGCAGTCTGCACTTCGCTCTTAATGGAGACTAGCCGGTCTTCCAGAAACTGCCTTTCGCGAGACGACGCAGAATTGTTCACATGCGCGAGCAATGCATTGAGCTCGTCGATATACGCTTGCGTCATGGCGGTAGCGCGGGCGGGGTCGGTGTCGCTTACCGTGATGCTGATAAGACCGGACTTCTTATCTTCGCGGAAAGTTACTCGGGAGAGAAGTTTCTTGCGCGTCCTAATGTATGTCTTTATCCCGTAAACTCTGCGCAAGTCAAAACGATCGATGATTCGGTCTGAAAGGGTACGGCTGCCCAAAACCCCGATGAGCAGGGAGCCTGGACGCTGTGAGCCGAGAAGATCCCCCACCGCACCCGCAAGTCCGCCGGCTGGCATGCCGGCCGAGCTCGATCCGCCGCCGCTCAGGCCGACGGCTCCCAAGCCTGCTGCCAGCCCCAGCATCCCGGACGACCCTGATAATGAAGCGCTGTCCGGAGGCATTAATTGGACGTTAGCCTCATATCTCTTCGGAATCAGTAGCGCAATCAGCGAAGCGATCAAAAGGCCAGCGAGAGTGGCCTTGCCAAGAAACGCCCGCTTCGGCCATAGCAGTCGAGCCACCGCGATCAGTTGCGGCTCACCTGTCGGTTGATCGCCGAGCTCCCGCTCTTCCGGGGTGAGCAGGAGATCCTGCCCGTTCGAGTCTTCCAGAGTAGTAGTGTGAGTTAAGCGATCCACAACATCAGTCTCCAGGGACGAGTGGTACGGCAGAATATTCGAAACTCCGGCACATATAGTCGCTGAAAAAGGGTGGCTTCAGCCAGTGGCGCGATTTCTTCAAGAAATCTACTCCTTCATCTCGGATATGCATTCTATCGAATCTTCCAGCGGGGATAAAACGTTAGTTGCACTGAGGCGGTCACGTCGGATTGCCGCGCCGGATTCAGGACAGGGAATCTCCATTGTTCATACTGGAAGAGACCGGAGACCGAAAGATTGTGCCCCACCATGAATTCGCTGCTTGCTGAATAGTCCGCCAGCCGTCCACCTTCGATGAAGTTGGGCGAAACCGTCTGCAATCGATAGCCCGCCTCGATCTTGTTGCGTGGCGACAGCCAGTAGGTCAGCCAGCCCTGTCCGCCGCGGCCGGCTCGGCCGATCCAACTCCCCAGCAGATTACCGTCGTTAATATAACCGGAACGATAGCGATCGCCATTGGTATAGACGAACCCGGGCGTGAATTCCTTTGTGCGGGAGATGTTGAATCCCTCTGCGCGCAATTGCAGTTTGTGGATTTTTGGAATTTTCGGCAGATAAATACCGGGGTTCACGTTAGCGCGAGTTGAACCGATAGGAGAAATTTCATCCCAGGTCATCGAGTCCAGATAAAAAGTCAACCAGTTTCGAATACCGGGGATTCGATAGCTGATGTCGGCAGCGGAAACACGCTTCCCAGCATTGCGGGCCGGCACGGTATGCACGAAATAAGTGCGAAAGAAATTACCGAAGGTTACGGGTAGAAAAGGCCCGCCAAATATCGCTGTCACGCCCATGCCGAACTCCAGATTTGGCGTAGGCTGAAAACTGATCTTCTCCCCGTGAATGAAAGGTTGCGGAGAAATACTCGGACCCATTACGTATTGTTCGCTATTGCCCACCTTCACGAGGGATCCAGGGTAAGTCTCACACGTAGACAGTGTCAGGCCGCAGTATTCCCAATGCTGACCCGAGAGCTGGCCGACGAAGAATTCCGCGCGTGCCGGTCCGAGGACGCGCGACAGGCCAGGTATGTCGTGGGGCTGAACGTCATCAATCTTCACCATCGGAAAGGGCGCCGCATTGTTGCTCACCAACAGCGGGCCAGATTCGCCAGGACCTAGCCACGCGCTTTGATTTCCAACGGAAATCTGAACATTGTTGATGTTGACGGAAGCCATGCTGTCGAGCGCTTGGAAGCGGTTGAATGCGGCGGTCCCGTTGGCCAGCGGGGGAGTTTCGTCGGCCGCGGCGGTTGCGGCCAGAACCTGCACAGGGTAGGACGGCATGGCAGGAGCGTGTTGATATTCTCCACGGAAATAAAATGAGACAGGACCGGTTTCGGCGTCTGCGGTCAATCCTGTGATCTGGTTATAACCGTTCCAGTAAGGGCGACCGTAGTCGTTTATGATCGTCTGCCCGAAATGATAGCCGTCGCGAAGCGGCGTGCCTGAGATGCCCGTGGAACGTGTGTATACGGATTCCACACGCGCTCCCACGTTCGCTGCTCCGTCCAATCTTGACACCTCAGTCCCGAACTCGCGCAATAGCGTGGCATAGACTTTTCCAGCTTCGCCTTCTTCGGCGCCGCTGTCAGGGAAGTTATCTTGTGCGTCTTCTAACAAGCGAGCACATTGCATGCGCGTCCAGGGGCGGATGCCCAGGACGGCTGATTTCACATAACCCAACGCGATGAGCCGCTCCAGAGCGGGATAGATCCAGCTATCCAGGGGCACGTAGGGCGAAGCCATGTAATTGGGGTTGCGCGTCCTCGTTTCGCTTTTTTCCTCAAAAAAGTTGCCCCATCCGGAGCCGCCGACCTCGGGATCGTGGTGAGCTCGGTAGACTTCGCGACCGAAATACCAACCAAGAGCACTGCCGATAATCGCGTCAGCAGGGAAGTGTTGCCTGGCGGTGACCCTGGTAGCGCTGATAGTTGTTGCCAATCCGTATGCCGCCGCTTGGCTCAGCCACCCTGGATACTCATGCGCCCACACACTAGCGATGGACCACGCGATGGCCGAATGTTCGGAAGGAAATGAGCTTCCGCCTGTAAAGAAGTCACCGTTACCGTTCCCTTGCAATGGACGCTGGCGTTGCGTAGTTTCCTTGAAAGCATAGGCAACCGCCGTTGCATTGATTGCAGCCTCGCCTGCCAGCAGGCCGGTTTCCGACAGGTGGTCATCGTGCTTCACCTGTCCGAGCAGAAACGACGCTCCGCCAAGCGCGATCAACGAATATGCGCCGTAGTCGGAAACTGTCTTGCTGGTGGAAACGTGACTCAGTGGAACCTGTTTCGACCACCAACTGTCACTGGCGATGAATGCGGCGGTGACACCGGTGAATGGAGCGATCCATTTCAGGTCCTGAACTTTGAAGTGGGCTGGCGCCGTCCAGAATTGCTTCTGGTCATCGACAATGTGTTTCAGAAATGGAGACACGAGGCGATTTTCCGGATCGGCTCCTGGCTCCAGCCAGCCATTGGATTTTTGTCGCAATACGTTCGATGAGCTTGCCGAAGCCTGATTGGAAGCTGGCGAGAGCTGTTGTCCCGACGAAGCGCTGTCATTCACCTGGGCAACACCTGCAAGCGAAGTGAGCAAGAGTACTCCCAATCCCAGCCATTTCTCCGTACAACGCATTGGCGAAATTCAAGCCACTCCACAAGTAAAATTCATCGAACGGACAAGGTTAGTGCGTCGCGTAATAAGCCGAAATGGCAATGGCCGTACCGATGGAAGAAGCGATCTGAGCAATTGCCAGTGTGGATTTGACCTTGTTGTTGAATACGTAGAGCTTCTCGGGCACGACCACCATGTCGCCAGGCCGCACTTCCGCGCTGTCTACACCGCCGCCGAGTATGCCCCCAGGTCCGCCCTGAATGGAACCATCCGCCCGAATGACGTAGGTGGATTTCTTGTCCGCCATCGCGGTTGGACCGCCAGCTTGTTTTAGATACCAGGCTACATTCTTCCCAGGCTTGTAGGTGACTCCGGTCGGGTTATATACCGAGCCGTCGACCATAACGGTGCTGGGTTTCTTGGGAATGATGATCGTGTCGCCCGCGCGCAATTGAATATCAGTAGAAGTGTTGGCCCATTTCTTCACGTCCGACGAGATATGGATGACCAGGCGCCCGGCAGGCGGAGTATTCACAAGGTTTTCAATCGTCTTTTTGTACTCCAACACCGTCGATTTCGCTTGTGCCTGGTCGTCAGCATCCATTTCCGGAACAATTTTGATCTGCTGTTCCTCGGCACGGATTCGCTGAATCAAATCCGCCCGATTCTTTTCTTCGAGCTCTCTCAACTCCACACGCTCGAAGATCGCTCCGTATGGATAGGCGGTCGGAAGGAATCCGCCTGCCCGGGCAATGACCGAGCTGAGCCTCTCACCCTGCTGGATGCCGTAGCCACCGGGATGTGCGACTTCCCCCTTGACTTGGATGGTGGCACCCACGTCCTGCCAGCCCGATATGGCACCAATGTTCAATACGTCGCCGTCGCGCAATCGAACATCGGCGTCCGCCTCGCCCAACATTGCCTTGGCAATCGGAACGTTGACGTGATCGCTTACCACTTTGGTTCCCTGCGACACCTCATAGCGCGTAAGGTCAGCCTCTTCCGTATACGCGCCTCGCTTGAATCCTCCCGCGACACGAACCAGGTCAGCCGCGGTCATGTTTTCGCCAAGAGGATATTTCCCGGGCCGCCCAACTTCTCCCTGGATCGTGACCATTGGCGGATCGAGCTTGTTGAGGTCGCGATGGATGAAAATCCGATCTTTCGGCTCCAGCACAATGTTAGCCTTGTCATCACCATCTAGCGCCTTTGCCAGATTCACGCTGATCACCTGCAGCTTGCCATCGCTGGTCTTTCGATACACCTGCGCGTCATCCAGCAAAGCGTCGCGAGTTGTGCCACCCGCGAGATAGATTGCGTCTCGCAGGCGGGGTGTTCCGTTGGTGAGATGATCGCCAGGATCGCGCACTTCGCCAGTAACCGTGATCACCGGCGGGTCTTCGAAATCGTATTTGCTGAATACCCGAACCGTGTCGAACGGTTTCAGGACCAAATCCGGGTCCTTTCCGGCGAGCGCGTCTCCAAGGTTGAATGCCAGCACCTGGGGAGTGTAGTCGGGTTGATTTAAGCGAATAATCTCGGCGTGGCTTGTGGAGGGTTCCGGCAACAGATCCTTGTACGACTTGATCAGATCCGTCACTTTCATGCCTTCGGTGTAAGCGAATTTGCCCGGGCGGGAAACGTAGCCATCGAGATATACGGTTTTATCCGCGTAAGGAAGGATGGGCGTGATCTTCACCTTGTCGCCATCCTGGATTTTGAAATCGTCCAGCGCTTGTGTCACTTGCTGTTGATTGTTGTTTTCCGGTATGTCGAGGCGGAGCATGGTGCGGGTCTCATGACTTTCGACGCGCTCGACATCCACGTGACGCAAGGTGCCGGTGGGCAGCACCCCTCCGGCGAGCTGCAGGACCTCCGCCAGACTCTTTTCGCCATTCAGTTCGTAAATGGCCGGCCGACGCACCATGCCTTCGACCGTCACTTCGCCTTTGAGCGGTGGCACTACGATGGTGTCTCCAGCTTCGAGCCTTTGCATATTTCCCGAGATGCCGTGCAGCAAAAGGTCGTAGACATCAACCTGTTGGATAAGTTGCTTGCCCCGGTAGTGATCCAATAAGCGCAACGAACCGTCCGACGTCGGACCACCGGCCATGAAAAGAGCATTCAAGGGAGTCGACAACGAACTCACGTCATAGGCGCCGGGCCGTTGTACATCACCCACAACATAAACGCGCAGGGTGCGAATACGAGAGAGAGAAACGTCCGCGTCAACGTCGCGGAATTGGCTCCGCAAAACCGTGCGTACCAGGTGTTGAACCTCACCCAGATTCTTTCCGAAGACTTCGATGGCGCCAACTTCAGGTAGCGCAACCCGGCCTTCGCGATCCACAGTGCGTTGAAGGCGCTGCGACACGCCACCGGTGAGGTTAATGGTCAAGCCATCGCCTGGCCCTACTACATAGTCCGGTCCAGCCGGCATGTCTATCGGAAGTTCGTCTAAATTGCCAGTCCCGTTCTCAAAAACGTCCTCGCCGAAGCGCTGCAACTTGGGGGTGCGCCGCGAGTATTGAGCGTAGAGGTCGTAGAGGGAGGGAACATCAGCGTATGGATTGGGACGATGCCGAAGCTTGGGTTGCTGCGGACGCTTCGGTGGCATATAAGACGGGTACGGAGGGTACATCTGGTTCTCGAAGCGGGACTGCTGCGTTCCCAGCTCATTGGCAGCGGATCGACCCGCCATTAACGACGCCAACGGTGAGCCGCTACTCGTTCCCAGCGAAGGCGGAAGGGTAAGGCCAGAAATGGCAGATCCGTTCATGCCCGTGCCGCCAAGTCCTCTCTTGGACATCCCGGAGGTGATATCCGTTTGACTGGCGCTCAGCAGACTCGGGAGTTCGTCCGGCTGGATACTCGCCATTTGACTCTCGTCCGTATCGTTGCCGAAGTAGTCACCGGACTGCATCTCGGCCATTTCAAGTTGTCGCCGGTAATCCAGCGGCTGATTCTCCGGTCCGTTTTGCGAAGGCGGGTAAGCTCCTTGCGGAGGTTGCTGGTTAGGATATTCCCGGTAAGGATATTGCTGGTAAGGATATCCCTGCATGTACTGCTGTTGTGGGTATTGCGCACCCGGAACCGCTTGTCCGTTAACCCCCTGCGCATTCGTCGGCTGCTCATATAGGTATTGCGCAGTTCCGCCGGGAAGGTACTGTGTCAGGTAGCAGTCGAGGTCACCTTCATGCTTCTGCCAGTACAGCTCCTCTTGGGTCATAACGTGTTTTTCGTCCGACGGCTGGTCTGGCGCCTTCGTGTCTTTCCCGGTGGGTATTGGAGCTCGACAGGGCAGATTTCGCGCTATTTCCTCGCGTGTCGGTAAGGCCCTGATGTACTGGCGGTCTTCGATTTCGTGCGTCGCAATCACTCGAACGTTTTGGTCTTCGCGAATCAGGCGGAACAGGGCATCGTCGGTGAGATCATTGGGGTCGAGCACCCTTCCTTGCTCAAAGGCTTTTCTAACGAGCGCCTTCTTCACCTGCAGGAGAAGACCAGTCTCCTCCCGCAGGACGAGGATGATCTTGTCGGCGGAGAGAGAAACCATCTGTTCCGCTTCCTGTTCGGCGCGAGAGTGAGCCTGATCAATTGCCGTACCCGCCGTGTAGGAGACGCGCGGCTGTTGGCTCCAGAGCGCAACCGCGCATCCCAGGACGACACAAAGCAACAGAATTGAAGAGCTTGCGAGCTGACGGGAGAGATTTTCGAATTTGCTCATAATACCTCTACAAAGGCGCGAGTAGCCAAACCTACGGTGCTTTGAAAGAGCACTCCTAAAGTGACAACAAAACTGTGGCCGGACAGTTCACGCGTCACGGCTAGCAGGGCTCAATGTCTGCCTCGTCGACTTCCACGGCGACCGATCGCATGATGAGATCGATCGAAAGCACGACACGAAACTTATCTTTTCGCCGCACCAGGATCCCGTTAGCGCCCGCCAGCGGTCCTGATCTAACATGCACGCGCTGACCGACTTTGAGATACGGGTGAGGCTCAGCGCGGATTCCGCTGGCTAAGCCCTTGCTAAGAACTTCAATCTCCGTATCCTGCAACGGCGCCGGTTGCCCATTAAAGCTGACGAAGCGCACCACGCTGGGCAACTGCAGAACCCGCAAGCGATCTTTCAGGTCGATGTGTACAAACACGTACCCCGGAAAAAGAACCAGTTCCAATTCCTTTCGGCGATCTTTCCAGCGGCGAACACTGCGGTATACGGGCAGAAAACAATTGATCTTCCGCTCCTGCAACTGCGACAGAACTTGCTTCTCGTGTCGCGAACAAACGTAGGTCGCGTACCAGCGGATCTGAGCGCAAGCTTCCAGTCGCGGGGTCGAATCCAACCTCGCTGCTTGAGCGATGCTCCCGGGAGTCTCGATCACTGTCATTGCCGCTGATCCCATCTACAGCTTCGCCCCCTCACTTACAGGGCACGTGTGAGCTAACCTGTTTGCTTTAAATTGCTTGTAACAACCTTCGTGCAACTTGCTTCAAACTGCCGCGCAGAGATCAGGCTGGCGGTCGGACTGATGTCCTAACCAAACCCGCTTCCACTGGCTAAGTCGCGGAAAACCAACCCACGACGCCACTTCTAAGCAATTCCTTCACTCTCATCAACGGCCAAGCCTAACCGGGGGATCGAACCCGCAAATCCCTCTTTGTGCTGCTCGAATGGACAAATTAACTGGCCACTAAATCAGGCTTGTTTCGCAATACGCTCAAGATGCCTTGTTCGGAGGATTCCACGCGCATCGAACGAATATCGAC
>Ga0187771_10000121_pt1 | contig 39418 bp, 38 predicted proteins | sample 0116_SJ02_MP15_1_FD_133139 | JGI IMG/M metagenome (GOLD analysis project Ga0187771, IMG submission 133139) | Tropical peat soil microbial communities from peatlands in Department of Meta, Colombia - 0116_SJ02_MP15_10_MG | ecosystem: Environmental > Terrestrial > Soil > Wetlands > Peat | place...
CGATCCGGATGCGTAATCCGTCCTGCGGGCCAGAAAATCTTCCACCATCTTAGTAAGGAACTTCTTATCAAAATAGCCCCGGCTCATCGTCAGCGGATCGAGGAGGATTTCGCGCACGTAACCGGAAAAATCGTTAACCAGCCATTGGCCGATCGGCATAGCGAAGCCCTGTTTTTTTTTGCTAAAGGTGGCTTCCGGAAGAAGACCGCGCAACGCCTGCCTCATGATGTATTTGCGATTCGAGCCTTTGATTTTATAACGGGTCGGCAATGCAGCTATGAACTCGACAAGCTCGATATCGTGAAAAGGGGTGAACGCGTTCAGCCCATGCGCCATGCACATACGTTCGACCTTGGTCATCAGGTCGTCGACAGCGTATGACACCACATCGAAATAGAGGAGCTTATCGAGCAGCTCGTGACCGTGCACGTCTCTATAAATTGTTTCAGCAAATTGCAGAGGATCGTTGTTTTCGTTCACATGAATCATTTCGGAACTATACAGGCAGTGTTTCAGCAGTGTCGGAACCGGCGGCATGCCCAGGATGATGCGCTGCATTTCCAGAGGAAAAGTTTCCCGGTAAATGAATCTTTTGACTTTGTCCTGGAAGGAAGCACTGCCGGCAGACCATTTGAAGTTTCTGACGAGCCTGTTCAATCCGAGATTTTCATTTCGCAGCATCCGATATAGTATCGAGTCTCTGTCTCTTCTGGCCAATGCAACTACATGGTGTCCGGAACCGCCGATCAACTGATCTGGGAAATCGCCGGTCAGAACGGTATCCACGTGCTTCACGGCCAGTTCCGCCACGTAGAAGGAAGGAACGGCCGATGTGTCCACAAACGGTGAATCATAGTGCCATGCAATCTTTTCCAGCAGCCGGGGGAAATCTTTGTTGCATTCAATCGTAAAGGTGTGGTGTTCAAGACCCAGATGATCGGCCACGATTTTGGCATCACCAATTTCATTGTACCGCTCTTCACGAAACCCGACTGTGAAAGCCTTTAAAGGTCCATTTCGAAGCCTGCTGCTCACTGCGGCGACGCCGCTCGTGTCCAGCCCTCCGCTTAAAAAGAACCCGGCTTCAGGGTGCCTGGACAGCCTTCTCGAAACCGCCCTTTCAAATATGTTCAAAAACTTTTCTTTATAAAAGCCCTCTCCCCTGTCCTCCCGGTCGTGATCGTAAGTGAACTTCCAGTACCTTTTCTCTTCAATGGTTCCGTCCCTGCAAATAAGCATATGTCCGGGCTTCACCTGCCGAATCGATTCAAGGAGACTATCCGGATAAGGAACATAGCCGTAGGTCAGGAAATTATCGAGCGCCCTCAGGTTCACAGCTTTATCGTATTCCGTGCAGGTTATGATCGCCTTGGCTTCCGAAGCGAACAACATCAGGCCTGTTTTGGAGAAGTAGTATACAGGCTTGCTGCCGAGCCTGTCCCTAGCGACAATCAATTTGTTTTTAATTCCATCCCATAGGCATATAGTGTAAGAACCGTCTATCCTGGAAACGAAATCGTCGCCCTCCTGCTGATATATATTTAAAATGTTCTGCGCGTCCCGGGTTTTGGACGCCTTGGCATCAAATCCGTCATGGATATGAAAGATCTCACCGTCGATAAGGCATAACAGGCGCTTGTCAGGATCGTGCGCAACGGACCGGTCCATGGCGGGTCCGCCCCTGAAGCCGAATATGCTGTTTGCCACAGGGCGGCGCACCACGTCTGAAGGCCCGCGATGGCTCATTGTGCCAAGCATGCGATGCATGCTTTCATCATCGGATTCCGGCGATCCCACCCATCGATGTATTCCGGCTATGGCGCTCATCCCCCTATTCCTTATCCCTTTGAAGGCACGGTGGCATAAATCATTCCATTTTTTGATTTGATTCTTTGGCTTTTAGCAGGAGTTTGCCGTTCTTAAGTATATCTCCACCTTTTTTAATCATAAATCCTGCCTGGTTCATCGCATCGAAACCACCGATGATGGCGACCGCATTTCCATATCCCTGTTCCATCAATGTATGTGCAGCACCTGCACTTATAGCTTCATCAGGTCAGTGGCAATACACACCGATTGTAACATCATTCCTCTTGAAATCGAATCTGGTCCTTTTCAATTTATAGGCAGGAATGTTGATTGCTCCCACCACTGCCAGGTGAGCAAAAGAGCCTTCTGAATCGGAATCAATGAGAATGAGACGATTTGCGTCGAATAAGGCCAGCGCTTGATGAGCGGTTATGTATCTAACCTCCGGATACATCGTTCGATTATGTTCCCTGGTCTGCTCCATTGCGACGGGGTCATCGCGGGACCACCCGTCCTCTACAACGAGGAGTAAAACCACGAACAGCATCGTCAACGACAATAAGACACCGAACGCTTGAATGAATCTATTGCGGAAACTCATCACGCCATCTCCATGTTGAGATACAATCGCTCACGTCCTAAGGGGATTTTGGTCAGGACATCAATAGGACATTTGCATGTTCTAATGGGTTAAGTTCACGATAAATTAACCGGCCAAGGCGGTCGGGCGCCGCCCCGGCTCGCTTTCTCTAATCATCACGATTCCACAATGCGGCGAATATGCGGAGCTATTCCTCGTGATAATCCTTTTTAGAAAAGGAGTTAGGGCAACCAGCGTCTTGAGCGCCGCTTTTTGAAAAAAGTTCCTTTCCACGCTGTCAACCCAGAAATGAAAGCCGCCGAAATGGCCGCAAAAGCGCGTACGGAAGCCTTTGGATTCCAGGATTTTTCTCCATCTTTCCGGCCTCATCGATTTTATGTTGTGGCGTCTGTAATTTTCCCTGTTTAGCAACAAATGTATCGACCTTTGGATTATTCCGCGAAAATTCGGAGCACTTACCACAAGCAGGCCGCCTTTGTCGACAAGCTCCGAATGCATTACAAGAATATTCTCCCAATCGGAGAAATGTTCGACGAATCCGAAGGAGCACACTATTTGATACCGAACATTGGACTTAAAACCCAGGAAATCGTCCCGGTAAAACCTGCCCACCTTGTAGCCTTTTTCTTTTAGCCAGTTCGGCAGGTCTTCCTCAACGCCAGGGCTGAGATCGATTCCATTCAGTTCATATCCCAGCTCGCCGAACACAGACAAGTATGTGCCGGGAAAAGCGCCCACTTCAATACAACTGCCTTTTCCGTCACCGACATGAGCCTCAATCCACCTCCTGATGATGCTGTCCTTCGGTGCGATCGAGAATACTGCGCTTTCATAAGAAGCATCCCAGTAATCTTGTTTAACCAAAACCTTTTGTAGTGTTGTCAAACTGAACTGACCATCATTAAGGTTTGTATGCTTGATTGCATATCAACATCCTATTAATCTGGTCTTCAAATTAATAGACAGCTAGTCATAGATGGTTTGTAAATAATAAGATATCATATATGTTATCGGCAAGCCACAACACACAAGATAAGCAACTGTAATCAGTCCGGATGATGGTTTGAGGCCTTTAATCAGTAGCTTAAATACCATTCGATAGACTAAATATATGCAATATGATGCATACGCTACATTTTGATAAATATTCTTATTGATGCATCGGCTCAACAAATCACCGATGCAGAGCATAGGTGGAATTGCTGCCATCATAAAAGAGATATGAATTTATTATTCAACAAGTCTGAGTCCTGCGGGAGGCGACGGAATATCAGTGGAACCAAAGCCACTATTATAGCCGTTCAAATAGCCGTGTGCCGTCCAAAAACTTAATTCAGACCTGTTAATCGATGACCTTTCAGATGGTTCGCCTTCCTGGTCCAACTTATCGACTGCGACGACATAATACTGCTGATTCTGGCTGGATGAAGGCACCCCCCCGAAATCGGTGTAGGTCGTGGCCGAGATCGGACTGGGTGTGAGCTTGGAGAAAGTGGCCAATGGGGTGTTGAGTTTGTAGACAAGGTATTGGCTTGCGTCCGGGCTGGCGTTCCACTTAAGGCTGACATCCCCGGTTTTACTGTCCCACGTCCAGTTAACATGGTGCGGAGCTCTGGGCACAGTTTTGAAGGACGGCGACGGCCCGCTTTCCACTCCCAGTTGGTTGATCGATGTGACCCTATAGGCGTAGACCGTATACGGCGCCGCCCCCAGGTTCGCCGTATCGCTGCAGGATGTGCCGCTTACCGGAGATGCACAGCCGCCTGAAGTTATTTTAGCATAAGCGCCGGGGATGCAATAGCCGATCACGTTACTTGTATATGCATATTCAGGGCCTGCCTCTTTTAGGCTGTATGTGAGAGAATGGGTCGGAGGCCGCGCGTCAAGGTAAGCGTAAACAACCTGAATCCAGTGCCCTCCCACATTATCCATCTCAACGGTATATTGGTAAGGCGCAGTGAGGCTTGCCACCGAGCCGACATACGTAAAGTCCTGGTTTGCCGTATTGTCGTGGAAAGAATTGAATACCCATGCGCTAATTATGTCCCCCTGGCTGTTGCGCAATCCGGGCCAGTCCACAGTGATCGGACGCTTGTAAACGTTCCCTGAAGCTTGCGTCCAGTGGCCGTCCTGACCGACAGTGGTAACAGGAGTCGGATAGTAGAAAGCAGCGCACGTAGCCCTGTAAACATTGTATCCAGTCACGTTGGTATCCCGTGGCACCCAGTTGACTGTTTCGTGCGAAGGACCGGTCACCATTACATATCCGTCCCATATGAGCTTCGGCACCCCTCGCGCCATCACGGACAGAGGACTTGTGTTTTTGCCGTCAAAAGCCGCCACCCGGTAGTAATATTTTGTTCCCCTGGATACCGCCGTATCGGTGAAGGTAGTTCCTCTAACGAGATATTGAGCACCGCTCGTCGACCAGGCCGACCCGTTCCAGCAGGTCTTCCAGGAGTGACCGTAAGGAACAGGCCCCGTTTCCCTGTAAATGTAATAGCCTGCGGCCGTCGATACGGCATTCCAGGAAAGCCCAATGCCGCCTGCATTAACAGTCGCCGTCAAGGCTGTCGGAGTCTCTATTGGGGCGGCGCTCACATCATAACGGTAATATCGTATTGTGGTGCCGCCAATACCCCCCCCCAGGTCGGTCATTATAACCGCGTTATTCTGATGCATCCACTGGGTTGGGTTATCCCCCGCCCTGTGAGTGCGCATATCATTCGAGGACGTGGATTTCTTCTCCCATGTGTGAGTGTTCAGGTTGTAAGCATAAGCGTGAATCATGTTGTCATCTCTTCGGGGAATAAAGAAAAGATGCTTGTGGTGAATATCGTCATAAACGCCATTGACGCCAAGAACGGTTGCAATCGAAGGACCGCCGGCTCCTCCGCCGCCTTCAGGCATGTAGCCGGCCAGAGAATAAGGGGGCCATCCGGGAGGGTAGATATCAACGGTCACTCCCGGGGGAACCACTCCCCCATAGTAGCCTGGATTGCACAGGATGCCCGGATCGACAGGGGCAGACACAGAAACGACATAACTCAATGCCGCAAGTTCCGATGCATGGGCTTTCGGGCCGTACATGGCGATCGTAGTGCCGTTTGGTGTCCATGCTCCGGTACTGAGATTAAGTTCGTCACAGATAAAATTGAGATCCAGGAACTGGCGGATCTCATCGGAGGTAAGCATCGCATTATTTAGCTCAACCATATATTTTGCCCAATAGTTCGAGGCGTTGCTTACCGAAATTACGTCCCCGGCCACCGCGGTTATAGCCAAGGGTATATAGGCATATTCGCCTTCTGAGGAAATTTCATCGACCTTCCCAATGTTACTTCGAATTACTATCGATCCGCCCCGTTGTGCTCCAGCCGCGTTTGCGACGGTTATACTCATGTCTCCGCTATGAACGGTTTGGGCAATACTGGTTTGATACCAGCCGTTAGGCTGATTATAATTCTCCTGCGCCCAGGAGTTTGTTGCGGAATTGTAAGTCCACAAATCTCTCAACTGGCCCGCCGAGCCGAACCTTAAGTATCTGTGAAGCTGGGAATCGTAAGTCAAACCTTGCTCCGCGGTTGCGGAAGCTCCCCAGGGGTTGGAAACAACCGGCTGATACCAGGTGTTCGTGTAAACATCAAACAGCCAGGTCCCTCGCATGTCCGTGGTCCCGCCCAGGAACATCATCACATCGTCATCAATGGAGTAAGTCATAGCCCGCTGGGGAAACATCAGGGCAGGGTGAACATCCGTGGAAGAGCTGTCCAGAAGGTGCCAGTTGCCGTTTGTTGAATCGGCAATCCAGACCCCGCCGCGTTGATTAGTATAAGCAAACCCCACTGTCATGTTTATCGACCGGCTCCATGTCGCGCCGCCCGAACCGCTCGGACCTCCAGTGTTCGACATGCCGCCGACAACGTAGACATTTTCAGGAGGGTAGAACCCACCCTCGCCGGCGGTTCACGAAGCCGGAGGACGCGTGGAGTCAGCCGCCCTTACATCGCTCCATGTTGCGGACGAAATGTCAAAACTCATCAGATCGTCCGGCTGTGTTAAGCCGCCGCCCGGTGGATGGCCGTTCCAGTCCCAGAGTTTGTTATGAGCGGGGTCATACCCGATGGCTGTCTGGGTGGTCAAAACAGAGGCCGTGCCGGAGGTATTCGAATCGTTTGCCGTGTACCAGCTGTCGGCGCTCATCGACGGAAAGGCTGCGCCGGCTGCCACAGGAAAAAACACGATAAGGAATAAAACCGAAAGCAAGCAGATTCCCTGGTTCAAGAGACCGGAGAAACGAAAACTTCTCTGAAACATTATGGCACCTCTCTATCCTTCAGATCAACAGTGCACCGGCGTCAACATTGCTCCCCTGCCGGGGAATTACTGCTGCGCCTCTCGGGACCGGGGCGGTAGTATCCTTATGATATAATCCTTTAAATCCAGCCCCGGAAAATCTGAAGCAGGATGCGTACCAAAATGCTGCCATGAAGCAAATTTTGCGATTGGCCAGGTCCGAACTCAGGGCGCAGACTGAGGCAAGACCGGCCTCGTCCTATCTCGTCTCTGCTCATGTGACGGGAAGGCGCCGCTAATTGGAACTCTCGGTTACAGCATTGTAATTGAGGTTTGGAGGCCAAGCTCAACACGCTGTATTCCCTTGCGTTCATTTTATACGCAGCGAAGATAATATTTGCGCATCACACCACCTCGCACGGAGGCGGTAAACAGCTGAAAAAACGCTGGATTCCGGCTTTGATCCCGGCTCAAATGCACTGCCGGGACCGCCGGAATGACGAGGCGGGGGACTTGATTCTGGCTTGCGCCGGAATGACGGAATCAAAGCCGTTGCGCAATTATTTGTGACGCTGCGTATAGAACAGCCTTGTGTCATCTATGTGAGGCCCCATAACGTCCGCGCCATCAGTCAATCGGTTAGTGCCAACGCAAAACCTTCGCTCTGCCCGCGCAATACTCTTTATACCGAGCTGCGTTCAAGATCGATGTGACCGGGAGGGCATACAGCGCTGCGCTCCCCCTCCCCTGCGGAGGGGCGGGGTTTACCGCCGCCCAATCTTGAACGCAACTTGGTATTAATCGGCAAAAGAACCCGCCGGTCATCAGGGCCCAGAAGAACAAGGATGCCCACCGGCAGATATAGAATTATCGCGCAGATAACCTTACTGGAGAACCCTCGCCAATTGGCGGCGATGGGTAAAGCCGAGATCGCAAAAAACAGCAATCCGGTTAAAACGGATGCAATGAACCATCTGGCAAAAGTTTTCCTGAAATAGGCTGAGAAATTCATCCCTATTCTGCGGCAGGAGAGAACCGGCAGCACAAAGCCTGAAATGAGAATCATCGGAATGGCGGTCCCAAGCGCGACTCCGTAGATATCGAGCTTAAACGCGATCACCATAAGCACGCTGAGGCACATATTGAGCAGCGCTTCAATAACCGAGACAAAGGACCAAAATCTGACTTGATTAAGTCCCAGCAAGGTCGGGGTCAGCGGGCGGGCAGCAGATGACGCAAAGCTCCCAACAGCCAGGATCATCAGGACCACGGCGCTTTTGGTGTACTGAGGCCCCATCCAAAGGGAGACAAACTGGTTCCCAAATACGATCAGACCCATAAGAATCGGAACGGCAACGAACATCGAAGTCCGAGTGCCCCGGAGAACCAGGTTCTGCACCTCGGCCATGCTTTCCCTGGCTGTGAGTTTCAAAATATCGGGGGTCATTACTCTGACTATTTCGTAAACCACGCGGCGGGTATTGTCTATCAGCATCAAAGCGATGCTGTAAAAGGTGACGGCCTCGACTCCCAGAAGCAAGGTAATCAAAATCGAAGAGGTATAAAAAATAATCTGGGATGCCATATCGCCTATGAATGCAAAAACGCCGAAATTGAAGAGGGTACGCCACGTCGATTTGGAAACAAACCTGGCGCTATATCTGACAGGCGGGCCGTATGATTTTGCCAGGCAAAACAAGAAGGAACAGCCCAGCAGGCTGAAAACGATCTGGTTTAGGGCCAGTGCAAGAAGGCCGCCGCCATTGAAAAGGAGGTAGAGGCTTACAGCCGACCGGACAATTACGATGGTGATATCCGAAAGGTTTTGAAGATCGAACCTCTCGTTGCATATGAGCAACTGCCTGAACAGGGATGAAAGAAATCCAATATATATGCCTATGCCAAAAAGGATAAGCAACTGCCCTGATTCACCGAGCAAATCCCGTGGGATCTTTGGGAACAAGGTGCCCAGCCAGGGTTGTACGACCAGGGCAGCCCCGAGAATCGCACAGGATACAAGAGAGTAAAAACAGAGCGATGTATTTAGTATTTTACTTAAGTTTTCGCTATCGTTCAGACTATAGTAATAATTTATGTATCGGCCCGTGCTGGCCATCACTCCGAGTTCAATCAGGCCCAGATAGCCGGTCACCGATATCAGGAGAGCCCATATTCCGTACCTTGCGTTTCCAAGAATGTGCACAAAATATGGAGAAACGATAAATGCCGCAACCAGGTTTACGGAGTAGCCGAGGTAGTTCGTAGCCAGATTGCGGGTATAAACCGCTACTTTGCCCATCAATTATTTCTTTTCTATGATACCCTTTACAAGGGGAAGGTACTTTTGCATGGCATATATCGAAAGCGAACGGAAGTTTTCGTTATAAACAAGAAGATTCACTGTGGGGTGGACCAGATCGGTCCACTTGGTCTTGTACCTGTAATCCAGGCCGCAGAAGTCATACTCTTTAAGTTCGTGGGTGAAGCAGTGTTCTATGATGTGAGCCTCGAGAACAGAGCCGGGAGAAACTTCTCTGTATGCTTCGTCGAAATCTCCCCGCATGCCGTGCGTTCGGCCCTGGTGTTTCAGGTGATATTCCAGCGCAATCGGTCTGCCGTCCAGCCGGAGGAGCCAGATGCTTAACCATCCCTCCCTCGATGCGACTGAAGAAAGCCGTTCGAAAAAGCGCCTTCTTTCAGGCGTGCTGACCATCGACGTGCCTTCCCGGTGCTTCCAGCTCTTTGCCGAAACGGAAAAAACCTCTTCCAGAACGGCGGGGCTATGTGTTGTATGCTCCTCGATCGTTACTTTGCCGGCTTTCGAGAGCTTGTTCTTCTTGTTTCGCAACTGCTTTCTGAACTTGACGTCCGTAGACTTCAGAAAAGCATCCCAGTCTGAATCGGTCCGGATATAGGGCGACCGCATGGACTCCCGGCACATAAAGCGCACGCGGTTTTTGCCCAGGTGGCCGGTCAGTGAACGGCAGGTTTTGCCGTTCACCGGCAGCTTGTTTAGAATTGCGGCATGCCAAAGCCGTCCAAGGTCATTTAACAAATGGCTTGTGAACAGGGCGCAAGCCCTTTCCTCACCGCCTTTCCTGACGATAAAGTTCATGGACGGAGCATTGGGGTCCTCAATGAACCCCAGACGCCTGTACGGAACGCCCTTGTAGCGATCCCTGTAGAGCATGAGAGGGGCAGCGCCGATCAGTTGTCCTTCCGAATACGCAAGCAAAACCAGAAGCTCGCGCCCGGCCCCGAAGGCCTGCCACCAGGAGTCGAACCATTCGTGCCGCAAAAATACGTTATCACTCTCTTCGCTGGATTGCAGGAGTTCGTTCCAGACATCCTTGAGTTCGAGGAAGTCATCATAGCGCGAGAAAGAGGCAATCATCCTTCATCACTCACCACCGGGAGCACAGAACACACGCAGAGATGAATGACGAACGCGGAATGCGGAACGGTAAACGATAACGACTTTCATTCATCACCGATCATCCATCACTGTTCGCCCTGCGGCCCCGGCGTTCTTGCCGGTGAAGTCACGTTCTTTTCTTTTGTTTAAATATCCATGAGATCAGATTGGGATTGGCGAACGCCATGCGCCAGACGTCATGATCGATTCCGGAGAATTCGGTGTACCTGACGTTTCCTCCCTTTTTTCTAATTGCGCCCACCAAGCTACGGATCTCGGATGATTTGAAGAGGTGGTCTTTCTCGCCATGGAGGACCCAGATCGGTATTTTGGCAAAGACGGATACTTGTTTTTTATCTCCCCAGCCGCCAACCGGGACCGCCGCGGCAACAACATCCGGATACCATCTTATAAACTCCCACACTCCGACCCCGCCCATGGACACTCCTACAATGTAGAATCGGCAGGGGTCCAGCGAGAACTCTTTCCTGAGGCCCTGAACGATTTCAGCAACGAGCCGGATCGTGTCGGGAGGGCGCGGAGAATCAGGTTCTCCTGCCCACAGCGAACGATCGGGGCATTGCGGGGCCGCTACGAAGCACGGGTGTTTGAACTGGTTCCCGGATTTGGTCCAGACCAGGGAACCGTATGCATTGTCTCCCGCAATCTGTTTCTCGTTGTCGCTGCCGCGCCCCCCCGAGCCGTGGAGGTAGACCACCAATGGGTACTGCCGCCCGGCTTTAAAAGATGGCGGAATATATAAACGATACGGCATCGACTCGCCCCTGTCGTTGGTGAAAACCCTTCTCTGGAACGTCTCCGCCCCGAACGCCGGGCAAGCGGAGGCGCACAGGATAGAAGCAAAGAGCACAATCCCGGCCGACCGTGGCGCGGTGACTAAATTATCCAATTCTCTGCAATCTTTGGGTCCTCCGTGGTGAACCCTTACAGGGAACCGGCCATATGAAAGTCCCAGGGTGCGGACCTGTGGAGTTCAAAGACATTCGATTTATGGCTGACGACGCCGAGCTCAGTTGTGACGGCGCACTTGAATTGAAGGGCTTTCAGCAGATCGACATGTTGGCGGCTGAACTGCTGCAATCGGCCAAAAGGATAAGCAAAGCTGGTGACGGGACTGCGGATGTTTTGTTCGATTGTCTCTTTCGAGGTCCGGATCTCCCACTCGGCCTTTCCCAGGGGGACGGAGTTCAAATTAGGATGTGTTACAGTATGGGCCCCCATTGAAATTCCATTTTCCGACATCTCCCTGATTTGGCGCCAGTCGAGCATCAGGTTGCCGAGTTCATCGAAACCGGCAACCTTCAAATCGTCCGCCAGGTCCCTTATCAAAGACGCCCGGTCTCTCTCGGGGAGCAACATCAGATATTCCATGGCAACTTGCGAAGCCGCGAACCTCTCGGATCGTGAAGTCATAGGCATAACTCCATCACTGCCTATGGCCCGGAGCTGGAACCGCGTTCGATCCGTGTTCTTGAAAATATAGCGCAGTCGTATAAACCAGGGGATGTCGCCGGATTCAATGTAGCCGGCAGCGACAAAAATCGTGGCAGGAGCATTGTATCTTTTCAATATGGGATATGCTTTTTCATAATTGTCCCTGAATCCATCGTCGAAGGTTATCGCCACAGAGCGGCGGAGAGACCTTCCTGTTGTGATTCGCAAAGAAACTTCATCCAGGGGGATGATTTCATAATTCTTTGACAGATGGGCAATTTGCCTTTCGAAAACTTTTGTGGCTGTTTCCGGGTAAAAGCCATTCAGGCTGTCTGATATCATATGATACGTCACTATGTGGGACAGGTTACGCAACGAGATCAACCTATAGAGATTGGCCGAAAACACCAGATTTCTGATTTTGGGGGTAATTGGTATCACTGCTGTACCATCCTATTAATATTAGATGGATTATCTACTGTTGCTTGGCGAGTGGTTGATTTCACGCGTGTAGACTCTGTGCGCTCGGAATGTTTAGAAAACAACCGACCCAGATGGACAGGTCTGCATGGATTTTGCCGAATGGCAGACAATGGTTCTTTAACAGGAGCGATTATCGTTAATTTGGTCGCCAAGTCTGTCATTTTTGCCCTCGAACGGCATCTTTGGGCAAAAAAATGACTCTTGGAAGTTAGACAGGTGACTTCGCTCAATTTGGGCTCACGGATTCAGGTTTTAGCCTATCCTGCGGTATCGATAAGGAAACGTCCTGGACGGAGTTTATCCGTGTGCAAAAAAATGTCCGGTAGAGTGGTGGAGAACATAGGCTTGGCTACTTTAAGCGTTTGTCTTCAAGGACTGAGAGCACTCTCTGCGCATTCTTAACCCAAGTATGCTTCATCAATACGGTTTGTTTTGCCTCTTTGCCCATTTGTTTGCGGGCTGCCGGGCAGCTGATAAGCTTTTCTACGCATTCGCGCAGAGAAGTTGCCGATCCTGGATCAAAAAGATAGCCTTCGCGACCCTCAGTAACGATCTCTAAAATAGGCTGATAGCGAGGAGCAACTACCGGTTTTGCTGAAGCCATGAATTCAAAAAGCTTCATTGGCGAGCCGTGTGCGTTCGAATCAGGAATGATGCAGATATCCAGCAGGTCTAATAGGTACGGGACTGTTTCATGTCTCATTAATCCAGTAAATTGAACCCTGTCGGATATATTGAGATTTTTTGCCAAGGATTCTACTTCTTGCCTAACTGGCCCGTCCCCGATGAGAAGAATATGGATATCACACTGCCTTACAATGGGGCTGAGCGCTTCTACCATGCATGCCAGACCGTGCCATGGGACAAAGGCTCCGGCACATCCTATGATGTGACGTGCCTCTATTCTCAATGATTCTCGCGAGAATCTAAGGTCTGGATCGAGTGAGAATCTGTCCGGATCGACTGCGTTTGGTAGAACCAATATCTTCTCGGGGCTAATATCATGGGCGTGGACTATAAGATCCTTGAAGGTATTTGAAATGGTAACTATAAGGTCGGCTTTCCTGAACGTTTGATTCTCCAGCTTGTTAGCTAGATTACTAAAATATAGGCGCCTAGTGCGAGGTATCAGCGTTGAGTCATTAACTTCCAGTACGAATGGAAGCTGATATTTGCTCGCGAGGAGTGCTGTGGAAAACATATTTAACGAAAAACGCTCATAAATAAAGTCATATCTTTTCCGCCGAATTTTGGTTTCACATTTGATATGTCCATATAGATTGTAGGCAATTTCTGCGCCCTCGAAGAAGGGCTCTGGAGCACTGTCTGAGATTTTTCTCAGGATCTTGGCCATCCTGGAATCATCTTCTTTCCCGTAACTCTTTCGACCGGCATATGGATTAACACCAGGCGGGCCTACAACATCTAAAACGTAGCCATTTTTCGTAAACCCGTCGATCATACCGCGAATATGTACGCCTTCCGCTCCGTTGCACTGAGTGCGGTGGTGGTATAGGATCTGCCCTTTGGAGGTGTCACTAGGCAGGTTGTGCCCTGAATCCGTGAGTTCAAATTGAACTAGGTTACCTGGCGGATCTTTTGGACTTGTTTTTTGAGGGTAATCTCGAATTACGGGTGTCTTGTCGGAAAACATTTACATGATCCGTCAGGTACGCTAAAGCACTTATATACATTACGAGATGAACTAACGCACTATCTTGGCAGGTGCCCGAGATGATATTATTACCGGCATTACTGAATTATTCCCTGACCTCTTTGAGTGAACGAAATCGAATTCGATTAGCATTTCAGTTAGACCGAGTCGGCTAATCTTGTTCAGGTTAGAAGCCTCATATCCGCAGCGGATGTGTACTACATGCAATCCTTTCTCAGGACCCGTTTGACTGTGTCTTCATATATCTGGTAAGGACGTTTGCTTGCAGCATAAAACCTATCCTTTAGTCTTTGGCAACTCTGGTTCATCGCCGCGCTGTCCCGGCTATAAGTTCATCAAAGAGCTTCATCTTAACCGGCCATCGATAATTGGCGCTGATGTAATCGCCCGCGGGCGCCAAGCTTCTTCCCACGGCCTGCATAGCCCCCAGCGGCAGCGTATCGAAATCATGGCAGTGGATGGCGTCGCAACGCGTTGAAAACCCACGCAACAGGGCTTTCAGCCAGAAAACGAAGAGGAAGAACATCTGGGTTGTGCCCCTGCCATGGGTCGATCTCACATAAATTCTTTCCACCCCGATGCCGTCCACCACCTCGACAGCGGCCTTCTTATAATCCCTGTCCCAACACAGGATTGTCACCTCATAGCCGTTTTGAACCAGGGACACGGCTTCGTGGTGCACCCTGGGGTCCGGGTCGAAAGCGTTGGTAAGGAGCATTAATATCTTCCTGCCCGATTTCATCTTAGCTGGCGTTATTTCACGAGCTTTTAAATTCGTTCGTTTTCTCCCGGTGGCTTCTTCAACTCAGACAGCCAGACTGGCCGGTTCCGCTGCGCATCTGTAGTCCCGACGCCGTCCCTTTTTTAATGTATCCGAAAAATTCAATTTGCCCAGTTCGCAAATAGGGTTTTATTGGGTTTTATATGGTATTTCTGACGGGAAAATGGGCTCTTTTCCCATTGTTAATCCCATCACCCAATGTCACCGCTCAAAGGAGTAAACGTTAGCCTCCCAAGGTCGAAAGCCATCTTCAAAACTTTCTCCATCGCCTAACTTGTTTTTCGTGCGTTCATTGACCAGATCCTTGACTCTATCGGCAAACTGAAGTCCAAGTTTTACCGATTCCACCCTTGTCAGCTCTTCTTTCCACAGCGGATTAAGAGCTGAATGTCCAACCGGATTCTTCACGACACACAGAACCGTCCTGTTGCCATTTCGCCAAAACAGGGTTTCCACCGCAATAGCCGGTGTGCCGTTTTCCTTCAGCGTCACCCGGGGTCTTAGCCCTGCCTTGGTGAGTTCGTTTGAAAGCAGCCCGCGCCACGTGGCGCCACCAGCCCGGTAACGTTCCAGGAGGTATTCAACCGGCGAGAGATTCAGAAATAGTGTTATACCTTTTTGTGTGGATTTACGGACTACGGCCGCAGAACCTGATATCGTCGCATCTGGAATTCCGCCATTCGCCTCCACTCCACGTCCGAACAGTGGAATCCCATGATACAACAGGGCGTTTCCGGTCGTGAGCCGTTTCCTGAAGTCGCTTTGATCGTACTTTTCACCATTGACCTCCGTAAGCTCGCTTCCGCCGAGAAACCCCTTCTCAGGATGCTGGGAGACCCCGAAAAGCTCATCGAGAATACCTCGAGCCCTGGCTTTGCCGTGTTCGTCAAAGAGCCCCGTTCCTTCGTCGGCAATCACCATGCCGGCGCTTTTCACGAAGGCCGCAACGGCATCCGCTTCAGAACCACTGAGAGCGAGGGAGTGGTTTAAGATCAACACACGGTAGCCCTGCTCATACAAATTTTTCTGCAGCAGATCCTTTTCGCGGATGAAGCGAGCCTGGTAGCCCAAGTCTTCCAGGAGTTTCAACCAGGCAAGCCGGTTGAGACCGGAGACGGAATTCTCATCGTCCATGCTGCTGCTGCGGTTGATCCAAGAGGAGCCGTGTACCGTGGCGTCCATAGCCCAGCTCACCTGAATGCTGGGATGAGAATAGTGGATTGCTATGGGATCGTGCAGGAACTCTGAATCGATTATGAGCTTGGAGATATCGGACTGGACCTCCTTAAATGTGGATGCACACCGGCTTATGTGATCGGCGGTCTTTCCTGCTTCAAACCACCCTTCCGGCCATGCGATAACCCCGCGATTTCCATGTGCGAGGCAATACCACAAAAACCAAGCGTCCACCCTTGGATTTTTGCTGCTGAAGAAAGTCTGCAAATGCGGCCGGTCCTGGCCCCAGAAGCTCCTCAGTATTTCGTTGGCGCCGTTTATGTCGGATGCCTCCATACATTGCACGGAATCAGCCAAGCGGGAGTAGTCATAACCTCCCCAGGGGCTCGGCTGCTGGGCGCCGACAAAACCGGCAGGAGTCGCCGGATCGAGGGAGTTCGCATACTTGGTGAGTTCCGCGAGCACCTGGGAAAAGTGCACGTCCATATATGTTCGCCAATCCATCCACGGCGAGAGGTTCCAAGTTGTTAAAGGCTCTTTTTCACTTTTCCGAACCTGGTCAAATCCGCTCGGCTGCACCTCTTGAAACGAAGGAAACCGGGAACCCCATTCCCGATTGAGGCTATCGATATCCGGATAACGCGCCGCCAGCCATTTGCGAAAGCCGTCAATATTCAGGGGATGGCCGTCTACATCGCTGGGACTTGTAAGGCTGTATAAAGAGATCTCATCATCGAACGCATATGCTACAACAGGACCTTGCCTGGCCCGCGTGATGTGATCCAGCATCAAATTTTTCATGGCATTCATCGTGGCGGGGTCTATCAGACTGTTGGGGCGGACGGGAATCCCGCGTAAGCGGGCAATCTTTTTCTTGTCGTCCTCTCTTAAGTACAGATAGCCCTTCCCCGCTGCATGATCCACGTAGAACGGCCAGCCGTTTATTTTAGCAAACTCCACTGCTGAAGAAAGAAAATGGTGATCGAGATGGAAAGCGCGAAGGCCCAATGCTTCATAAAGTTCTTTATCCCTCTTTGCATCGGTTTGATATTGCCAGACGAGTATAAGGAATCTTGACCATTCTTTTTTTGGAGGGACGGCAGGCACCTGAGCCTGACATACTGCGATTTTCAGTGTCGAGGAAGTCAATAGGATTATACAAATACATATTACAGTGGAACCCCCAACAGCATATAATTTCCCCATTAAAATACGGAAATGAAATTGGGATAAACGCGGCATGATTTTCAGGCGTCCTCACGCATAATTCAGGCTTAGCAGTTTTTGCAATCGAAAGATTCTTTTCCAGCGGCGGGTTAACTCGATTCGAGGGGGGAAGCCAGCATGCCGACAATCTTCTCGGCGGCGCGGCCGTCACCATACGGAGCCGGATTGCCTGATTTATCGAGTTGGGTGGAAAATTCGGTCCCAAACGGCGGGCCGTCCTTCGCCCACCCGGAAAGAGTTAGAAACGTTTCTTCGATCCGATCCACATCGGCGCCGGTCAGGATGTTCCAGCTGGCGTCCAGGGTTTCAACACATTCCGTTTCATCTCTCAGGGTGATACAGGGGACCTTCATCATGAAGGCTTCTTTCCGGATGCCGCCGGAATCGGTAAATGCGGCACGGGCGTGTTTTTCCAACTGGAGCATGTCGAGATATCCGACCGGGGCCCCATTATCGTGACGATCTTTATCGTTTACTCACTGACTTTCAAAACAACAGTTCATATTCTCTGTTTGCGCCGAAGTTCTTATTCTTTTTCAAGTACAGCCAATATCCATCCCCTAAACTGCCGGAGACAGTTATATTTACATATTAGCTTATCGTAAAATGTTCCCAATAAAAATAGGACGGGGCTGAGGGTGAGATAGGCTGGGTACTGCCCGATGTATTCAAAAGTTATAATCTTAAATCCGGAATTCACCGCAAATCTCTTGATTGAACTGTAGGTATTAGCTAAAAAAAATGTATGAAAAACATCACCAACATTTCTCCCAGCAACTTTTGATACAATATAGGCATGAAATGCGTTGGGAATTATTTTGGCTATTATGGAAGAGTAGTCATATTTATTAGGTGTTAATATAATGAACTTTCCCTTCTTCTCCAAAATTCTATGTACCTCTTTGAACACTCGCTGAGGATCGCCCAGATGTTCTAGCACGCTCTTGCTGATCACCATGTTCGCTAAGTCATTCTTCAAGGATATGCGCGATACGTCGTTTCTAATCAGGGTGACCACGGCACTACCATTTCCGGTAAAAGTAACAAGATCCAATCCAATCAGCATCTTGGCCAGGCCAAGGCGACTAATCTTGTGCAGATCGGGAGCCTCATATCCGCAGCCGATGTCTACTACAATGCAATCCTTTCTGAGGACCCGTTTGACTGTGTCTTCATATATCTGGTAAGGATGCTTGCTTCCAGCATAAAACCTATCCTTTAGTCTCTGGCAATTCGGATTCATCCTTGCGGCCCGACTATAAGTTTATCAAAAAGACTCATCTTAACCGGCCATCGATAATTAGCGCTGACGTAATCGCGCGCGCGGGCGCCAAGCTTCTTCCGATGGTCCGCATCGCCCAGCAGGGCCGCTATATTCTCTGCAAAGAGGTCCTCACGATCGCTCAGCAGAAAATGCTCTTCCGGCATGGCCTCTATGCCCTGTGCGGCATTGGGCGTGGCGACGACCGCTTTTCCCATGGCCATGGCTTCGAGCACTTTATTCTGAATGCCGCGCGCGATACGCAGAGGAACAACGCAAACATCGGCTTCGCCGTAATAGGGCCTGATATCCTCCACGTAGCCGGTCACACGGACGGACAACCCGTCCTGAAGATCGAGAATGTTTTTGGGCGGGTTGCGGCCGACAATCAAAAACCGCACATCCGGGACCTTTCTTCGGACGCGCGGGAGAATTTCCCCGCAAAACCACCTGACCCCATCTTCATTTGGGTAGTAATCCATAGCTCCGGTGAAAACGAGAACAGGAGAGCGGTCCCGGCTGCTCTCCGAATCGGGACCGGCGGAACTGCCGTTGCCGATGGGGCAGGTGAAATCGGGGTTAAAGTAATCGTGGTCCACCCCATTCGGGATAACGCTGATATTATTGACGCCTGGATTGTTGCTTTTAAAAATAGCCGCTTCTTTTTCGGAGACAAACACCGAATGATGAAAGGATTCGGCTACTACCCGCTCATATCCGGCCAATCTGCGTTTCTCACGGGCATATACGAGAGATTGCGGAAAGGAAGACCGCCTCGCATACTGGTCCCATTTGTCCGAATCGACATCGCAGAAATCCATTATAAGACGGGTCCCGCCGGCGGGCCGTGAACGGAAAACGTATTCAGCCATGGGAGAAGAGAAACACAGGACACAGTCATAGTGCGCGCCGGACAGCCACTTATCGACGGTGCGCCGGACCGACGGGCAATAGAAATAGCCGACTGAAAGCGATTTTCCAATTAATGCCCAAGCGACGGCCCTGAGCTTTGCATGAGTCTTGTTCAGGGGCCACAGGAAGACTTTATTGCAATACCTTTTAAGGTCGCCTTCGTATTGCATGTCGGCGGGATCGTCCACGAGGCATGCAAGATCTATCTCGTGAGACCCGGAAAGGTACCTGATTTCGTTAAAAGACCGGATCTTATCGCCCTTATTCGGCGGATACGGAATCCGGTGGGCGAGATAGAGGATTTTCATTGGATGCGCTTCACGGTATATATTTTACAATTTGCGGCCCGATACACTTCGTAAACCACAATGGAAGCTTTTTCCAAAGTTCAATCCGGGATTTGTATTTGGGGTTGCTGGGATTTATCTCCGGCAGGGTGTTCATCCTGTGCAGGTAATACTTGTAGGGCAGGGGGGCCGGCTCGAACCCCCAGTGCCGCTTGAAATTGAACGGCCCGGTTTCTTTCTTGCTCCTGCCGAAATCAAACACGCGGCAGCCCCTGTCAACGGCGTCGCTCATGAGCGCCCAGTAGAGAAAATCATTTGCTGCATAATCCCGGGATTCGGTGTACGCCCCGGAGTAATATGGAATCATTTCGTCCTTAAACAGGAAACTGAGAACGCCCGAGAGCGGATTTCCCTCTTTTCTTATAATGAGGATAAAACAGGAGTCCTGGAATTCATCGAGCAGCTTTGCCAGGTAGCGCTTTGGGAACACAGGGGTGCCAAGACTTCGGAAGTTATAGGCAAGAAGATCGTAGAATTCCCCGAGCAGTTCCCTGCCTCCGAAAACCGGCTCAAGGCCCTGGGAGATGCCAAGCCGGATCATTCGCCTGGCCTTTCGCGGAATCGCCAGCATGTTGGCTTCCTTGTCCGGAAGCAGGTCTTTTTTAAAGATGTAGTAAAGGTCTTTGGAGGGCAGTTCCGGCAGGCCGTTGTCGCCGCTTCGTATCTCCATGTAGTCCAGATCGTGCGAACGGGTGAGTTCAACTGCTTTATCGAAGAGTGCCCTTTCGGTTATCGGATCGTCAGCCAGGATCCCGCCGTATGCAGCAAAAGGTATGGACACCAAACACTTGCCGAAAAGAAAGCTCTTGATCAAAAAGAGGGGGAAAACTCCGCAAATTCCAGCGCCGCAGACTGACCGGGAGTACTGCGGCTGTTGGGACTTTCCCTGTTCATGTTCTGCAATCAAATAGAAATGGCTGTGGCCGAAAGAATCCTCGACGACTTTTTTCCAACCGCTAAGGTGGAAAAAAGTCCCCTTCGGATGTTTCAGGACAAAGTCGTCCCACGATTTCCGGTCGCCGGTTTGATAAAACCTTACATTCATCGATAGCCCCGGTTGTTTTTCACCGATATTCGGACAGCAGTATGAGGCACGCACGTTGCCCGCGGCCGGGGGCACCGGAAGCAGGGCAGGGTGGAAATCCCCATTTTACGAGTTGGGCTGGCTCGGGCGCGACGATCCGCCCCCGTGCGGCATCGTTACAGGAAAGAAATAATAAATTGAGCCCGGTAGAGGATGGTTAAGTCTTTTTCGCTACAGCCTTCGATATATGAACTCAGGGATGTGGTAGCGTCTTTTGTTCAGGACGACCCCCAGGATATTTCCTCCAACGTTCTTTATCCTGCTGACCGTTCCACGAACCACCCTCCATCCCGTGCTCTCCGCCCCGACAACGACAACGACGCCGGTGGTCCTGGGCGCGATGGCGAGCCCGTCGGGCGACATGTTAAGGGGAGGAGAATCGATCAAAATCAGTTCAAACCGCTCCCAGAGCTTTTCCTGGTAACTTTGGAACTTGGGTGAATCGAATATCTCGGGGGTGTAGGTAGCGGTGTTGGACGATTGCCCGACGAAGAGCGACCGGTCGACCTGGTGGAAACAGCCCCATAACAGGTCTTTGTTGATAATGGATTCCTGCCAGCCGTGGGGCGAGTAAAAATTGAAATGCACGTGGTGGCTGGGCTGCGAGCGGTCCGCGTCGAGCAGGAGCACTGACTTGCCGATTGTCGCTGCCGCCGTTTTTGCGAACTCCCGCACGATCGTTGAGGTGCCCTCGCCCTGGCGAGAGCCGATGAACTGAAGGACTCGCTTGTCAACATCCGGAAGCAGGGAGTCTATATTCTTGTACAGACACAGCATTTCTTCTTCTCTGCTTACCTGCGGCCGGGTGACTAAAGACTTGTGCTTAGGCACAGTCACAAGCTTGTTGGCGCCCGTTTTATTGCGATATGCATGTTGAAGCGCTTCGTAGATCATACCCATAATAACTTCCTCCTGTACTTGGCAACAGCCGAATTTGTACAATAAAAAAGGATGAATGTCAATGACGATGCATGACCGGCTCTGGCTGACGTTCATTTTAGCGGCGGGAAGACTATCTTTTCGCCAATGCCGATCAAATTGATATCGTGTATTTGGGGATTGAGAGGGGCGACCGAATCCATCAGCCCTCTTCTGCACACTTCTTCAACACTGATGCCGTAAACTTCTGCGGCGATCCGTATAAGGCTGTCTCCTTTTCTTGTAGTGCGAATCGTTATCGCTTCCTGCGATCCGCGAGGCTTCATTTCTGCCGCGGATTTCGGAAACGCGGCCGCATGATCCGCTTCCAGGCTTGCCTGCTGAACGGCAGGCGGCGGCCCGCCTTTACCGGCATCGGTCCAGGAGGCGCCGGGAGAAGTCATGTCGACTCTCACCTCAGGAGTTGGCCGCCCCTCAGGTCTTTTTTCAGGGGTCACCTTGCCGTTCTCATTTGCAGGGTGGGCAGCCGGCGAGGCTTGCATATCAGACACGGGAGCGAGTTCTTCCGGAGCAATAGCCTGCTGGGGAGGGTCCCGTTCTGCGTAGCCCGCATCTGCGGTTCCTTTAGCCGCCGCAGCCGGGTCAGGTTTTGCGGGGCCCCCCGAAGGATTCCTCGCCGGGCTGATGGGCTTTTTTGTCCGGTGCAAGGTCAACCCGACTGCTGTTTGAGCGTCATTTAACAGGGTTGGCGGCCATATCCATGCCATCAGGGCCAGGATCGCGGCTACAGCGCCCAAAACGACGGCCCATCTTAATCTGAACCCTGGTTTTCCGTTACGCTTCAGGTCCGCGATTACTTCCCGGACCATATTTGCGGTGACGGGTTTTCGCTGAGCGCCATAGCCCATTATGAGAGCGTTATCGGAGATGATGTTGATGGAACGGGGAATTCCTTTGGCCGCCCTGATTATTTCGAGAGCTGCGCCCCTGGTGAAAATGGGCGTCCTGACTCTTGCCGCCGTTGACAACCTGAACTTTATATATTCAATGCTTTCAGCTTCGGTGAGAGGCGAGATGGTCGAGTAGATGGCAATGCGCTGCCTTAACTGTCTCAGCTCATTGCGCTCCAGGGTTCGTTCGAGTTCCGGCTGCCCGACGAGGACGATCTGGATCAGCTTGTCTTCGGGTGTTTCCAAATTGGAGAGCATGCGAAGATTTTCCAGTGTCTCCACGGGCATGTTTTGCGCTTCATCGACGATCAGGACAACGTTGCGGCCTTCCAGGTACTCCTCTATCAATTTGCTTTGGATGGCTTCGAGCATTTCGAAGTCGCCGGTTTTTGAATCCCCAATTCCCAATTCCCGTGAAATAAACTTGAGAACGCCCTCAAAGGAGAGCTTTGGGTTGAATGTGTAGATGATTTTGGTCTTTTCTTCGTCAACAGACTCAAGAAAGGACCGAATGATTGCCGTTTTCCCGACTCCTACCTCGCCGACAATGGCGATAAACCCCTTTCTTTCTTCCACTCCGTAAATGACGGAGCCCAGGGCCTGTTTATGGCTGGGGCTAAGGTAGAGAAACTCGGGGTCCGGCGTGATATGAAAAGGACATTTTTTGAGATGGTAGAAGTCAGTGTACATGGGTTAATCTTATGAAGCTCCCAACGGGACGGTGGCAAGTACCGGAAGACCCAGGCGGGCCTCCACTCCTTCGGGGGTCCTGAGTCCCTGGGACAGGAATTCAAGAAGATAGGCCAGGGCAATGCCGGCGGCGATTCCCAGCAGCCCGGCAATAACGAAATATATCCAGATGTTGAAAGTCTTGCTGACAGGTCTGGCCGGCGGGACAGCGGCCTGGATGACCGTAACGCTGGGCATTTCCTGGCGGCCGATGTCCTGCGAGATCCTGAGTTCTTCCACTTTGTTCGCGTAGACTTTGTAATACTGTTCGTTATGCTCCTTCTCACGATGCAGCTCGTTCAGCCTCTTTTCCTGCGAGCCAAGATCGTTTATCTGCTTCTGATAGTTCGCCAGTTCCTCTTTCAGGTTCGCAATCTTGGCCTCGGCAGCGCTAATGTTTGCTTCAACTCCACTTTTCTCATCTTCCAAGCTCTGGGAAGCAAGATTACTGCTTCGTCCGTTGGAGTTTTGCTTCGCGTTCTTTGGGGGAGCCTCTTCCTTCTTTATAAGTTCCTCCATTGCCTTGATTTCATTACGGACATTTATAACGAACTGGTTGCGCTCGGTGTATTTTGTAAGCAACTCCACCTCATTCTCCCGAAGTTGAATCAGCTTCGTTTTTAATAGCCTTATTTCATCACTGCCAAGATTGCCAAGGCTGTCGCCACTGTTTTCATTTATTGAGACGGAACCTATTACTTGCGGGACAAGTTTGAGCTGATTACTAAGGATTGTAAGGGTCGCCCTTAATGTTTGCACCTCATCCTGCTCCGTCGCTATCGTTTCCTCAATTTGCGATTTCTTCTTAAGAAGAAAATCCATTTGTTTGTCAAAAGAATAGAAACCGTAGTTGCGCCGGAAAGTTTCCAGCTTTTCTTCGGATTCCCTGAGCTTCTGACGAAACTCGGCCAGTTTCTGTTCAAGGAAAAAGACTGCTTTGGGATCGCGCAGGACTTCGTTGCGCTTCTCCATATAGTAGTCAACCAGGAGGTTGACCACTCTGGCAGCGATTTCCGGGTCCTTATGCCGAAATGAAACTTCGATAAAATTCGAGCTGCGGACTTCGTTGACAGCGAGCTTCTTAGCGAAGGCGATTATGGCGGCTTCCATCGGCGGCAGGTTGTCAGGCGGATGCGCCACAATATCCGGGTACATTCTCTCGAGTCCAACCGTGGAAATGATCCTCTGCGTCAGATCCCTGCTTTTAAGGAGAATAATCTCGGAGGTAAAAATATCTTCCCGCCCGATAGAAATCGGCGTCTTGGTGGTTCCCAACTCGGGGTCGCTGTATTCTCTGCCGGATTTTACCATCAATACGGATTTCGCCTCGAAGAGGGACGGGAGAAAATGGTTGATGGCAAAATATGCAAGAGGCGCGAGCATGATAGAGAGAATAAAAAGAGCCGCTACTTTGTACTTATGTTTGAAAATGATGGCTAAGTGGTCTCTTAGATTGTGCTGTATACCACCGCCTTCCAGGATGGGCGACACCGAGTAAGGCGTCAGGATCCCGGCGCCGGTCATTTGACGTTTGTAGTTGATGATGGTATTTTCGTCCATAAGGTGTCCCTGAATTGTTAAATTAGACTTAGACCTTATATAGCTCCGCCAACTCGATTACACAATATATCGCGGATCGAACTAAAAACTGTGCGGGTCCTGAAACTATGAGCTCAAAAATTTGAGCAAATCCAATACGCAAACGTCTTATGCCGGTGCAGGCAGATTACAGTCCCCCGCACCTAAAGGCAAATCCTCTAACACCTGTCAGAAGCAGCTTCTTTGGTTTGATTCTCAAATCGGCCTTAATTCGCACGACATGGTGCATTCGTCTACTCCGGTATGAACTTTGACAAAAAGGGATAAAAGCAGCGGATGAACTCTATCTGCGTCTTCAGGGCCGCATCGGGATTCGGTAAAGCGCGTCCGCTTATGCGGATAAGGGCGCCGTCGGTCCGGTTTCGCTTTATCGAATCCCACATGAGATAGACTTTAACACTATACTCGTTTGCGAGTTGTCTTCCCCTGCCTTGATACCAGAACAAAAAAAGCTCTTTTTCGTTGCCTTTTTCCATAAGATATCTATTTACCGGCAGTTGCCCGGAATTGCTGCCGGGTACATCCAGCATTATGGAACTCGTTTCGAGCGGAAACCAGCCCGCGCCGGGCAGGCACTGCCGGGGAGAATGATTTGTCTTACCCTCTTTTTGAGTTTTGAAGTATCCTATGTACAAAGTGAGGAATTCGCCCTTGCTGTTGGTATAAGAGCGCACCAAATAATCGTCCACCTGGAGAACGGCCAGGGACGCGTCATCAATCCGCTGCTCTTCAAACAGCTTCCAGTCTCCAATCCTGGAGGGGAAGTTCTCGAGAGACCTGCGGGGTAAAGCCGCTTCCTGTGAGCTCGGGATGTAATTTAGAGCAACGGCCAGGATAAGTACGAATATGACGATCATGAACCGGTACATTCTTAATTCTTTCTCTCCGCGTCTCTGCGTAAAAGGCAGATCATTTTCGATCCGGGAACACTCTGGACAGAAACACACCGAGCCCATAGAACGCGGTTGCGGCTATCAAAAAGAGGATACACCCCAATAACTCATGGAAGCGCCCCTCGGCTACACGCGCCCCGTAATGATATGAGAAAAAGGCGGTAGCCAACACCCTGAGGATGTTAGCGAAAATGGCGAGGGGCACAGCAAAAAGAACGACCAGGACCCTCTGCCAAAGAATTTTATTTGTGAAATAAGCAAATAAAGTTCCAACGAATACAGATGATATCATAAAGCGAATTCCGCTGCAAGCTTCGGCGACGTTTAACGTGACGTTGGGAAGATGAATGTAGTTGCCTTCAAGCAGCACTGGAACGGCAAGCACACTCAAGGATTCGGCGGCGCAGCGTGAGACGAAAAGCTGCAGAGGGAAAGTGATTTTCTGTATCAATATTGACGGAAGTGGGACCATTAAGAGAAGAAATGCAAGAGGAAATGCAATTGATCTTAAATGATCCTTTCCTAAGAGGAACATTACGATACCACCAATTACGAATATGATAGATATACGCTGAGTAAAATACTCAGCCGCATACCGCCCGAAAAGAAAAAGAATCAATCCCGATGCCAGGAGCAGCAACCCCCAATTGCTGGGAACAGGCGGTTCCGCCAATCTCTTCCTTCTTTCCCATACAAAATATAGACTTATCAGCGGGACCAGGAAACCGTGAGAGTAATCGGGAAGATTTATCCAGTCATTAACTAGAAGCGCTAATGTTTTATAGTAGAGAATGGCTACAAGAATAAAGCTGAGTGCCAAGCCCGTCATGATAGAACGGCTTCCAAAGGTCTGTGCGGTATTTGTCGTTTTCCTTTTTTTCATAATCGCCAAAGTATTCATCTTTAAATTTCCCGGACCGATTCGCCCTCAGTAATCCGGCCGATGTATCCCCGGCAGGTGAGAAACCGGCAGCCGCTGAACGCCCTTAAGAAATCGCACAGTTTGGAAGCCGTCACATCAAGATTCATGTAATGTCTGAATCTGAAAGAAAAGGGCAGTCCTTTTACCCTCGGTTGCTCGGGATCGATCTCCCACGGGTGCATGTAAAAAAGATAAGCGCCCTGCTTGCTTATTATCGACCCAACGGCTTTCTTGAACAGCCAGATCGGCATGAAGCGGAAATAGCCTCCTCCGCCCATAGGTATCGTATATTTTCCTATCTTCAAATTGCTTATGGGGAGTTCGTAGAGAGAGGGCAGGACGTGGTTGGCAATGCCGTGAGCATTTTGGACAAGGTCGATCCGTCCGTACCGTTTATGTGCTGAAAAAGAGTTGTAGCTCGAGTCGTAGGTGTAGCCGCACTCCTCGATAAGTTTGAGGGCCTCAGGCATGATTGAAAAGCTTGGCGCCCTGTAACCATGTACTTCCGAGCCGATAATATCTTCAAGGATTTTCTTGCTCTCGGATAAATCGACTCTCAAATCTTCTATCGAGCATTGAGAACACAGATTGTGATACAGTCCATGCGAGGCTATTTCGTGTCCGCGAGCGGCTATCTCTCGCACCAGGTTCGGCAGTTGCCTAGCCAGCCATCCCAGTACGAAGAAGGTGGCCTTAGGGGGGCCGCACGTCGATGCCGCGGAATCGTCCCTGCCGTTAAATGCGCGGTCCAAACAGTCGAGAAGCCGTCTTGTGCTTTTTTCTACGCGCAATTCGCAGCGGGGCCATGAGGAGAAGGGAATACACTTTTTAAGATTCTCAACCTGGAACCAGTCTTCGACATCGAATGTCAAGAGAATGGATTTGGACATCTACCTTGCCCCCTCGCCCATCATTATCACACCGACAGTCTTGAGAAGGATTTGAAGGTCCTGCAAAATGGACATGTTCTTTATGTAGTACAAATCATATTCGAGTTTTCTGAGAGCGTCTTCAACAGAGGCGCCGTAAGGGTACTTGATCTGTGCCCAGCCGGTTATTCCTGGTCTGATGGTGTGGCGTACACAGTAATAGGGGATATGCTTGTCGAGTTCTTCAACGAACTCCGGCCTTTCAGGGCGCGGCCCGATCAGTGACATATCTCCGGTAAACACATTCCATATCTGGGGCAGTTCATCGATTCTGAAAATGCGTAACCATTTCCCGACTCTGGTGACCCTCGGGTCTCTTTTCTGTGCCCACTTTGCACCCTGCTGTTCCGCGTTGAAATACATAGACCGAAATTTGTAGAGCGTAAAGGGCTTGCCGCCGATACCGATCCTTATCTGCCTGTAGAAGACCGGGCCGGTGGAATCGATTCGGATTGCCAGGGCGGTCAGAGCAAGAATCGGCAGCGAAAGAAATAACATAATCGCGGCGCATACGAAGTCGAAGATTCGCTTGATCTTTTGAACGTATTCCTTCGAAATCAGGTGAAATCCGTCTGCATAAACGAACCACTGGTCTTCCACGTGCCTCACAGGGATCCTTCCCGCGATCTTCTCGCAAAGACTCGGCAGGTCGAAGACTTCTCTTCCGGAAAGCCGTGCTTCCAGTATGCTGCGGGCGATTCTCGCCGACCCGTTGCCTTCCATTGCAAGAACCACTGCCTTGACACCCCTCTCATGGACGACATCGCACAGTTTGTCGGTGGTGCCCAGCACGGGGCGAGACCCGTTTTCACTGCCCCCGTGCCTTGACGGGTCATCGTCCAGGAAACCTACTACGCTAAACTGAGAATGCGGGGATCTCAACAGTTGGAGTGCGGATTCACCCTTCTCGCCGGTCCCAATGATGAGGGTCGGAACTTTGCTTTTCGAAAATTTAAATATATTACGGTAAATAAGCCGCCAGGCGGTCAGCATAATCCAGGCCGCTACGGCTTGTATGGCCAGCACCCCTCGTCCATACTCCCACTGAGGCACCAGGTAAGAACAGATCGCTGCAGCCATAAGAGCCAATATTACGGAAAAGGTGATCCTTAAGATGATCTCCTTAGTACGAAGAACCCTTTCCATGTTGTAGAGATCGAAAATATGGAGAGAGACAAAATACCATATTGTCAAGGAACAATATGCGCCTACATGCGCCGCAAAAATGCCGTTCGTGGCGCCGAGGCGGACCCGGAAGCCGGCAAGTTGAGCAGCCGTGATGAGAAGCAAATCTATCAGGCCAAGAAACAACGGTCCACCGAGCAGAGATTTCGCGAGAAAGGCGAAACCGTTTACCTTGCCTGGAATCGGTTCCGGGTCATACGTAGGCAACTTCAGCCAAGAATTGCCATTCTTCCATTTTTTCTTTTTCGTGATTGATTCAAAATCTGTCCTGATTGCAGCGGCGACATCGGGGTCGATCTCCTTAGACAAACTCTTCGTAAACTTGGCCAGAATCATTTTACTGGCCTCAATCGGGTTTGAATCTCCTATTTCACTCACCACAACGCCAATTATCGAATTTGACTTGTACCAGCCTTTAATATCGGTCTCTCTAAGTATGTCGCACAGCAACCGGCTTATCTTTGAAATTGTTTCGACCCATTTTGTGTTGGCCGATAAATCGCTGATATCGATAAGCATCAATAGCGAAGGATTTCCGGAGCGTTCCGTTCTTTTCTTTTCCAACGACAGCAAATGATGGAAATATTGCTCTTTCAGGAATATAGACCCATCGGCCTCCCCCCCGTAAGCCAGGTCTAAAGCAGAACTGCTGCCTGCATGACCCATACCGGAACTGGGAATATCCACCTTGGATGTATCTCTCACGGCTTTTAGTTATCTACCTCCCTGACATCATTCCAAACCAATACCCGGACCAGACCTCTTTTCCCCGAGATAATAATCCGACGAGGAATAAGAACCCCGCAGGGCGGGGCATGAAATTCACCCTACACAGAGATATATGTGCAACCCCCAAAAGGGGCAGCCCTTGGCCGCACTTGCATGCTTTTACCTTTTCCCGGTTGTTAGTCATTCTTCGAGCCGTTCTTTCTTTTCTTCATGCTTTATGTATTTCTGAATCTTGTCTGCATTGAGCTCACCAGTGTCGCTACAATAGCCCTGGGCCCAGAAATGATTCCCCAGTACGGGTTTTTTCGCAGCTGATGGGATTGCTCGAGCATCTTAGTTTAATCTACTTTTGACCTCCCAACAGGCCCATCAAATACGATATCGTTAGCTTAGGCGGGATCATGACACTCAGGTTACCATGGTCCGTCTCTGGGGTCAGTTCCGTGATCTTGCAACCTGCATAGCCACTGATCGCCTGGATTCCCGTGCAGGCCGCCTCCTTGGTTAGCCCAGCCTAATACTCTGTACCTGTAGAGGTACTTGGGAACCCATCCAATGTGGTATTGGCAGTGCCATGCCGTGTGTGTGATAGTTTCCAAAATCCGCTCCCTGCCGCATTCTCCCATCGAGTTTGCGGCAACTCTTAACAGGAGATAGTAACTGGCAGCATCGTGGTCAAGCCCATTGGGAACAGTATAACTGCCCCGCATTACGAGGCCCACAGGGCGCAGGCTTCCGCGTTGGACTTGATGTCCCTGATACAGGAAATAATTTTTTCAGTAAAGGGTGATTTTGAGGGGGATAAATTGGGTAAACTAGATACCCAATCTACGAGTTTTTTGATTAATTATCGAACCTTGGTGATGAGCAGCATGGCGCCGGTCATAAAGCAGCAAAAATGACCGCTTAGGAATTGGACCGGCAGGGCCCTTAGGCATAGGTGTGCGTAATTGTCGTCGGAGTACACACGAGAGAGACGGGGGAGCGTGTTATGCTCCACCCGGCGGCCATTGATAATTTCTTTGCCCATGCTTCAAAATTTGCACCGTATACCTGTTTTCTATTCCTTCCCATTTGTAACGGACGACAGAAAGCCGGCCCCCGAAGTCTATCTAATCGGGGGTCGGATGTCGGAAGACAGAGAAAAACATCCCATGGGCCGTAAGATCGTGTCAACTTTCTTTTGACGCTTGCTATAGTCCGGTTTCCGTGATTTTTCATAGGGCCCAAAGCCCCGTCAGATCTTGAGGCCGCTTTTCGTTTATGGACAGTTGACGGGTTTTGCACCAGTGACAGCAGCTTAAGAGACGCCCTGCGCGGGTGCTTTTCGCCCCGCTCCCATTGGCTCACTAATCCGGTCGTAACGTTCAGATACTTTGCGAATACCGCTTGACTGACCCCTTCACTTTTCCGAACTTCCGCGATCTCTTTGGCCGAAAGCTTTTCGACAGTCGTTAGGCAGGGGGCATCGAAATCGCGCATCGTCTTCGCGTCAATCAGTCCGATCCGGTGAAGTCCTTGCGCCGTTTCATGCAACGCTTCCAAGGGCTCACTTCGATATTTCTTCGCCATTGTAATTCACCTTCTCTAGCTCGCCTTCGCTTGCAGCTTTAGCTATAGGGAGAAGTCCTTGGCGGCTCTTGCTTCGTTATGCCACGTCAATAACATAAGGTTTATGTTTCTTCGGCCGCCCGCCCATCTTGCCGTTTATCCTTGAGGCGGCCGTTTTTGCCGCCGAGGTTGAGCTACCGCCTGTCTTGCCCAACTGCGCGGCCATCCATTTCCTAGATCCCATGAAGCCCTCAAGCAAGCCTGGCAGGTAAAGATCAGCATCGAGAGCGGGGAAATGGATGCCGAAACCTGACGGTGAAATCTCGATCTTAGAGAGCTGTTCAGGTTTTGCTTTTTCGAGCCCCTGCGCGTCATGCGGCTTGAACATGATCGACAGACCTGTGCTTAGGTCGATCACCACGCGTCCGGCGCGGGCATCATAGTGAGCCGCAATCGCAATGGGCGTGCTCGCCTGTTGCTTTGCTGCTCGTGCCTTTGCCGCTTCGATTTCGCTTTTATGGTCAGTCATGAATCCTGCTCCATTCGGCGCATAGGTGTGCTGTTTTCCCTTCGAGCGCCGCCTTGATTTTCGAAAGCTCGTTTGCCGGAAAGCCATAATTCTCCCACAACTCCGCCGTGCCGTCAGGACAATTCAGCTTTAAAACGGCTTCACAGTCCTTGCCTATGACATGCACATGGGGCCGGCCTGCGGTCGTTCGGGTAGATCACCACACGCAAGCTGGCAAGCTTGTCAACCGCAGGCATTATACCACAAACCTAAGCGTTTGGGTTACGTTTTTTTAAAAATCCTCAATTTTTTAAAGCCTTCAGAGTATTATGGCTCCTGCCCTGCTGTCAAATACAGTTCCTTGTCAATCCGCGCCGTTGTGATCCTTGCCGATTTTGTCCTGATCCCGACCAGGCCCAGCCCGCACGATCTCCGCGCCGTAGGGCGCACGGTTGAGCTTGCCGCCGAGGGCTGCCGCCCGTTCGCCTTTGCCGTGACCCAGGCCAAGACAAACAGCCGCTTGACTGTCCAGGCATGGCCGCACTATGTGAACATTGCGTTGTCGCTCCGGCTGTAGTCCACAACCGCGTGGACTACGCAGCCTCGATGATCGACGGGCGCACCGTTCTTGAAATTGACCCGCGCGGGCGCAGCGCAGGCGAAATTGTTGACCTTTGGGCTTTCGTTAAAGGAAAAATTAACGAAAGCACGATAGCACGATAGAAAGAAGGAAAGAAAAATGCCAAGCAAGAAAACCGCAATAATCAGAAAATTATCCCCAGCTTAGTGTGAGAGGCAACACCCAATGCTGATTCTTTGGGTCATGAAGCAGCCCCTAAGCATGAGGTTGTGGCTGGTCGTTTTGGTGACTTTTCATGTAGGTGCGCAAAATCGCGTTGATCCTTGTTTGATAACCGCGCTGCTTTCTGAACCATTCAAGCAAATCAGCGTCAAGTCGTATGGTCACAACTTCCTTGCGGCGTGGCAAGATAACCTTGGCATCCTTCCAAAAATCTTCATCCGTGGGATGCACATCAGGATCGGACACGACAGCCTCATGCACTTGAGCATCGCTCATGGTGCGCAGCCTTTCCCAATCCGTACCCTTAGAGGGTTTCAATTTTCTTCCGGTAGTATCGCCTTTCATGAGGTTCTGCCCTCCATGCCGATATAATGCGGCGTTCACCACCGCTTCTGTCCGTGTAGATCACGGTGATTTCCAAGCCATTCACAAGGCCGATTGCGTACACGCGGACTTCACCATAATCGAAACGATCATCAATCCGTTCGAGTGTCGGCCCCTCAAAAATCCGTTTGGCATCCTCGAAAGCAATTCCATGCCTGCGGATGTTTTTGCGGTTCTTTTCCTCAGTCCAAGTATATCGCATTGGAAGTATTTACACAACGTAAATACGATTTGCAAGGTTCTTTTTCGTATGCATCATGGTATTTTTTAGCCGTTCACCATTTTGTCCAGTTTTCGGGTCTTGGGACACACCGCAAACCTGCGCCCCGTCTCAAGGCCGACTTTGGAAACCAGACTTTTTGATCATTGACTATTCTCGCGGGCCGCGATAGAGCGGAATCCAGCGCCCTACTTTGAGGCTGGCTTCAGACATGGGACATCTTGATCCCAATTCTCCAGTTTCTAATCTATGTAGCAATGTCAGGAACGAGAGCCCCGTCCTTTTGAAGCTCAGCGTGCTGGCAGGGTTGTGGCGGCCCAAATTGAAAACCTTCCCGGCTAGGTTTGAAACCCGGGCAATCCCATTGTAGGAATTGTCCGCAAGAACATTCGTGCTCCGCGTGCGTGCCTTTATTTGGGTCAACTTTGTAATCAAATATCGAGTGACATTTCGGACAGGCCAATCTTTGCATTGCCTCACCCCTCTACCGACGATTTTTTCTCAATTTTTTCAAATAAATCTACTAATTTGTCTATACCCAACCCTTCAACCAAATCTACCAACTTATCTATACTCATACCTACAATTCCAAGACCATAAAGCATTAAGAGGCCCAATACTAAATATGCCCAATTTTCAGAGTGAAATGCACCCTCCCAATATAACAATAACCCCAATACAATGATGAACCCAGCCCAGCATCTTAATTTATTGTCATCGCTCAACTTATTTCTCCTTTCATTTTCTTGCACTAAGAGTTCTTTTCTTTAACTGGAGACTTTGATACAAAATGGCTAGTACTTGCTTGCAAAAGTGCGCGTAACAATCACTCGTGTTCGTCACCCCGGCAGGGTTTTTGAGCCGGGGTCCAGGGGGTTCCTGAGGTGAGATCAGAGCTGGATTCCGGCTTAAAGCATGCCGGAATGACGTGTTTAGAGTACCTCTAAAACGTTGCGCTAATTTATGCAAGCAATTATTAGTGAGAGAGGAACACACCAACAAAATTGAGAAAAATCGGCAAATAAAAGCAATACCATGCCGCCCCGCTCGGCGCCCTTTGAAATCGCCCTCCAACGGCTTCACTGCTACGGCTCGATCATAAAATCGAACCTTTTTATCGACTCTTCCGTCATTCCACCCAGCTTTACCATTGCCTTGGCGGTAAAGAGCCTGAATGTTCCGACACATTTCGCGCAAAGCGTATTTTCCCCTTTATAAAGCCGGCCCTCCACCGTGGCCTCTCGTTTTCCCCCGACTTCAACCACCCTCCCTTCCACCCGTATTTCTTCGCCGATGTGAATAGGTTTGTGGAATTCGATGGTCATTGTCAGGGTGACGGCAAATTTCTTCAGGAAGTGGATCGCAGTCCAGGCCATGGTTTCGTCAAGTATTGTCGCAAGAATGCCCCCATGAACCTGATTATCCCATCCGCAGAGGTGGTTCGGCACGGTCAGCCACGAGAAAAGCGCCTCGCCGTCAGTGAAGAATTTCATCTGTAGACCGGAAGCGTTAGTAGAGCTGCATCCGAAACAGTCATGATTTCCCGGATTTGTAAGCGGTCTGAGACTACCGCTTTTGTCCATCGATCCTCCCCCGAAATTCTACCGGTCCCTCACGACATGCTGTATTCCTGTCAACGGCTCACCCGCCTGGAGTCTATAGCGCACGCAATCCCGTCCAGCCACAAGCCCATTAAGTAGCCTTCTTCCATCTAACGGTAAGCGTTTCTCCACCCCTGCCCCAGTTATCCGTATCTACCTCGTCAATCACGACGGAAACCGTCTCCGGGTCCTTGCCGAGGACGTCAACCAACACCTGCGTCATTCCTTTGATAATCCGGGCTTTCTGATCGGACGTGGCACCGGGTGCGGCGCCCGCTTTCGCTATTTTGACTTTCACATAAGGCATGAGAATTCCTCCACGGTCAGCGCGGTCCATGGCTCTCAACCGGCATCGGCCGGTTTAGGCACTTTCCTTTTACGGCGACTCCAGCCCAAAGTTATGAAACCTTTTTCTTCCGAAGTTTCGTCCGATTCGGCTTCCTCGCTGTCGCCGTCTCACTTGCCGCGTGAGCTTCAGCTTCAGCCTTCGCCTGCCTTTTCGCATCCATTGCCTTCCTGAGATTCTCCGGCAACCCTCTCTTTTTTGCGGCTTTGCTCCAATCTTTTGTCAAAGATTTTGCGGCCAGCGGGGTTTGCATACTGAAACCATATTTTTTTCTATACTCTTTGGTGCTTATGCCGTGGATCACCAGGTGTTTCTGTGTAAGCCACTTCATCTCGGCGCCGCATTCGAGACAGATTACCTTATCTTCTTGAATTGAATTTTGCGGTTTGAGTGCAGGTTTCTCTCTGAGTCCTTTTCGAATTGCTTCTACAGCGACAGGCGTGCCGGCTGCAGCTGTCTCCGGCGCCGCCGGTTTGGCCGCCCTGGCTTTCTCCTGCCTTCGCGCCTCCATGTATTTTTTCAGATTCTCAGGCAGTCCTCTTTTTTTCGCTCTTTTGCTTCTCGCCCTGGTCAAAGATTTTGCAGCCAGTGGCATCCGCATCTTGAATCCATATTTCTTTCTGTACTCTGTCGGGTTCATTCCATGAAACGTCAGGTGCTTTGGCGTGAGCTGAGTCATAGCAGCGCCGCATTCAAGGCAGATCACTCTATCGTTCTGGATGGAATCCTCCGGCTTGAGTGCTTTGGCCGGCGCCGATTCTTGTGTTTTGGGCAGCGCGATCTCCCCGCATTCGGCACCCTGTAGTTCTTTGAGAGTCGTGAAGACCTGCCGAAGTGATGATGAGATTTCCGCGGCTGTCATGGAGGTTAAGGATGCCTGGGTCTGGACGATCTCTGATGCGATTTCAATGAGCTTTTTTGGCATTGGGCCGCTCCTTGCGGTTTCTATAGGTTGAAAGCTTTAGGCGTAGTCTATATCTGATGCTTTTCATCATTCAAGAATTTCTTTAACTCCAGTCCATGCTTATACAGAGTGCAGATATCCTTAAACAAATCAGAAACTCCCCCTGTGATCTCGCCGTGCTTCGATGGATAGTAATTTTCCGTTTCCCGGCAAGCATCGCCCTCGATCGTCTCATGTCCTCTGAATCGAAGCGAGCAGTCAATCTAAGCCATGTTTCCACTCCTGACTGACTCAGAGAGATGCTATGAGAACGATTATTGGATTATAGGCATTGCCGTATGGGTTATGGGTCCATTGCCGGGAATCCTCTTTAAATGAACCGGCCCGAGCATACAGGAAAGGATTTAAGTATTCAATCAATTAATGACTTAGGACACTAATTCAAAATTTTAACAGTATGCGCTCCCTTTAGCTTTTCGTTCAATGTGATCCACAGCTCCGACAGGTCAGGGCGCAGGCTCGCGAAATAACCCTTATTGGCTGTCAGAATGTTGCCATCATATAATATCGTTTTGGGTGCGGCGGTCTTTGTATAGTTGTGGACCACTATTACGGGAGTGTTTAACGTGGATGGCGCCTTGCTGCCCACATCGAATGTCAGGGTGGCTTCGTTGTCTGATGCATTCACCTCCCAGGTTCCGTAGAGTGGACTGTAGCCGGCCGGACTATAAGTCATAGGGTCGCTGCGGCCCACCCCTGCGGGGCCGGACTTGACAACACTTCCCACCGTGGCCGTAACAGTGGTCAGACTGATAACCTCGGCTTGTTCGGCCATAGTCTGAGTCGCATTGTTCGCATGATTGTCCAGCACCACATAAACACTGTAACTCACTTTCGGCCAGCCCTTGGCCGTGTATTTATTGATGGTTTTAAGAGAGCCGTATCCCAAAGATCCCCAGTCCGCCCCCCAGGCCAGTCGCTTGTCGGTAGTGGTTGGATTCGCGCTCGTAAGGCTGTACTGCATCAACTGATAAGCCCAGTCGCTCATGCAAGGCATCAAATGGGTAAAGCCGGGCCTGATATCACCTCGATCGTCATAGCACGGCCCCATGCTCGCGCTGGTGTTGCCGCGCAGGTTGTTTGAGGTTTCACCGCTTTTGTACGTACCCGAGCCGCCGTAATAGTTGTTGTATCCCCCGGCGTTCTGGTTGGCGAGGATTTGCGTTCCCGCCAGGCCCATTTCCGCTTTAGTGGTGTTCGTCCATAAATAATCATACGGAGCGCGGTAGTTGAGCCTGGAGTAATCCCAGGCGCTGTTCATGGTGAAAGGTGTTGTCGAGCTGAAAAACTCATATTCGTCACCCCAGCCGACACCGCCTACCTTGTCCGTGCCGCTGCCGCCATCCACCAGCATGTCCCCGTAAGGGGCGCGGAAGTCGGAGTCAACCGCATAATCGGGGGCCTGGGACAAATCGAAGGTCACGGACCACACCGGATAATCGCGACCGGTGGCAAACATCCAGTGGATGGTGACCGGCATGTTGTAGACGGTGACATATTTGCAATTAGGGTCGCCCGGGCAGCTATTGAGCCCATCCCAGGGGAGGAAAACAGGAGTGGGACCGCCGTTCAGATAATCCAAATACGCAGTGGTCGCCGCCTGTGTCATGCCATAGCGGACATAGTTCAAGGTGTATTGGTGGATGGCGTGATTGCTTCCGACAAACAACTTGGTGTATGTGGCGTTGCTGCCCGACCCCAGCGGCGAATCGTCCTTACCGTAAGCATTTGCAAATGAAGGGTTGGCCAGGTGTGCAACCACATAACCGAAGCCGCCGGCCTGGGAGCCGGGATTCACCGTCAGCGCAGGGTTGGCGACGCCGTTAACAACTGGCGTATAGGTGAACTGCTTGGCGTTACCGCCCTTGCGAGTGTCGTTTCGGGCCAACGCCACACTGCGCGGAAGACAGTTGCTGTCGTACCATGTGTACTGATCGTTCAAAAATCCGTTTATGCTCACGCCCGTATTGTTCGAACCCGAATTAACGGTCAGCGGCTTGCAATAACTTGCATAAGCGGAGCACTCCGTAATCCGGTTACCGTCTCTGAGGACCTCTACCGGTCTACAAAGTTCCACCTGTGCGGCAGACATGGAAGGGGCCGCCAAACAAGCAGCAGCGAGGGAGAATATTATTGATTTCAAAAATGAGGACACAGCTGCCTCCACCATCGGTGTTCAAAGCGGTAGATATTTAACTCTGCGGTTACCGGTTCGGATGATGCAGGGGTTTCTCTTCATTTTGCACCTCCCGTCTGAAGGTTCGTGCAGTTCCACATCACGATGGCCTGGAAACAGCAGGCATTTACCAGTGATTTGCACCGCCAGTAACCGGGATGGTGAGCGCGAGAAAGGGAATGGTGAAGATCGTATTGCCGAGAGGGTCAATGCCCCTGACAGCCAAGAGACTCCCACCGGTTGAAGGGAAACAGCACCTGTTAATACAAAGCTGACTGGACCTCGGAATAATCCATCAGCTTCTGTGTTACGTATCCATATTGCATCCGGGGATCGGATTTTTGCCCGAAAGATTTCAGCTGAAACCCTGATCCCCTGAAAACCATACGCTTCCTCAATCGAATATGCAAAGTGTATCTCAATGATATCGATTTTTGCGATCTCGGTGCGCACTTCTACCCTCATACTGGATCTCTATCGCAATCACCGGTTCAGCAGGAGGTCTACGGATCGAGCCGCCTCTCTGTTTCCTTATTTCACTCTGCGCCAGAACTGGCCGGTTTTGCCTATTTCGATGAGTGTCTTAACCCATTCCTTCGAGTATTCTCGACTTCGGAACACCCAATCCGGGTCAAGGCGCCTGCGGAAATAGCTCCCTGAGAAGAGTCTCAATAAATTTTCAAGAGATATTATACCCTCCTCGGTGCCTTCTTTGAATTGAGCCCAATTGTGGATATGTTCTTCCGACTGGAAGAGATTCATTGTGCTTCAGGAATACGGCAGGTCATCCCGCCATTGCCCAAAAGGAACCGCCACGTATGCGGTAATGCCTTCCGGGGCGGCTTGAAGAATGGTCCCGTCTCTAATTTCTATGCCAATGTGGAGTCCACAGTCCAGACAAGGGCAATCGACACGAACCGTTTTACCTGGAAACAGCCAGCAGACTGCCAGCGATTCAAAGCCTCACTGGCCGAACCACTTCTGCTGGCCGTCCACAGTAATTCTGTATTGAGTGGGCAAATTGTTGAATGGGGCGAATGAGGCGATCAAACTTGTATTGGGAAACAGCCATCCGGGAATGCCCGCTGCAAACAGGCCGTGTAAGACCTTCCGGCCCTCTTCCATGCTAAGGCCCAATTCACCGGCAATTTCCGTATAGTGAGGAGCTACACCGGTTTCCACCATTCGTTTCATTATGATTTGAAAAGTCTTGTCGAACATGGTCGGATCGCTCATGACATTTGTCTCCTTGAGTTGACGGCCTGTAATGCCGATGCTGGTATCCTAAGCAGCCGGATCTCTCTGCATTCGGCCCTTCGCAGTTCATTGAGAGTACTGAAAACCTGCCGAAGTGATGTTGAGATTTCGGCGGCTCTCATCCAAGCCTTGGAGCACTCTTTCTAATGGCATTGACCGGCTAATCCGTACCATTTTGTAGTTTGTGGAAAGTGGCCAGTGATACGTGGAGCCGAGCAAGACTTCTTAAAATGGAGTGTAGTTTGCGGCTCGCACTTTGATCGCTGAACTGA
>Ga0187771_10000122_pt1 | contig 39400 bp, 48 predicted proteins | sample 0116_SJ02_MP15_1_FD_133139 | JGI IMG/M metagenome (GOLD analysis project Ga0187771, IMG submission 133139) | Tropical peat soil microbial communities from peatlands in Department of Meta, Colombia - 0116_SJ02_MP15_10_MG | ecosystem: Environmental > Terrestrial > Soil > Wetlands > Peat | place...
CGAACCGAAGTCCCTCATCGTACGCGTAGCTGAGGGCGGGGTCGATGTCTACCTCCCAACCCTTCAGGGCGCTTGAAGGTCTCCCTCTGAGATTCATCTTCCGAAGTGTCAATGCGTTTCCGGTGAAGAGATCCGTCTTTCTGACTAGCTCACCTTGCCCATGGGTCGTGAGATAGTACGGTTGAAAATCTCTGTCCACCCACTCAATCGCCTGCAGGTCAGGTGAGGCAAACAGCCTGAGGGACACCTGACCCAGCTTGTAAGAGGTGCCGACAAGCCACGCGAACTGACCCTCAGCAACCACATGCATCCGCTCCAGAAACTTACGGAGGACTGGTTCTCTAGGCTTTTAGGTTGGTTGAATCATTCTAGGAATGTTGAAAGTTCGCATTGCCCGATCTAGTGACTCGGGTGTCTGAAGTATCTTCTTGAAGTATTCAATCTCTCGATATCTCAGGCAGGGGTACATTACCGTACTTCAGGATCCGAGGCAATCGGGTCCAAGACAAGGGGGTGGTGTGCGCGCGGTAGCGTACCCTAGCGGGGTCGCCGTCACCGTCGCGTTAACTGCCGTAATCGATAGCGTGCCTGACGCAGAGTTAACGTTGTAGTTTTCAAGCAAGACTCCGTACTCGCCCGTTGAGGGAGCAGCCCACGCCATCGATCCATACGCTCCAGAATCGTAATAGAGAGCCACAGGGCCTGCGTCGCAACGCCAGATTTCGCGCATTGACGCTTGAGGAATAATATAGACGTCCAGCGAAGTTGGAGGGCTAGTTTCATTCCACTCCACGCTAACTCGTACACCTTCGGTTGCCGTGAAGGCAACAGTCCAATACCAACATGAAACTACTGAGCTTCCAGGCAGCGAGAACGAGAAGGTCGCCGGGCCTTGACCAGCCACCGGGGAGGGGAATGCAAAACCCAGCACTACTAAAACTATTAGGAACGCGAATGCAGAGGATCTGGCGCGCATGAGAACCATTCTTCATTTTCAAGACCTCGAATTAATCCGTTACCCTCGAAACACCTCGCCCTTCTCCGAATCATTATGACTTCCCGGGTTTGCAAGAGACTGACGCGAGTAGAAAGACAATGAAGAATTGCTGGTTAGGGCAATGGCTGTGGGCTGATCGGCGTCCACCATTCCAATCATGCTGTGTTTCTCCTCGCTTTCTCAAAGAGGACGCATGTTTGACTTCTCGTTGCGGCTTTCGATCTTCTATGGAAAGATGTGAACGCACTGTTCTGAGCCGCCATCTGGCGGTTCTTGCATGGACCATGGATGGGCACATTAATGTACTATTTTCGGAGCATTAATATGCCGCGCTGGCCAAAGCGGCGGCCATGAAAATAGCATCGCTCGGTTCAACACGAAAATGGATTCCAGTACTTTTCACCACACTAGTCCTACTCGCCGCCATCGCAACGAACCCAGCCTACGCGCAAGACGCGACGATGACCGCGGTCACACCAAACCCATCAACCGTGGCCATCGGAGACACGATAACATTCACCGCGACCGTGACAGATACAGCGGCAAGTCCAACAACTCCCACTGGAACTGTGACCTGGGGTGATGGCAGCGCTGGCGGTACTTTCAGCAGTGGCGGCTCTTGCACACCGACCCTTGCAAGTTCGTCCTCCGCTACCTGCAAAACCGATTACACTCCACCCTCTGTCGCGGAAGGCGTGACAATCACTGCAACCTACGTGCCAGATGCGACACATTTGACCAGTTCAGGATCGTCAACGCTAACGGTCACCCTCCGTACTACTAGCACAACCGTATTACCTGGATCAGCGACGGTCATAATCGGAAACACAATAACATTCACGGCAACGGTAGCAGACACTTCCTCCGGCACAGCGACCACCCCCAGCGGAACAGTGAGCTGGAGTGATGGTAGCGCCGGTGGAACTTTCAGCGGCCTCCCGTGCACGCTATCCTCTGGAAGCTGTACAGTCACATACACTCCATCCACAACTCCCGGCTCGGTCACCATCACAGCAATGTACAGCGGCGACTCTACCCACGCAACGAGCTCGGGCACTTCGGCTTTGACCGTGCAGACACCGGCGCAAGCGGCGCAGGACCTTATCAACGCCGTAAACAGTCTAAACCTGCCTCATGGACTCACGAACAGCCTGGACGTCAAACTGCAAGCAGCAATCAACTCTCTCGGTAGAGGAAACAAGGGAGCGACAAGTAACCAGTTGAACGCATTCCTAAACGAACTTAGCGCGAAGTGCTGCAATAAGCCACCTGCCAAACCTCTCACCACAGCCCAAGATAGTATGCTGGTCGCCGACGCGCAGCAAATCATCAAAGCAATAGCGTAAACTCACGGACCTTAACCGAAACCCACCCACTCAACTCCCTTTTTCTCCCTTTTTTCTTTCGTTTGTAGTAGTATCATGAATAGTCGATGAACCTCAGGAGTTCTGATGGTCATAATCGTCGTATCAGAGGTTCAACTTCTTTGAATACTTGAGGTGCATCACTTCTATCCGCTGATAAGGCTAGATATCCACCTTTCAGTTGGGTCAGAAAAACCGAATCTTTCTCTAGGTTTATGATGAGGCTTTGGACTCTACCAGCGCCGCCGGTTGGTGAGAGTCGTTCGGCGATGCCCGTCATAAGTTGGGGGCCGAACTCCATGAACGCTCTATCTTCCTTCTCGGACGTGTAACTGGTGATCCCAGGTCGCATTTGAGAGAACACTATCTTGCCTGTCTTCGTGGAGAATGCGGCCCACCTGATCTTAGGGTGGAGTCTGAAAACGTCTTCCGGGGAAATGAGTTCGGACAACTTTCCAGAACTCTTAGTGAGCTTTCTATCGTCGTAGACTTATGATTTTCGATGCGTTTTACGACGGTTACTAATCCTAACGCTTACGGTTCATTGAAGAGAGTGGTGGTTGAAGCCACTTTGGCGAGCAGATCCGCAACCCGTACAGCTTCCGGTATCTTGCCCACGCCACTGCTAACAGTGAATAGGCGCTCCGCACCTTCCCTAGTAACGCCTTCCGCGAGCACCGACACGTGCTTGCCATTGACGAAGAGTTCATAGTATCTCGGGCCCTGCATTCGCTGTTTTCGTCTTCGACTTCCTTTAGGGCTAACTTGGGTGATGATTGGGAGCTTTGTTTTTCGAGCTAGCTCGGTCACGTCTATTTCCAGGCCGCGAGTTAGTGGGTTTTTCATGAGTATGATTGCGTGCAGTTGAGAATACTGCTTAGATCTCTTTAGGGTCGTTGCGATTTGAGAGGTGTAATCCTGTTTATCCTCTTCTATCGCGCAAGTGACTATTCCATCAAGCCAAAGGCTGCCCCTGAACACGACGCCGAATACGAAAATCCTACGCCCTTTCCGGGAAGCGCTTAAGCCCAGTATCCTGGCTTCTCTCTTAAGCAACGGGAATCAGCTACAATCGTTCCATGCGTTCCGCGGCCAACGTGAGTAGGTCCAGTAAACCTGCTTCGGGGCCGTCGGGGTTTTGGCATAGAACCTTCACGCTCTCCTCAATCGTTAGTAGCTGCTTTCGGTACGCGTCCACGAGTAGAGATTCTGTCGCGTTCGCGAGGTCCTTTTTTGATATGCGCGTTCCTAAGTATTGCCGTAAGCCGGCAAGCCTGAATGCCTCTGAAAGGATTCTGTCGCTAACCTTTACGCCCTTGGGATGGCCGTCACGTTGTGTTAGGGCGAGAGAGTACACGAAATTTACGAAAGCATCGCCCAAGCTTGCAAGTTCTTTGTCGCGTATGGCCCGGCGAATCGGTTCGGGGTTACTCATCAGGAAGGCCCTGCGGCCTTAGCGAACTTGTCGTTGAACTCTTTGTTGAGTTCCTGTATGTTCGTCAACGCGTTCAGCAACGCTTTTTCTGGTGACGCCTCACGTTTCGTCCTGACATAAACGATGCTTGACCGGATAAGAGGGTGTGGTTGATCGTATCCGGCCAGTTCAACATTCTTGTCCTCAAGGAGAACGTTCTGGAGCAGGTTGCAGAACGTGTGGTCCTCCCCGATTATTTCGAGCCTAAGCTCGTTCTTGGATTTGGATAGCACCTTAACCTCCACTTCATCCACCTCTAGTTCGATTTTCCATAATCCTCAGCGAGTCTTCTTCTTTCAAAGTTTCCGCATAAAGGACACTGTAGCCTTCTGTTTGTAAAATCCAGCACGCCGCCGCATCTCGAACAGAACCCCTTAATCACTCCTAGCCCACGCCCTGCCGTTGTCAACTGCGGGATCCTGCTGGTCATGTCTATGACTCGGGCACGGAGAATGTCCCCTGCTTTACACACCTCTGACATGTTCCGTTCGTACCGCGGGCTGGAGGAGGAGATGTGAAGCATGGCCGTGAAGGGTAACTGTAGAGACTTATCATCAATTTTCCAGATGTTCACAGTCGCCATTTTTTCTTGGGTGTGAATCACTGACGCTATAACGGTGGCTCCTTCTTTCGGAAGTAATACCACCCTTGTAGTTGGCACAACGGTCACTCTCTTATTCTTCAGGTCAATTCGTGCCTTTCCGGTGAAGTTAGCGTATATCGCCCCTTCCTTCTCGTACGTTCCTACTCCAGGTAGAAATTGCTCTATAACTCCCAGCTTGTCACCGGGCAGGACGGGTTGAACCATTTCTCGAGGCGCCTTACTCAAATGCAATTCCACTCCAATCTACCACGCAATCACCCGTCTAACTTTCTGCCACGCCGATTAACTTGGCTAATTTTCTTAGTGATTGCACAGATTCGCGAGCGTTAGGTGCGGCCCACTATATAAGCGCGGGTTCGGTTTGCACTTGGCTTCGTTCGATTCGAAGCACATCGATCTCCACAAGATGTCTTCGTTTTCGATGAAAGGAGAATTGATGTGGTATCTCCATTTTGGCGATTGTGACTTCCATGTTCTTGATACCTTGATTTTGCAGCCACTCGCTGAGAAACTTGCGTGTCGAGGATTTGTGGATACTATACACTACCCGTCCCAAATTGAGTGCGCATCTAAGAAAATGAAGGTCTGCGTGCGCCTGTTTCGTTCCAAAGGGAGGGTTCATGAGGACCGTGTCGACAGGGCCTCGAATTGTTTCGATTTCCCCCAGCACCCAGTCGACGTCGGCAGCGAGGGCTTTGGAGTTTTTGGCTGCGAGGTTGAGACTGGATCGGTCTACGTCAACTCCGGCGACATATTCCGCGCCGAGGATCGATGCTCCCAAAGCGAGTCTACCGGTTCCGGTACCGAGGTCGATAACGCTCTTACCTTGAATGTCATCGTGGACGTAGCATGCTGTGAATAGTATGTTGGCGGCGAGGGTTGCTGGGATGGTGTACTGTTCGAGGGCGACTTTTGGCTGCGAGTGACGGCCTACTCGCTCTAGTTTGATTGCCAGGTCCTGTTTACGTATCTGGATGCGTTGGGCGGGCAAGGTTGGTTACCTTCAGTGCCATTCTTCCAACGTCATGCCTTTGGTGTAATTCTCCCAACTCTTCTTGCCCAGTGCGATCATTACTTCCTCAGGGTTCAGGATGGGTTTTCGGTAGCGTTCTTGGTCGTCTGTGCTAATTCTTGGGCAAGAAATCTCTACGTAAGCCTCGATGTCTGTGAATGATTCCAAGGTTTCAGGAATGACTTCTGCGGCGCATATCAGAATAGCGGACCGCCCATTACCCTCTAATAGTTCCTTTAAGCGGCGAGCTAACGAGATGTTCATTTGGCTGCTCTTTAGGCCGACAACGATTCCGACTTTCCTCGCTTCTTTGAACCTCTCAATGTTGATCCATCTCTTCCGAAGTAACCTCCTGCAGGCCTCAGTCATATCTCTAGAGGTCTGTTGAAACGGGTCAACCACTATCGTTCGCTTTCCGGTTGCCAGGGGTATTCCGAGTGCGTGAAAATCTCCCCCACTCAATACGATTATTGCATCGACTTTCTCCGCGATTGCTCGGATGCTACCATAATCACAACCCAACACTTGGCCGGGGTATTTGAGCCATCCTGACGCTCGGCCTATCAGTACCTCCTTGCCATGGTTTTCCAATATTTCCTTCGCCCTGCCGAGTTGGTGAATGTGCTGAACGTTTGAAGCCAGTCCGATCGTATGCTCATTCTCCAACATTTTCACTGCTTGATTCATGGCGCTGTCTATGGAGGTAGACGCTTGTGCTTCAACGTAGAGAACGTTCTCTCCAGGAAACTCCCCCGGTATCTCGGCATGGCCGAGGTGTACGAGTAGGTCTGCGCCGATGTGAGCCTTTGGGTTTAACGCGAGGTCGCACGCTCCATAGCAAGGGTCGCCTGAAACGAAGACTTCAACTCCAGCTTCCTTCTCGAGGAGTCTAGCAAGCCGGAATCCAACCGGTTTCAAACCCTCAGGCATCTGGAGAAGGATACGTTTCGAACCGCGCCTTCTTATCTCGTTAAGAATCCTTTCTTCCTCTATCTGAAACATAGTTAAACAGGTGTTTAGCTGCCTAACTGCGTAACTTAACCGTTCCCTCAGCTACGGGCGGTTCACAGCAATGTCTCGAATGGAGATCCCATCCAAGTTTGTCGATAAGGCAAAGTTCGTTCGCGTGATCTTCACCGACGTGGAGAACGAGTACGATACGCTTCTTCACTCAATGACTCTCACCTTCGACTCCGTATGGCGTAAGCGGATGCTTTCAAAGATCGACTTTTCCAATGAAGTGCGAGTTTTGGACCTTGCGTGTGGGACTGGGCTTGTAACTTTCCAACTCGGGCGACTAGCGAAAAAGGAAAGCGTGGTTGTGGGTTTGGACCTTAGTCCTGCAATGTTGAGCGTGGCTAGGCGAAAAAGGGCATCAGTTCAAAGCGATTGCTCAGTAGAATTCGTAAGAGCCGTGGGCGAATTCATGCCGTTCCGAGCCGGTTTCTTCAGTTCGATCACCGTAGGTCTAGCCCTGCGTAACTTCGCCAACAAACTCGCCGTGTTCAAAGACGCGTGGCGGGTCTTGGCGCCATCAGGATGGTTCCTATCTGTTGACTTCATTCGCCCTGAAAACCCTATTGTATGGACGGTTTACCGTTTTCACATATTCCGCATCCTTCCAGCGATCGGTCGCCTTGTTTCTAGCTACTGGAACCGAACTTTGATTTACCTCGCTAATTCGATTCTGTTATCGACCCCGCCATCCGAGATCTGTGCAATTCTGAAGGAGGTAGGTTTTGAGCAAATATCTGTCGAGAAAATGAGTCTGGGCATCGTGGCCTTAATTCGCGCACAAAAGTGAAGTGGATTCGGTTAAGCTTCGGAATAATCGACCATCAACGCGGGCGACGAATAAGAGACAAGATCGTTCGTCGGATAACGGTTGCATATACAATTGATATTATCGCTTACTTCGCTCAATTTGAGTTCGATTCGATGGTCAAGATATATTCGTGGTCGACCGAAGGCAGATAACCATTAAATAGATGCTGCCCCGAAACCGATCGGGCATGTCGAACAAGCCTACGGTTTTTGTTAGGGAAGCCACGGGACTCGTTAAGAACGTCTCATTGCTTGACGCGGTAAGCATGAATGCGGCGTGGATGGGCCTTGGCGCCACAATCGCGCTACTTCCACTGTATACCGTATTCTTTCCGACGATGTCCGGCGTCAACCTTGTTTATGGTTCGGCAATCGGTTTCTTGTTTGTTCTTCCTCAAATGTACATTTACACGATTATCCAGCGGCGTGTTCCACGCACCGGTGGTGACTATGTTTGGATGTCAAGGCAGCTAGGGGGACTCTTTGGAAGTGCGATTGGACTCACCGGAGCATGCCTGAATTTCATTGCGTTTGTCGCAATCTTGATTCTGTCAGCGGTCTTCTCGATAGGATCGGTGGGGGTGGCGCTAGGAAACTCAAGTTTTCTTGGGCTCGCGCTGCCGGGAAATGTTCAGGGAGCTGACCCAACCTCCCAATTCATCCTTGGCGCAATTATTTTCACCGTACTAGTTTTGATTAACATCGTCAGTCCGAAGTACGCAATACGAATTCTCACTGTGTTGGTTGTTCTTGGCGTCGCCGGCATCGTATTGGCGTTGGGAGTTCTTTTGGGGGCCGGCAGAGGGGGAGTCGTCAGTTACGTGAACTCTCTGGGTATAACGAATACGACCTACGATTCTTTGGCAAGTTCTTACACTGGACCTACTTTCGATCTCGGTAACACCATGGTTCTCATGCCCTTCTACTTCCTATTCCTCTTTCCATGGTTTAATATGTCCACGATCGCCGGATCAGAGTTGAAGGGGAAGAGCGCGTTAAGATGGAGCGTCCCCATCTCCGGTATTTCCGTCTTCTTGATCTGGACGATTGTTTTCGCGGTACTCTACTCGGTTGCTGGTCAATCGTTCATTAACGTGGCGTTCGCAAACTCGACTTTGGTTTTCGACTACGGCTTCAACTTTTGGACGCTTGCCATGGGCGTGGCTAACAATTTCGCTGTTTCGCTTTCACTCGGGATCGTTTGGATCATTTGGAATATTATCTTCTTGATCGTGACGATCATGGCGGTGGCGAGGTACATTCTTGCATTGTCGTTCGATAGGTTTCTGCCCTCCAAGTTTGCGTACGTAAGCCCGCGGTTCAATTCTCCGGCAGTAGCACATATCTTCGACCTAGTCCTTGCGATTGTGCTAGTAGGCGCGACGGCGTTTTATTACGGCCAACTCTCAGCGCTTTCGGCTACAGCAATCGGACCGATGCTTTTCTTCATGTTCGTTGCAATAGCATCAATAGTTTATGGGGTTCGAACAAAAACTGAGCAGAGCATAGTTAGAGTCGGCCTTGTAGTCGCAGGCATACTCAGCGCGGCCGTATTCGCATTCGTCTCATACGAGTTTGCTATATTCCCGAGCATATACGGTGGAAACTCGCTCAGTTATGCTTTCCTCTTCGCGTCGTTCATCGGCGGCCTGATAATTTACATTGCGCACAAGAGCTACCTCAAGAAGCAAGGAATCGACCTATCGCTAGCATTCAAGGAGATTCCTCCTGAGTAAACATAAACCCGCCGAATGCTTCCAATTCGATCTCCTAGGCATAGGCCCGTACGTTTCGATTAGAAATCTGAGATCAATGTTTGCGTGTAGCTAGGGCGATTCCGGCAAACAGGAAGCCTGTGCGTAAGCCGGCGAAAACCAAGTAGTTCAAAGTAACAGTTATTCTAGCGCCGTCTACGGGTGGGGCGTTTGTTCAAGCATTAGCAGCTCCTGCTTCCTCTTTCTGCCCCACCGGTATCCGTGCACTTCGCCGTTTTCCCCGATCACTCTGTGGCATGGGACGACGAGTGAAACGGGGTTAGTTGCACAGGCTCTGGCCACAGCTCGGGCTGCTTGTGGTTTACCTAAAGAGCGTGCGATGTTGCCGTATGTTGTTGTCGCGCCGTATGGGATTGATTGAATCTCCTTCCAGACTCTCCATTGGAAGGCTGTCGCTTGAACGTCGAGAGGTAAGTTGAGATTAAACTCTCGCCCAGCGAAATAATTCCTGATTGGCGAAACGAATCTGTGAAGGGCTTGATCGCCGCGACGGATATTAGCGGATGGATATTCTCTTGCGAGAGCTTCCTCTACTTCTGCATTTGAAGTGCCTATGCAGACCGCGCATACACCTAGAACTGTTGCTCCAACGAGGGTTCGTCCTAGAGGGGAGTCAACAATTGTGTATGAGATTTCCATTCCTAGTCCTCCACGGCGCAACACGCCCGCGCTCATACCAAACTGGTAGGAACCTTTCTCGTAGAATCGGCTTCTTGAACTAAAGCCGGCACCGTAAAGGGCTTTGTTTACGGTTTCGCCATTAATGAGCGAATTCTTCATCTTCGCTAATCGAAGAGTTTCGATGTATTGACGCGGTGAGATGCCAACAATTCGCTTGAAGGTTCGCTGCAGGTGATACGGGCTAACGCCTATCTCGGCGCTGAGATTGGCTAAAGTCAGTTTCTTGTCTAGATTATCTCCAATGTAAACACGCAATCGATCAACAAGAGCAAGTTGTGGGGGCGGAAGGGCGAGGTTAGGTTTGCATCTGCGGCATGGGCGGAAACCCGACTGCTCGGCTTCCTCTGGCGAGGAAAAGAACAGTACCTGCTTTCTATTAGGACGCTTGGCTGGGCATGAGGGTTTACAGTAGATTCCTGTTGAGCGAACTGCGAAGACGAAGTTTCCATCCGAACCGATATCTCGACTGAACACCGCATCCCATTTCTCGTCCTCCGTCAACAAATTCTCGCGCTCTTTGGGGTATCTGTCCATTTCCTCTAGATTCTGCGCCGTTGGTACTTGCAACATTTGTGGTTACCTCGCTATGGAGCGTCTAGCTTGAACTGCCATGAATGAGGTCGACCACTGCATGCATTTTCGGAACTTTTCAGCCCACATTTCCTATTTCACAAAGTCGATAATTGTCGTGCGAAAATAAGTGGGTTGACTCCGAATCTTGCTATCAAACCGTTTCATCCACTTCGCAGCGTAGTGGCCGGGTTGCAATACTCAAGGAATTCTAAAATAACCCATCCTCTAAGGGGAAACTCATGAAACTAGCAATAGGTCTGCCTGCAACGATCCCAGATACTCCTCCAGACCTCATACTTGAATGGGCTAAGCGCGCCGACAACGCAGGCTTTTCGAGTCTTGGCATTATCGATCGTTTAGTATACCCTAACTTCGAGCCGATGATGACGTTGGCCGCCGTTTCATCGGTCACGAAACGGGCCCGGCTAATGACGACCGTCTTGATCGTTCCGCTCAGGAATGCGGCCGTACTGGCGAAGGAAGCCGCAACCCTAGACAGGCTATCTGGGGGCAGGCTCACGTTGGGTTTCGGGATTGGAGGAAGGGAAGATGATTCCCGAGCCGCTGGTATAGCTCACGGAAGGCGAGCGAAAAGATTCGAGCAACAATTGAACCTAATGAGGCGAATCTGGTCACAACAACCGGTCGGAGAACAAGTAGCCAAAATTGGCCCACTACCCGTTCAACAAGGGGGCCCAGAAGTCTTGATTGGCGGGTACACGCCGGTTGCAGCATCAAGGGCGGGTCGTCTCGGCGATGGTTTCATTGGTGGCGGGGGAATTGATGCCCAAACGGCACTGAGCTTCTACAAGGTCGCAACGGAATCATGGAAATCGTCGGGCAGAAAGGGGAAACTTCGCTTCGTCTGCTCAACCTACTTTGCATTAGGCGAGAACTCGGCCCAGAAGGGAGCAGCATACATACGTGACTACTATGGTTTCATGGGGCCGAGAGTTGAGGGCGTCGTAAACGCAATTCTCAGCACCCCCAACGCGGTGAATGACGCGATCCGATCTTTCAGGGACGTAGGCGCTGACGAACTCATTCTATGGCCGACGATCGCAGAATTAGAACAGGTTAAACTCGCCTCGCAATTTCTCGCCCAATAGAATTCCCCATTCAAAACCCAGTGTTCAAGTTGTTTTCGATACAGGAACTCTACGCGTACGCTTCGCGCGTGAGAAGGAGCTTTGCGGAAAAACTTGTAGAATTACCAGTCGAGGTTGTGAGCAAGAACAGAGAGGCGAGCTTCTACACGATGAAGAACATCCTTCTCCATATGATCGACAACGAGGATTGGATCGTCAACTGGGTGATACGTGCCAAGTCGCGAGAGTACGTCCGCAGGAAGTCAGAAGAATACACCAACATGAACATGGTCGTTGAGCATCTCGACGAGGTCGAGGCAAAAACTCGCGCCTTCCTGAGCAGTGTACAGGAATCGGAGCTGAGTAGAAAGGTTGACTTTCTACTCTCTTCTGGCCAGACATTCAAGCTATCAGTAGAAGAATGTCTGTTCCAATCGTTCACTGAGCAGCTTTACCATATGGGTGAACTAATCGCCCTGCTCTGGCAGGAGAATATAGAGCCACCTAAGATGCAATGGTTCTGGAACAACCCTAGAGAACTAGCAGCCTAATTCGTTTAGGCGACTAGGATCGTTGGCGATTTAGCTGACCTGTGGAATCGGAGCGGCTAGAGTCTCTTGAGTAATCACAGTCGCGACTGACAACTTTGTCGCCCCAACGCGCAATGCCTGCTTAGCAGTATCCACCGCATTACTGTTCACGTAGATGTCCAGAATCGATTGTCCCGTCTTGATTCGTGCGGCTCTGCCGCTCGGCTTACCGAATGATCTGCGCATTCCTTCCTGAAGCCTGTCTGCGCCTGCCGTCGCTATCATACGGTTCTCACGGAGGATCACGTGTGGGTAGACTTTGAGATGAATCTTGTAACCCGTCTCGCCCAACGCGTCAAATATCACCTTGTTTGCTGCAACGCGGGCTGCTTCGAGGGCGTTGTGTCTAACCTGAACTGGGGCTTGAGCGACTAAGGAAAGTCTGAACTCGAATTTGCTTTTGAGGTCGCCCATCATAAACTTCGAAATCTTGGGTGGTGGTGTCCCGTGGATGTACTTACCCCTCGTGTAAGGCTGCCCTTTCGGCTGCCGATAGTTCCTACCTCTCATGGCTCAATCCTCACGGAGAATTGAGCGTCATTGCTTTTGTGTTACTTAAGTTTACATTAGCTTGGCTGAGGCTCTTCGAAATACGCCGACAAGCAGAGAGGCTTCTCGCCTCGAAATGAACGATCGTGAAATGACATTCCTGAAGCAACGTTGAACTAGTCTGCGCTTATGGATCTGAACTCCACTCTGTTTCACGAGTAGGTTGAACTGTGATTGTAGCCTCGCCTTCGCCGATTCTGAGGCGAGAGGCGGCCCATTGCGCGTGGCACGTGATCGAAAGATTTCGTAGAATACGATGGACGCAGCCGAGGCCAAGTTGAGGACATTGTATAGAGGGCTTGCTGGTATTGTAACCATGCAGTCACAAGCCTCGACTTCCTTGTTACTCAACCCAGAGCTTTCCCTTCCGAAAACTATCCCGACATTGCCCTTAAACCTCCACACTCTCTGAGCGAGTTCCTGCGGTGTCAGCGGCACACGGCTGAGGTTCGATCTGCTTGTCGCGGCAACTGAACTGGTTCCGACTACAAGGTCTAAACCCTTAACCGCTTGGCGCAGCGTCTTGGCTCTCTTCGCTCGGGTCAGTACATCGTAACCATGCATTGCCCGGGCACGTGCTTCCATCGTCAAAGGCGCTTTTTGGTTCACGATCCATAGGTCTGATAGCTCGAAATTTTTCATCGAGCGGGCGACTGCACCGATGTTCCCTGCGCTCTCGGGCTCTACTAGGACTACTCTTACCGTCATCCTAATCACTGTCAACCTATGACTTGTCTAGCGCGTCCGCAATCGTGTTTGATAATCTGATGAATTCGTTTGGGCTCAGTTCGTAGACACGTTTGTCTGTTTGCTCAACTTGTGCCAGTATTCGATCCTTCTGAAGAGCGTACTTGGACGTCAAGTATCTGTTTAAGACGCCACGTAGTTTGCGGCGGCGTTGAGTAAACAAGTTACGAACCAACTCCTCGAATATTTTATGATCCTTAACTTCGATGCTGCTTGATTTCGGTGTTATTGTTGCGAGCGCGGAGTCGACCCTTGGTTTTGGGTAGAAACAGTTCTTTGGAACTTTCTTTATGAGCTTGGCTTCAGCCTTGGATTGAAGCATCACCGTAATTCTTCCGTAATCTCGAGAGCCATTTGAAGCCGTAAGCCTTCTGACAAAATCCTCTTGGAGTAGGAGGCAAGCGATTTTGAATTCGCTGTCTATTATGCGCAGTGTGAGCTTCGACGAAATATTGTAGGGGGGGCTAGATACGATCTTAGCTCCGGCAGGAATGGGAAATGTTAATGCGTCCCCTTCAACCACCTCCACGTTCCTAGTGCTGAAGAATTTCTTCCTGAGATGGTTTGCGAGCATGTGATCTTTCTCTACGGCGATCAAATGGTTGGCCGCTGTCGCTAGCTTGGCCGTCACGAAACCGAGGCCCGGACCAACCTCAAGAACGGTGTCGTCAGTCGATAACCTGGCTATGTCAACGAGTTGATCACGAATCACTGTGTCCACGAGGAAATGCTGACCAAATCGTTTCAGTGGAGAGATTCCCAAGTCATCGAGTTCGCGACGAACCCAAGCCAAGATTTCGGCCTCGTCTGGTTGAATATACCCGTCTTCGGTAAGAGGCTATGCGTCTAGGAATTTTGAGATGTCCGTCTGTCCGGTTTGCTTAACAAGATTTGACACTCTGACTCCGACTCTTCGGAGAATCGCATCGGGCGTCGATCGAAGGAACTCTTCAATCAACTCCTTCGCCGCGGCCTGAACAATGCTTCTTCTTGATGTGGGTCTCTCAAGCATCTTGGATTTGCTGTGGATGCTCAGATCTGTGAGTATGGCGATTATTGCGACAGATTTGCCAGTCATTCCACTTTCTTCCATTTTTGCCGCGACCGATTCCACTAAATCAGTTAAGACGGGCAAGATTTCCTGGACTTCACGAGTGTTCTGCTTCAATGTGGCAATGCGGCTGAACTGGGTTTGTTGTTCTCTCTCCCTTACGGGTTCTTCATCTTCGCCTCGAGAAGCACGGTAAAGGTAACCGCCCAGGTTCTTTCCAAAGGTTTCAATGAGAGTGTTTGGGTTTAAGCTTGAGAGCTCTGCGACCGTAGAAACGTTTAGTTTCGCAAGTTGTTCCTCGATCTTCCTTCCGACACCGGGAATCTTGCCCACGGGCATGGGCGAAAGAAATGGGCTTACATCCCCTGGCTTCACAATGGTAAGACCATCAGGCTTCGAATAGTCTGACGCAATCTTTGCTAGCACTTTGTTGGGTGCAATTCCTATGGAGCAGCTTATGTGCTCTTGCGAGAGCACCTCCCTCTTGATTTCGAGCGCGCTTTCGCTTGCTGAGTCGAAACTGAGGTTTGTTTGTGAAGAAACGTCGAGATAGGCTTCGTCGATTCCAGTCTTTTCGTATGCATCTCCATGCGCTCTGAGAATTTCCATTATCCTATCCGATACCTCCTCGTAATAGGTTCGGTTCATTGGAAGGAAGGTTGCGTCCACCGATTCAAGCAGTTTCTTCGCACGTGAGATCGGGATTCCGGCTCTGACACCATATTTTCTGGCGAGGTAATTTGAGGTGCTTACGACGCCGCTCTCCTTGGTTCGTCCCGAGTACACGCACACAACTACGGGTTTTCCCCGAATGTTCGGGTTTGCGTTTTCCTCGCATTGGGCATAGAAATAGTCGAGGTCCACGTGCATGATTACCCGAAGCGGCAATCCTGAAGCTCTCTACAATGCTCTTGAGAAGATACGGTACTTTTCTCCCCCGGTCAACTCGTCTAGTATTCGCTTCGCTATGACTTTCACGGGCTCGCCCACGTTTGTACGATCTTGGATATCTTTGAAACTGGTGAATGGTTTCTTCTCTCTAGCGTTGATTATCTGCCACATGGACTTCTTCCCGATTCCGGGGAGCAGCTCCAATGCATGCATTCTTGGCGTGATGGCTTGGGAGTTGTTGAAGAAGGATACGAATCGCTGTTCTTGGTGTGCAATCAGTTCTTCCAGGACGGAGAGGACTTCGGCTTTAGCGTTTGCGGTTAGATCGTTGTATCCGATTCTTCCGATGATTCGATTAATCTTCTCGCGGCGATCCTTGCCGATGTACACCCGTTCGTGGAGGTTGACCTGTGTGCCAGCCCGTACTTCCGCTTCGAGGAGCGTGAAGTATGTTTCTCCGACGACTTGAACTGTCGGGAGGGCTAGATGCCGGGGTTTGTCGGTTGCAGGTCTGCCATACTGGAGGTAATCCAATACGTATGCGTACTCTTCGTAGAGGCGCGGTGGGAGTCCGCTCTCCGATGGGCTGCTGCCTGGTCTGAACCTTCCTGAAGCGCTTATATTGCTCCCTCCGATTCCTGAACTTTTTGTACTCTCACTCATCTTTTCTGTCTCCAGAAGTAGCTTTACTACTTGCAGGTTAAGGGAGCCAGCAAGCGATTGGCCTATAGACCTTCTCAACCACGTTTACTCTGGAAGGTTGGCCAAAATCTAGCAAGGTTCAGCATATCCGGCTAATGTGGTGGATTCGGCGGGAAAAAAGGCTTCCTGTGCTTACGACTGTTTGCTACGCAGCTAACCTAGTCTTCCCTGTATCCGTTGACAAGTTTGAGTATGTCTTCTAGTTGCGTTCCACCGATTATTCTGCCCTTGACTGTCAGTATTGTGCGGAGTTCTTCGATGTATCGCGGCATTGTATTGGCAATTTGAATAGCGTCTTTCCTCTCGATTTGAAACTTCTCGCCGAGATCTTTCACCAGTTTCTCTGCCCTCGCCGGTGCGATCTTAGAGAATTTACCTGCGTAGTCGAGTGTGCGTCTTTGAAATTCGCCTAATTCTTCTTCCTTAGCCCGCTCAAGCGTTCTCTTTGCTTCAGCGGTAGTCGTAGGCTTTGAATCCATGATTTTCCTTGGCAAGAATTTCACTCAACGTGATGGTGTCAAGTGTTCGGGTCGAGCGATAATTTGTTTGGTTTGATTTCCCATCTCGACATGAACGACGTAAGATTTACCGCGTTTCTCCTGGATCACGCCCACTCTCCCATGGTAACGTCTGTGGGGCATTCCCTTGTGAACCGAAGGTTCGATCAGGATAGTCACTTTCTGTCCGGGTTGGTATGCTCTTAGTATCCTACTGAGACCTATCTTACCTCGCTCGCGGGGTCGCTTACGGAAAAGTTTCCTTGTCCGGGACCGGTAACCCTTCGAGCGCCTAACCATGGAACATAACCTTGAATTTCGCTAGCAGACTACCCGCGGGCTAATTAACCTTCTTGGCTTTCGTGCTAAACTTCGTTCACTACCGAGCAGGTTGCTTCAGTTGGAATGGCACCCTGCCTCTGCCGAACGCGCCGCCCCGACGTTTCATGCTCTTCATCATTTTTTTCATCATGAAATATTGGTTAATCATTTCCTTCACATCCTTGTCGGAGGTTCCCGAGCCACGCGCAATCCTCCTGGCCCTAGAGGAATCTATGAGCTTCGGATCTTCTATCTCACCCTTAGTCATCGATTGTATAATCACGCGCCACGCATCCAGTTTCTTCTCGGCTGTTTCCATTGCATCGTCAGGTATGTTCATTCCTCCCGGCACCATCCCAACCAGTTTCTTGAGGGGGCCCATCTTTCTTACGGCCACCATTTGTTCGTACATGTCCTTCAACGTGAACTTGCCTTCAAGGAAGGCCTTGGCTTTCTTCTGCGGAATCTCTACCTGCGCCTCACGAACCTTCTCGACGAGAGACTTGATGTCACCCATGCCGAGAAGGCGCCCAACGAAGGTCGCTGGAACAAATTGTTCGAGGTCATCGATCTTCTCCCCGGTCCCAATAAATTTGATCTTGGCATGTGTAGCGGCGACAGCCGAAAGCGCTCCACCGCCCTTTGCTGTTCCGTCGAGTTTCGTAACGAGGATTGATCCGATTCTTGTACTCTCATTGAACGCGGTTGCTTGGGACATTGCCGCCTGGCCGATGGATGCGTCGATTGCGAGTATAATCTCGTCCGGTTGAATTTGCTTAGCCAGATCTTTCATTTCATTCATGAGTTCGGTTTCGTCTTTATGTCTACCAGCAGTGTCGACGATGATCACATCGTACTTTTGTCCTGTGAATTGTTCCATTCCCTTTTTGACGATCTTAAGCGGGTTCTTCGAGTTTGGTTCCCCGAATACTGGAACGTTTACTCTGTCCGCCAGTTGTTTGAGCTGGTCGAAGGCCCCAGGCCTGTACGTGTCTCCGCAAATGATTGCGGGGCGTAGCCCTCGTTTCTGGTAGAATCGTGATAGTTTAACCGCTGCCGTAGTCTTTCCTGTGCCCTGGATTCCAACAAGCATGATTACTTCGGTCTTGCCAGGTTCTAGGATAAGTTTGGCTGGCTCTTCTCCGAGGAATCTGGTAAGTTCCTCATAGAGAACTTTGACGACGTGATCATGGCGGGAGATTCCCGGGGGTAACTTTTCTTCAAGCGATCTCTTCTCAACAGCCTGCGAAATTTGTAGGACCAAGTTTACGTTGACATCTGATTGAAGAAGCGCGCGTTGTAGGTCGCGAACAAGCTCTTTGACGGCTTTTTCGTCGACGACAGCCAGCCTGAGTAGTTTCTTCACGGCGTCTCTCAGCGACTGACCTAGGCCCTCGGCTGCACTCATACGCTTCCGCTCTGAACTGAATGGATTGATGCGTTGTTGAACGTAAGCTAAAAGCCCTTGTTGCTACATCAGAACCATTTAATTAGCTGCAAATGTTGGTTCCAAAATCCCTCATCAGAAGGTTTGAAGAATGCCCAATAACCTGTCTGCGAAAGACGGGTTAAGAATCATTGAGACCGCCTCCATACCTAAAGGAGCTGTCGTAATTAATGGCCTGCCGGATGTCGGCCTAGTAGGGCTTCTAGCTGCCTCACACATAATCAGTTCCTTGAACCTCCAGGAAGTGGGAGCAATAGAATCGGACCTGCTACCGCCAATGATAGTGCTTCATGGGGGCTTACCGAAAGCTCCTATGCGCATCTTCTCGGGCCATGGGCTTGCGATCCTCATTTCAGAAACCGTGATCCCGAGTTCTTTAATCAGGCCTCTCGCGAACGGCCTAGTGGATTGGGCTCGAAGCAAGAGCACCAAGTTGATGTTGTCCTTGGGCGGAATGGCGGTGGCTAACCGTCAAGACATCGAATCACCTAAGGTGTTTGCGGCGCTATCATCAAAGGATTTGGAGTCGATGCTGCGCGGATCAGCTGAAGTATTAGAGGAAGGGTATATTGTCGGAGCCTACGGTCTGTTACTCAGTAGGTGCTGTGAAGCGTCCGTTCCGGCCATAACGTTGCTGACGCAATCGCACTATAACTACCCCGACCCCGAAGCCGCTGGCGCCGCCCTCAATGCCGTCAACGTCATATTGGGTTTGAAGGTGGATGTTTCAGACTTATTGAAGAGGGGAGAGGAAATCCGGTTACGAAGCAAGGACATGATGCACCGAACCCACGAGGAAATGAGCAAGATGAACAAGTCACATGAATACGACCTACCCCCACTCTATGGGTGAGCCTTGATGAGTTCCGAGCCAAGAATCGACACGTCTCCGTCCCACGTGTCAGGATGGAACGCTGCCACCGCTTGCATTCAACCATTGTACAACCTGTTCGTGGCGGCGGGAGAGGTTGTGCTAACCGTCGACCTACCGTATGTGGACCAGAAACGTGTGAAACTGAGTTGCCCCACCAAGGACTCCTTTGAGATACTCGCGGAGACAACTAGAAAGATTACGTTCAAAGATCTCGGATTGAAGCATCGACATGGTGAATTCACTTGCTACCATGCGATAGTTCGTATGCCGGTTCCTGTCGATGAGAAGAGGGCGACAAAGAAATTCAAACGGGGCCTACTCGAGGTTCACATTCCTAGAGTGAAATAGTTCACATCAGAACTTGTATGACTTCTCGAGAGCCGCCAACGTAAGTATGGGGAACACTACGGTCGAATCACCGACAATGGTTACCAGCTTCTTCGGAGTCTTGACCTTTCCCCAGCTAATCGCCTCCTCCAGTGGGGCTCCACTGAATCCACCCCCGTCGGCACGATCCAAGGTGATTTGAATAGCGGCGTCAACTCCTCCCCGGTAGGTGTTGGCCAGCAAGACCTGGTGCTTCGGCATTCCGCCGCCTAGAATTACGACGCCCACCTTCTTTCTTTCGTAAGTCATATCGACAAGCTTCGTGAAGTCCTTGAATGGGTTAACGAAGAGCGTGTGGGTTCTGCTGTAGGTCCAGAGATGCATGCCCAGCATTGAATCAAAGATGCCAGGACAGAAAATAGGGGCTCCACGTTTCTGAGCAGCACGGATAACGGAACCTCTGTCCCGAATCTGCTTGCCAAATTCCCATAGCAGCTCATGGCTGCCGATGTTTTTTCGCTTCGATTCGGGAATACGGTCGAGCATCCGGTAAGTGGTCTTCTCGAGGGCCTCGATCGATTTTTGGGTTACTAGAAGGTCGTAAATTCGGGATAGGCCGCGCTTTTTGAGCTTTGTATCATCAGCTGTTTCGGATCCAACCAGATGCCTGTGACCCATCGCTTCGAGCATGTCATGTGTGACGTTAGCTCCCGTCGTAGTTAGTGCGTGAACATGTTCTTGGTTCAGTAGATCTGCGATTATAGTTCTTAGGCCGCCTGGGATCAAGGGCCCAGCGAGGGAAACGAAGTTTACGTAATTTCTGTCATGAAACATCTCGGCAAGTATTCTCACGGCCTTCCCGAAGCGACCTGGGCCAAGAACTTTGACTCCTTCCATTTGTTCGGCGAGGCTGGAAACCGACATTCGCCTTCTGATCTTGATGTGAGACACAAGGGGCATGGTTGCACCCGTCGAATGGGAATGGATGGAAGTCGAAAAATTAACCTTTGGTTCGCATTATCTTGTTCTGGCCTAGCATCTGCCAGTACTCAACTTCGACGCCAGGTGTGAGTTTGGATTTGAGCTCCTCTTCCTCTGGGATAGGAGTTTCGAAGGTTTCGTAAGATTCCATATCCATTATCTGTACGTTGCTTCCCATGAGCGCTATCACTTGGCCGGTCTTCTTCTCGATCATTGGGACCTCCACTCGCGCATCCACTGGGCTAATCAGATTCTTCTTCGTGCCAGTCGTTACGCTTATGGCCACTATCCTCGCCTTGGCCGCTCCATGCTTCCCCGGTTTTGATTTCTCGTACTCGACAATCTTACAGGGTTCCCCGTCCACAATTACATAATGCCCAATCTTCAGGGAACCAACATCCACGGGTTTACTCAGTGTTCTTCGCCTGTAAGCTCCAGACTCGAAACCTGTTACGTCCACTCTGCGTCTAAAAGCTTAACTCGTCGCTGTCGGCTTCCTGATTTACCGCTCGCTCAGTTCTTTCGGCTAAGCAAATTGGAAAATCAGGTCTTCAGAAGCGTCGCGGATGAAACTCGAAGTCGCAAATGGTCTGGTATTTTCTGGGTTAGTTGCTTACGAACTACGAGCTGGCAAATCTTGCTATCGATTGTGAGCGGAGGTGAATTGCTTAATTATCCTAACCTTCAGTACAGGAACTGTCGGTAGAACGAAAATTGGCTTTCAAAGTCGGCCTCGTCTCAAGGTTGGATGAAGCGCGGGCCCTCGAGGTCGCAGCAACTTTGGCAAGGCAGTTGAGGAAGAAAGGGGTCGGGGTAATCGCGGAACGCGAGTTAGCTAAAAGGGGGCGACTCGGAGGAGGGAAGGATCTGAGTGATCTCAGGGCCGACTTGCTCGTGACTGTGGGGGGTGACGGAACCGTGCTTAAGACTTTGATGACGATTCCTGAGCAAGAGACACCGATTCTGGCCGTGAATATGGGAAGGCGAGGATACCTCACTGAAGTTGATCCGGAAAGGGCGCAGCGCGGCGTGGAACTGTTCATGAAGGGCAAATACCAGCTGGAGAAACGTGCTAAGCTCGCAATAGACATGAACGGAACTCACGTCGTGGATGCCCTTAACGAGCTGGTTGTGTCCTCAGGCAGTCCATCAAAGATGCTTGACCTTAAACTCGCAGTTGACTCCGAGGCGTTGCTGCAGTTCAGGGGGGACGGAGTAATCATTTCTACTGCGACTGGATCTACGGCATATGCTCTATCCGCCGGGGGGCCGATCGTGGATTCATCTGTGGACGCATTCGTGGTGACCTTCATTTGCCCGCTTGACTTCGTGCGGTCGACCGTCGTCTCAATGGAGCGGGTACTATCTATCGAGATGGCTACTCCCAAGTTGAAAGCTCTCGTCGTAGCCGATGGCCGTTTTCAGAGAGAACTCACACAAGATGTCAAGCTAACCGTCAGGAAGTCGAAGCACTATGCAGCTTTCGTTCGGTTGGCAACGGGCACCCCAATGGGCAGCCTGGCTAGACTTCACGAATTGGAGCGAGCAAGTTTCTGAAAGTCCTTGTATTAGATACTTCCGCCCTCATCATGGGGCTCGACCCGCTTGGGCTCGAACTCGATAGCTATTCGGTAACAGAGGTTACCGACGAACTCCGGCAGCAGACAGGCCCATCCTACAGGTTGGCTGTATCGAGTTCTTCAGGAAAGATGAAGATTCAATCTCCCACGCCAGACTCCATAGCTGAAGTATCCGGCAAGGCAAAGATGCTCGGAGACAAGGTTGTTCTCTCCAAAGCCGATACAAGCATCCTAGCTTTGGCCCTCGACCTAAGCAAAGAGGGCAAAACACCCGTCATTGTCAGCGACGACTACGCCGTCCAGAACGTCGCGGAAGCAATGAACCTAGCCTACCAATCTTTGGCGACATTTGGGATTCGCGAGAAGTTCAACTGGGTCTTCTATTGTCCCGCTTGCTTCAAGCGATATCCAACGGGTGACATAGACGTTTGCCAGGTGTGCGGAACCAAGTTGAAGCGGAAACCGCTCCGAAGACAGTTGGCTAAGCAACGGAAACGCTAGTGCGCAAGTTAGATGGCCGAGTTGACACGGCGCGCGTAATCGAATAGATACAACTGTGCATATCCAGCCCATTCCCTAAAACGTTCACGCAGAAACTCCGCGGTCTTTGGCCTGCTGACTCTCTTGCTGCCAAAGTATAACCTTGAAACGATCCTATGAATCCACACATCTACCGGCGCGGCTTCAAGGCGACACGCTCCATAGAGGAGAAAGCAATCAGCCACTTTCGGGCCGACGCCAGGAAGCTCGAGAAGCGAATCGATCGCCTTGTCGTACGTTTCTTTCACTAACGACTTTAGATCGAGTTTTCCATTAGCGATCATACGTGAAACCTCTACGACCGGCTTGGCCCTATAGCCCATCGAGGTTTTCGATCTCAGGGTTCGCGGGTTCAGGCTGGCAAGTACCTCTGCTGTCGGGAAGAGAAATGATACTGACCCGTCCGGAAAAGTCACTCTGCGACCGTAATGACGCATCATCAATCGAGCAGTCCTGTTCCATAGTTTCACCGAATTATTTTGGGAGAGAATCGAGCAGATCAAAGACTCGTAGAGGTTAGTGCCACGCATTAATCGCAGCCCCCTTAGTTTCTGAAAAGTTGACGACAATGGTTCGCTTTGATTGGCAAACTTATGGTAGAATAACTCCAAATCGTCTGTTAAACCGAGGACCTGTTCGAGATGGGCCCTCAGCGACGGCGTTACTTTTTCATCTTGGAAAACAGTCGCCTTCACCTTGAGTGCGAAGGTGTCCGTGTCGCCAACTTGATACAAACTGTATTTCACGGGCGTTCCATCCAATACTTCGATGTCGGTAAACGACCCATTATGCCTGAACCATTCAGGTTCAGAGGTTTGCGCGCTAAGTACGGTTTCGACTAGGTTCATGGGACCGTTAACGTTTGCATGAGGGATCTCAAATGAGCACTCTTGTCGAGCAATCGGATCTGCCATTAGCACTCCACGCCCACACCCCACAAACGAAGGGTATGATACATGTTGGAAGACCTAACTTACCTCTTATAAGACATCGGAGACGCATAGGAAACAGTCGGAGTGGACCTCTGGTTGATTCCGCAAGAACTGGTTAGGAAAGCACAGGAGCTCAAGTCTAAAGGGCTTTCGAATTACGAAATCGCTGACGAGTTGAAGGTTCAACCTGACACTGTCGTCTGGTTGCTCCTCAAAGGCAAGGAACGCGCGGCAATTCATCCGCCCCATGATGTTTTCGTAGATTGGAGTTCCCTCGCCTCGCACGCGAAGCGTATGACCGCAATCGCTCAAGCACTAGGTGATTTGACAAGAGAGTCGACACGTGCAGCAGAATTCGATGAACCCGACGTAATTGCTGGAATAGAAGGTAGCGGCATAGTCTTGGCTGTCGCGATCGCAAAGGAGTTGGATAAGCCCTTCGCAGTCGTCCGTCCTCACCGTGTTGCCCAGAAGAAGCTCCCAGGGTTAGTCAACCCTGCATTCCATACCGTTGCCGGCAAGAAGGTTCTGATAGCGGATGCTGTACTTCGAGCAGGTGAAACGCATAAGGCAGCTATACAGACGCTGAGAAAAGCAAAAGCCAAACCCGTGGGCATACTCGTCTTGGTAAACAAGAGTGGAAGAACGAAGATTGACGGGGCACCTCTGAAATCACTATTCCAAATCCTCCCCGTCTCCACATCCTGATCACGTCGAGTCGGGAAGAAGCTTAGGCAGGTGCATAACACGCGTTTTACACGCCGCAACACACAAGGTTCAATTTGAAAGACGTCGTTGCTGGACCTAGGAATGACCTGGTCGAATTTCAGAAGATGGATGCTTCTCTTACTGACTGTGCACTTGGTTGTTCCAAGCGGCCGTTATTTCCCATCACCCCCTAACTTGGTATTGCAGTGGTTTGCTTTCGAATGGTACGAAAGTAAATGGGTGGATTTTTTGCCGTATGCGCTAGTTGGAGTTCCCGCGTTCATATTTATCGGATTAGTAGCCCTCCTACCTTTCGCTCTCATAGTGGTTCTGCTTCCTACCTCAGCGACGCGACGGAAGAGGCGGGACCAAGCGATAGTCTGTCTTGCTTTGGCGATTTTGTTGTCTGCCATTTACCTCAGCGGCTGGTTTTTCTACACGTGGCCTGCCCCATATCAGCCCCTACAAACTGTGTCGATAATTCTCGTCACAATTTTGGCGTACAAGAATTGGCTTGATACTGCAAACCGAATCTGAATAAGGTGCTACCGACTAAGTTCGGACGCATCGAATTTTGTGAAGGAGGATCATGCCGGTGGGTTTTTCTTTCCGGATATTGTTTCGATGGATATCTCTCCGACCGCGACATCGTTAAGCTTCTCGATGGGTATTGGGCTGCGAGCAACCTTCCCCACGTCGTATTTTTCAACTAATCGTGCAAGTATAGTCTGTTTCTCTGCTGGGTCATTGAGGAATCTTACTTTACCGAACGCTATGATGCTCTTGTATTGAAAGGAAAATTCGCAGGGGTCTTCGTTGGGGACGGTTTCTCCCACTTCGTCGACTTCGAAGCAGACCTGATTATTCGCTTCCATGTAAGCATGCATCTGGCCATCGTTTGAGGAGTGAAAGTAAATTCTTCCTTGATGGTATACGAAATTGATTGGGACCACATAAGGCCTGTTCTGGAGCGAAGCGCCAATCCTTCCGACGGGAGCTCTATTGAGAATGGTTTCGATTTCCCTCTTCTCATGAATCTCATATTCCTTCCGCCTCATCTCGAACAACTTAGATCTTGCCTCTCCACCTGCATTCTTACAAGAGAATTGGAATGCTTACGACGTATTTTACTTTCGTTCGAATTTAGCGATGAAGTAGCCGATTTCGTCTTTGGACGGGTGAAATCGCTGGCACAATGCCGCTGAGTCTCGAATGTCTTGAAGCCCCTTGTAGCCAAGGAAAGTCTTCTGCGCGACGACTTTTAGTCCGCACTCTTCTTCGGCGAATTCAACTATCATTTCACATTCTTGAGTAGTGAATGTGCAGACACTGTAGACGACCACCCCGCCCCGTTTCACGGCCTTGCTACCTGCCAGGACAAACTGCTTCTGGTACTCTGCCAGATCATTCACCCTACTGCGCGAAGTATGGTCGTAAATCTTCGGTCTGAGTCCAAGGGCGCTGCATGGGGGGTCGATGATCACACGATCCGGGTTGAGGTTAGGGAAGTCTACGTGAACATATCTGGAATCATGGATTGACACCGTAACATTCGTGCATCCCAAATCCGCAACCGTTCGGCGGGTCGTTGTGATCTTATCCACGTTCCGATCGAGGCCGAGAATTTTCCCCGATGTATGCATTAACTGGCTAATGTGCGATAATTTACCGCCGGGGGCACAGTTCATGTCGAGGATGGTTTCGCCCTGTTGGGGGTCGAGGACGTGTGACGTTACCATCGCGGCTAGAGACTGTGGATAGAGGAGCCCCTCCGAGAACTCTTGAAGGTCTCTGATTTGTGGCGCTCTGTATCGCCTGTTCTGTACTCGTACTGCCAGGCCTTTCCTGAAGGTCAGAATATCGTTCACACTCATCACAACGGTTCCGGTGCCAAGAACGTCACCCAATTGAGAGACGATGGTTGCGTCATCGCCGGGGTGTATGAACGCGCATTTCATGATTCCGGGAGCATATACGTTGGCACCCTGCAAAACCGACTCGGCAGTGTACTTGTCTACTACGATTTTGCTGTCGACTGAGGGTATTTCAAATGGGCCGTCGATTTGAATTCCCAAAGCCTCTTTGATGATTGGGTGTTGAGAAACCTTGAAGTTTCTACCGACTAGCCTATCTCGGAGTTTCTCAGGTGATATTCTAAGAGTGTTGCATCGAACATAATATGTCCTGACAGGGTTCGAAAGTGCATCTAGAACAGATGTTGCCTCGGCGCCGAACACTTCTTCCGTGAGGCTTGCTACGTCCGAGGAGAATCTGCTGATAATAGGGGCGGATAGCGGGGTTTGTGTCAATTTGATCGTATCACATGTGTTTGGAAGATGATCAGATAACTTCGAATCATCTCTGCAGTCTACGCAGACTTAGGTATCAGAGTATCCTGATCTCAACTAATTCAAGGGTGCGTTCGCGCCTAGCCTTGGAGGGAATGGAAATATACGGGTCCGAAGGAACAGTTGAAGGTCCGCAGCGAGTTGTAATATCCTTGGATGAACAAAAGACAGTAGCCTTGCTCAACGTAGTAGGTTTGGCAGCGTTGGTTGCGTTCACTGGGCTTGTTTATCTTCGTACTCAGGAAGCGTTGATCCTGATTGTTGGCGGATTGATTTCGGTTGTCGGCGTACTAGGCATGATGATGGGCAGATCCTAGTCTGCTCCGAACTTACCTGCATCAGCATTGCGTGGTATGCCGCATTGGTTCAACTTTATCCTGAAGCCACCGTCGGCGCGTTGATTGTAAACGGTAGCGGGGAAGTTCTGATTGTTCGCTCCAAGAAATGGGGCGACAAATACACTGTCCCTGGCGGACACATAGAACTTGGGGAGCGGGCGGAGGACGCGATTGTGCGTGAGGTAAGGGAGGAAACCGGGCTCGACTCTGTACCAGTTGAATTACTTATTGTACAGCAGGCAATTTATCCAAAGGATTACCATAAGCATGAACACTACGTCTTCATGGACTACGTCTGTCAAGCCGTGAGTCTCGACGTGAAACTGGACGGGAAGGAACTCCAAACCTACGTCTGGGTGAAACCTGAAGATGCTCTCAAATTAGACTTGGAAGAGTACACTCGAAACTTCGTACTGAAATATCTTGAGAGAACGAAAACTAACTGAGCCCAGGGTCTACCCCTAGCGTCTTCAACAGTCTCGCATGGTCTTTTCTCGTTATCCACTCAACGTAAAGATATTCAGTGATTGCGTCCTCACGCATGCCTATCCTGCGGGCTTCCTCTACGCAGCAACGATACGCTTCAATCTCAGTCGGTCTATCCACGTAGCTGTATCTGCCATCGAATAGATTCTTGCCCTGCAAGAACTGTTTAACGTGAACTAGCTCATGAATCACGTCAAGGTACAAGTGTTGTGAATCACCGTGTTTCAAGTAATCTAAGCCTACGACTAGGCTGCCATCTTCATCGTTGACGTACATGTAGCCGTCCTCAGCGGCCAGAGTTACCCGGGTTTGATCGAGGATCCTCTTCAACGCAGTAACGCTTCCGATGCAGTTCTTGAGGGGCTCAACGTCTTCTAGGCCGGAAAAGATGTCACGGAGCATGTATCTTCCCTCAGGGAGTTCTCTGTTTACTCTGAATGGTTCCATGATCCATTCTCCAGAATTTCGCGTTCGGCCTTACATTATGACGGGCATAAACCGTTCTTCGTTAACTGACTTACTCAGGTGTCCTACGATCGGAATCTCGTTTCCGCAGTATTTGCAACAGTTTTGTTCGTCAAGGTTCCAACCTAAGATGTCGAACCCTAAACGTTTCACAACAATGTGGCCACATTCAGGGCAGTAGGTGTGTTCAAGGCGGTGCCCTGGCACATTGCCTAAGTAAACGAAGTTCAACCCCACTTGTTTCGCGATCTCGTGGTGCTTCTCCAAAGTTCGGATTGGAGTCGCTGGAAGGTTCACCATTTTGTAGTCTGGGTGGAATCGCAAGAAATGAATTGGAGTGTCGGGTCCCAAGTTGTCGTATACCCACGATGACAGTTTCTTCGCAGCTCCAAGGTCGTCTCCAACCTCAGGAACGATTAGATCTGTTATCTCAATGTGGACCTTCGTCTTATCCCGCAACTCGAGCAGCGTCTGAAAGATTGGGTCAGCGTTGGCTATGGCTACATACTTCCGCACAAATCCTGTCTCTCCGCTTCCCTTGAAATCCACAGTGATACAATCCAGGAAATCCTTCATGAGGCCGACCGTATCGGGAGTGTCGTATCCGTTTGAGACGAATATGTTGATCAAACCCGCTTTCCGCGCTTGGACGCCGATATCATGAGCGAACTCGATGAAGATCGAGGGTTCATTGTAGGTGTACGCCAACCCTTCACAACGGTAACGCTTCGTCATCTCAACAACACTGTCAGGCGTCGCGTCGAGCCCTTCCACTTTGCGCCTCTGACTGATGTCGAAGTTTTGACAATATGCGCAGCTCCATGAACATCCGGTCGTGGCAATGGAGAATATCTTGGTTCCTGGCATGTAGTGAGTGACGGGTTTCTTTTCGATGGGGTCGATGTGGCCTGCGATGATCTTACCGTAGACGAAAAGCTGCAATTTTCCGTCCACGTTGCCTCGAATCCCGCAGAAGCCCATCTGTCCTTGCCCAATGTTGCAGTACCGGGCGCAGGCCGTGCATCTGACTCTACCCCCCGGTATCTTTTCGTAAAGCAATGCCTCTTTGCCTGCGGTCAATCTTGCTCCCAGCTCATATTACCGTGCGGGGCTGCTCGAACATCCATTTTGTTTTTCTCAGCTTGTCTTCCGTTCGCCCTTGGAATAAAGATATCTTTGGTTAAACTGTGTTGCGACTCATACAGCATCTCTGGGGAGGCAGTTAAATCTCTAAAACGTAACGCCTAGGTGGGCTGTATCGGAATTAGGCGACCCCCATGCTCATGTTTCTTGATCTGCTGAACTTCGTGTTCATGATAGTTGCTGCCGTCGGTCCAATCTATATGGCATGGAGGGTCAGAAAGAGGAGTGAACGGCTATTTGCTCTAGCAATTCTCTTAGCGTCGTTCACTCTCGTACATGGCGCTTATCATCTGCTGGAATTTGTCGGTATGAGCTTCTTAGCAGAAGTTCTGTTGTGGCCGCTCAGCACGGTACTTCTGCTTTGCTTCGGCATCTACTATTGGAGGACAGGTGTCTAGTCTGCCGCTCTTATTCGACAATTATTTGGCATATGGTACTAGCGGGGGCATCTCAGCTGAATCGGTAGCCGAACTCATCACGTTAGCAACACTGATCGCGTCATTCATCCTCGTTCTGATTCTTGCGATCAGATTTCGTCACTCAGAGGGTGGTATTCTTCGCAGTTTCAAACTCCAGCTCTCAATCGCGATCCTAATCTGGATTGTCGGTGAGGTATTCGCCTATACAGAGTATCTTGCCGGATGGAGCATGTACGTTCATACATGTTCTATGGCCCTCTTCGCGTTGTTTCTGGTCTATAGGGTTAGAAGCCTCGTAGGGAGGTGACCTGCGTGGAAAGAGTCTCCACCGGTATAATGGGATTAAACCAGATGCTGAGAGGTGGTTTTCCCGCGGGTTCTATGATTCTGGCTGTAGGGGCTCCGGGCTCAGGGAAGAGCACGCTTGGAAAGCAATTCCTCTTCGAGTCACTGTCGAAGGAAAAACCTGCGGTGTTCCTCGATACGTTCGAACCCCCAGAAGTCGTAAAGGATACGATGGCCTCATTCGAGTGGGACGGGAAGCTTCTCGATCGTATGATCTTCTTTGACTGCTACTCTTGGAGGATCGGGATCGGGAGCGCTAAGGGGAAGTATTCTGGTGATCCAAAGAACCTTACAGACCTGAGCATAACCCTAAACACTCTCCTGAAGAATGAGATTAGCCCTGATTCACGCGCACGGTTGGTTATCGACTCCTTCTCGGATTTCATCATGCATGCCGGCCCTGAACCGGCACAGAAGTTTCTTGAATCAACCAAGGCGAGGTTAGCAGAAAGAAAAGTCACCTCCGTCGTGATACTCGAGGACGGGCTTCATGAGGCGAGAGTTAACGCAGCTGTGGAGTACTTGACTGATGGAACGATTAGGATGCGGTACGAGGAACAGGGGAGGTCTTTGATGGTTAGTAGGATGATGGGAACCCCTGCCACAATTAAGTGGATACCGTTTACTCTTGCACGCGGACTTGAGCTAGCGATAGCGAACTACTTCAGCTGAAGCCGTTAGGTGGATTGAACTCTCAATAGATCCGTGGTGCCTCCAGGAGTTGAAGGATCGCCGCATACCACGATGATCTTATCGCCCTCACCAACGGTTCTACTTGTTCTTGCCGCTGCTTTTGCTGTAGCGAATATCTCAGCTGTTGTGCCCAGTTTCTTTACCCGGTAAGGGTACACGCCCCAGAGCAATGAAAGCCTGTTCATTACAGGCGTATTGTATGTCAGGGCGATAATCGGAACGGATGAACGATATTTTGACACGCGATGTGCCGTTATGCCCGTTCTTGTATTGGCGACTATGCAGCCCGCCTTCAATGCGTAGGCTACTTCGCAGGCTGAGAAACTGATTGATTCCTGTATTATTGGTTTCACGATTGATCGCCGGGCGTTCAATAGTTCTCCGTATGGCAGATTCTTCTCCGTCGCGACAGCTACTCTCTTCATCACGTTGACCGATTCAATAGGGTATTTGCCCATCGCGGTTTCTTCCGAGAGCATTACAGCATCGGTCCCATCAATGATGGCGTTAGCGATGTCAGTAACTTCCGCGCGAGTGGGTGTAGGGTTATTCACCATCGACTCAAGCATCTGCGTAGCCGTGATAACCGGTTTGCCTGCGGCGTTCGACTTCTGGATGATTCGCTTCTGAAGGACAGGGACATCTTCAACATCCATCTCCACTCCGAGATCGCCGCGGGCCACCATAATGCCGTTAGCTTGCCTTACTATCTTATCGAAGTTTTCAACAGCCAAACGAGTCTCAATCTTTGCAATTAGCCAGGCTTTCGCGTTTGCGGCCTTGATAATGCGTCTGGCTCGGATGAGGTCTTCGCTTCTCGTTACGAAGGATATTCCAACAAAATCCACGTCATTAGCAACCGCAAACTTGAGGAGTGCAACATCCTTTCGTGTCAACGCCTCCAACTTCAGCCCTTTCTCGGGTAGATTGACTCCTTTTCCGGATGAAAGGGAGCCGCCGGTGACGATTCGGCAGATTGCCTCGTCCTTTCTCGCGTCCAACACTTCTAATCTGACAGTACCGTCCTCAAGAAAAACTCGGTCGCCTTTTCTGAGATGCCTAAAGATTGAAGGATGGCTTACAGATACGATTCTCTGGTTTCCTATTACATGTCGAGATGTAAGAATCAGTTGCAAACCCTCGTTCAGGTCGACAGGTTCCGGCGATACTCTTCCAACTCTGATTTTTGGTCCCGGAAGGTCGGCCAGGATCCCAACGGCGGTTTGCTTCTCTTTTGCCACAGCACGGATCATTCGTATTTGAGTGGCGTGCTCCTCTAGCGTTCCATGGGAGAAGTTCAGCCTTGCGACATTCATTCCGGCCTCAATCAAGCGACGTAGCATCGCTTTTGATGAAGTTGCGGGGCCAATTGTGCAAACGATCTTAGTCTTAGTCTTCTCTGGTCGCATTGAGCTAACCAAACTCTTCCTTGCGATCCCTAACTCTAATCAATATATTGACCCGCAAAGCTAACGCCAGAAGTGATTCCGCAATGAGAAGTCCGATACTGTTTGTTGTACTAGATGGAGTTGGGGATAGGCCTGCACCAGAATTTGGGAATAAGACGCCATTGGAGGCCGCGTCAACTCCGAATCTAGATAGACTCGCAGTCAGAGGAAAGACTGGTTTGGTGTACACGGTCAAACGCGGAATCGCTCCTGAAAGCGACGCTGGAGTATTTTCCTTGCTCAGCTATGACCCAACTCGCTTGAACCTCTCACGGGGTGTCGTTGAAGCGATGGGAGCAGGAATCGATTTCAAGAAAGGCGACTTAGCGTTAAGGTGCAATTTTGCAACTGTTCAAGAAAATCAAATCGTAGACCGGCGAGCGGGAAGAAATGTTTCTACAGAAGAGGCGCGCGAACTTGCCGAGGCTGTCGACGGCAACCAGAAACTGAAAGCTCTTACCGAGTTCGAACTCAAAGCAACGATAGGGCATCGGTGTGCACTCGTGATCCGAGGCAAGAGAATGAGGCTGTCATCCGACGTGTCAAACCTCGACCCTGCTTACACGCGCAGAGGGAAGATGACGATCGCCAAACCTAATCTTAAGCTTCCCACGCCGGTTCCGAAATGCGTTCCTCTAAACAAGTCTGCGGCAGCGCGTCGAACGGCCGATCTGTTAAACCGGTTCGCAGTTCTGACTCACGAAGCACTTGAGAATCACCCAGTAAATGCTAACAGGAAGGCGCGAGGTGACCTACCGGCTAACTTTCTCCTAATGCGCGATGCTGGGACAGAGACACCTAATGTAAAAAGCTTCAGAGGAAAGTTTGGGCTACGAGGCGTAGTCCTAGCTGATATGCCCGTTGAACTTGGAATAGCGAAGGTCTTGGGAATAGATACACGGGTTTTCCCACCTGATCGTTCTCTGGATGGGTACTCCCAACGAGCGAGTGAAGGGAAGCAGCTTCTTACCAGCTACGATTTCGTTTACGTCCACCTGAAAGGCCCTGATGAACCAGGTCACGACGGCGATTTCGAAGGCAAGAAGAAGGCGATCGAAGACATCGACGCTGGGTTCTTTTCAAAACCCGATCATCTCGACTCAGTCTTACTGTGTGTGACCGCGGACCATTCCACTCCATGCGCGGCAAAGGGGCACACAGACGACCCTGTCCCGATACTAGTTGCGGGTCCAAACCTTAGCGCTGATGGTTCGATGCGATTCACAGAAGCTTACGCAAAGAGGGGCAATCTTGGGACGATAAAGCACGGGTATGAGATAATGAAACTTCTCAAGAAATGGTCGATCTCGAGCGCCTAGGTAACCTGCTCGCTAGGTGCAACAAAAGACCATTGATCCTTCTCTCTTAGCACTTGCCGGAGAATCTTCGTCGCTCTTCCTTCGTCCAACGTCATCAGAAACTTTCCCAAATGCTTGCACATATTCTTGGAAGCCATGTTGTTACGCCAATCTTGACAGTCGTGTAGTATTGTTCGGTTCGTAAGGTCGATGCGGACAATATACTCCTTAACTTTGCCAGCAACCACATCGCTTCCTTCTAGCGCTATTGAGGCGAGAGAATCATCGATTTCCATTGCACGTAGAAGCCTAGGTGCTCCTAGGAACGTCCGGAGGAGTTTTTCAAGCGATAGATCATCTATGTTCGCACGCGGGACGGAAACGGATCGCCGTCGACGGGCCGTTGCGCGTCCTGCGTCGGCGCCGAATCTGCTCAGCGCTTCGTCGATGCGTGAATCCATGTACTCCTGCTCTTCCTTTGAATATTTGCTCCGATTCGACGGGTCATCGAAGTAGCGACGCGCAGCGCGTGCATGCCAAGATGTGTGTAATGGGTAACGCCAATTTTCTGGGTCAGCGTAGAGTGACTGGTCCTTCGGGTAACCCCTAGGTGGGCTATCCCGCCCGAAAGGTTTCTTGACCGGTTTCTTTCCTGCCAAATGTGAACCCTTGCTTCGCTCTTTAGGTTGGAGGTTTTCGCCTATAGAACAATTATAATACATGCCAAGAATCTTTCTACGAATAGGCTCACTTAGGGATACGACAAATAAAAGTCAAGGATGGGTTTGTAGTTGAGCCACGAATTTCTCACCGCCCCAGAAATGTACTTGAAAACAATCTACAACCTTGAGTCGAAGAATGGAGCTGCGCGCACCGGAGACATCGCCAAGGTCCTCAAAATCACCCCCGGAAGCGTAACCAACACACTCGAAGTTCTCGAAGGTAAGGGATTGGTCGCCAGAGAACCGTACAAAGGCGTCAAGTTGACGGAAGAGGGACGAGCACTCGCTCTCTCCGTATTCCGACGACACAGACTAGCTGAGAAACTGCTAATGGACGTGCTACATGTGGATTGGGCGCAATCGCATGAAGAGGCCTGTAGACTGGAGCATTCGATTAGCGAGCAAGTCGCCAACTCTATCCAGAAGACGCTTGGAAACCCACAAACGTGTCCCCATGGAAACCCAATTCCAGACGAGAAGGGCTACATGCCCCCCACTAAGAGCGAGGCCCTCTCAAATCTTGAAAATGGCCAAAACGCGGTGGTAACTCAGATTCCAGACGAAAGCCCCGAGCTCCTTCGCTATCTTTCCACATTGGGAATGTACCCGGGCGTCAAAATAGCGGTTGAGGAGAAAGCCCCCTTCAAAGGCCCAATGCTCGTAAAGGTAGGTTCAAATTCCTACCCACTCAGCTTGGATGTAGCGTCCGGAATCTTCGTGACTAAAGAAAAGTAGCCACGATTTCACAACGAAGCAGCAACATCGCGAAGCACTACCGAAGAAAGCCCAGCGTAGACTCTGTCCCCCAGCGAGGCGCCGATCCCACTCCCGAGCAACACAAGGAAGAGTGGAGCTTGTAACGAGAACGACCAGGGAAACAGGTATAGTGTGAACGGATAGTATGTGGCCCAGAAAAACACACCAGTGACCAGAGACGAGAGAACCACTGTTCGAGCGAACCTAATCTTTCGCCTTAGTGCGAACACCAGTAGCTCGAAAATCATGAAGGGGAAGAACCCCCACGGGATGTACGTGTCTGCACCTGCATAAAACACAAGCAACACATAGGAGACAATATTGAAAACAATCGAAATGGCAATTCCAGACCCGAATCCCGGCATCGCTCTCTTCGCTGGGACCAAGACCAAGGCTGCCACCAAGGCAAGTAACGCCGCGACTAGCCAGTTCATTTGACCTGCCCGAAAGATTCTCCCAAGATAAATGAAGGAACCCGAAGCGGCCAGCCAGATCGCGGCAAAAACCAGGAATATGAAGGCCACCGTCGCTAGGCGTCGAAACTTTGAGGGAAAGATGAAGCCCTGCCTGATCATGCCATATTCAATAGTCAACCCGATCACCATGCCGAGGCTGACAGTTAACATTCCCACAACGAGTAGCCCATGAGCGGGAGCGATCCGAGGCTCCGTCCGGAGCACTCGGTGAACAATCTCGTTCCAAATTCCCGCTACTACTTCAATCGCGCAACCGAGGCCAGCGAGTTTCAACCCTGCAACGTTCACAAACCGAGTCGGGGTGAATCTAACAGAACGAGAGCTCAGCGGAACGCTGAGGCCTCGCCAGACAGCCAGAATGGTTACAGCGATTCCGCAGTAGAGAGTGAGATGAGCAGGGTTCCACCAAGGATCCACGCTGCCGAACAAAATGTGGGAGAATACATCCCACCACCCCGCCAACACTTGGAGGACTGCCCCAAGAGAACCGAACAAGTAACTTGACTGCCTAGACGCGTAAGCCAACCATTCCTACCCCATATGTTTACAGGATTCGCAAATCTTCTTTGACGGTCGTCAGAACTACATGCGTGTTACTGCGATCCACGAACGGCATGCTTAGTAGGCTTTTAGTGAACTTACTGAGCTCATCACGGCTTCGAAACTTAGCCAGAACCACTGCATCGGTCAGCCCCGTAACGTCGTAGACGGCACACGTATTTGGCAACCTCCCTATGGCTTCTTCCATTTCCAACAACTTGCCCTTCGACACTGTGATCTCAGCGAGAACAGTCAGCTGATACCCGAGTTTCTCATGATCGAGAAGAGCGGAGTAGCCCTTGATGACCCCGGCCTTTTCCATGCGCCGAATCCGACTGAGAACCGTGCCCACCGAGACTCCTGCCCGGCGCGCGATTGATCGATATGACCGTCTGCAATCACGGAGCAGCTCGTTCAATATCTTTCTGTCAACATCATCGATCGTCAATTGTTCAGTCGACGCCAAACTTATCATCTAATTCATAGACAATTGTTCACAAATATAAGCTAATTTTAGGCTACTTGTCCATTCCAACTCCCAGAATGGTTATATTTGTTCAGTGTAATCCGTGCGGCTTTATTGATCAATGGGGCGATGGAGCGCGAAATTTGCCAGAGCAAGCCAAAGGCTCGAATCTTCGAGTCCTCTCAATTGAAACGCCAAGCTCCAAAAGCTACCGGCGTTACAATATCGAGCCTAAAGCCTCTCCTCCTCGACGCAATCTTCCTCGTCCATTTACACCAACTGTGAGCAAGATCGGATTAGCAAAGATACTGCTCCAAGAAATGTTCAGGTACGGATTCAGGCTTCGGAGCAGAGAGTACAGATCCATCCTCTTGAGTAGACCATGCATCTACGGAACATTCAGCGGACGTTTCGGCGGTTTTCATCCGATCAAGGAAAAATGTACCGGATGTATGAGGTGTGTTCAAGAATATCCAGGGGTCTGCAGAGTCGAGCGAAACCCAGCATTCTACCGATTCGCCGACTCTTATTGGGTCTCTGACGGAGACGCCACAACAAGCAATTCCCCGGTAGCCACTGTTCTATATGAGGCTGAGACCGGCAAGATTCAGATCAAAGGAATGGGATACAAAGGGCCATTCGCCGGCACGGGATGGGATTCGATCTGGACAGATATGTCTGAGATAGTCAGACCGACAAGGGACGGAGTTTATGGAAGAGAATTCATCTCAACGCTCGTTGATCTGGGAAGCAAATGCAGGATCCTTCAGCTGGATGAGTTTGATGCCGCTAACGGTTCGCGAAGGATTGAGGTTCCAATACCAATCACCTTCGACTACCTTCCACCGAACCTGAATAATCAGAGTACACTAGAATCGATCGCAGCCGCCTCGACCAGAACCGGCACGCTATTCACAGCCACACCTGTTCAAGCTAAGCAGTTGCCAGCACTTCCGGCAGGACAATTCGTGCCCCTTGTTTCCCAAGGTAAAGTGAAGGAAAGTGCCGACCTCATACGCAATGCCCCGTTAGTTGAATTGGAAAGGTACGATGCCGAATCAATTGAAGAAGTTCGGAAGATCAATCCCGAAGCTCCGATTTCTGTCCGGCTGCCCTTGACGAATGACTCTCCCACGATCGCTAGTAGCCTCGCTCAGAAGGAAGTAGACGTCATTCACCTCCTGGCAAACTATCATGGTCGAGGGTGGGACCACGAGAACTCAAGATGCATCAAGGATCTGATTCGCGATGTGCACCGAACGCTTGTGAGAGAAGGTCTGAGGGACAAGGTCAGTCTCGTCGCAAGCGGAGGAATTACAAGAGCGGAGCATGTTCCGAAGGCGATTATCTGCGGCGCGGACGCAGTCGCCATCGACACGACAGTTCTCGTAGCCCTACAGGCGCAGTTTCTTGGTGAATGCGTCTCATCGGAAGCGGGGCGCATCGCCGCTGAAAAGTTCGATTCCAAATGGGGCGAGCAGCGACTTGTAAACTTGCTTGCATCATGGCATGATCAACTCGTCGAGATCCTGAGCGCAATGGGAATGCGGGATGTTAGAAGGCTCCGTGGCGATGTGGGCAGAGCAATGTTCAACGAGGACCTTGAGAAGGAGGCATTTGCCGATATTGCACGTAGAACCTAAGTCGGTCATAGAGAAACATGCCCAATTAATTCACCATGGGCTTCAAGTCCTTCCCACACTACAGTACGGTATTCCCAGCGGCCTCGGCAACAAGCGTTGGACACCAGAATTAATCCTCGCAACCTACGAGCAAGCGACAACTGGAAGACCACCGAGCTCGCTCGAGCATAGAGTAGGGAAGAGCGGCGGCGGTTTCGACCTGCTGGACTTCAAGCATACCAACCCTAAAGCCAATAACGAGAGCGATGACATCGATCTGTCGATCGAACTAAACCGGCGTCAAACAGGTTCTAAGATTTCAATTCCGATACCCGTCTATGGCGCTGGAATGTCTTTCGGCTCTGTCAGCCTGAATTTCATGCTCGCACGCGCGATGGCTGCTAAACGGCTACGTACCTTCACCTCTACAGGCGAAGGGGGATACCCACCACAATTGTTCGAGTACAAAGATCACGTGATCACTCAAGTCGCGACGGGAATGTTCGGTGTACGAGAAGATACGATTCAGGCCGCGAGAATTGTGGAATTCAAGTACGCCCAAGGAGCGAAACCGGGGTTAGGCGGACACCTTCTTGCTGACAAAGTCACCTCGGAGGTCGCAAGCATGAGAGAATCCTTGCCATTCACATCCCTCTACTCCCCCTTCCCATTCCACAGCGTATACTCAGTCGAGGACCACAGAAAACACGTTGATTGGATTCGCGCAGTAAACCCTCACTGCCTAGTCTCTGTGAAAGTTTCAACGCCAGTTGACGTAGACATGGTTGCCATTGGCAGCTACTACGCAAACGCGAACATACTCCACATTGACGGCGGCTACGGAGGGACTGGTGCAGCCCCTGAAATCGCCAAGAAGAACATCGCGATGCCGATCGAGTATGCGATTCCGAAAGTTCACCGGTACTTGATGGCTGAGGGAGTTAGGGACGAGATCGTGGTCATGGCGAGTGGAGGAATACGATCCGCGTACGATGTCGCCAAAGCCATTGCGTTAGGGGCTGATGGTTGCGTTATTGGTACGGCTGAGGCCGTGGCTGTGGGTTGCACGCAATGCGGAAACTGCGAACGCGGAAGGGGATGCCAGGTGGGCATCACGACTACCGATCCGGAACTCAGTTTACTGATAACGCCTGACTGGGGGGCACAGAGAATCGTCAACCTCTACTCTTCCTGGGCCAACCAATGGAGGGCTATTCTGGGACGCCTAGGGCTGAACTCGATCCGAGAACTCAGGGGAAGAACCGACCTGCTAGTCTACGGGTGACGCAAATGGAGAAGGCATCAAGAATCCTAGCTTCAAGAAAACGAACGGTCGAAGGTTTAGGATTAGGTAGAAAGGTCGAAGCTGAAGGAGGATGCGGCGTTGTTGGCGCGGCGTGCTCCATTCCAATCGCTGGAAGACATTTCCTGACCTCTCTCTTGCAGATGAAGAACCGCGGAAACGGAAAGGGAGGGGGAATAGCAGCACTTGGCCTCTGCCCTGAACGGTTAGGAGTCTCTAAACAGGTCTTGCGGCAGGAGTATCTCATTCAAGTCGCGTATCTGGACGCTTCATCCACTAAGGCCGTAGAGGAGGAATTCATCTACCCCAACTTAAATGTCGACTCCGCCGCATGGGTCGAAGCGGTCGAAGACTACAGAAACATTCCAGGGTTACAGGTTAGACCACCTGACGTGCGCCGCTA